>Ga0164290_1002285_pt1 | contig 14640 bp, 11 predicted proteins | sample Micstemetagenome_FD_108782 | JGI IMG/M metagenome (GOLD analysis project Ga0164290, IMG submission 108782) | Contaminated culture microbial community from soil near Moab, Utah, USA - Microcoleus steenstrupii SON62 (Illumina Assembly) | ecosystem: Environmental > Terrestrial > Soil > Soil crust... | reverse complement strand
GTGGCCGGACAGTTTATGGAAAACCGCAAACGTATATCTATATCCGGTGTACAGGAAAAGTTAAGCCTGCTGCTCGAAAAAAATCTATTGCGTTTAACGCAGGAAGGCGAACAGGGAACCTACCTGCTAAAACCTATACCCAGAGATTTGAAAAGGGTAGACCAGGTACCAGCAAACGAACACCTTACCATGCAGATTGCTAAGCAGGTATATGGCATACATACAGCAGAAAATGCCATGATTTTTTTTAAAGATGGTACGCCGGCCTATATCACCAAACGGTTTGATGTAAAAGAAGGAAAACAAATATCAGGCAATCAGCAGGAGAAATGGGGTAAGGAAGATTTTGCAACGCTGGCAGGTAAAACCAGAGACAATGCAGGACCCAACTTCAAGTATGAGTATAGCTATGAAGAACTGGGTTACCTGATACAGCAAAATGTTCCGGCATGGCGGGTAGAAATAGAAAAATATTTTTCTTTGGTAGTATTCAACTTTCTTTTTTCAAATGGAGATGCGCACCTGAAAAACTTTTCACTGCTCGAATCAACCAAAGGTGATTACCTGTTGAGTCCGGCATATGATTTAATCAATACACACCTGTATGTAGACGATACAGATTTTGCATTGAGTAAAGGTTTGTTTGCAGATGATACAAAAAGCGAAACATATAAACGTAGCGGCCATCCCTGTCAGCAGGATTTTATAACCCTGGCCAAACGAATAGGTGTTACAGCAAGCAGGATAGAAAAAATGATGCACCCTTTTTTAGAAAAGCAACCCTTTGTGGAAACACTGGTAGACCATTCTTTTTTAAATGAGGCGAATAAAAGAGGGTATTTACAGCTGTATTATGCAAAGCGGAACTGTTTACTCGCATAATCCTTTTCATTAAACCAGTTATTGAACACAGATTATCATTATTGTTATGAGTAATCATGATAGATCATAACAATCATGGCAATCTGCGTTCCATTAATACTAAAAGAAAAGGCTCCGGATTTTCCGGAGCCTTTTTCTATATATTCAAAAACCAACTGTTGCTTATCCTTTAATTCTCTTCGCTTCTGTTTCCAGACCTGTCTGACGCTGACGGGCCGCTTTTACCTGGCTGTTACCAAAGCGCCATGAGAAAGCTAAACGAACGGTACGGCTTTCATTTCTACCACTACCATTGATATACAATCCACCAAAATTGCTGGAAGCTGTCCATGGGTTCGTGAAGAAGATATCTGTAACACTTAGTTTAACAGTACCCTGTTTTTTCAGCACCTGTTTTTGAAAACCAAGATCTAATCCGCCCAATGAACGTGTTTTCCAGGTAGCACCCCAAATGCTTGGTCCGCTAAACCATCCGCTTAATTCGGCAGTATAACCACCACCCAGTGTGAATGAATGTTGCATATAAGCACCAAACATCGGGATATCTGTTTTCACTTCATTCTCACCAATCTTTCCTTTGAACATCTGATAGTTGTACCAAACATTTGCATAACCATTCCACCATTTAGCAATAGGCAATGGAGAGCCAATGCTGAAACTCAGGATACGCTGTGTAGCCAGATTTTTCTGCTGAACGAAAGTAGCGTTATTGGTAGTGTCCGTTGTTTGCGTAGCAAAATCTTTTACATGGCTGAAACCAATTGTAGTATTCAACATGTATTTGAATGTATGCGATAACTCAACAGTGTTGGTGTACTGTGGACGTAAGAAGGCATTACCTTTTTCGTAAGTCAGTTCATCTAATTTATTTTCAAACGGATTCAGGTCCTGGTAAGTAGGACGATCAATCCTTCTGCTGAAAGTAAGGTTCAATGTATGTTTCTGGTTCACTGTCCAGGTTAATGCTGCACTCGGAAACAGATCGAGGTAATTACGTTTAACAGTATTATCGGCCTGTACCACACCATCTGCTCTTGTTAAAACACCTTCGCTGTTTGTTTGCTCCATACGTAAACCTGTTTGAAGGCTCCATTTTGGATTTAACTGGCGCTGGTAGTTAACATAAGCGGCATTTACATTCTCTTTATAAGTAAAACTGTTACTTCTGCTCAATATTTTTACAGGTGCTCCATTGATATCATTAAAGAAATCAAAAGTATTGGTGGTTTTCACATAAGAAGATTTGGCACCAAAACCCAATTTGCCTTTCCATTTAGGTTGATCCACATCAACCTTGGCTGTATAAATATCAATATTGGTTGGAGTATAGTTTCTGTTCACCACCTGCGATAAATTATTGCCGTTCTGGTCTACATAATAGTTAGGCTGGTGACTTCTGCCTGTACCACGGAACAAACCATAGTCGGCATCGAAGTTGATTTCTTTACCTGTTGTATCAACATAACGATAGTTGATATTGCTGTTCATATTGGTTCTGCTGCCGGGAATGGTATTCAGTGCCACCAGTTTTTTCACGAACTGATTGGTGGGTTTATAGGTAATATTGGTATTACTTTCACTGGTCCAGTCGGTGTTACCAAAATTAGTGGTCACCAGAAAACCTAAAGTGCTTTTGCTGTTCAGGAACAGATCGGCTCCAAGTTTAGCGTTTACACTTTTGTTATGGCTCCAGTTGGTGCTTACCTGATCGTACAGGGTATCGCGTTGAATACGATATAAGTTAAGTGTATTCTCCTGTCTGCCAAGGTTGGCGCCGATATTACTAAACAGGTTTACTTTTTTATCGCGGTAATTCAAACTCACCGAACCATTACCTTTTGGTGTAACGCCCTGGATAAAACCAAGATTCAGTGAACCATTGGTTCCGAATTTCTTGTTTTTCTTCAGGCGTATATTAATGATACCTGCATTACCACTGGCATCATAACGTGCGCTGGGGTTACTAATCATTTCAATGGCTTCTACATCATTGCTATTGATGCTTTTCAGGTAAGCGGCCAGATCCTGGCTTCCCAGTTGGGTCATTTTACCATCTACATAAATACGAACACCGGTTTTTCCTTTCATGCTGATGTTCTCATTGTTATCAACCTGAATACCGGGGCTCTTCTGTAACAGTTCGAGTGCATTGCTACCTGTAGCGTTAATACTGTTCTCTACATTAAAAACCGTTTTATCGGCTTTGATCTCGATCATGGGTTTACGTGAAGTAACTGTAACATCTGCCAGTTTATTGGCAGCTGCTTGCAGGCTGATGGTTCCGGCATCAAAACCCTGTCCGTTCTTTACTTCAAAAGCATTGGAATACGTTTTTTCAAAACCTATCATTGTATAATTCAGTAGGTATTTTCCTGCGGGTGCAATTACCAGTTCAAATGCACCGTTAGCATCGGTTACATCTGCTTTAACCAAACTGCTGTCTGTTGCTTTTAAGAGTGATACTGTAACAGACTGAATGGCCTTGCCTGAATTGTCTGTAATCTTTCCTTTAATGCTGTGGCTGCTTTGCGCGAATGCTGAATTGAAAATCGTAGTCAATCCCAACACTGCCAATACTAAAATCCGTCTCATGTTGTTTTGTTTTAGGTGCTCAATCAGACGCAAAGCACTTATAAATGTTACAGCGTAAAACACCGTTTAGGGATGAGTAGTAACAAAACCATGACGAGCGGTTGCCCGTCTTTATGGAAAAAGCCCCGTCGGATTTTTACCAACGGGGCTTTGAGTATGAACGGTTTTTAAATCAGATGAGCAGCAGAAAATTATAAAGTCTTCAACACATCATTCATGCTTCTTACTGCTTCAGCGCTCTTATTAAAGAGAGCCTGCTCTTCTTCATTCAATTTGAAATCAAGAATTTTTTCCCAGCCATTTTTCCCAATCACAACCGGAACACCCAGACAAATATCTTTTTGTCCGTATTCGCCATCGAGGCTTACGCAACAGGTAAACAATTTTTTCTCATCCCGTAAAATGCTTTCAACCAGCGCAGCTCCTGCGGCACCGGGTGCATACCATGCTGAGGTTCCGATCAGTTTGGTTAAAGTAGCACCACCCACCATGGTATCGGCTACAATTTGTTTTTGCTGATCCGCTGAAAGGAAATCAGATACAGGTGCACTGTTCCATGTAGCATAACGAATCAAAGGAATCATGGTAGTATCTCCATGTCCGCCAACTACTACTGCATTCAAATCAGCCGGACTGCAACCTAAGTGCTGGCTTAATTGGTATTTGAAACGTGCGCTGTCAAGTGTTCCACCCATACCAATGATCCTGTTCTTTGGCAAGCCGGTTGACTGGAGTGCCAGGTAGGTCATGGTATCCATTGGATTACTGATCACGATGATGATAGTATTGGGAGAATATTTGAGTATATTTTCACAAACACCTTTTACAATACCTGCATTGGTACCAATGAGTTCTTCACGGGTCATACCTGGTTTACGGGGTAAGCCTGAAGTAATAACAACCACATCTGAGCCAGCAGTTTTTGAATAATCATTGGTACTACCGGTAATACGGGTATCGAAACCAAGTAGTGCAGCGGTCTGCATCATATCCTGGGCCTTGCCTTCAGCCAGACCTTCTTTAATATCAAGCAATACCAGTTCTTCTGCCAAAGCGGCACGGGCAATATTGTCGGCACAGGTAGCTCCAACGGCTCCGGCACCTACTACGGTTACTTTCATAAAAAATGATTATTTAAGAATGAAGAATTTTTCGGTGCAAAGGTAAGGGAGCGAGGGGGAATGGAATAATGAATATCCAATATTGAATAAAGTCCGAAGGACCCCTTTAGGGAATGTCAGAGTAAAATGAAGTTTTTTGAACGGAAACGGTCCTTTTGCCGGGGGCATAATTCGCATACTTTAATTCAGAAACTATCTGATATGCATCGCTCATTGCCCGTAGCTCAATGCTCACAGCCTTCTCCCTACTGCTTATTGGTTGCTAAAAAACGATTCAGCTCCGGCATTTCCACACCACCCTCAAAAGCCTTTAAATACTCACCTTTCTTATTATATACCGCTACATAAGGGGTGTATTTTACCTGGAAAAAGGAGGGAATGGCATAATTGGGGTCACGACCCACTTTCAGGTTCTTATGGTTGAAAAGACCATAGGTTTCGGCAAAACCTTTAATGTCCGGCATGTCGCGATAACTTACCCAGAGAATAAAAGTATTTTTCAGACTGTCCATATTATTTATCATCTCTTTGGCCTCATGCTGGCAATGCCCGCAGTCGGGACTGAAATAAACGATGATGGTAAAATCGGCCGCAGGTAGCTGTTGTTTTGTAAACCAGGTGCTGTCGGTTTGGAGTATATTAAACTCTGGTAGTTTTTTGGTTTTCATAAAAGGTGGGAGATCAGACCCGCCATCCTGTGCGAAAAGCCCGAGTGTAGCAGCCACAGCAACAAAAAACAATACAACCTGTTTCATAGCAATACCGTTATTGATTCTTTTTATTCAAACCATTTTGTTCCATCATCCGCATTTCTTTGGCATCCTGCAGGAATTCGGAAGCAAAAATGAATTTATTCAGCAGTTCATCCTTACTGAAAATAATATCCTTATTAGTTCCTTCCCATTGTTTTTTCCCTTGGTGGAGGTAAACAATATGATCACCAATTTCCATCACACTGTTCATGTCATGTGTAACCACAATGGTAGTGATATTAAATTCGACTGTAATTTCCTTGATAAGTTTATCGATGACCATCGATGTCTGCGGATCGAGACCCGAATTGGGTTCATCGCAAAACAGGTATTGTGGATTGAGAACAATAGCCCTTGCAATACCTACCCTTTTCTTCATGCCACCACTGATTTCAGATGGGTAACGTTTATGTGCGTCTTTGAGGTTAACCCTGTCGAGTACTTCATTGACTCTTTTTCTTTTTTCTGCTAATGACCAGTTGGTAAACATATCGAGAGGAAACAAAACATTCTGTTCCACCGTCATCGAATCGAACAATGCTGTACCCTGGAACAACATGCCAATCTGCTGTCGTAATAATTTGCGCTCATCATTATTCATGAGCAGCATGTCTTTGTTGTCGTAATGAATCTCACCCTGCTCAGGACGGAAAAGTCCAACCATACACTTGGTAAGTACTGTTTTACCGCTACCACTGGTTCCAATGATAAGGTTACATTTACCGGCTTCCATTACGGCGCTGATATCATCAAGGATGGTGCGATCCCCAAAAACCTTTTTTATATTTTTGATCTCAATCATGCGACTGCAAACTACTCTTTTGTTTTAGAATGGCTCAACCAGATTCCTTAATAAATCCTCAAAAACTTCTCTTTTGCGGATAAGATCTGCTTTTCCATCTTTCACCATCACTTCTGCCGGGCGAAAACGTGAGTTGAAATTACTGGCCATTTCAAAACCATAGGCGCCTGCATTGTCCAATACCAGAAGATCGCCTTCTTTTGTTTCATTCAGCGCACGGTCCCAGGCAAAAGTGTCTGTTTCGCAGATATTTCCAACAACAGCATATTTTTTCAACTCCCCCTGTTCATTACTGATATTACGGATTCGATGGTAGGCTTCATAAAACATGGGTCGGATAAGGTGGTTAAAACCTGTATCAATACCTACAAATGTTGCAGTGGCAGTTGGTTTTATTACATTCACTCTGGTAAGCAGGTAACCTGCTTCACTCACGATATATTTTCCCGGCTCAAACCATATCTGGAAATTGCGCTGATAGGTATCGGCTATTTTTCTTTCAAAAGCCATGATCTCATTCGCCAGCAATTGAATGTCTGTTCCTTCATCACCCTCTTTGTAAGGCACTTTAAATCCGCCGCCCATATCGAGAAACTGTAATTCGGGGAAATAGGGAATCATCTCCAGAAACACACTGCTCACTTTCATGAACACGTCCACATCTTTTATCTCACTACCGGTATGGTTATGCAAACCAGCGATATGAATATTGTATTGCTTCATGAGTTGTACAATCTCACCGAGTTGCTCGATGGGAATGCCAAACTTGCTGTTCTCATGTCCGGTTGAAATTTTCAGGTTACCACCTGCCATAATATTAGGCCTGATGCGGATACCTACCGGATAACCATGACCGTATTTTTTGCCAAACTTCTCCAGGTTGGAGAGACTATAAATATTAATGTTGATACCCAATGCAACGGCTTCTTCAATTTCATCAAATGCAATACCATTGCTCGTGTACAGAATATTCTCTGCTGTAAAACCTGCATGCACAGCCAGTTTCGCTTCATTGATGGAGCTGCAGTCTACATTACAGCCAATCTGTTTAATATGCTTGAGGATGCTGATATTGGTGAGGGCCTTGCAGGCATAGAAAAAGCGAACCTTATCGCTGTGCTTAAAAGCAGATTGTAAAGCTGTATACTGATGGGTAATACGGTCTGCATTGTACAGGTAAAGAGGTGTTCCGAATTCCTGTGCAATGGTTCTTAATTGCTCATTCGATAGTTGTAATGACATGTCGCGAAGATACTTGTCTTCACGATATCCATAAAAAACCAGGAGCTTTCTTATTGTGGATTTTCATCAGAAGACTTTTCTTCATCCTGGCCCTCATCCGAAGCAGGTGTGTCAATGTCTTCTGCGGGAGTGGCTTCATCGTTCAATTCTTCGTCGCCCTTGATGATGAGTTCTCCGTCTTCATTTACGGTTAACAAAGAAGTATCGCCTTCTATTACAGGATCATCACTATGTGTTTCTTCAGCTACTGGCTGATCGGTAAAGTCTTCCGGTCGAATAACGGTTCCCTCTACAATCTGTTCTGCCAGTACCTCTCTTATCTTTGGCAGGTCTTCAGGAGAATTGATGCCAAAATAATCCATGAAGTTTTTAGAAGTGGCATATACCAGTGGTTTACCAGGCATCTGTTCGTTTCGGCCACTGATGAGTATAAGTTCTTTTTCGAGCAGTTTCTGGATACTATAATCACTGTTCACACCACGAATCGATTCAATTTCACCTTTGGTGATGGGTTGTTTATAGGCAATAATGGCCAGTGTTTCAAGTGCCGCATTACTCAGGCGTTTCAGGAATTTGTCGCCATTAAGTTGTGCAATGGTTTTATGGAAATCTTTTTTGGTAAGGAACTGCCAGCCACCGCCGCTTTCACGTACCTCAAACGGATAAAACTCAGAATCATATTTCTCGCAGATACCCTGAATGGCAGCTTCTACCTGGTCTAGTGTAACACGCTCTTCGAGGAAACCAAAAGTATTGTTGATGAGTTCAACGATATCCAAAGAAGTAAGTGGTTTTTCACTTGCAAAAATCAACACTTCAATGTGGGGTATGATCTGGATTATTTCCATGATTAATTTGAAAATTTGGAAATTTGAAAATTTGAAAATGAAATATTCAAGTGGTTTTGAATTGTTAAGTTCAATCAAACATAACAATCATTTTCAAATTACCACATTTTCAAATTTTCAAATTAGGTTCTCCTATCCCTGCAACGCTGCTGCACCGCTCACAATCTCTGTAAGTTCGGTAGTAATGGCTGCCTGGCGTGCACGGTTATAACTGATCTTCAGTGTTTTCAGCAATTCGTTTGCGTTTTCGCTGGCTTTATCCATAGCAGTCATACGTGCACCGTGTTCGCTTGCATTGCAATCCAGTACTGCTTTGTATAACTGGGTATTGAGGATTTTAGGCATCAGTTCGGCGATCAGTTCTTCTTTTGCCGGCTCAAAAATGAAATCCGATTTCTTCTTGGAAGAACCGGTATTGGCCACTTTTGGAATGGGTAGGAATTGTTCGGCAGTAAAACGTTGTGTAGCGGCATTTTTAAATTCACTGTACACAATTTCAACTGCGTCAAACTCTTTGTTTTCAAAAGCTTTCATGGCAGCTTGTGCAGCAGCCTGAACGTTTTCAAAATTGAGGTTCAGGAAAATATCTTTAAAAGTAGCATCGGCTTTATAACCGGCTTTCAGTAAACTTTCATATCCTTTTTTACCAATATTCCAAATGGTAACATTGCCTTTTTTATGCTGGTCTGCGTATTTTTCAGCAATGGTTAATTTGGCCAGTTTAATGAGGTTGGCATTATAACCACCGCATAAACCACGGTCGCTGGTAATAACAATCAACAATACTTTCTCTATAGTTCTTTCTTCGGCCAGTTTAATGCTCATATCGCCTTCGGTATTGCTAACGATATTGCTGAGCATTTCCTGCAATTTCTGCGCATAAGGCCTCATTTGGGTGATGGCATCCTGCGCACGGCGCAGCTTGGCCGCACTTACCATTTTCATTGCTTTGGTAATCTGCTGCGTACTTTGAACACTCTTGATCCGGTTACGTACTTCTTTTAACTGACCTGCCATGGGGTAAAAGTTTCAAGTTTTCAAGAAACAAGGTACAAGGACTATCCTGAGTACCCTTTTTCAATTTGGCTGCAAAAGTAGCAGAAACGGCCTGAAATTCCATCAAAACTTTGCTTTTTTACCCACTGTCCGTAAACGTTATTCAGAACCGGTAGTGGAGGGCCAGCCCATTTCCGCCCAAACCCAGTTCCAGCTTACCTTGTTGCTCTTCGAGCCATTTGGTGTTTCTACGGTGATGTCCATATTGAATAAGGTCGAAAATGAGTAAAAAACCGCCCTGTAGCAATAAACTATTGCCATAACCTTTGTTGCGGTCGTTGTTTAGCCTGGTACCTCGTTCTTTTAGGTATAAGCCGGTAGCTATATAGGCCAGGTCGAGACCGGTATTCAGCAAGAGGATCTTTTCTAGTTGATGTTGGGCCCTGAGATTGCTGTTCAGGCTGTGTTCCTGTTTCAATTGTTTCCTGATACCTAATAAACCCACCCCGGCAATGGCCAGGTTAACCGTGTTCCAGTAGGCATTCATCTGGTGCAGGTAATGCTCACTGCCGTTGGTATTACTGGCCGAAATGGTACCCTGTATAATATTGGCACCCGCCCAGGCACCCAGTACATACATATTGTTTTTCACCAGTTTAATTCTTTCCCGGGCAATGGAATCCTGTTCACTGGTTTGTGAATGTGCCATAAAGGCGGATATTATTCCGAAAAACGACATCCATAAACGCTTTGAAATCATAGCAATCCGTTAAGTATTTGATAAATAAAAACCAGTTTATGAGCGGAGTACACACTCTACCCAAATTCTTTACCTTTGGCGGCCTCAGTTGAAAAATGCCAAATTGGCTCAAAAACTTTTTGCGCACCGTTTTTGACTGTTAAAATTTTCTAATACACCAGACTCAGTCATATGTTGAAATTTATCTCAAAATTATTCGGGAGTAGTAAAAGTGAAAAAGATGTGCAGCAGATTATGCCCATCATTCAGAAAATTGGCCAGTTTTATGAGCAATACCAGCAACTGACCAACGACGAACTCCGCAACAAAACACAGGAATTCAGACAACGTATTAAAGCGCATCTTGTTTCAATAGACGAACAGATAGAGGCCAAAAAACAGGAAGCAGAAAGCTTACCCGAAAATGAAATCCATAACAGGGATGTTATTTATCAGGAAGTAGATAAGTTGAAAAAAGAAAGGGATAAAAAGATTGAGGAAATACTTGCCCAGATTCAGCCAGAAGCTTTTGCAGTGGTAAAAGAAACGGCAAGACGTTTTAAAGAGAATACTGAAATTGTTTCGGCCGCAACAACACTTGACAGCGAATTAAGTGTGAAGAAAGAATATATCCGTATAGAAGCTGATAAAAGTATTTTCAAAAATACCTGGGCCGCCGCAGGTGCACCTGTTACCTGGAACATGGTACACTATGATGTACAGTTAATAGGTGGTAGCGTATTACACTCAGGTAAGATTGCTGAAATGGCAACTGGTGAAGGTAAAACACTGGTATCAACCCTGCCAGCTTACTTGAATGCACTGGCTGGTGAGGGAGTTCATATTGTAACAGTGAATGACTACCTCGCACGAAGAGACAGTGAATGGAATGGAACCATTTTTGAATGGTTGGGATTGAGGGTAGATTGTATTGATAAACATGAACCGAGTACAGAAGCACGTCGCAATGCTTATCTCGCCGATATTACTTATGGTACCAATAATGAATTTGGTTTCGACTACCTGAGAGATAATATGGTGCATTCACCTGCCGAAATGGTACAACGTAAACACCATTTTGCAATGGTGGATGAGGTGGATTCTGTTTTGATTGATGATGCCCGTACACCATTGATTATATCAGGTCCAATTGGTCATAACACAGGTGAACAACAATTCTTCGAATTAAAACCACGTATTGAAAGGCTGGTAGAAGCGCAGAAAAAAGCGGTGAACCAGTTTTTGAATGAAGCCAAGAAAAAAATTGCAGAAGGAAACGATGATCCGAAAGACGGAGGTCTGGCATTGTTTCGTGCGCATCGTGGTTTACCCAAAAACAGTGCATTAATCAAGTTCCTGAGTGAGCCTGGTATGCGTGTGAAATTACAGAAGGCGGAAAATCATTATCTCGCCGATCAGCAACGCGAAATGCCAAAAGCCGATGAAGAACTATACTTCTATATTGATGAGTAAAATAATTCAGTAGAACTCACCGATAAAGGCATTCAACTTATTACCAAAGCAGGAGAAGATACCAGCTTCTTTATCCTGCCTGATATCAGTGTATCACTGGCTGCTGTTGACAAAGATGAGTCTGTTTCGGCAGAAGAAAAACTGCATAGCAAGGAAAGCCTGATTAATGATTACTCGGTAAAAGCAGACCGTATTCATACCGTTCAGCAATTGTTGAAAGCCTATACTTTATTCGATAAAGATGTAGAGTATGTGGTGATGGATGGCGCAGTAAAAATTGTAGATGAACAAACGGGACGTATCCTCGATGGGCGTCGTTATTCTGATGGACTGCATCAGGCAATTGAGGCGAAAGAAAATGTAAAAATTGAAGCAGCAACACAAACCTATGCCACGGTAACACTCCAGAACTATTTCAGGATGTATCATAAGCTGGCGGGTATGACGGGTACTGCAGAAACGGAAGCATCTGAGTTCTGGGATATTTATAAACTCGATGTAGTAGCTATTCCAACGAATGTTACTGCCATCAGAAAAGACGAACAGGATCTGGTATACAAAACCAAGCGTGAAAAATTTGGTGCTGTTATCGATGAAATTGCAAAACTGCGTGATGCCGGACGTCCTGTACTGGTAGGTACCACATCGGTAGAAGTAAGTGAATTGTTGAGCAGGATGTTGCGTCAGAAACAGGTGCCACATAATGTATTGAATGCCAAACAACATGCGCGTGAGGCTCAGATTGTGGCGGAAGCAGGTCTGGCAGGAGCCGTAACCATTGCTACCAATATGGCCGGTCGTGGTACCGATATCAAACTCGGTCCGGGAGTAAAAGAAGCAGGTGGTCTGGCTATACTCGGTACGGAAAGACATGAGTCGCGTCGTGTAGACAGACAGTTGCGCGGTCGTGCCGGTCGTCAGGGAGATCCGGGATCATCACAATTCTTTGTATCGCTGGAAGATGATCTGATGCGGATGTTCGGCAGCGATCGTATTGCGAAGATCATGGACTTTGCAGGTTACAAAGAAGGGGAAGTGATACAGCATAGCATGATCACTAAATCAATTGAACGCGCACAGAAAAAAGTAGAAGAAAACAACTTTGGTATCCGAAAGCGTTTGCTCGAATATGATGATGTGATGAATAAACAGCGTACAGTGGTGTATACAAAACGCAGCCATGCATTGTTTGGAGAAAGACTTGCACTCGATCTGGATAATGCTTTTTATGCAGTGGCAGAAGACCTCGTAAATTCATTCAGAGAACAGAATGATCATGATGGATTCAGGCTGGCGGCAATTGTAAATTTTGGTATTGATAACAATATCACCGCTGAAGAGTTTGCAAAAGCTACAGAACAGCAACTGGCAGAAAAACTATACCTGCAGGCTGTTACCAATTACGACAGAAAGAAACAGGATATGATGGTTCAGGCCATTCCTGTTTTCAAAAATATACGTCAGCAGCAGGGTAGCCATATTGAAAATGTAATCGTACCGTTTACGGACGGAAGAAAAGGTATGCAGGCATTGGCCAATATGGAGAAAACGCTCAACAGCAATGGTGCAGAACTGGTGAATGCTTTAGAGAGAACAGTAACGCTGGCTTTGATTGACGATGCGTGGAAAGAACACCTGCGAGCCATGGATGACCTGAAACAGAGTGTACAGACGGCCACTTATGAGCAGAAAGATCCACTGGTAATTTATAAGATGGAAGCTTATAATATCTTCAAGAAAATGGATGGGGAGGTAAATACAAATATTGTACAGTTCCTGAGTCATGCCGGTATTCCTTTGAATGATGGAGAAGAAGTAAGAGAGGGCCGTCAGCAGAAAACAGATTTGAGTAAACTCAGTACCAGCAAAGAAGATGTGGATGCGCCACCAACAGAAAATGATTATTATGATCCCACACCGGCAAAACAACAGCCGATCAGCGTAGGCCCGAAGATTGGGCGAAATGATCCTTGTCCTTGTGGAAGCGGTAAGAAATACAAAGCCTGTCATGGCAAAGACTTATAAAAGAAAAAGCCTCCCGCTCAGGAGGCTTTTTCTTTAGTTTTGTGTTATGACAAACCGTTTCTGGAAGAGGCATTTTGTATACTGGGGCTCTTTAATTATTGCACTCTTTCTTGGAGTATTTGCCTCGGTAACTTACCATCAGCTACAAAAACAGGAACAAAGACCTTATATAGCAGGTATTATTACCGATACCCGTTATAGTGAATACGAACTTTCGGAAGGAACCAAGCGGAAAAGGATGGTGCGCTATCGTGATTTCTTCTTCCAGTTGAAAGATCAGCCCAGAAGGCTGCTCCGGTTAAATAAGCTTTCAACATCTGAATGGAAAGCGTTTGAAAAGGAAATTAAGCACAGGCATGCTATGCGGTTACAATATGAGGATGTGATTCTGGATGGCGAAATGCAATATATCACAGTTATAAATGTGGAAAATGAACACTGGCAGCTAAGAGATATTCCGTTCCGTAGAAAAATGTTTACATGGATAACAGTAATCGCAGGTGTAGTAGTTGTGTGGTTACTTTTATTGTTACGAAAAGATTATAAAACGATCAGAGCATATGTTGAAATTGAATCAGTACATAGATCACACCATACTGAAGCCCACAACATTGGTAGCAGACATTGAAAAACTTTGCCAGGAAGCAAAGCAATATGCATTTGCCGCTGTTTGTGTGCCACCGAATTTTGTTAAAAAAGCAAAATCTTTATTGGAAGTCAGTGATGTAAAAGTGGCAACGGTAATTGGTTTCCCTTTTGGTTATTCAGCAGTAGAAGCTAAGATCGCTGAAATTGTATTGGCCATGGTAGATGGAGCCGATGAGCTTGATGTGGTGATTAATATTTCAGCTATTAAAAATGGTGATTGGGTGTACCTGGCGAATGAGATCAACCATATTATGCCCATAGTAAAAAGTAAAAATAAAGTGATCAAGATTATTATTGAATCGGGTGTGCTTACAGATGATGAGATCATTAAATGTTGTGAATTATATGGTGTGGCCGGAATAGATTACCTGAAAACATCCACCGGTTATGCAGAAAAAGGTGCTACTATAGAGGCAGTAAAACTGTTCCGGTTACATTTACCTGCACAGGTGCAAATAAAGGCATCAGGCGGTATACGCGATCATATTTTTGCACAACAGCTGGTTGAAGCAGGGGCCAC
>Ga0164290_1002284_pt1 | contig 14642 bp, 13 predicted proteins | sample Micstemetagenome_FD_108782 | JGI IMG/M metagenome (GOLD analysis project Ga0164290, IMG submission 108782) | Contaminated culture microbial community from soil near Moab, Utah, USA - Microcoleus steenstrupii SON62 (Illumina Assembly) | ecosystem: Environmental > Terrestrial > Soil > Soil crust... | reverse complement strand
CTCCATCACGCGCGCTTTCGGGTCTCGCCCACGACCGGTAAAGTACTCCCCCTTCAGTCCACGGGGCTCCTCGGGCGAAACGTCGACGTTGTTGTGCCGCTCCACCAAGTCGGCGACCGCGTTGCGGAACTGCTTGACGGTGAGTCGGGAGAGCTCCACCCGGGCGGGTCGGTTGCGCTCCTGGGCCAGCGGCGAATAGAAGGCGCCGTGCATGAACGCCGCCACCTTCTCCGCTTCGGCCTTGGGCGTGCCCTTGCCGGGCGGCATCGACTGGTGAATGAATTTCGAAAGCTCCGACGCCGACCGGGTCCCCAAGAGGGGACGGGGGAAGGCGGGGCCGCCCTGTCCCTTGTTACCGTGGCACGCGGCACACCGCTTGGCGAAAATTCGTTCGCCCTCGCTCTGCACCGCGGCCTTCGGCTTCTGTCCGGGCATTGCCGAGATGGGGAGGGCCAACGCGACCATCAGGGCGGGACCGCCCGCTAACCCAAGGGCGCGCACGAATTTGATTGGCGACATGGCGAATTTTTGAGGTGTGCCCAGGCGCACCTCGCCTTAGAGTAGTGGAAGGATCGACGCCTAGGGAATGTTCCTTGAGGTATTCACGAACTTCCCGTCCGATCTCAACATCCTAACTATAAAGTAGAGATCAAAATGCTGAATTGCCTGGCAGCCGTCCTGATCCTCGCGCCGTACCCGGCTCCGCAGGAGCTGCCTGGGTACCGGCCGACGTTTGTGCCGGCCGCGTTGGCCGACGCTCCGAGCACCAGCGTCCGAGTGCCGGAAGCCTCCATCCGAGGCCATCGAATCATCGAATCTTGGCGCGTCGTCGAGCGGGATCTGCCGACCCTCGTGCACGCTCTCGCAAGCGAGACGACCCCCCAGGAACCGATCGTCCTCACCGAGCCGGGCATGCTTGAGCGCGCCCAAGCGGTTGCGCTCGATCGTGTGCTTCCAGACCGCGTCGTCAGCCTCATGGTGTATCCAGGCCGGGCTAAGTCCGGCACCCCGGCCGATCCGAGCGCAAGGCCGTTCGTTGACGCGGATCGGTACTCCACCGTCCTGATTACCGAGCGTTCACGTTACGCGGGGACCCTCCCGAAGGACTGGCCGATTCGAGGCGACGCGATCTCCGTTCCGCGATCGTTCAGGGCACCGACGCTGCCCATCGTCGAAAGTCGACCACCGGATTACGTCGGACGCGATCAAGGGCGAGATGGCGTGACTACCTACCGGCTGGAATGGTACGTCAAGGACACGGGGGAGGCGTTCTTCCGAAAGCAGGCCGAGGCAGTCGAACGACTCCAGACCTGGAGCGTGAGCGAGATCGTGACCGACGGGTTCTCCTGCCGTCCGCGCGATTCCCGATCGCCGTACAGGTCGCTGCAGGTCCACCGTGTCGCGCACGTTCCCGAGATGCCGGAAGGATGGACCCTCGTTCAAGTGCGATGGGTCGATCCTGCGACCGTGCGCGCCGAACGCCAGGATCTTGAGCGGCGAATGCAGCGGCAGGCGACCAAAGCCCTTCGAAACGCCGACGAATCGGCATGTGGGATGAACCATGCACCGCGCGTCTGGCACCGACAATAGGAGAGTAACGATGAAACGACCCGCCACGCGCCTCACTGGCTTCGCTGCGCTGCTCGCGCCGTTTCTCTGCATCGCCGGGTGCAGCTCGAGCCGGCCCGGGTCGGTCGCGCCTTGGGACTTTCCTGACGAGCCGAATCCGAATCCGGGCGCGCCGGCGGGCGCGGCTAGGCTCCCGGATCCGGCTCGACTGAAGCGGGTGAAGGGTACCGTCGCGACGACGGCGTCCGGTCTCAGGGTGGAGCTGACCTCGGTGGGACGGAGCTTGGCGCAGAATTGGCGGGACGAACCACCGGGGGCGCAGCCAGTCTGGGCTCCCGATGGAGCTCCGACGATGGCTCGCTCCGTCGCGAGTCACCTCGCACGCCCCGCAACCGCGCTTGAGAACAAGGGCGCGCGATACCTCACGTTCCAGATCTCCGGAGCGCCACGGACGGAGCTTTCGGTTCACGGCTATGTGCCGGACTACGCAAAGGTCGGCACGCCGAATCCCGAGCTTCACGGGTGGGACGTGCCGACCGACACGACCGTGTACGCCGACGGCAAGCTCCTCTACGACACCGCAGTCGTCGTCGACGACCGCTCCGCCACCCACTACCGCTTCGGAGTTGCCGAAGGGCGTTGGTCGCGTGTGGCCACGGCCAAGGCCGATCCGACGGAGTTCACCGACAAGGTCTTGGCACGCGGGCCTTGGGGCACCCTACGGCAACTCGCTCCTCCGCAACGGCGATCCGGCAATGACGTCTTCGATCGCAGCCGGCCGCGTTACCCGGCTTACCGAATCGATCCGCCGTCGGAGCCGCCAGCGATGGCGTATCGGCTGAGGCTGCTCGGCGCCGATGGGCGAGACCTCGGCGGCGCCCATCGGCAGCTGTACTTCCCCGGAGCCCGCAGCAAGAAGCCGACGACCATCACCTTAGAGGTGCACGCGCGCCCGTACGAGTGGCTCGAGTTCTCCGGCGTACATTACGATCCTGATCCAAAGAAGTGGGGAGACGCCCACTATGGGGACGAGGGGAACCTCAAGGCCACTTCGGACCAACCGACGCGTCTAGAGGGTCTGATCCGGCCCAAGTACCTTGGTGACCATTGGCAGCCGGTGGAGGTCTACGCGGCCGACGGAAAGACTTGGCGAGGCCATCCGCGCCCGAATGCCGTCCGCCCCCTGTTTTCGGGTCCCCCTCATCCCGCCCCGCAACTCGTGGCAGCGTTCGCGCTCGACGAGCATCGCGTGTCGGCTCTGGATCCGGTCTGGATCGAGGGCTTCGCCGCCGACAGCGCGACGCCGGGCAAGGGGCTCCGCGAGCCGCTCGGCCCGTGGCCGAGGTACCAAGCCGAGCGGCCCCTCGCGCAGATGCCGATCACTCGGCCCAAGAATCGGCCGTACGTTCAGTTCGCCGTCCGCTACAGCGGGACCAAGTGGGTGAAGGTCGGGAGCTTCAAGCCACCGGTGGTGCAGTTCCCCGGCATTCCGCAGGACAAGCGTGAGATGTACGACACCGGCTCCGCGACGTGGGCCATGTTCAGCGTGATCTTGCGTCCGACCGGAAAGGTCGACATGCACTTCACGCAGCAGAACGGCGGATCGGAGTTGCGCACAACCGGGTTGACGTTCAGCCGCGGCAGCGAACCCCGGCTCTACGCGCGCCTTAAGAACGGAACCCGGGTCCACTTGCGCCCGAACGCGTTTGGCGGCGAGGGATCGAAGCACGTGGACTTCTCGCCGGACGGCTCGGGAGAGCCGACGTACGGCATGAATCTTGGCGTAGCGCAGCGCCAGAGTCGGATCGGCATTCGCGACGTCGTGGAGTTCGAGGTCGAAGCAAGAACGGCCGAGCCCCCGATCTACCTCGTTGCGAAGCTTCCGGCCAAGTAAGAAGCCGCGGGAGCGCGGGAGCGCGTTCCCTCCGTTGGCGACGGAGGGAACGCGCGGGCGGCTTACCCCTTGCGGCGACGCCGCAAGAACGCCACTGAGGCGATACCAAGCGCCGTGAGCGTGGCCGGCTCGGGGACCGGAGTGATCCGCAGATCGTCGATCATGCCGCGCGGGGCCGTGTAAGTGCCGTTGAGCGTCGCGTAGAGGTGGAGGGAATCGAACGTCGCCCCACTCAAGGACATCGTGCGGAAAGCCGCGTTGTCCCGGCCGTCGCTCCCCGTGAGCGTGAACGAGGTGCTGGCGACCGTCTGGCCGTTTCGCAGCGCGTCGAGGTGGTACTCGATGTTGCCCCAGGGGCCGTTCTCGTAGTAGGCGATGTCGAAGCTCACGGCGTTGCCCAGGGTCGGGAAGTCGATGAACACCGACGCGAGCGCCCCGATCGAGAGATTGTCGCCCGAGACGTAGAAGTCGCCGAAGGTGAGAGCGTTGTTCGGGCTGCCGTAGTCCGCGAAGTCGTCATAAAAGAACTTCGCCCGCTCGACCGCCAGGTTCGTGCCGAGCTCTCCGACTGCGAACGAGCTTCCGTCGGCGTACACGCCGGCGACGTTGTTCACGTCGCGGTAGGTGATGCCGTTGGCCGTGTAGCTGGTGCCGAGGAACCCTTCCGTCAGGTTCTCGTAGTCGTGCAGGACCTGCGCTTGGGCCGATCCGACTGCCATCGCGGCCAAGGCCGCCATCGTTGCTCTCTTCTGGTTCATCTCTCCTCCTTTTCTCGCCGGTCGGCGAATGGGGCTAGGGCGGTGCGGGCAGGGTGTGTCGCACCATCACTGAGGCCGGAATCGGCGGGTAGCGCATCCGGACTCGGTACACGTCGAAATCGTCGGCGGAGTAGCCAATTCGGGCGAACGCCTCCGCGAGAAGCTCTTGGTACTTCGGAATCTCGGGCGTTCCCACGCTAGCGAGGCCGTTGCCCAGCTTCTCAAGCGCCTCCGAGACGTTGAGGCGGTCGCGGTCGTCTCGCGTGGTCGACGAGAGAAGCTCGCTGTACACGCGCAGCTCGCGCTCGGCGTCGGGAAAGAGGGAGCGGTGGACGATGTGGTCGCAGATCAGGAGATCGGCCGGAGTCCGCAGGCCGCTGCCGAAGTGAGCGACCTCGCCCCCTTCGATCCCGTGGGCGGGCCCTACGTCGTGGAGGATCTCGCCGGTGATCACCGTGGAAGCGCCTTGCAACCCAACGAGGCCGGGCAACAGCTCGTCGCTGACCGTCTGCCCATGGAACCGGCGCTCGACGCGTGGAAGAGGATGCGAGCAGTACCGCGTCAGCAAGGGCACCTCACATGAGCCACCCGGCGTCTCCAGCAACGGTTCTCTTCCCGGTGTCGTCTCCGAGCCGTCGGTCTGCTGCACCACGAGCGAGGAGAACGGCCATCGCACGCCGACGCGCGTCTGCACGAGGTCGATGAGACCGTGAAGTCGAACGATGCTGAAGTGATGCGGAACTTCGGCGGGGAAGAAGATCGCCGTTGCGAGCACGCACTTGGCACGCACGCCGAACGTGAAGCTGTTGCCCGCCACCGCCTGCTTACGCCAACGGATCTCCGCCTCGTCGTTGGGAAGGTCCACCTGGGCGTCGAGGATCATCTCGAACATCTCCCGGTCCTCGGCGTGGGAGTCCATCACCCGGCGCAGATTAGCGACGGAGTTGTCCAGACGGGTCAACCACTCCTCCGGCACGGCGCGCTCCGCGGCGGATTGCCGCCAAAGCTGCATGCCGTGGGAATTCGGAAGGAAACGAACCGCCGTCAGTGCCGGTGCGTACGCGACGTTCCAGATTTGCCATCCGAGCTTGGCGTGAAGTCCGAAGCGGTCAGAGACGTCCTTGGCGCGGGCACTCTCGCCACAAACGGCTTCGATGATCGCCGCCGTGTGCAGCCGTACCTGATCCAGCGAGTGCTCGATCTCTTTGGGGAACCCTAGCCCATCGCTCGTTCGCTGCCGACTCTGGACGTCGCTGTCCGCCATGTCTGGACTATACCGATGCGGACAGCAGCAACGTTCCGGATTTCAGAAATTGCTGCGAACGAGCACATAATCTTAGGTGGGCAGCTTACGCCCACCTGTGATCCGGGCTTATCTGGGCGGCTTGACGAGGCGCAGATCCCGATAGGACACCTTGATCAACTCCCCATTCGCGTGGCTGAGCGCAACCGGGCCGACGAGCACCTTGCCGCTTAGGGCGCTGAGCGACCGGCGCGCCACCTCCTGTCCGTTGACCGAGAAGGTGAGCTCCGCACCGCGCCGCGTCACGCGCATTCGGGCACCGGGAATCGTGATCTTCGGCCCATCCGTTCCCGCCATGGCCGCCTTGGCCTTTTCGCGGACCGCGAGCTGCACGGTTCCGTTCGGGAACGTCGACAGCAGCGCCGTCGCCGCTTCAGGCGCAAGCGACTCGCGAACCATCAGTCCGGCCTTCGCGTAACCGTGGATATCCTCCATCGCCTCGAGCGTGACCTCCAGATCGAAGTCGCCCTCGACTGCCTGATGGAGGAATCGGAACTGGTCGGAGCTTCCCCAGATGTCCTCACCACTGCCGTACAGGTCAAACGCGTCGTCGCCGCGGATCTCCATCCCGCCAGGGTGCGCTCCATTGATGTCGGTCGACTCCCAGTACCGGAGACGGTCGAGATTCGGAGCGACCGTGCGAGGCTGTTCCTCAGCCGGCAGGGGCGGCACGGGTGCGTTCGTGCTCAGGTACCGGTGCAACGCCTCGTACCGCTGCAGCGGCTGGGTGGCGAACGATCGGAAGTACGCCTCGACCTGAGGCTTCGAGGCTGTCTCGAGGTTCGGCAGTTGGGCAGGGCCGGTGTTGTAGTACATGCCCCAAGAGCCGCCGCCGAGCCCACCGGTCGGCGACAAGACCTTGTAGCTCCACATCGTCGTCATCCACCCGTACTTCGCGTGGGCGTCAAACACCCGCCGCATCATCGGCGCGCCGCCATTCTGCGTGAGGACGATGTTCATCTCGCCGACGAGGAACGGCACGTCGAGCTTCCGCAGCTTTTCCGCCACGGCCGGCAACCGGTTGAGGTGACGGACGTTGGAGCGAACCCGCGGAGCGTCGCCGAAGAGGCCGGGGTAGTAGTGCATCTGGAAACCGACGTTCTTCCAGCCGCGCACCTTGGGATCCCCGAAGTGATCGAAGTTGTCCGTGTGGCCGTGCGCGAAGACGAGCTTCTGAGGGTCGACCGCGCGGATCGCCCGGTACGTGCGCTCGAACACCGAGACGACCTGATCCTTCTGTCCGCCGTACGGCTCGTTCATCGGGTCGTAGGCGACGACGGCATTGCGGGCACGGTACCGCTTGGCGATCTGGGTCCACAGCCAAGCCATCCGCTCCTGGTTCTTCGCGTCGCTCCAGAGCCGGTTCTGATTGACGCGCCCGGTGTGGTCGTAGACGCTCTGTCCACCCTGCACGCCGTGGAGGTCGAGGATGACGTACAGCCCGTGGCGCTCGGCCTCGTTCACCGCCTTGTCCACCCACTGCCACGCGTCGGAACGCAGTCTCATCGGGCGTTCGTCGTCTTCGAGCAGCCGGTAGTCGATCGGCACGCGCACGACATTGAAGCCGTACGTCTTGATGTTGCGCCAGTCGCGCTCGGTCATCCACGACGAGCGGTAGACGTCCATGAGGCGCTCAGCCTCGGCGTCGCCAAAGCGTCGCTTGAGAAGCTGGACGAGGCTGTACTGATCCGCCGGAGCGCCGGGCCGTCCTGCCAGACCGAGCATCCAGAACTCGATGAGCAGCCAGTTGCCTACATTGCAGCCCTTGAGCAGCACGGGCTTCCCGCGCGGATCGACGAGGTGACGCCCCCGTACTTTGAGCGGTGGGAGCGGGCGCTGGGCGGGCGCGACGGCCGGCAAGGTGAAGAGAGAGGCGGACGCAAGAACGGCAGTGATCATGGTCGGAAGCGGGCATCCTTGCCCGCGATGATTGATGGATTAATCATGCACGATTTCGGAGCTCGACCGAGCTCCTTCGATCGACGGAACCGCCAACGCGGCGACGCAGGTAAAGGAAGCCATGCGCGTCGCGTTTACTTTTGGCCTGTGCCTCCTTGCCAGCGTTGGTTTCGCTCAAGCTCTTCCTCGGCGGGCTGCCCTTGGGTTTCCCCTCCGCCCAGTCCCGCCCGAGTTGCAGACTAAGTTCAACCTGAAGGCGCAGACCGCCGCCCAGGTCGCGGGAGGCCCGGCGGTCAAGCTCCCCGGCGACGTCAAAGAGGGAGATCTCGTGACCGCGATCGACGGCAAGGAGTTCACGACCTTCGGCGAGCTGAACGAGATCGTCCGAACCCTGTCGGTGGGCAAGCCCGTGGTACTGAGCGTCATCGCCGCGGACGGCGCGAAGGCGACCCGCCGAATCACCCTGGCCGAGCGGCCGCGCGATCCGGGCGACGCCACGTACGAGGTGATCTACGACCACGTCCTCAGCTCGGGCAATCGCATCCGGACGATCGTGACCCGCCCCAAGAAGCCGGGCAAGCACCCGGTGATGTTCTGGATGCAAGGCATCGGAACGGGCAGCGTCGATGCCCCCCTCACGTCGCCGGGGATCATCACTCGCGTTCTGAAGCCGTTCTCCGACGAAGGCTGGGTCACGGTTCGCGTCGAGAAGCCGGGCGTGGGCGACAGTGAGGGCGGGCCGGCGATGAAGGTCGCCTTCAACGAGGAGAACGACATCTACCGCCAGACGCTGAAGGCGCTGGACAAGTACGAGTTCGTTGACCGGGACCGCGTTTACGCATTCGGCCACAGCATGGGTGGCTGCCACGCTCCGATCATCGCTTCCGAGCTCCCGCTCAAGGGGATCGTCACCTACGGCACCGTCTCCGACTCGTGGCTCGAGTGGCAGATCAAGGCCGCCCGCTTCCAAGGGCTGCTCTCCGGCGCCGAGCCCGCCGAGATCGACCAGCGGGTCCGCCAGACGGTCGCCTTCTACAGCGCGCTGTACAACGACAAGAAGACCGTGCCGCAGATCCGAAAGGAGCATCCCGAACTCGCCGAGTACATCCGCGTCTCGATCCCATCCGACGACATGCTGAGCGCGCGCTCGGTGAAGTACATGCAGGAGCTGAACGACAAGAACTTCAGCGACTACTGGCAGCGGATCGGCAACGCGAAGGTGCTCGCGCTGTTCGGCGAGAACGACTTCGTGGCCCTTGAGGCGGACCAAACCCAGATCCCGTTCCTCGTGAACCGCAAGAAGCCGGGCAACTCGGTCTTCATGAAGGTGAAGGAGAGCGACCACGGATTCGCGAAGACCACGTCGATGCAAGACAGCCTCGCCAAGTGGGGCAAGCCCGACGCAGAGTTCAATCCCGAAATCATCCGCGTGATGAAGGAGTGGATCGCGTCGGTCGAAGCGGCGAAGTAAGCGGTAGATCGCCCTTCTGCGCCTGGGTTGGGAATCGGGGATGCTGCGGCGCCCCGGTTCCCGCGCCTGCGCTCCCATCCCCCGGCCCTCGATCGAGGTGAAGCTACGCGTCCTGGAAGTTGAACGCGACGGACCCGGACGTGCTTCCGATCGAGATCTCGATCATGTGTGGACCGTGATTGTCGAGGAGGACGGCTCCAACGGGGAAGGTGACCACGCTCGGGGCGCCCTGAATCCCGGACGCGAAGCTGGTCCGGGTGCGGCTCTCACAAATCGTTTGGCCTCGGGGGTCCTTGAGCAGCACTTCGACGGGAAAGATGGTTCCGACGTCTTGCGGATTGAGGTCGACCATCACCGTGATGTGGAGGAAGTCGATGAACTGGGGCAGGGGGGCGCACAAGTGGGTCATCAAGCCCTTAATGTCCAGCCCGCGCTCGCCGGGCGAAACGCCCTCCGTAAGGAGGGCGGCAATGATCTTCAATCGCCCCGCCGGGGACCATCTCCGGCGACGTGGCGGTTGCGCGGTGATGCGGGCCGGCAGGCGATGAGCGCCTCGTCCGTCAGGCCGTCTCGCTTGGCGAGGAACAGGACGTGATCGAAGCCGGTGGGTACCGGGTGGACGACCGTGGACAAGAAGAGCCCCTGCTCCGCAGCGATGCGCGCGTAGACGTCGTGGCCAGGGAAGCGCACCGCCTCGCGGCTGTCGTACACGCCGTGGACGAGCGCGAGGGCGGCCAGAGGCGAGTCGTGCACGAGGTGGCGAACGGCTTGCTTGCCGATCTGATCGGCGCGCTGATCGTCGGTGATGCCGAACTTCATGAGCGGGGGCACACCACGCCCGTGAACTCCGTGCGGAGAAGCGGCTGGGAAACGAATACGGTCGGCATGTGGGCTTGGGCCCTCCTGCCAGCGTCCGGCTCGAGCGACCGAGGGGGTGGACGGTGGAATTTATCGTCCGCTACGCGAGCGGGTACTTCTACCTTACTCCAACGCGCTGATTTTTAACCCTAGCCAACTTCCCGCCCGCCGTATCGAAAAAAGTAATTTCCTAATTTGTTCGGATAAAGGGAACGATCATTGGGCTAGAGGGGTAGGATGAGCTGTTACGTTCCAACTGTACGATTTCTGTCTTGGTCCCGACTCCGGCCGGTTCTCGATTCGATCTTCTGCTTTTGAACCGGAACAACTGAATATCGGAGACCAACATGGCTATTAAAACCCTTTACGTCGGCAACCTGCCGTACTCTGCGACCGAGTCCAACCTTACGTCGCACTTCTCCAACTACGGCGCGTCCAACGCCCGAATCATCGAGGGTCGAGGCTTTGGCTTCGTCGACGTCGATTCTGATCAGATGGAGACGGCGATCGCCGACAAGCACAACAGCTCGATGGACGGCCGCACCCTCACGGTGAACGAGGCCAAGCCGCGCGAGAACCGCAGCTCCGGCGGCGGTGGCGGCTACGGGGGCGGAAGCTCCCGCGGCAATCGCTGGTAAGACAGCGGCCAACGCAAAGAAGAAGCACCCGGGACAGCAATGTCCCGGGTGCTTCTTCTTTTGTCCGGGCGATGGAGACGTCATGCGACTTCGTCGGCCATCCGGTATTCGCCCCGCTCCAACCGTTCGACCATCTGGCGAGTCCAGTCGGCGGTCGTGGCGAGATTCCCGCTCCACAGCGAAAGCAGGTCGGCCGTGTGCGGCGGATCGGCTTGCTCCGCGTAGACCGGCATCATCGCCGCCAGTCTAGCGCTGTTCTCGGCAGCGCGCCGCTGCTGATCTCTGAGCCGACCGATAACCTGCTTGCGCGGAAGCGTCTGCATGAACGCGATGCCGGCTCCCAACTCCTCTAGCTGGAAACTCCCGAGAGCCGCGTCCAATCGGGTGAAGAACTCCTCTAGGCCTGCGGGCGTGAGCTCATAAAGCGTGCGCCCTGGTCCCTCGACGCTTTCCTCGGTTCCAGATTCCCGAAGCTTTCCCTCCTTTGTGAGCTGCTTCAGCGCATGGTAGATGGAGCCGGGTTTGACCGTTGTCCACGTCTCGACGCGCCATCCGACGAGTTCCCGATGGACGGCGTAACCGTGCGACGGTCCTCGCATCCGGACCACCCCAAGTACGAGCAGCCTCACGACAGACATCTCGATAACTAAACCCCATGCCGCCGTAGTCAAGCTTGACTACCAGCAAGAAGAGCCGGTAAGGTGCTTAGTAGTCAAATTTGACTACTGGCTCGATGGCTATGAATGGAGGTCTGCATGACTCAACCAAGTTCCCCTTCGATCTATTTTGAGACTCACGGCCGGGGCGAGCCCTTGCTGCTCACCTTTCCCCTCATGGCCTCAGCTTGGCCAGGCGACCCCGATATGCGGGTGGTGCGCGGCTACCTCGACCGGCTCACCGATCGGTATCGCGCGCTCGTTCTGGACTACCCAAAGCTAGGACCGGGGATCGGCCGGACGGATCGCATCCCCGCCAGCGAGTTGACCGCGGATCGGTACTGCGCCGACCTCCTTGCGGTAGCTGATCGGGCAGGATTCGATCGGTTCGCCTACTGGGGCTACTCGTTTGGTGGAGTCGTCGGTCTTCAACTCGCAACGAGGACGAACCGTTTGACCGCTCTAATCTGCGGCGGTTGGCCGCCCCTGGGTGGTCCGTACCCTGAGATGCTGGAGATCACGCGTCAGATGGCTGCGACTCGCGGAATGCCGGTTTGGGTCGATCAGTTCGCCACGTTCTACGAGAGCATCCAAAAGTGGCCGGAGGCGGAGTCGGTCGCGCGAATCTCCTGCCCGCGAATGACGTTCTTCGGCTCTGAAGACGAGATCGAGTACCCCGACGGGGTGGCTCTTCGCCTCGCCCCGACGATCCGTGAGCGCCGTGAGGAGCTTGAGCGGCTCGGATGGCACGTTGCAGAGGTTCCGGAGCGGGACCACAGTTTGTTCATGGATCCCGCCGCGACCGTTCCGGTGGTTCGGGAATTCCTAGATCGTGTCCTGTAGAGAGTGGCAGCAGCCGGAAGGTGCGTAATGTCCGCGCCTTCGGGACTGCTACGACCCTGCACGAGTCAGAGGGCGCCGATATGGGTGTTGATTTCGGTGGAGACCACTCTGCCCCCGGGACCATAAGAGACCACGGCGTAGTAGACACGCAAGTGGAGGCTCTCCAAGATCCGTTCCGGGGCGACCATGTCGGTGTCCGGCGAACGGGTCTCAACCGAGTAGCCGCGCGACTTCAAGCACTCGCGAACTTTTTCCCGCTCGATGCCGACGCGCCCGCATGTCTCGGCATCGAGCGCGAAGAGCGTCACCCGCTGGAGGTTTTGGACCCGCACCTCGGAGGAGGCGAGATACGACACTCCTGCGAGGGACAGCAGGACCTTAAGGGATTTCTTCATGCCGAGGCGGCCCTCCGGGGTTTGGAGGGCCAAAGCGGTTCGGGCCGTCGGCTGTGCTTATCGCACCTTGATGGTGCTCTTCGCGCCGTCGTGCCAGGTCACCTGCCAATCGGCCGAGCCGACGGTCGTCGCGATCTGGGCAGGAAGGTCGGGCATCGTGCCGGTAATCGTTCCCGTGATGTTGGTTTCGCCCTGACGCTCAAGGCGGATGTTCAACCCGGCGGTCGTGTACTCCTCCCACTCCGTGCCGTTGTTCATCGGCGCCTTGTAGGAAGCCGTGCCGGCGTTGTTGAGCCTCGTCAAAACGATCGACGTCTCCTGCTCTTCGCCGTACGCCGCGACGATTTTCCCTAGACCGGTCACTTCGAGCCGAATTTCGGCCTCGTCGGTGGCGTGCGTCTCGGTCTCGTGGCCGTCGGTGGAGCCGTGGGTGCCCGCCATAGGACCAGCGTTGATCACCAGGCTGCTCGTCGAGAGGAACCCGTTGCCGCCCGGAAAGTGGATCTCCGTCGACTGCATCTCCCCGGCTGGGTTGAGCATCTGCTCGTCGGTGAAGTAGTGAATCTTCGCGATCCGCTCCATCGAGGAGTTCTCCTCTTCGAACTTTGCCCATAGCTGGAAGCGAGCGTCGAAGAACGTCGGCGCGGCCGGCGTTTCGATGAACAGGGGGAGGAGAGACTCGGCGGCCTTGGCGGCATCGATTTCGGCGACGAGAGCCTTGACGGCTTCGATCGTCGTCGGGGGCGGCGTCGGCGCTGGCTTGACGGGCGTACTTCCCCCTCCACCACAGCCGGCCGCGAGAATGGCCAACGAGGCCAGGGACATCAGGGAGAGCTTTCGGATCACGCCCCAGGTATATGCGACCCTCTTGCCACGGACAATTCCTCTCCCGCTTCAATGCGGAGAAAAGGGCAATCCTGCAACGAGAATGATCTAATCCTGACAGGGTTACCAGGGTCCGTCATGGTCGGGGATCCGCCGAACGCATACAATCGCCGAATGGCCGCGCCGACGCTGGAAAACCATGACCTCCGACCAACCACGGAGGAAGGAAGAACGTGGACGTGGGTGCACTACGCCGCCCTTTGGGTCGGGATGGCGCACTGCGTTCCGACGTGGCTGATGGCGGGCAGCATGATCGCTCTGGGGCTCACCTGGTGGCAGGTGATCGGCCTCATGGCCCTGGGCAATCTCATCGTTCTCGTCCCGGTCGTCCTCAACTCCCATCCCGGCACCAAGTACGGGATCCCGTTTCCGGTGCTCGCGCGCGCCTCGTTCGGCACGCGCGGGGCAAACATTCCGGCGCTGTTCCGCGGGCTCATCGCGGTCGGCTGGTTCGGCATCCAGGTCCACATCGGCGGTGGCGCGCTCCTCTCGCTCCTGGGCTACGCACTCCCGGGCATCGATAGTCCCGGGCGGCCTCAGCTCTTCGGGCAGAGCGCGGCGCAGTGGGCCTGCTTCCTCGCCTTTCTCTGGCTGAACCTGATCGTGCTACGGCATGGCATGGAGCGGCTGAAGCGGTTCGAGCTCTGGGCCGCACCCCTCGTCTTGGTCTTCGCCGTCGCGTTGTGCCTCTGGTCAGTCAGCGCCGCTGGCGGACTCGGTCCGGTGGTGCAGGCGACCGGGCACACGCCACCGGAAGCTTGGAAATTGGTAACGGGCGGGCTAATGGCCGTCATTGGTTTCTGGTCGACGTTGGCGCTCAACGCGCCGGACTTCTCGCGGTTCGCCAAGTCTCAGCGAGATCAGACTTTTGGGCAGGCGCTCGGCCTCCCCACGACCATGGTCGCCTTCTCGGTCTTGGCGGTGTTCACCACCTCGGCCACCGCGGTGCTCTACGGGAAGGTGATGTGGGATCCGCTCGAGATCGTTCGTCACATCCCCTCGCCACCGCTGGCGGCGCTCTCGTTGGTCATCATCCTCGTCGCGACGGTGTCGGTGAACGTTCCCGCGAACCTCGTCTCTCCGGCTTATGACTTCTCGAACCTCGCGCCGCGCAAGATCGACATGTGGCGGGGAGCGCTCATCACCGCCGCGCTCGCGACGGTGATCATGCCTTGGCGGCTGATGGCGACCGCCGCGACCTACGTGACCGGCTGGCTCGGCACCAGCGCAGACCTCCTTGGCCCCGTCGCCGGCATTCTCATCGCCGACTACTGGATCCTCCGGCAGACGGAGCTGTCAGTCGAGGACCTCTACCGGGAGGAGGGTGCCTACTCCTACACGCGCGGCTACAACTACCGTGCGATCGGCGCCCTGGCGCTCACGTTGATCGTCTCCCAGGCGGGGCGCTGGATCGAGCCGATGCGGTGGCTCACCGACGTCGGCTGGGTCACCGGCTTTGTCGTCGGAGGGCTG
>Ga0164290_1002283_pt1 | contig 14644 bp, 11 predicted proteins | sample Micstemetagenome_FD_108782 | JGI IMG/M metagenome (GOLD analysis project Ga0164290, IMG submission 108782) | Contaminated culture microbial community from soil near Moab, Utah, USA - Microcoleus steenstrupii SON62 (Illumina Assembly) | ecosystem: Environmental > Terrestrial > Soil > Soil crust... | reverse complement strand
GCAGCAGTTTCGACCGCCGCAGGGGCCGAACCGGAAACGGCCGATTTCAGATCGTCGAGAGATTTGATGTCGGCCATGATCAGGCGCTCCGCGTGTTCTTCGGGTTCAGGACCTTGAGATCCAGAACGGTGGGCTGCTGGGCTTCATGCGGATGAGCGGCACCGGCATAGACGCGCAGGTTGGTCATCTGCTGACGGCCAAGACGGTTGCGGGTGATCATCCGTTCGACGGCCTTGATCACGACACGCTCGGGATGGTTGCCCTCGAGCACCTGCCGCGCGGTACGCTGCTTGATGCCGCCCGGGTGGCCGGTGTGCCAGTAGTAGACCTTGTCATTGCGCTTGTTGCCGGTCATCTGGATCTTGTCGGCGTTGATCACGATGACATTGTCACCCATGTCCATATGGGGGGTGAAGGTCGGCTTGTTCTTGCCGCGCAGGATGTTTGCGACGATCGTGGCGAGGCGGCCCAGAACGATGCCTTCGGCATCGATCAGGATCCACTTCTTCTCGATATCCGCAGGCGTTGCGGTGAAGGTTTTCATATCGAACCCTGTGAGTTGAAGCGGGGGTTGCCCCCCGGAAACTTGGATGGCGGCTTATCGCGTGATGCGCCGCGCGGGTCAAGAGCCGACAGAGGCTTTTTATTGCTTTAAATCAATGACTTGAAAATTAGGTAATATATTACCCCAAGGCAAGGGGCGTCAACGCAGCTTTGGCGGGCGGGTCGGATCGCTGCCCGGGGCTACGGGCGTGGCGCGGCCTTCGGTGGATGGGGCCGGAATATCGATGCGATAGGCGACCGGAAGCATGCGCCTGATCGTATCTGCCTCGGGAGGCGGGAAGGTCACGTCCAGCACGCCCGCCTCCAGACCGGAAAAGACCAGCGCCTCGCGGATCGCACGGGCCAAAGCCGGCTCTGCCGCCTCGGAGGCGCCAACCACGGCAAGCATGTGGCCTTTGCGGTTTCCGCGATAGGTGACCCCGGCCAGCAAGGCAAAGGCCGCGAGGCCCTTTGCGCGCGCGAGCTTTGCCTTCAACGCTGCAAGCAGGTCTTGCGGCAAGGACCACGGCGCGGAAAACAGTTCCGGCACGTCCTCCGTTTCTTCGGGCGCGCCGTCGAGCATTCCGGACAGCCAATCAAGAGCTTCTGGCGGCAGGATCATCTGCGACGGTGCGACGCCCAGATTGACGCCCAGCCCGATCCCCTGCCCCGCCAGCACCTGCGCGATCACCCGCCCCGGCAGCGCGGCATAGGGGGACACGCCGCCCGTGAATTCCGCCATGCGCTCCTCAAGATCGAAGATCAGGACGACCGGCCCCGACTCAAGGGGAAAGACCCGCGGCTTCAGGTCATCGCCCTGCGGCTCTTCCTCCAGCAGCAGAAGGAATTCCCCATCCGCCAGGCAGTCAAAGAACCGCAGGCGGCTGGCCTCGTCTGTCTCGTCGCGGTCCATCGCGGCATGTGCGGCATCGAGCGGTGTCATGGGTCAGCCTCCAGTGCGCGATGAAGCGAATGGCGCAATTCCGGGAGAAGCTCGGCTTCGAACCATGGATTGCGCTTCAGCCACCCGCTATTGCGCCAGGACGGGTGAGGCAAGGCCCAGATGCCCTGCGCGGCATGGCTGCGCCAGTTGGTCACGCGTTCGGTGACAGACCCACGCCCGATATGCCACCGCTGGGCGCTTTCACCGATGGCCAGAACCAGACGGATGTCAGGCAACAGCGACAAGACCCTCGCGCGCCAGGTTCGGGCACAGACAGATGGCGGCGGGAGGTCCGATCCCCGTTCATCGAGGCCGGGAAAGCAGAAAGCCATCGGGACGATGGCGAACCTAGACCGATCATAGAAGGTCGCCGCATCGACGGCCATCCAGTCGCGCAGCCGGTCCCCCGAAGGATCGGTGAAGGGGATGCCAGAGGCGTGAACCCGCGTTCCGGGGGCTTGCCCGGCGATCAGCACGCGCGCCCCGGACGCGAACCAGACGACCGGACGCGGGTCATGTGCGGTTTTCGTTGCGTGAAATCGCGCCGCACAAAGTGTGCAGGCCCTTAACGCGGCCCGGCATTCATCCGTTTCCGTTTCAGAGGGGCGTCTTGGCGGGGACATCGACATGAGGCATGGAGGACGACCGGCTGCTGGCATGGCGGGGCAAGGATGGGATGGTCATGGCCCAATGGCAACACCGGACCGAACGTCGCTTGGTTTCGGCTTGCGTCAATGGCCCGCCTTGCATAGGCCGCAGTCAATCCGGGTTCCATCAGGCTGTGTTCAGATGTATCGCGTGTCTCCCTTCGTCAGACGGTTTGCATGGGCGCTCCTTGGTGGGGTGGCGGTGGCAACCCTTTGGGTGAATTCGGCGCCGGCAAGCTATTACGATGCGATCGAATTGCGGCTGGTCGACGTGACCAGACCTGCATGGATAGCCGGGGATGCCCTCGTCATCACGCCCATCACGGTGACATCCGAAGTGCTGATGGCCCTGTTCCTCTTTTTTGTCGGAAAGGAATTGTGGGAAGCCTTGGTCCTGCAACGCGGCGCGCTGTCCGGGCGGCGCGCGTTCCTGCCGGCGGGGGCCGTGCTGGGTTCCTGCCTCGGAAGTGTGCTGTTCTGGTTGCTTCACTCCACCCTTTTCGTTGCCGATGAATGGGTAAGCTGGAGTTCCGGGTGGTCTTTGCCCATCGGGTCAGAGATCGTGCTGGGCTATGTCGCGGGGCGGATGGTGTTCGGTTCGGGTCACCCGGCGTTGCATCTGTTGCTGCTGGTCAGCATTGCGACAAGTATCGTCGGGATTCTCGTGACCGGGTTCTTCCAGCCGCGGACCGGTCTGCACCTGCTGTGGCTTGTCCTTCCCCTGGCGGCGTCCGCCGGCGTTGCGGCATTTGCCCGGCGGGCAGAGGCAACCGACATGACCGAACGCGATCGCCGGCGGGGGCAGATGCTTTGGCCCTACGCGCTGGCGGGATTGGTGTCCTGGTTCGGTGTGGTGGCCGCCGGACTGCCGGGCGCTCTCGGCCTGCTGCCGATCATTCCTGCCATTCCCCATGCCGAACGGACCTTCGGCCTCTTTGCCGAGGCGGAGGAATATCTTCATGACCCGCTGAACCGCCTTGCGCATCTGCTGGTCAAGCCGTTGGCCGTGGTGCTGTTTCTGTTCGGTCTGACGCATGGCGGAATTGACGTGGCCGCGTTTTCAACCACGACGACGACCGTGTTGCTGTCACTCTGCCTTGGAAAACCGTTGGGGTTCGTCCTGGGCGCCCTGCTGGTGGCGCAGGTCTTTCGTCTGCCCATGCCGGCCGGCGTCCGCATCCGTGACCTCGTGCTTGTGGCCATGATTTCGGTCATAAGCTTCACCGTTCCCGTGCTGTCGCTGGACAATGGCCTGCCGGGCGGCGCGATGGCCGAAGCGGCGCGTCTGGGATTTGCCCTGTCTCTCTTGGCTTGGCCCGTTACCCTTGTTGTGGCACGCTTTCTGCGCGCAACCGGCTAACATGGGGGGCAATCCTGACGTTCCGGGGAAACAGTCGGCGATTATTCCGCTGCATTGTCATCCGGGATGACTTTTCGACATAATGTCGCCTGAAAGACGGACTAGCGGAGCAAGGATGGAAGGTGCAGGTTGGTCCAGAAGCAGCAGAGAAACTGCATCGGTGCCAATCGTGACGCGTCCTTCCGCGCATCAGGACCGACCCGAATGAGGCAGGTATGAGGGGATGATCGAGTTCGACAACGTCTCAAAGTCCTTCTGGACCGGAAAGACGCGCAAGGTGATCCTCGATCAGGCCACGTTCCGGGTGGAACTTGGCAATTCCGTCGGCATTCTGGCACCGAACGGAACCGGCAAGACAACCCTGATCAACATGATGGCCGGGCTTGAACAACCGGATGAGGGCAAGATCACGCGCTCTGCCCGCATTTCATTTCCTCTGGGCTTCATGGGGGGCGTGGTGAACCGCCACAGCGCCACAGAAAACTCGCGCTACATCGCGCGGGTCTATGGCCTGGATCCCGACTATGTCGAAAGTTTCTGTCGCTGGATGTGTGACATCGGGGAATACTTTGACATGCCGGTCGGAACCTATTCCTCGGGGATGCGCGGAAGGTTTTCCTTTGCCCTGCTGCTTGCGCTGGAGTTTGACATCTACCTGATCGACGAAGGCATGCCGGGCACCACGGACGCGGCCTTCAACCGCAAGGCAGGGACGATCCTGCGCCAAAGGCTGAAGGATGCAACCGTGGTTGTCGTCTCGCATCAGGCGAGCACGATTGAAAAATTCTGTCGCTCGGCAGCGGTCCTGCGGAATGGACGGCTGGTGATGTTCGACACACTCGAAGAAGCGAAACGGCTGTATAACTATGAAACTCAAGGTTAAGCGGTACAATACGCGGCGCCCCGACGCGCTGCCCGGGGACGTCCCCCCAAAGCCCGTTCCCCCACGGCCGAGCCCGCGCATGGTACCGCCCGAAGCGGAACCGGAAGCAATGACATCGACCCTGCCGGGACGCCACCCGATTGCATCGGCGCAACCGGCCGAAATGCTGTTCGAACAGAACGAAGACGGCTTTGGCGCAGTTCCCTATCCGACGGCCGCGTCGCCGTCGCTGGCCGACGAAAAGCCCATGGCCCCGGCATCACACCAGTCCCAAAGCGCCGGCACCGATATGGACGCGATCCGCCGCGAGGGGTTGACCGGTCGTCAACTGCGCCTTGCCCGTCGCATGGCGCAGAAATACGGCCTTCCTGCCACTTCGGACTTTGATGCCGTGCGTCTGTTGCGGCAGGCCGGGCTTGATCCGTTCCGCCCGAACCCGGTGGTTGAGATCATCGCCGAAGAAGGAGGCCAGCCTGCCGAAACGCAAGCGCCGGGGGGCGTGATGCTCCCCGTTCCGGGCGGCCAGCGCCTGCCCCAGACCATCAAACCGGCAAAGGCGCCGGCCCCGATGGATGAGGGGAACCACGCGGCCGAGATACTGAGGATGCAGCAGGATCTGGCGCGCCGTCGGCGGCGCCGGTCCATGCTGATGATGGCGCGGTTGCTGTTCTTCGTGTTCCTGCCCACCTTGCTGGCCGGGTTCTATTATTATCGTATCGCGACGCCGCTTTATGCGACCAAGACGGAATTCGTGATCCAGCAGGCCATGCCGCAAAGCGCCTCCAGCACGTCCATGGGTGGGCTTGCCAATACGCCCATGGCGAACATGCAGGATTCGATTACCGTGCAGGGATACCTGCAATCCCGCGATGCCATGCTGCGGCTGGACCGGGATATCGGGTTCCGAAAGGTCTTCACCGACCCCAGTATCGACCCGATCCAGCGCCTTGATGTCGCGGCATCGAATGAAGCGGCCTACAAGATCTATCAGCGGAATGTCCGGGTTTCCTATGATCCGACCGAGGGCATTATCCGGATGGAGGTCATTGCCCCGGATCCGGAAACCTCGGTCCGTTTTTCCCAGGCGCTTATCGGCTATGCCGAGGAACAGGTGGACCAACTGACACAGCGCCTTCGCGAAGATGCGATGCGCGGCGCAAGAGAAAGCTATGACGAAGCCGAAGCCGCCCTGCTGGATGCGCGGCAGAGATCCGTCAATCTGCAGGAAACCTTCAAGGTCCTGTCGTCAGATGTCGAAGTCAGCCTGATCACCGGGCAGATCGGGCAACTTGAGGGACAATTGACCACCGACAAGCTGTCGCTCGCGCAGATGGAGGCGAATACCAATCCGAACCCCGCGCGCATGGATCCGCTGAAGCGCCGCATTGCGACGCTTGAGAAAGAGATTGCACTCCTGCGGTCGAAGTTGGTGGAGGAGGACAGCTCCGGTCAATCTCTGGCGCGCGTGCAGTCGGAACTGGCTGTGGCCGAGGCCGATTCCGAGACGCGGCAGATGATGCTGGCTCAGGCGCTGCAGGCTATGGAAACGGCCCGGATCGAGGCGAACCGCCAGGCGCGCTATATCTCGCTCTCGGTGGCCCCGGTGGCGCCGGACGAAGCGACCTACCCGCGCGCCTTCGAGAATACGGTGGTGGCGATGCTCATCTTTGCAGGTATATACCTGCTCTTGTCGATGACTGCCGCAATCCTGCGCGAACAGGTCTCGGCCTGAGGAAAAGATGAAGAAAGTGCAAATCGGCGGGCTGTCGGTCAGCAATGACAGCCCCCTTCTGGTGATTGCCGGCCCGTGCCAGCTCGAAAGCCTTGACCACGCCCAGATGATCGCTGGCCGCATGGCCGAAGCCTGCAAGGCGGCGGGGGCGCAATACGTGTTCAAGGCCAGCTATGACAAGGCGAACCGCACCTCGCTCAAGGGTCGGCGCGGGCTGGGGATCGAGTCCGGTCTGAAGGTTCTCGAAGCCGTGCGGTCGATGGGAATGCCCGTCCTGACCGATGTCCATGACGCCGAACAGGCGCGGCTTGCCGCACAGGTTGTGGACGTGATCCAGATCCCGGCCTTCCTGTGCCGCCAGACCGACCTGCTGCTTGCCGCCGGCGAAACCGGGGCTGTGGTGAACGTCAAGAAGGGCCAGTTCCTTGCCCCGTGGGACATGGCGAATGTTGCCGACAAGGTGGCCTCTACCGGGAACGACCGGATTCTGCTTACCGAACGTGGGGCGAGCTTTGGGTACAACACGCTCGTTGCCGACATGCGGTCGCTGCCGATCATGGCGCGCACCGGCTATCCGGTGATCATGGATGCCACCCATTCGGTTCAGCAACCGGGCGGACAGGGGAATTCCTCGGGTGGGCAGCGCGAGTTCGCGCCGGTCATGGCACGCTGTGCCGTCGCCATCGGCATTGCGGGTGTCTTCATCGAAACGCATGAGGCACCGGATACGGCCCCTTCGGACGGACCGAACATGATCCCACTCGACCGGATGCCGGCCTTGGTTGAAAGCCTGATGGCCTTTGACCGCCTCGCAAAGGCGAACCCGCTGCACGTCTAGGGTCCGTTCAAGAACGGTCGGCGGCAGGTCCTTTCAGGCGGCCTGCCCCGCCACCCATCCGGATGACCAGGCCCATTGGAAGTTGTATCCGCCCAGCCAGCCGGTCACATCCACGACCTCGCCCACGAAGAAAAGGCCCGGCACGCCCTTGGCCTCCATCCGGCGGGCATCCAGCGCGTCCGTATCGACACCGCCCAAGGTGACCTCTGCCGTGCGATATCCCTCCGAACCGACGGGGCGCAATTGCCAGGCGGAAATGCGCTCTGCCAGGTTCTGAAGGAAGCCATTCGACAGCTCTGCCATTGGCGCGGTCGCCCCGGAAACATGTTCGATATGCCTGGCGAGTCTTTCGGGCATGATCTGCCCCAGCACCGTCCGCAAGGCCGCCCTGCCCGCTCGTTGCTTTGCCGCCACCAACTCTGCGCCGACATCCTGCCTGGGCAGAAGGTTCAGGCCAATCGCGTCACCTTCCCGCCAGTAGGACGAGATCTGCAGGATCGCCGGACCTGACAGCCCGCGATGGGTGAACAGCACCGCTTCATCGAATGCCGTGCGGCCGTGACTGACCCGCCCCGGAAGCGACACCCCCGCAAGCGGCTGCATCCAGGCAAGCTCCTGCGCGGCAAAGGTCAGCGGCACAAGGGCGGGACGCGTGTCAACGAGGGGCAGACCGAACTGCTCTGCCACGTGATAGCCAAAGCCAGTGGCCCCCATCTTCGGGATGGACTTGCCCCCCGTGGCGACAATCACCGACTCGGCCTGTACCGGCCCTCGCGCAGTCCCGACTTCGAAGCCCGTATCCAGCCGCCGTATGGGCCCCAAAGCACATCCCAGCCAGAGCTCGACCCCGGCCGCGGCCATGTCACGCGTCAGCATCGCGACGATCTGCGTGGCCGACCCATCGCAAAACAGCTGGCCCAGCGTCTTTTCATGCCAGGAAATGCCCGCAGCATCGACCCGCGCAACGAAATCCTGCGCCGTATAGCGGCGCAGCGGCGACAGGGCGAACCGCGGGTTCTTGCCCAGGAAGCGCTCCACCCCCATTCCCGTATTCGTGAAGTTGCACCGCCCCCCGCCCGAGATGCGGATCTTCTCACCCGGCGCCTTTGCATGGTCAACGACCAGCACGCGGCGGCCCCTCCGACCGGCCTCGATCGCCGCGAACATCCCGGCAGCCCCGGCCCCGAGAACGATGACATCGGTCTTGTGCATGGCCTTCCGTAACCTCTTGGCACGGCCCGCACAATCCCGCAGAAAATCCGTGCAAGCCCTCTTGCACCCCCCCCAAGGCTTCGCTAAACACCGCCGCACGGTTGGGGCGTCGCCAAGTGGTAAGGCAGCGGTTTTTGGTACCGCCATACCTAGGTTCGAATCCTAGCGCCCCAGCCAGCCTTCCGCGATGCTCGTGATGTGGTGGATTGCCGCCCGAGTTGATCAGCCGCGGCTGGGCAGACTGCGGCAACCAATCAGCATCGTTACTCCGACGCGCATGACAAACACAGGGTCGAACCACGCACAGCCGATGGCTCTTGAGTGTCCACAACGCTGCGGATACGACTTAACCGCCTGATGTGCGGTCAAGTTTACTCAATTCGCGGAACCACGAGCATGGGGTCTGGTGATGGATATCTTCTCCTTCTGGGATAAGGGCCGCGCCAATGCTCCGCCGGCGGTTCAACGGTGCCTTGATCGGTGGGAAAGCCTCAATCCTGAACACAACCTGCATGTCCTGGACGAGTCCGACCTTCGCAGGATTGTGACAGACCTTCCCTTCGATGTCGGGGCGCTGCCCATACAGGCGCGGTCCAACATCCTGCGTGTTCGCCTGCTTCGTCTGCATGGTGGTGCCTGGGTCGACGCAACGCTGCTGCCGATGCTACCGCTGCGCTGCTGGATGCGCGACTATCTTGGCTCGACAGGCGTATTCATGTTTGCCGGGCGCCCGTCGCAGTGGCGGCTGGGGAACTTCTTCATCCTCGCCGAAAAGGAAAACCACTTCATCAGGGCCCTCGACGATGCAACGCGCGACTACTGGACCCACCCTCGGCGCAAGTTCGATCTGATGCTGCCTCCGGCGCGCCCGGTTGGCCTGCGGCGCACCCCCAGATCCCTGCTGGCAAGGGATAAGGGATGGGAACATGTGCTGTTCAACTGGAGATGGCATTACGACCCGCTTTATCCCGTGTCGGCACGTGGACGTCGCGGCAGGCTCTATCCCTATTTCTGGCATCACTACCTCATGATGCAATTGATGCAGACCGATCCCGAGGTGCGCGCCATTACGGAGGCGATGACCTATCGTAACCACGAACTCTGCCACACAGTGCAGCACTTCCGCGATTACCTGGGGGAGGACTTTCCCAAGGCCATTCCGCCTGCCCTGCTGTGTTCACCGGTGCAAAAGCTCGACTGGCGCTACGATTGGCCGGAGGCTGTGTTCGACCTTCCGGATGCGGACCGTGTGATGATCTAGCCGGGGGCGCTGACCAAGATCCTGGATCGGGCTTCAACGTGGTCAGGAATTGCGGACGATCGGCACATCGATCCAGAATTGCGTCGCCTCGGGCGTACTGGAAAAATCGATCTCGCCCCCGATCGACCCGATGAGGTGTTTCGCGATCGAAAGACCTAACCCACTGCCCTGTTTGCGACGCGTGTCCGTCGACTCGCCCTGAACGAAGGGTTGAAAGATATGCGCGCGCATGGATTCGGGGATGGGCAGACCGCCATTCGTCACCGTGACCCTGACCAGGGCATCGCGGCGTTCCACGGCTATCCGAACTTCGCCACCTTCGTCCGAAAATTTCACGGCATTCGACAGCAGGATGCGAAGCACACGGCCGAGCCGTTCGGGATGGGTCTGGCAGACCGGGTCATCGTCCATGTCCATGATGCGGATCGGGATCCCGGCCGCCTCGGCCTTCTTCTCTGTTGCCATCACGGCAAGTTGGACGGCCTCCGCGATCCGGACATCATTGGGGATCCAGAAGCTCTGGTCCGAGATCACCGTTTCCATCTCAAGGATGTCATCCAGAAGCGATTTCAGCCGTGTTGCGTTCTTTCCCGCAACTTCCACCAGGTTTGCCACCTTCTCCGGTGCCGCCTGAGCGCCCATGACTTGCAGCAGGCGCAAGGCCCCCATGATCCCTGTCAGTGGCGTGCGCAACTCGTGGTTCACGGTCGTGATGAACTCACTCTTCAGATGGTCCAGTTGCCGCGCCGCCGTGACATCGGTGATCTGGGAGATGAACATGATCGGTTGATCTTCCCCATCCCGAACCACCGTCAGATGCAGGACACCCACCACGACCCGCCCGCTGGAATGGGTATAGCGCTTCTCCAGCCGGACGCTTTTCTGATGGGTTGCCACCATGCGGCGGGCGACCAACACGGTGGCCTCGCGATCCTCCTGATGGGTGACATTCCTGAAACCCGCCTCCATCAACTCGGCCTTGGAATAGCCCAGGAAATCGCACAGCGCGGGATTGACGTCGATCCAGCTGCCGTCCATCCGCGTCAGCGCCATGCCGATGGGCGAGTTCTCCATCGACGCGCGCAAGAGACGTTCGCTGTCATGGAGCGTATCGACATTCAGCCGGTCGGATGTGGTGGAGGGGGTTTGCGCCCGGCGGGCATTTTCAGGACGAAACTCCCGACCACTGCTATCATACATCGCAACAACGCCTTGAAATCAGACTGAAAGATGAAACCCAGAACGGCAGATTGGCATATCCCGACCGTTCGTCAACGGTCGAGCATCGCTGTCATACGGAAGAGGCCCACGCATCATCCCTTCGGATGGCGCAATCGCTGCCCCTGCGTTGCTGTGGGATGCTCTGGCTGCTAGGCTTTTCCGGTGGGCGAAGAATTGCCCGGCAAGAGGAGTGACGCGATGGGAATCGAAAGTCTTTTGGCCATGCTGCTGATCGGGGCAATTGCCGGGTGGCTGGCGGGAAAGCTGGTATCGGGTTTCGGCTATGGCCTGCTGGGAAACATGGTTGTGGGCATCCTCGGCGCGGCGGTGGCAAGTTTTCTTTTGCCACGACTGGGCTTTGGCGTGGGCGGCGGGGTGATCCGTGCGATCATCCATTCCACCATCGGCGCGGTGATCCTGCTTGTGGTGATCCGGGTTCTCAAGAAGGCCTGACAGGAGCCTGAACCGGTTCAGGAAAAGCGAAAGGCCCGCAATGCGGGCCTTTCCTTTTGCCGTGCTGTCGGGCGGGGTTCAGCTACACCCGCTCGTCCCGCCGCAGGTGTTGCACTTCATGCAGGTGCCGTTGCGCACCAGCGTGTAGTTGCCGCATTCCCCACAGGGGTCGCCCTCATAGCCCTGCATCTTGGCCTTGGTCCGGGCGTCCATGCTGACGGTTCCGGTAGACAGCGCCGTCATCGAGGCGCCTCCCATCGTCTCCGGCACCAAAGTGTTCAGCGCCACCACCGGGTCTGTGCCCGTGGCAAAGGCGGTCGCGCCCATCCCCCCCTGCAGCACGACCAATTCCTGCGGCAGACGCTTGCGCAGATAGCCGGTGGAAGAGATGGACTTCAGCAGTTCCACCGACTTGGACGCCGCCGACTCGCTCACCTCGCCGAAGTTGCGCTTGCCCTCGTCATCGCCGCGGCCAAGGTCATCGAAGGCCGCGCCTGTGGGTTTGACATGCGCCAGATCGGTGCGGTCGAGGTAGGAAATCGCCAGCTCGCGGAAGATGTAATCCAGGATCGAGGTCGCGTTCTTGATCGAGTCGTTCCCCTGCACCATCCCCGCGGGTTCGAACCGGGTGAAGGTGAAGGCTTCCACGAACTCCTCCAGCGGCACGCCATATTGCAGGCCCACCGACACGGCGATGGCGAAGTTGTTCATCATCGCGCGGAAGCCTGCGCCTTCCTTGTGCATGTCGATGAAGATCTCGCCAAGACGCCCATCACCATATTCCCCGGTGCGGAGATAGACCTTGTGGCCCCCGACGATGGCTTTCTGGGTGTAACCCTTCCGGCGCTCTGGCAATTTCTCGCGGTGGGTGCGGATGATCTCCTTGTAGACGATCTTTTCCACGATCTTTTCGGCCAGAACGGCGGCCTTTTCCTGTGCCGATCCGGTGGCGAGGATCTCTTCGGCCTCCTCGTCATCTTCGACCAGCGCGGCAGCCAGCGGTTGCGACAGTTTGGACCCATCGCGGTAAAGCGCATTGGCCTTGATGCCCAGAGACCAGGACAGTTCATAGGCCGCCAGCGTTTCGGCAATGGTGGCCGTGTTGGGCATGTTGATCGTCTTGGAGATCGCCCCCGAGATGAAGGATTGTGCCGCAGCCATCATGTAGATGTGCGAGTCGACCGACAGGAAACGCTTGCCCTTCTTGCCGCAGGGGTTGGCGCAATCGAAGACCGGGTAATGCTCGGTCTTCAGGAAGGGTGCGCCTTCCAGCGTCATGGTTCCGCAGACATGGTCATTGGCCGCGTCGATCTGCGCTTTGGTAAAGCCAAGGTGGCGCAGCAGGTCAAAGGTCGGATCCGCCAGTTTCTCGTTCGGGATACCGAGCGTGCCCTTGCAGAATTCCTCGCCCAGCGTCCACTGGTTGAACACAAAGCGGATATCGAACGCCGAAGGCAGCGCGCCTTCGATCTTTTCCAGCTCCCGCGGGCCGAAACCGTGGCCGATCAGTGCAGTGTGGTTGATGCCGGGGCAGTTGCCCAGCGACCCGTGACCGACGGCATAGGCCACGATTTCGGCGATCTGCGACGAGGAATAGCCCAGCGTCTCCAGTGCGGCGGGGACCGACTGGTTGATGATCTTGAAATAGCCGCCGCCTGCCAGCTTCTTGAACTTCACGAGGGCGAAGTCCGGCTCGATGCCCGTCGTGTCGCAATCCATCACAAGGCCGATGGTGCCCGTCGGCGCGATCACCGTGGTCTGGGCATTGCGATAGCCATGCGCCTCACCCAGGGCCAGCGCCTCGTCCCAAGCGGATTTCGCAAGGGAAACAAGGGACTGGTCGGGGCAGTTCGCATGATCCAGCGCCACCGGGTTCACGTTCACCGACTCATAGCCCGAGGTTTCGGAATAGGCGGCGCGACGATGGTTGCGGATCACGCGCAGCATGTGCTGTGCGTTGCGGGAATAACCCGGGAAAGGCCCAAGCTCCTTTGCCATCTCGGCCGAGGTGGCATAGGTGACCCCGGTCATCAGCGCGGTCAGCGCGCCACACAGCGCACGGCCTTCCTTGGAGTCGTAGCCAAGGCCCATGTTCATCAGCAGGCCGCCGATATTGGCATAGCCAAGGCCCAGCGTGCGGAAGTCGTAGGACAGTTGCGCGATTTCCTTGGACGGGAACTGCGCCATCATCACCGACACTTCCAGCGTCACGGTCCAAAGACGGGTGGCGTGGACATAGGCATCAGAGTCGAACATCCCGTCCTTGTAGAAGGTCAGCAGGTTCATGGACGCCAGGTTGCAGGCAGTATCGTCCAGGAACATGTATTCCGAACAGGGGTTGGACCCCCGGATCGGGCCGTCCTCAGGGCAAGTATGCCAGGCGTTGACCGTATCGTGGAACTGGATGCCGGGGTCCGCACAGGCCCAGGCGGCATGACCCACCTGATCCCACAGCTCGCGCGCCTTGATTGTTTTGGAGAGCTTGCCATCCGTACGGCGGATCAGCGCCCAATCCTCATCATTCTGGACGGCCTTCAGGAAGGCATCGGTCACCCGGACAGAGTTGTTGGAGTTCTGGCCGGACACGGTGATGTAGGCTTCGGAATCCCAGTCGGTGTCGTAGGTCGGGAATTCGATGGAAGTGAACCCCTGCCGCGCGTATTGCAGCACGCGGTTGGTATAGGTGTCCGGGATCATCGCCTTCTTCGCCGATTTGATCGCCGATTTCAGCGCCGGGTTCTTGGCCGGATCGACGGCATCCTCGGACGACCCATCCCACTGGCGGATTGCCGCGAAGATTTCGTTCAGCTTCTGCTCATGCGCCTTGGAGCCGGCCACCAGCGAAGCGACCTTCTGTTCTTCGATGACCTTCCAGTTGATGAAGGCTTCGATATCCGGGTGATCCATGTCGCAGATCACCATCTTGGCCGCACGGCGCGTGGTGCCGCCCGACTTGATGGCCCCCGCCGCGCGGTCACCGATCTTCAGGAAGCCCATCAGCCCCGAAGACTTGCCACCGCCCGACAATTTCTCGCCCTCACCGCGCAGGGAGGAAAAGTTGGTGCCGGTGCCGGAGCCGTATTTGAACAGACGCGCCTCACGGACCCAGAGATCCATGATCCCGCCTTCGTTCACCAGGTCATCCGACACGGATTGGATGAAGCAGGCATGCGGCTGCGGATGTTCATAGGCGGACTCGGACTTCGTAAGCTTGCCCGTCTGGTAGTCGACGTAGAAATGCCCCTGCGACGGGCCGTCGATGCCATAGGCCCAGTGCAGGCCGGTATTGAACCACTGGGGCGAGTTCGGCGCGGCCATCTGGCGGGCCAGCATGAAGCGCATCTCATCGAAATAGGCGCGCGCATCGGCTTCCGTGGTGAAATAGCCGCCCTTCCAGCCCCAATAGGCCCAGGCACCCGCCAAACGGTCAAAAACCTGCTTGGCCGAGGTCTCACCCACGAACCGCTCACCCTCCGGCAGCTCCGCCAGCGCCGCCTCATCGGGCACGGAACGCCACAGGAATTCCGGCACGCCCTTTTCTTTCACGCGCT
>Ga0164290_1002282_pt1 | contig 14647 bp, 15 predicted proteins | sample Micstemetagenome_FD_108782 | JGI IMG/M metagenome (GOLD analysis project Ga0164290, IMG submission 108782) | Contaminated culture microbial community from soil near Moab, Utah, USA - Microcoleus steenstrupii SON62 (Illumina Assembly) | ecosystem: Environmental > Terrestrial > Soil > Soil crust... | reverse complement strand
GATCCGGGGCGAAGAGGGCCCATTTGATGGCCACGATCGGCGCCCAGAGCGCGGTCTGCACCAGCCCGGCCAGCATCCAGCGGATGATGCCGGGAACATTCTTCTCCGCCGCACAGTGCTCGCTGGGTCCCTGGCCATAGGCGAAGGCGCGGCGCAGGGCATAGGCCAGCGTCAGGCGCGAGGGGACGGGGTCCTCCCAGACGAAGGCCGTGTGGGACCAGCCGAACGTCGCGCCAGCCGCGGCCATCTGGGCGAACAACAGGTCGTCCTCGCCACCGCTGGCGTTGCGCGACGGGTCGAACGGGGCTGTGGGATGCGGCAGGGCCGACCGGCGGATCAGGCTGTTGCCGCAGCCGTACCAGCTGTCGAGACGCTGCGTGTCGGCGGGGCCGTGGCGGGAAAAGAAGTCCTCGAGATAGGCCCTGTGACGAACGCCATCGGGCGCACGCCCACGCACGGGACCGAAGACGACATCGGCGTTCAGCGTGGTCTGTGCGGCGAGAAGGTCGGCCAGCCAGGTCGGCGGCGCCTCCTCGTCATCGTCCAGGAAAGCAATCCAGTCGCCGGTCACGACGGCCAGGGCGGCGTTGCGCACATTGGCGACGCCGGGTCGTGGCTCGTGGACATAGCGGACCGGGAACGGAGCGTTCAGGCCCTCGACGAAGGCCTGGGCCGACGGGACGGAGTCGTTATCGGCGACGATAAGTACAAGGCGGGTGGGATCGACACCGGTCTGGACGACCAGGGAACGCAACGCCGTCGCCAGCCCGGCAGGGCGACGTTGGGTCGGAACGATGAGGCTGACGCGGGCGGTCATGCCGTCAGACTAGCGACAGCGAGTTGAGGAAAAGTGCAGGCCGCCGTCCGCCAAGAGCCAGGGTCTTCGGGGATGCCTTTGCCAAGCTCTTCCGTCTGCGGACGCCCTGACCAATCGGGAAGGGATTCAGTGCGCGAACGTGTCGCGCAGGATCTTCTCGATCCCGGCCTGGTCAACCGCGTCGAACGCCGCCGGCCTGTCGGAATCGACGTCGAACACGGCCAGCAGCTTTCCGGCCGCGTCCTTCACCGGCACGACGATCTCGCTCTGGCTCTTGGCGTCACAGGCGATGTGGCCGGGGAAGGCATGGACATCCTCGACCAGCTGGGTCTCACCCGTCGCTGCAGCGGCCCCGCAGACGCCCCGCCCATAGGCGATGCGCAGGCAACCCAGCGTGCCTTGATAGGGTCCGACCACAAGCTCCCGCTCACGCGTCTCGTCGACCACGTAGAAGCCCGTCCAGAAATAGTGATCGAAGCTGTTGGCCAGCATCGAGGCGACAGTCGCCATGCGAGCGGTGAGATTCGGCTCGCCATCGAGCACCGAGGCGATCTCCAGAGCGACCTCCGCATAGCGCGCGGCCTTGTCGGCGGAGAGGGTGAGGTCATTGAACGCTTCGGCCATGGGTCCGCATATAGGCCCCAGGCCCAAGGCCGCAATGCTCAGGCGTCGAGGAAAGACGGCCGCTTGGCCACCGGCTTGGTCTCGCCGTATTCGATGGTCAGCCCGGCAAGGTGGCTCTCGATGCGCAGCGATACGGCGCGGTGAAGCTGTCGTGTGATGAGCGCGCTGGCCTTCAGGTCGGTGGGCGCCAGCATGGCCAGGGCCCGCAGGGTGTCGAGGTGAATCTGCACCACCTCCGGATCGGCCTTGCCGGCCCCGCCGACGGCGGAGACATAGCGGGCCAGGCTGGCGGCTGCGCGGGTCAGCACCCGGTCACCGACCTCGCTGGAGCGCTGGCGCAGGGCGTGCATCACCCGGCAGGCCATCTGGCGCAGCAAATGGTCGAGGCCGCCCCGGCCCTCGATCAGCCGCTGGAAAATGGCCATCTCGTCGAGAATCTGGGCGCAGAGCGCGGCGCGGGCGGCGATGTCCACTGCATGGTCGGCATCGCCCCGCCGGCGCAGGGGTCCCGCGTAGCCCTCATCATCCTCACGGCCCTGACGCCGGTCCGGACCGACGTAGCCCGTCGAGATGACGAAATCGATTTCGCGCTGGCGCACGGTGGCCACCCGCTCCAGCACCCGGGCCGGGGTGAAGGGCTTGACCAGGAAGGAGTCGGCCCCGGCGGCGCGGGCGATCTCGACGTCGCGGCGCGTGCGCTCGGTGGTCAGCATGATGATCGGCAGGCGCGGATCGGGAATACGCGGGTCGTCGGTGATCGCCGCCTGCCGCACCGCCCGGGTGAAGGCCAGGCCGTCCATGACCGGCATCAGCCAGTCGGTGATGATCACGTCCGGCCGCGTGCCCGCCATCATGGCAAGCGCCTCTGACCCGCTCTCGGCGGTGACCACCCGATCGACACCCCCGGCCCGCAGCACGTCGGCGACCAGCCGGCGGGTGCTGTGGTGGTCGTCGACCACCATCACACAAAGGCCCTCAAGGGGATCGGGAAGCGCCGCGTCCATGCCTGAAGCCTTATCAAGCAACCCTTGCGGCAGGGTTACCAGCAGATCGCGCTTTGGCAGTCAGATCGTGCGCCGTCCGCGAGGGGCCCCATTTTGCCATCGGCGCACACTCCAACATTGATCCATCCGGCAAATCTGATATTGCGAGCCACTCGCAACTTTTCCGGTCCACTTGTCCACCATGATTTCACCGCCCTCCTTTTCGGCCTGCCTCCCGCGAGGCCGCCGTTGACCACGGACGCAATGGTCGACGAGGCGAAGGCGGCTCAGAAGGCAAAGGCCAAAAGGCGGGCCCAGGCGCGAGCCGGGTTCCTGCGCGAAACGGTGCGGTGGCACTGGATCAGCGCCGCCATCTGCCTGGTCGGCATCGTGCTGTTCGCCGTCACCGGCATCACACTCAACCACGCCCGCCAGATCGAGGCGAGGCCGGTCACCACCAGCCGCGAGGCGACCGCCCCGGCTCCGGTGATCGCCGCCATGCAGAAGGCCGAGACCGCCAGGGGCGCCCTGCCCGACGCAGCCCAGGCCTGGCTGAACAGGACGGTGAAGGTCGAGGCCCCGAAAAACGCGCCCATCGAGTGGTCGGACGGCGAAGCCTATATCGCCCTGCCCCGCCCGGGCGGCGACGGCTGGGTCACCATCGACACGCAGACGGGGGCGACCGAGGCCGAGCTCACCTCGCGCGGCTGGGTCTCCTACCTCAACGACCTGCACAAGGGCCGCAACACCGGACCCGTCTGGTCCTGGTTCCTCGACATCTTCGCCGCCGGCTGCATCGTCTTCTGCATCACCGGCCTGATCCTGCTGTGGATGCACGCCCATGCCCGCAAGACCACCTGGTGGTACGTCGGGCTGGGCCTCTTCATCCCCCTCGTCCTCGCCCTCCATTTCATTCCCTGAGGCGCCCATGCGTATCACCCTGCCCGCCGCCCTGCTGACCGGCCTGGTCGCCACTCCGGCCCTCGCCGCCGATCTCAACGTCTGCATCGAGATTCCCCGCATTTCGGTGGCCGAGTACCACCGTCCCTACGTCGCGGTATGGATCGAAACGCCCGACGAGACGGCCGTGAAAACCCTGGCCGTCTGGTACGACACGAAGAACGCCAAGGGCGAAGGGGCAACCTGGCTGAAGGACATGCGCCAGTGGTGGCGCCGCACCGGCCGCAGCCTCGACAAGGGCGCCATCAACGCCGTCAGCGCCCCGACCAAGGCTCCCGGCAAGCAGCAGCTCATCGTTCCGGCCGCCCGCCTGGCCGATCTCAAACCCGGGTCCTACAGCCTGGTGGTCGAGGCGGCCCGCGAGGTCGGCGGACGCGAGGTCGTCAAGATCCCCTTCACCTGGACCGGCAAGACCGGAAAGGGCGGAACCGCCAAGGGCGCCAGTGAGCTGGGCGCCATTTCCCTGAGCATCAAGTGAGCGGACGCGAGACCATGAAAAAGACCCTCTTCGCCACCCTGGCCTTCGCCGCCGCCCTCGCCGCCGCCGGCTCGGCCAGCGCCCACCGCCAGTGGCTGCTGCCCTCCATGACCGTGCTCTCGGGGGAGAACGCCTGGGTCAGCGTCGACGCGGCCATCTCCAACGACCTGTTCGTCTTCGAACACATGCCGATGCGCCTGGACAACCTGACCATCACCGGCCCGGACGGCGCGGCGGTCGAGGCCCAGAACAAGTTCACCGGAAAATACCGCTCCGTATTCGACGTCCAGCTGACCAAACCCGGCACCTACCGGGTGGCGTCCGTCTCAGGCGGCATGATGGTCACCTACAAGCAGGGCGGCGAGCAGAAGCGCTGGCGCGGCGCCCCCGCCGACGCGGCCGCCAACATCCCGGCTGATGCGACCGAGGTGAAGAAGACCATGACCGACCGCCGCGTCGAGGCCTTCCTCACCTCCGGCGCCCCCACCGACACGGCCCTCAAGGCGACCGGCAAGGGGCTGGAGCTGGTTCCGGTCACCCATCCGAACGACGCTCTGGCCGGTGAAAAGGCCACCTTTGGCCTCTTGCTCGACGGCAAGCCGGCGGCCGGCGTCGAAGTCACCATCGAGCCGGGCGGCACCCGCTTCAACGACGAGCGCGGCGAGATCAAGACGACCACCGACAAGGACGGCAAGTTCAGCGTCACCTGGCCCAGGGCCGGCTTCTACTGGCTGGAAGCCACCGTGCGTTCCCCGGCCGGCGCCGACGGCATCGAGCGCAACGCCGGCTATGTGGCCACGTTCGAAGTCCTGAAGGACTAGCGCTGAACCGGGTCGTCATCCCGCCGGTGCTGGACCCCGGCGCCGGTGATCCGCCCCCCGGGCCAGTCCTGAAACTGACCGGCCCGACCATGGGGGTCAGCTGGACGGTGCAAGCCTGTCCGCCGGCCGGGGTGTCGTCGGAGGATCTGCGGGTGGCGGCCCAGGGGGCGGTCAACACCATCGTCCGGCAGATGAGCAGCTGGGAGCCGGACTCCGACCTCTGCCACTTCAACCGCGCCCCTGTCGGCAGCTGGCATGACCTTCCCGCGAACTTCGCCGCCGTGGTCGACCGCGCCCTTTACTGGGCCGGCTCGAGCGACGGCGCCTTCGATCCCACCGTCGGGCGACTGACCGACCTCTGGGGCTTCGGCGCCGCCGGTGCGCGCCTCTCGGCCCCGACCGCGTACGCGCTTGATGGCCTGCGGTCGCAGTCCGGCTGGCGGCGACTCGAACGCCGGGGCAAGGCCCTGCTTCAGCCGGGCGGCCTGGAGCTGGATCTCTCGGGTATCGCCAAGGGCTTCGGCGTCGATGCGGTGATGGCCGCGCTTCACAGCCTCGGCGTTCGCCACACCCTGGTCGAGATCGGCGGCGAACTGCGCGGCGAGGGCGTGCGGCCCGATGGCCAGCCCTGGTGGGCCCAGATCGAAACCCCGCCCGGTCTGAGCGCGGCCGAACCCGTCGTCATCGCCCTGCACGGCCTGTCGCTGGCCACCAGCGGCGACTACCGTCGCTTCCGCATGGACAGCGGCCGCCGCCGTTCCCACACCCTGGACCCGCGCACCGGCGCGCCGGTCGAGGCGGCCGCCGCCTCGGTCAGCGTCCTGGCCCGGACCTGCATGGACGCCGACGCCCTTTGCACGGTGCTGATGGTTTTGGGCCCTGAGGCGGGGTTGGACTGGGCCGGTGATCATGGCGTCGCGGCCTACTGGCAGCTGCGCGAAGGCGGCGAGCGGATGAGCCCCGCCTTCGCCGCCATGCTCGACGACTAGATGACCGTCCGCAAACTCAGCAGTTCCGGAAAGAACGGCCGCTCCAGGGCCTTGACCAGATAGGCCACCCCGGCCGAGCCGCCGGTTCCGCGCTTGAAGCCGATGATCCGCTCGACCGTCTTCATATGGGCGAAGCGCCACTGCTGCAGGCGGTATTCGATATCGACCAGCTTCTCGCCGAGCTCATAGAGGTCCCAGTAGGTCTCGACGTCACGGTAGACCGCCAGCCAGGCAGCCTCGACATCCGCGTTGGCCTCGTAGCTCTGTGTCCAGTCCCGCTTCAGATAGTCAGCCGGGATCGCGAAGCCCCGCCGGGCCAGCAGGGCCAGGGCCTCGTCGTACAGGCTGGGCGCTCCAAGCGCCTCAACCAGCTCCGCATGCACTGACGGCGCGCTCTCGAATACCTCCAGCGTCCGTGCGTTCTTGGCCCCCAGCAGGAACTCGATCTGCCGGTACTGGTGCGACTGGAACCCGCTGCTGGTCCCCAGCGCCTCACGGAAGCGGCTGTAGTCGGCGGGCGTCATGGTCGCCAGGATTTCCCAGGCCTGAATCATCTGCGTCTGGATGCGCCCGACCCGGCTCAGCATCTTGAAGGCAGGCTCCAGGTCGTCGTTGCGGATGTGGGCCACCGCGCCGCGCAGCTCATGCAGGCACAGCTTCATCCACAGCTCGCTCGACTGGTGGATGACAATGAACAGCAGCTCATCGTGCTCATCCGACCGCGGCGCCTGGGCGCCCAGCACCTTGTCGAGCTGCAGATACTGGCCATAGCTGAGGGACTTCGACAGGTCCCAGGTCACGCCTTCGTAGGGGTCTTTCTCGCTCATGGTTCGGGGTTTAGCGCGCTTGTCCTTCCCTTGGGTATCCCTGATAGCCTGAGCGCAAAATCAGGGAGAACGTCCATGAGCGATCTGGTGCTGCGCGAGGACCGAGACGGGGCCGTGACCCTGACGCTCAATCGGCCCGACAAGCTGAACGCCCTCAACGTGCCGCTGTTCAAGGCGCTCGACGACCACGTCGCCGCCATCGAGGCCGACCCGTCGGCGCGCCTCGTCATTCTGCGGGGCGCCGGCAAATGCTTCTCCGCCGGCCATGACCTCGGCGACATCGCCGCCGGCGAGAAACTGCCCCGCCCGAACTTCCAGGCCAGCGTCATCGAGCGGCTGGCCAACCTGCCCCTGCCGGTGATCACCGCCGTCCACGGCCACTGCTACACCGGGGCGCTGGAGCTGGCATTGGCCGGCGACATCATCTTCGCCTCGGAAGCGGCGAAGTTCGGCGACACCCACGCCAAATGGGCCCTCACCCCCGTCTGGGGCCTCAGCCAGCGGCTGCCGCGCCGGGTGGGCACCTACAAGGCCCGCGAGATGATGTTCACCTGCCGCACCTATGGCGGCCGCGAGGCGCAAACCATCGGCCTGGCCAACATCTGCGTCGCCAACGAGGACTATGAAAGCGGCCTCGTCGCCCTGGCGGACAGCATCCTGGCCAACAGCAGCTTCAGCCATGCGGCCAACAAGAAGCTGCTGATGGACACCGACGGCCTGCCCCAGAGCGTCGGCCTGGCCCATGAGGTGTTCCGCGGCGAAGGCCGGGGCCCGGACATGGAGGCGCGTATCGCGGCCTTCCAGAACAAGACGGCGAAGGTCAGCTGATGACCCCCCTGCCCCCGCTCCCCGCCCAGCCCGCCGGCACGCCCTGGCCCACCGCCGACTGGCCGACCGGCGCCGCCCTGCCGGCCGACCTGGCCGCCCGCCTTGACGCCGCCTTCGCCGACGAGAGCCTCGGCATCACCGACGCGGTGCTGATCATCCAGGGCGGCGCGGTCCGCTACGAGCGCTATGGTCCGGATCTCGACCGTCAGAGCCGCTTCCCCTCCTGGTCCAAGGCCAAGAGCATCACCCAGGCCCTCGTCGGCCTGGCCGTCGCGCAAGGACAGCTCGACATCCACGCCCCTGCCGACGTCCCCGCCTGGAAGGACGACGAGCGGTCGGCCATTACCCTCGACCAGTTGCTGCGCATGTCCAGCGGCCTGAAGTTCGTCGAGGACTATGTGCCGGGCAGCGTCTCCGACGTCATCGAAATGCTGTTCGGTTCCGGCAAGGAAGATGTCGCCGCCTACGCCATCGCCCAGCCGCTGGCCCACACGCCCGACACCCACTGGTCCTACGCCAGCGGCACGACCAACATCATCTGCGATATCCTGCAACGCGCGCTCGGTCTGAAGGGCGAGGCCTTCGAGGCCCACATGCGAGCAGTCCTGTTCGAACCGCTCGGCATGACCAGTCCGATGCCGAAGTTCGACGCCGCCGGAACCTTCATCGGCTCCTCCTACTGCTTCAGCACGGCCCGCGACTTCGCCCGCTTCGGCCTGCTCTACCTGCGCGGCGGCGTGTGGGAGGACAGGCAACTCCTCCCCGCCGCCTGGGTCGACTACGCCCGCACCCCTACGCTCGTGCCGGCCACCGAAGAGCTGGGCTACGGCGCCCAATGGTGGCTGGGGCTTGGCGGCCCTGGCGCGTTCAGCGCCAATGGCTACGAGGGCCAGTACACGCTCGCGATCCCTGACCTCGACGTGATCATGGTCCGTCACGGCCGGACACCACTGGACCGCAAGGAGAACCTCGCCGCCTGGATGCGATCGGTCGTTGGGGACTTGCGCGCCGCATGAACCGCGGTCATCGTGCGGTCAAACAATTGGCACGGTGAATGTCATGACTCTGGAAACGCCCCTCGAACTGTCCGGCGCCCCCGGCTCGCCCTATACCCGCAAGATGCTGGCCGTCCTGCGCTTCCGGCGCATCCCGTATCGGCTCTACTACCGGGGACGGGAGCCGGCCGGCTATCCGACCGCCAAGGTTCCGCTGCTGCCGACCTTCTACATCGGCGGCCAGGCGGTCACCGATTCGACGCCGCTGATCCGCCGCTTCGACGCCGAGATCCCTGGCCGCGCCGTGCGCCCGGCCGACCCGGCGGTGGCTTTCCTCGACAGCCTGATCGAGGACTATGCCGATGAGTGGCTGACCAAATGCATGTTCCACTATCGCTGGGCGCATGAGGCGGACGCGACCTTTGCCGGCCGGCTGCTGCCCAGCTGGGGTCCGGCCCCGCTCGACGAGACGACCCTGCAGTCGATGGCCAGCTACATCAGCGAGCGCCAGATCGGCCGGCTGGCCTACGTCGGCTCCAACCCGACCACCGGCCCGGTCATCGAGGACAGCTATGTCCGGCTGATCGAAGCGCTCGAGGCCCACCTGGCGACCTCGCCCTTCATGCTCGGCGGCGCGCCGGGCGGCGGCGACTTCGGCCTGTTCGGCCAGCTGACCCAGCTGGCCGGCGTCGACCCGACCCCGACCGCCATCGCCCAGAAGAAGGGCCACCGGGTCATGGGCTGGATCGGCATGGTCGAGGATCTGTCCGGCCTCGAGCCGGGCCCGATGATCGACGCCGGCGCGCCATCGCCGACCCTGAAGGCCCTGCTGGCCGAGATGGGCCGCGTCTACGCCCCGCTGCTGATCGCCAACGCCAGGGCGGTGATGGCCGGCAAGAAGATGGTCGAGACGCAGATCGACGGCCGTCCCTGGGTCCAGAACGCCTTCCCCTACCAGGCCAAATGCCTGGGCTGGCTGCGCGAGGAGTATGCGGCGCTGCCGGCAGGTTCGAAGGCGCAGGTCGATGCGGCGATCGCCGGAACCGCCTGGACGGCGCTGTTTTAACCTTCGCTACAGCAGATCCGCCGGCGCCGGCTCGAACCCCAGCGCCACGCGCCCGCCGATCTGCGTCGCCCGGTCCCAGTCGAACACCACATGCCCCCGGATCATCTGCACGTCGCGCAGATGCCGCTGCAACGGCGAGGTCAGGAAGCCCGAGCTGGCACCGGCCGCCGCGCACATGGTGTCCACCGCCTTGCCGGCCAGCCGCACGGTATGGGCCGCCGCCAGCCGCACGGCGGCCAGGGTGTCGACGCTGATCGCCGCCTCCGCCGGGCCCTCGCGCTCGTACAGCGCCACCGCGTCTTCCCAGACCAGCGCCGCCGCCCGAACGCTGGCGATCGCTTCGCCCAGCCGCAGGTGGGTCGCCGGCGCGTCGCTCTGTTTGGCCCCGGCCGTATAGGCCTGGGTCTTGGCCTTCATCCGGGCGGTGAAGGCGGCCAGCGCCCCTTCGGCCGCCCCCAACGCCGGCGCCGCCGCCACCAGGGCCAGGGCCGGCGACATCGCCCAGCCGACCGAGGTCCCCGGGTGCAGCGCCAGGCCCGGCATCGGCCCGAACTTCATCTGCAGACCGGACAGGGTCCGATAGGCCGGCACGAACACATCGGTCGCCACCACCGTGTTGCTGCCGGTCGCTGCCATCCCGGCCGTGCGCCAGACATCGTCCACCGTCACCTGCGACAACGGCACCAGGCAGAAGCGCGGCATCATCCCCTCCATGGCGTTGACCATCACCCAGTCGGAATGATTGACGCCCGTCGCCCACTCCCAGCGGCCGTTGATCCGATAGCCGCCGTCGACCGCCTCGGCCCTGCCGGTCGGGGCCAGGGGCGCGGGGGCCAGGGGCATGGCGCCGTCCCGGAACAGCTCCGCCTGCAACTGCGGCTCGAAGCGGCACAGCAGCCAGGCGTGCATGGCCAGAAACGACAGCGTCCAGGCGCTGGACGGACAGCCGCGCGCAAATCGCCGCCCGACCTCCAGGAAGGTCGCCATCGACGCCCCCGCCCCGCCCGCCGTGGTCGGGGTCAGCAGGTGGAAATAGCCGGCCTCGGCCGCTTCCCGCACCGTCGCCTCCGGCACCGAGCGCAAGGCCTCGGCTTCGGGCGCCCGCTCGGCCAGCCGCACGGCGGCGGCGTCGGCCCAGGCGTTCCAGACAGTGGCATCGTTCGAATGGCGCATGATTGCCTCCCTTGCCCAACCCATAACATAACTTATGTTATGTTCAAGCGCGCCCTTACGGCGCCGACCCATCGCGGCTAGAGGGAAGCATGGTCAAAGGACGCAAGGATCTGACGCGGACGGACTGGCTGCTGGCCGGCCAGGCGGTGTTGCGCGACGAGGGTCTGCGGGCGCTGAAGCTCCGCCCTCTGGCCGCCAGCCTCGGCATCTCGACCGGCAGCTTCTATCACCACTTCGCCGACTTCGAGGACTACCTGGGCCAGCTTGCCGACTACTTCAGCGGCGAACAGCTGATGTCGAACCTGGAAAAGGTCCGGGCCGAGGCCCCGACCCCGATCCGCCGCATTCTTTTGGCCTCAGACCTGGCCCTCAGCCAGGATCTGCCCCGCCTGGCCATGGCCATGCGCGCCTGGGCCCGCAGCAACGCCCGCGCCGCCGCCTCGGTGAAGATGGTCGACGATGTCCTGACCGCCTTTTTCGCCGACTGCCTGGAAGGCATGGGCCACCCGCCGCAGATGGCCCTGGCCCGCGCCTACCTGATGGTCGCCTCGGCCACCGCCGACATGCCGCCGCCGGCCGGCCTGCCCACCGGCCTCGACCTGCGCGACCTGATGCTGGAGATCATCGCCGGCGCCCCGGACTAGAACCCCCGCGCGTCCATCCAGCCAACCACGGCCGCCGTCGCCTTCGGGAGCAGTTCCGGCTTCTCGATGTAGTAGTGATCGGCGCCCTCGATATCGACATAGGTCTTGTCGTCGCAGCCGAGCGCCTCGAACAATCGCGCCGCATGGCTGGGCGTGCAGGCCAGGTCGGCGGTGTTGTTGATCACCAGGCTGGGGACCTTGATGTTCGGCGCATTGATCAGGCCGTTGGCCCGGCTCTCGTCATAGCTCCACTGCGACAGCCATGACCGCAGGGTGGTGAAGCGCCCCAGCCCGATCGGACCATCGTTGGCGATCTTCGGATCGCCCATGTAGCAGGTATGGGGCGCCCGGGCGGACGGCTCCTGCGTCGGGTCGGTCCAGCGCACGTCGCTCATCGTGCCCTGGACGATGAAGCAACGCTCGGCATCCGGATCGCCCGCAGCCTTAAGGGCCGCCAGCTGCTCCTTAGCCCAGGCCGTGATGCGGCGATTGCGGGCGATCTGGGCGTCGCGGAACCTGCGCACAAAGGCGTCCGAATAGGGCGGCTGGTCCGGGCAGGCCGGGTCGTAGATGTTGAGCGAGACATCGCGTTCGAACGGCTTGCTCTCGTCCAGAATCGAAGGATCGATCCACTCGGTCATCGTCACGCTGCGACCGATGTGGGCGGCCAGCAGCATGACCCCGTCGGCCGGGGTCAGGTTCGCTCCGACCAGATCGACCTCGTCGCCGGCCGGAGTGTGGGTGATGGTCGGGTTGGTCGCCTGGTCCTGATAGAACATCGACAGCGAGCCGCCGCCTGACCAGCCGCCCAGCACCACCTTCTCGTAGCCGAACCGCTTCTTCAGGTCGGCGACACAGGCGCCCAGATCCATCACACACTTCTCGAGGATCAGGGCGTTGTCGTTCCCGCGATAGCGCGTGTTGCAGTAGATGACATGCTTGCCGGCCCGGGCCAGGGCCGTGACCAGCGGCAGGAAGCTGCCGCCGCCGATCGGGTGGCTGAACAGGATGACCGTCTTCGACGGCTGCTCGGCCGGATAGATCCGCATGCGTTCGACGAACACCCGCCCGTGGGCCCCGCCATAGACCTCCTTCAGCCGGCTCTGCTCGGCGTAGGTGTAGCCATAGGGCTCGCGAACGACGTCCATGCAGCGTCTCCCCTGGGCTCTTTTCCGGCCCGATCACGCAGATTTGGCAGAGCGACGTCGCGGCAGGCAAGTCGTTGAGGGGTTGCAGACCAGCGTTTCCGGCCGCTCAATACCGGCAAAGAGAACAGGGGCGGAAACCATGACCCAGCCGAGCGGCATCCATCACCTGGCCTTCATGGCCGGCGACATCAAGAAACACATCGCCTTCTTCAGCGAGGTCATGGGCTGTCCCCTGGTCGCCCTGTTCGACATGCACGGGGTGCCGGGCGGCCTGCACGCCTTCCTGCGGATGAACGACCACGGCTACTTCTCGATCGTCCAACTGCCGAACGTCGATGATATCCCCATCGAGCTGGGCAAGACCCACGCCGGCAACGGGGCCCTGCCCTCCGCCCCCGGCACGCTGCAGCACCTGGCCTTCCGGGTCGACAGCGACGATCAGCTGACCGCCATGCGCGACCGCATCCGCAGCCACGGCGTCAACGTCATCGGCCCGATCGATCATGGCATGTGCCGCTCGATCTACTTCGCCGGTCCCGACCAGATGACCCTGGAAGTGGCCACCAGCCATGAGCCCATCGACCCGGCCCGCTGGATCGACCCCACCACCCTGGAAAAGGCCGGCATCAGCGCCGAGGAAGCCGCCCGCTTCAAGGCCCCAGCGCCCTACACCGGCCCCTCGCCGGTTCCGCAGCCGGATTACGATCCGTCCAAGCCTCACATGGCCTATCCGAAGGAACAGTATCTGGGGATGCTGAAGGTTCCGGACGCGGCCATCACCGCCGGCGCCTCCTACAAGGAGCCTCCGGTTCCGGCCTGAATCGGCTAGGCTGGCGGCATGAACTACTGGCTCGTCAAATCAGAACCGGACGTCTTCTCCTGGGACGACCTCGTCGCCACCGGCAAGACGGGCGAGCCCTGGACCGGCGTGCGCAACCACACCGCCAAGCTCAACATGATGGCCATGAAGCTTGGCGATGAGGTGTTCTTCTACCACTCCCAGGCCGGCAAGGAGATCGTCGGCGTCTCGACCGTGGTCAGGGAAGCCTACCTCGACCCGACCGACGCGACGGGCAAGTTCTACTGCGTGGATCTGGTCGCAAAGGCCCCGCTGCCCCGACCCTTCAGCCTTGCTGAAGCGAAGGAGGACAAGGCGCTGGCCGGCATGAGCCTGATCACCAGCTTCCGCCTGTCGGTCCAGCCGGTGACGGCAGACGAGTGGAATCACATCATGGGCGTCGTCGCGGGCTAGGCGCCCGACCGACGATCGAGAGCACAGGACCGTCCTTGACGATCCTGCCGCACGGTTGAGGGCGCGCACCGCCACCGGCGATGCGCGCGTCTCGGGTCTAGTGCCGGAACACGGCCGTCAGCGACGGGTCCTGCGGCATGTCGCGGTACTGGCGCAGCTCGTTGCGGCCGACCACCATGTGGTGAACCTCGTCCGGGCCGTCGGCGATGCGCAGGGTGCGGGTCTGGGCGTACATGCGGGCCAGCGGGGTGTGCTGCGAGACGCCCAGGGCGCCGTGCATCTGGATCGCCTGGTCGATGATTTCGCAGACGCGGACCGGGACCATGGCCTTGACCATGTGGATCCAGACGCGGGCTTCCTGGTTGCCGAGCACGTCCATCGCCTTGGCCGCCTTCAGCACCATCAGGCGCATGGCCTCGATGTCGATGCGGGCCCTGGAGATGATCTCGATGTTGCCACCGAGCTGGACCAGCGGCTTGCCGAACGCCTCACGCTTCATGCCGCGGGTCACCAGGTAGTCGAGCGCCTTCTCGGCCGAACCGATGGCGCGCATGCAGTGGTGGATACGCCCCGGTCCGAGGCGCAGCTGCGAGATCTCGAAGCCGCGACCTTCGCCGAGCAGCATGTTGCTGGCCGGGACGCGGACGTTGTCGAAGACGATGTGCATGTGGCCGTGCGGCGCGTCGGGGTCGCCGAACACGTGCTGGGCCCCGATGATCTTCACCCCGGGGGCGTCGGTCGGCACCAGGATCTGCGACTGACGGTGGTTGGCCGGGCCGTCCGGGCTGGTCTGGACCATGGTGATCATGATCTTGCAGCGCGGGTCGCCGGCGCCCGAGATGTAGTGCTTCTCACCGTTGATGACGTACTCGTCGCCGACCAGGGTGGCGGTGGTGTTGACGTTCTTGGCGTCGGAGGAGGCCGAGTGCAGCTCGGTCATGGCGAAGGCGGAGCGGATCTTGCCTTCCAGCAGCGGCTTCAGCCACTTTTCCTTCTGTTCCGGCGTGCCGACGCGCTCAAGCACTTCCATGTTGCCGGTGTC
>Ga0164290_1002281_pt1 | contig 14671 bp, 18 predicted proteins | sample Micstemetagenome_FD_108782 | JGI IMG/M metagenome (GOLD analysis project Ga0164290, IMG submission 108782) | Contaminated culture microbial community from soil near Moab, Utah, USA - Microcoleus steenstrupii SON62 (Illumina Assembly) | ecosystem: Environmental > Terrestrial > Soil > Soil crust... | reverse complement strand
GGCGGTAATCGGTGGGGCTTTCCAGTTCCACGACGTGCAGGCGGTCGCGCAGCAGGTCGATGAAGGGCAGGAAGAGCGCGCGGTTGAGGCCGTTGAGGTAGAGGTCTTCGGGCGGGCGGTTGGAGGTGGTGACGATGACCACGCCCCCGGCCAGGAGTTTCTCGAAAAGTCGGCCCACGACCATCGCATCGGTGATGTCGGTGATCTGCATTTCGTCGAAGGCGAGAAGGCGGGTGTCGCGCAGGATGTCTTCGGCGACCGGGGCGATGGGATCTTCGACGCCCTGCTTGCGCGCCTCGTGCATGGCCTTGTGGATGTCCTGCATGAAGGCGTGGAAATGGACGCGGCGTTTCTGGCGGATGTCGGTCGCCTCGGCGAAGAGGTCCATCAGCATGGATTTGCCGCGCCCGACCCCACCCCAGAGGTAGAGGCCCCTGGGCGGCGTGACGGGTTTGGCGAAGAGGCCCGCGAAGAGGCCGATGCGGCGGTCGGCATTCGCCTCCAGCCAGGCGCGAATCTGTTCGAGCCGGGGGAGGATGGCATGCTGTGCGGGATCGGCGCGCACCATGCCTTGCGCGACGCGGGAGTCATAGATCTCGGTCAGAGTTTGCCGCATACCGTTGTATACTGTGGGTCGAGGGGCGTGGGAAGTGGGGGGCTTCGGATGGGTGTCAGCGTCCAAAAGTATAGGTTGGTAGCGTTTGGCGGTATTCTGCTGCCAGAGGACAGAATTCCGCCCCAGAGTGGACAGTATATTGTGACCTCAAGGCGGTCAGCGAGTCGACGCGGACCGTATCTGTAAGGTGAATGAGATGAGCCACGCGATCCAGACCTATACCGGAACTGCCGATGACGCCGTGTTCGGCCGCAGCTATGCGCCGCGTGGCGAGGTCGCCCCGGAAATCCGTCTGCCCGCTGGCTGGTGGCTGCTGCCGGCCGTGATCGGCGGCGCTGCGGGTTGGATCACCCTTATCTCGGCGATCTTTTTCTGAGGTAAAAGACTAAACCTCGTGCGAATAAAGCCGTTCAATATCTGAGGCTTACACGCGCAGGAGGTAAGGAATGGCCGTTGCCCATCTTTATGGATACACCCCCGTCCAGGCGGAGGCACCCCGAGCCCCGCGGATCACGGTAGACCCCGAAGACTTTGCGGCTGTGGCCGATCTGGCCAAATCCATCTCTGGCTGTTCCCGCGCCTTCATCCGGCTGGCCGATCCCGATAGCGGGCAGATGCGGCTGGCGTTCTTTCCCCCTCTTCCCGGTGTGACGGACCTTCCGGCGGCGCTCTTGCCCGATGGGCAGGGCATTTCGCGGATGTCCGGGCCCAGCCTGCAGGAGGAGATGCGGGCGGCAGGGTTGCCGGGGCTGGCCTTCTGGGGATGTTTCACGCTGCGGTCGGTCGAAGGGCGCGTTCTGGGCGAGCTGGGCGTGATGGACGAGGCGCGGCACGACCTGCCCGAGGCCGTCATGGCACAACTGGCGCAACTGGCCGAGATCCTGGCGCGCGGCGTGGGCATGGCCGCATCGACGATCCGGGTCCTGGCGCGGCAGACGCTGGGCCTTCTGGAAGATATCGGCGAGATCGACGGGGATGCGGCATCGCCCGCGGTGATGGGCCTGCTGCGCTATGCGGCGGGTCGGGTGCCCAGTTCGTCCGAGGCGATGGCGATGCGGATTGCCGGGCTGGCCGAGGTGGAAGGCGGGCTTTTGCTGCTGTCGCCCGCGGCGAACGGGATGCTGTACAATCGCGGCTTCCGGCTGGCGGAGACGGCACCTGTGGCGGTGCCGGAGGAGGTGGCCACGGTGGCGCCTGTGGCGACAGCGGATTTCCAGCCGGTCGCGCGGCTGCGTATCGGCGAGGTCCATCATGACATCGCGCGGGATGAGGTGACGGAGCGCTTTGCCTTCCGCTTCACCGGGACGCAGGACCCGTGGACGGTGCTGGAGAAGGGTCTGGAGGATGGCTGGCCGGAAATGACGGCCGAGGTCATCGCCAAGACGCGGAATGCGACCTTCGACTATGTGCGGATGCACATGATCCACAAGCGGGACGCATCGACCGTGGCGGGCGAGTTCGTCTATGATCTGTACGGGCTGGAATGGACCGTGCGCGGGACGCCGGACCATGCCGAGGCGCGGGGCGAGGATGGGGTGTGGCGGACCTTCGATGCCGCCCATATCGGCCATGACGCGCCGCGCGATTTTTCGGCGCTGGCGGCCTTTACGGCGATCCCTGATCTGGTGGCGAAGATCGGGTCGGATGTGCATGAATGGTCGAAACGGATTGCGGCCGGGTCCGAGGTGACGCCGATCTTCGGCTGATCGGGCGGTCGTCGGGGTTCAGGAACGGGTGGTCCCTTGCGGGATCACCCGTTTTCCATGGCGATGATGCATTCGCGCAGGCGGCCCACGGCGGCCTTCTTGATCTGGCTGACACGGCCCGTGGTGACGCCGAGGATTTCGGCGATTTCGTAGACGTTCAGTTCCTCGACGAAATAGAGCTGAAGGACCAGCGCCTCGCGTTCCGGCAGTTCGCCCAGCGCGCGGCGGAGCATCTTGCGCATCTGGTCTTGCTGCATCTTGTCTTCGACAGTGCGGGCGCCGTCGGAGAAGAGCATGGAATGGTCGGAATAGACCTCGTCCAGCGACTTGATCTGGCTGGCGCCGAATTGGGCCTGCCAATCTTCCAGTTCACCGACGGTGATGCCCATGTCGGCGGCAATTTCCTGCTTTTCCGGCGCGCGGAGCAGTTGCTGTTCCAGTTTCAGGACCGAGGCGCGCATCTTTTGCTGCATCACGATCGTGGCGCGGCAGAGCGAGGACGAGGCGCGGAGGTAGTCGATGATGGAGCCGCGGATGCGGATGGCGGCATAGGCGGCGAAGCTGGCGCCCTGACGCGGGGTGTAGCGCTGGGATGCATCGACGAGGCCCATGTAGCCGACCTGGAGCATATCCTCGATCTCTACCATCCGGCCGACGCGGCCGTGGAGGTGCCAGGCGATCTTGCGGACCAGGTCCATGTGGGATCGAACCAGCTTTTCGGGCGAGGGGCCGTCCTGTTCGGCATAGCGTTTGGCGAGCATCATTCACGCCCTTTCCTGGAAAGTTCGGGAAAACGGGTCATTCGGCAGCCTCGCGCCATGCGGGGGCCCAGCCGGTTGCCCAGTTGCGAAGGTCGGACGCGCCGGGGCGGGCGAGGGCGTCGAGAAGCCCGGTTCCCGTGGCGGTGCGGGTGAGTTTGAGGCCGGCATCGGCGATGGCCTCGAGTTCGTCACGCTCGGGCCACCATTGATCGAGGCCGGTGAGGGTGACGGTGGGGACATAGGCCTGCCAGTCGTGGCAGATGCGCCCGACGCGGGCGGGATGGAGACCGGCGGGAAGGCAGAGGATGAGCTCTGCCCCGTCGGAATCGATCAGGCGCGCGGCAAGGTCGGGCGCGGCATCGGGGATGTCGGAGAGGTCCACGATCTGCGGCGCGTTCGGCAGCGGTTCGGGCATGTTCATGGCGGCGGCGAGGGTGGGCCGATCGGGCATGAGGCCCATCAGGCGGCACCAGCCGCGGAGGCGGTCTTCCACCAGCATCGCCGCCGGGACGGGAGCGATGACCTGCGGGCGGGTGCCGGGATGTTGCAGCATCAGCCGCGCGGCAAGACGGGCGGCAAGCATGGATTTGCCCGCGCCGGAGGGGCCGATGAGGATGATGCGGGTGACCTCTTCCTCTTCCAGGCCTTCGGGGCGGAAAAGCTGCCTTGCCAGACGGTCCAGCGGATCGACCGACGGCGCGGGGCGGCGGGTTTCGCTGTGCAGGGCTTCGGCAAAACCGGGGGCCGTCGGCTGCGGGGCGGCCGGCTGGAAGGCGGCCGGCTGCCGGGCCGCAGGTTGGGGGGCCGCCGGTTGGGGGGGCGCAGGCTGGCGCGCCGCAGGTTGGGGGGGCGCGGGTTGGCGCGCGGGGCGTTCGGGCGCGGGCTGTGGCGGCAGGGCCTGCTGAGGGGCAGGCTGCGGCGGGACCAGCGGCCTTGCGGCAAAGACGGGCTGGCGCGCGGGTTTCGCGGCGGCCGCCGGTTGCGGCGCGGGCTTGGCAAAGAGCGGGGTGCGCGGCATCAGCGCCTCGGCGAAGAGCTCTTCTTCGGAGGGGCCTTCGTCTTCCACGCTTTCGACAAAGCCGTCGGGCGGCAGGGCGGTGATTTCCACCTTTCCGTCGATGTGGCGGGTGGAGAGGATGAGCGCGTCAGGCCCGAGACGGTGGAGGAGTTCTTCCATCGCCTTGTGGCCGGTGGGTGCGCGGACGGTGATGGCAGTCATCTGTCAGCTCCCATCATGTGAGGTTGGGGTTGTGCGTGCGGTTGCGGGGAGGTCATGCGGGGCAGTTGTTGCTGGCCACCGATGGAGGCCACCACTTCGACCCGGCGGTTTTCCGGAAGTTCGTTGATGCCCATGACGATGGCATCGGGCAGATGCGGGCGCAGGAATTGCGCGAAGCTGCGGCGCAACTGCCCGGCGACGATGATGACGGCCTGCTTGCCCTGCCCCGTCGCCTGTTCCAGCGAATCCGAGAGGGAGCGGACGAGGGTTCCTGCGAGGCTGGCATCGAGAAGGAGCCCTTCTTCGCCCTGGCGGCGGGCGCGGATCAGGAGCTGTTCCAGTTCCGGGTCCAGCGTGACCAGCGGCAGCGGGGTGTTGATCGGGACCATCTGTTGCAGCAGCAGCGGAATGAGGATCGGGCGGAGCGACTCCGCCATGTCGGCGGCCGAGAGGTTGCGGGGGGCCAGATCGGCGACGCCTTCCAGGATGCGGCGCAGGTCGCCGATCGGGATGCGTTCGGACAGCAGCACGCGCAGGACGGCGGTCACGGTGTGCAGCGGCACCAGTTTCGGCACCACCGCATTGACGAGCGTGGGCGAGACGCGGGCCAGCGTATCGAGCAGGGTCTGCACGTCATCGGGACCGATGAGATCGCCCGCATGTTTGTAGAGCAGTTGGGACAGATGGGTGGCGATGACGGATTCCGGTTCCACCACCACGTGATCGTCGGCCTCGGCCTCGGGGAGCTGGTGGGGGAGGATCCAGACGGCATCCAGCCCGAAGGAGGGGTCCTTCACCTCGATGCCCTTGAGCTTGCGGGTGGAATTCACGCCGGGGATGGCCAGCTTGCGGTCGGGATAGACCACATCCTCGCCCCGGATGGCCTGGCCGATGCGGATGCGATACTGGTTGGGGGTCAGGGTCAGGTCGTCGCGGATGCGGACGCCGGGGACGACAAAGCCCATCGCCTTGGACACTTCGCGCCGGATGGCGGTGATGCGCTGGACCAGCGCGCCGCCACCTTCGCCCGCCAGCGGGATCAGCGCATAGCCGATCTGGAGCGAGACGGGGGCATGGTCGGTGACATCCTCGGCGGTGATCGCCTCGGTCTTCTGGGCGGCACCATCGGCACCTTGGGCGGCAGGCTTGCCGCCGGGGGTGGCGTCGGCTTCGGCCTCGTTGGTGCTGCGGTCGACCTTGCCGAACCAGGCGAGGACGGCGGCGATGGCGGCGAAGATGAGGAACATCGCGTTGGGCATGCCCGGCACCAGGCCGACGATGGCCAGCACGCCCGCCACCGGAAGCCAGGCCTGGCGCAGGTGGATCTGTTTGGCGATGAGGCCCGACATGTCGTGCGAGGAGGAGACGCGGGTGACGATGATCGCGGTGGCGATGGACAGGAGCAGCGCGGGGATCTGCGCGACCAGACCGTCGCCGATGGAGAGCAGCAGGTAGGTGTGCGACGCATCCGACAGGTTCATGTCATGTTGCAGCGTGCCGATCAGGATGCCGCCGACGATGTTGATGGCGAGGATCAGGATGCCGGCCATCGCGTCGCCCTTCACGAATTTCCCGGCACCGTCCATGGAGCCGTAGAAATCCGCCTCGGCGGCGACTTCGGCGCGGCGGGCGCGGGCCTCGTCGGGTGTCAGGAGTCCGGCATTCAGGTCGGCGTCGATGGCCATCTGCTTGCCGGGCATGGCGTCGAGGGTGAAGCGGGCCGAGACTTCGGACACGCGGGAGGCACCCTTGGTGATCACGACGAGGTTGATGATGACGAGGATGGCGAAGACCAGGATCCCGACGATCAGGTTGCCCGCGATGACGAATTCCCCGAAGGCCTGGATCACCTTGCCCGCCGCATCGTGGCCGGTATGGCCTTCGGCGAGGACGACACGGGTGGAGGCGACGTTGAGCGCGAGGCGGAAGATGGTCGCGATCAGCAAGAGGCTGGGAAAGCTGGAGAAATCCAGCGGGCGATAGGCGTAGAGCGCGACCATCAGGATGACGAGCGACAGAAGGATGTTGCCCACGAAGAACACGTCGAGCAGAAGAACCGGCAGCGGCAGGACCATCATCGCGATGATGGCGAGGATGCCCAGTGGCAGGGCCAGACCGGCGGCGATGCCTGCGGCGGCACCGGATCGGGTGGCGGCGGCACTCATGCTCTGGGTCCTCGGGTGGGGGTGGCGGCTGGCGTCATTCTTCCGTCATCCGTGTTTGCGGTCGGCTGTCGGGGGGGTTGTGCAAAGCCCGTGCCAGACGGGGGCCGGGGGGCGGAGGTTTCGGGGAAAAGAAAGGCTTGGAGGTGGCACGCGGATTGCAGGTGAGGGCGCAACGAATGACCCTGCTTCAAGGACCGACCGATGCGCCCTGTTGCCCCTGTTTTCCCGATGCGCGCCCCTGCCCTTGCGGGGGTGTTGATGGCCCTGCCGCTTGTGTCGGCCTGTGTTTCGACGCCCCAGACGGCGACGCAGGCGCTGCCGCTGAGCGCGACGGAAGAGACGCGGCAGCTGGCCGAGGTGAAGGACAATCTGGATGCCGCCGACCGGATGGGCGCGCCGGTGCCGGTGGCGACGGCGCAGAGTGGTGTGCAGCCGTTGAAGGGGATGGGCTTTGCCCAGATCGCGGGCCAGCCGGGCAAGACGACGAATGAAAAGCGGCTGATGGCCATTCGCGCGGCGCGGATGGATGCGCTGCGTGACCTGACGGAACAGGTGCATGGCATCCGCATCAATGCCCAGACCACGATTTCGCAGGCGGTGGTGCGCGATGACAGCCTGTCGGCCGTGGTGCAGGGCACGCTGCGCGGGGCGCGGACGCTGCGGGTGACGCCGAAGGGGACCGACAGCTATGAGGTCGAGATGGTTCTGGACCGCGAGACGGTGGCCTATATCGTCCGCGCAATGAAGGGACGGGTGTGATGCTGCGCGCGTTGCTGGTTGCCCTGCTGATGCTGGCCGCGCCGTCCCTGCGGGCGGCGGAGGGCGTGGTGGTGCAGGCCACGGGCTTTGCCATCCAGTCCGGCGCCGATGATGCGGCAAGTGCGAAGCGGCGGGCGGTGGCGGATGCGCTGCTGCAGGCGGCGCTGTCGGGCGGTGCGTCGGTCCAGGGCCATACGGTGATGGATAAAAGCGTGATCACCGCCGATCTGCTGATCGTGCGACCGGTGGGCCGGGTGATGCAGCACCGCGTGCTGAGCCTGACGCAGACTGGCGGCACCTGGACGGCGACGATCGAGGCGGTCGTGGGTCAGGGCGTTTCAGGGGAATGCACGCGGCGGCGGAACCTTCTGGTGAATGTCTATGCGCCGGTGATCCGGGTGAAGCCGGACGCGCCCGCCTGGGCGGAGCCGCTGGCGGTGGAGGTGACCAAGACCATGGTGCGGCGGCTGGAGGCGCATCCGGCAACGAAGCTGGTGCGGGTGACGGATCGGGCCTTTCCACGCACATCCAAGGCGGACGAGGCCTTCGACTATGAGGTGCTGACCCGCGGGTCGGTGCGGATGGACGAGGGCGAGGTGGGGTTCATCCCTGTCGTCATCATGGATGTCGGCGGGACGGGCGTGCGGCCGGACCTGGTGATGGATGTGGAAATGGTGCTGATCGCGGCGGACGGGAAAGAGTCGCGCCAGACGCTGCGGCGCAGCGTGAAGCTGTCGGGCTTTTCGCCCCTGGGACGGATGGTGGCCGGGCTGGAGCCGGACCGGCGGCAGCTGGCGGCGCAGCTGACGCAAGACATCGAAGGGGCCTTTGACCAGTTGCTGGATATCGAGACCTGCAAGCCTGTGGTGGCGAACCTCGCCGTTGCCGGTGGCAAGATCATCGCGCCGGTGGGGCGCAACCATGGGCTGACGCGGGGCAGCATCGCCTTTACCGCCGATGCCGACAGTTCGACGGAAATGCTGGAAATCGTGGAGGTCGGGGCAAAGCAGGCCGTGCTGCGCCCGCTGGACCCGGGCCGGGGTGCCAAGGCCTTTGCCGGGCGGCCCGTGCGTTTCGTGGAGACCGGATTGTGAGGGGATGGATGCTGGGCCTGATGCTGGCGGTGCCTTCCGCCATTCCGGTGGCCGCGATGGATTTCAGCGGTGGCGTTCCGGGGGCGGAGGTGGGCCGCATGATCCGCGCGGCAATGGCCGAGGCGGGCGAAGTGGTGCCGGATTTCGCCGATCCGCAGCGGGCCTTCCCGCCCTGCAACACGGCCCCTTTGGTGCGGCCACGGCAGGGAAGCTGGGCCACGGCAGAGGTGGCCTGCGCGGCCCCGGTCTGGAGCCGGGCGGTGCGGACGGGGGCGATGGCGCCCGCCCTTCAGACCGCGGCCCCGGCGCCTGCCGATACGGGGCCGATGGTCGTGACACTGGTGCGCAGCGTGCCGAAGGGCGCGATGCTGACAGCGGATGATGTGCGGCTGGCCTCGGCGGGCGCGCGGAGCCCGGACGGGATCTTCACCGATCCGGCGGATGTCGTGGGGCGGCGCACCAAGGCCGCGCTGGGCGAGGGCAAGCCTGTGCTGCTGCGGCAGCTGGAGCCGGTCTGGCTGATCGCCAAGGGCAATCCTGTCGTCCTTGTGGCGCAGGCGGGCGGGCTTGCCGTATCGGCGCCGGCAGAGGCGCTGGAGGATGGCGGAATGGGCGATGTGATCCGCGTCCTGAACCTGTCCAGCCAGCGCGAGATCAAGGCCGTCGTGACCGGTAAGAATTTAGTAACAGCGCAGACTAACATGCGCTGAAAAACATCCGTCATATCAGCTAAACGGAGGCTCTCATGGTAGAACCAATCTCGACATCAGCCGCACGCCCGCGCATCACGCGCCCGGGGGAAGATGCCGGCTTGCCGGTCCAGGGTTCGGCCGTCAGCGGCGCTTCGTCGGCTGTATCAACCGCAGCCGGCGACAGCGTTTCGCTTAGTCCGACGGCGGCAGCCCTTCCTGACGAGCTGAAATCCGGTCCTCCTGTCGATCTTGAGATCGTGGCGAAGATCAAGGAGGCGATCAAGGAAGGGAAGTATCCCATCGACCTTGAGGCGATTACGGAAAGCCTGTTCGAGAACTATCTCGAACTGGTGTCGTGACGCGCCTTCGCATTCTGACCTTCTGACGATCCCGGAGCTTTCGCCATGACCATCGGCACCTTCGCCATTCTGTTTGCCACCATGCTGGCAGGCGTGACCCTTGTCGTCTTTGGCCTGTGGCGGTCGCGCCCGCGGCCCGTGGCGGCAGGCTATGATGTCATGGAGGAGGGGGATGCCTCTGCCATGATGGGCTATGATCCGGCGGCGGCGCTGGCACAGGACAGCACCGAGGTTGCCGCGGCGCTGGCGGCGCGGGTCGAGGGGATGATCGCGGAACAGGCGCGGCGTCAGGCGGATGTGCTGACCGTGGCGCTGGCCGGGTTGAAGGCCGATATCCAGCATCTGAAGACGGATGTGGAATGGCTCGCGGGGGAGCGGATGATCGAGCAGGCCATCCAGCTGGCGCAGAGCGGGCTGGAGCCGGATGACATCGGGCGCGAACTGGGCCTGACGCGGGATACGGCGCATACCATCGCCACCTTCCGCAAGCACTGAGACACGCCATAATCGAGCAGGACAGGGTCGGACGGGAAACCGTCCGGCCCTTTGCCTTTGCCGGAGGATCGGCGGGAAGGCCGCGCGGATGGGATGGAGGATCAGGGCAGCGTGGCACAGAGGGCTGTGCCCTTCATGCCGCCCTCGCAGAGGGCGCGCAGCTGCGCGACGGCGGCATCCTGCGCGGCGAGGCGGTCCTTGGCGGGGATCTGCGACAGGGTGACGTCGCGTGCTGCGGCGGCGTTGGGCGTGCCCAGCGCGGCAGAGAGGGCCTGCCAGGCATAGGCGGCGGCAAGATCGGGCTTTGGCAGCAGCTCTTGGAGCAGGACGGACCGTTCCAGCATGGCACGGCCATCACCGGTGGCAATGCGGGGTTCGAGGTCGGCGGTGATGCGGGTCACGAGTTCGGTGCGCAGATCGGCGGTCGCGGCATCGGCCAGACGCCGGATCAGGGCATTGGCGCTGGCGATGCCCGAGAGGCGGGCGCGCCAGGCCCAATAGAGCGCCTCGCGGTCGTTCTGCGCCACGCCGAGGCCCTGGGCATAGAGAAGGGCAAGGTTGAACTGGGCCTCCGGCTCGCCGTCGCGGGCGAGGGCGAGGAGGATGTTGGCGCCTTCCGGGGCGCGGCCGGCGCGAAGCTCGGCCATGGCGCCGGCGAGGTCGGCGGCGGCAGGCTGGGCGGCGAGAGTGGCCGCGAAGGGCATCTCGGCCGCCGCCGGGGTGGCGGCGACGCAGAGGGAGAGCAGGACGGGAATGCGGGCGCGGAGGATCATCTTGCCGCCGTCAGGATGAGTTGCAGGTAGAGCAGCCGCTTGCGCGGCATTCCCCGGACCGGGCGTTCATAGACCACGACCTGCGGGCGCGAGGTGCCTTCGGTGACGAATTCGATTTCGATCGTGTCAGGCAGGTAGACGTCATAGTTCGCCAGCGTGCCGACCGGATCAGAGGAGAAACGGTCGCGGAATTGCGGGTCGATCCAGATGCGCGCAAGGGCGCGGCCGAGGATGTCGGGGAGGTAGCGTTCGACCTGGGCGCGGTTGCGCAGATGGGTTTCATGGCGGACGAGATCGTAGTCGCGGGCGCGGGCGGGCCGGGCATCGATGCGCCCCGACGCGTAGCCGCCGTACTGCACGACGGCTTCGCGCAGGCGGGACAGGCTGGGCAGGCGAGAGATGACGGGGACAAGTGCCCGGGACATCCTCTCTTTCATCTGCGCGGCCTTTCCTGAAGGGTCTGGTTCATCCCATGAGCAACGGCGGTACGGCAGGGCAGTTTAGCCCTTTGGCGAAAAAAACGGTCATCGGGATGGGGGACCGCTTTAGCCGCGCCGTTTCGCGCCGTTATTCGTGGAAAGGACAGGCCAAGGAGGGTGTGATGGCAAAGGAGGCAAGCGGCACCCTGCCCGCGATTGCGGGTTTTGTCGTGGTGGCGGGCGGGATGCTGCCCGCCCTGTGGCTGCTGCTGACGGAACCGCCCCCTGCCCTGCCATGGGCCGAGGCGGAGGCCGCGGCAGAGGCCGCGGACGGGCCGGACAAGGTTGCCGAGGAGGACGCGCATGGCAGCTGGATCTACGTGCCGCTGACCAAGGAGCTGGAGGTCGGGCTGGGACGCGGGATGCCGGTGCTGAAGGCCATGGCCATCATCGCGGTGCGCGGTTCGACCGAGGAATTGCCCGGGCTGAATGCGCTTGTGACAGGGGATCTTGCGCGGATCGAGTCGGCGATGATGGCCGAGGTGCTGGACATGATGACGGCGACGACAGGCATTGACGCCATCCATCGCGAGCTGCCGACGCGGCTGCGGGATGCCGCGAACCGGGTGATCGGGTCGGAGACGGATCCCGCGCCGGTCGACGAGGTGATGCTGACATCGGTGGTGCTGATGACGCCCTGAGGGCGGCACGCATCTTGCAGACTGTCGGTGATGGAATTCCGGCAGGAGAGTGCGATGTCTGCAGAGATGGAAAAGATGGAAATGGCTGTGCGACCGCCGATGCGGCCGGCCGAGCTGCCGGCGGTGATGATGGTGCAGCGGATGGCGGTGGAATGCGTCGTCTATGACCAGGCCGACCGACCCAAGCGGCGGCATCTGCTGCCGCTGTCGGGCCTGCTTGCGCCGCTGCGTGGCGGTGTCAGCGGTCTGGCTGCCGACGCCAGCTGAGGAAGCGGTAGAGGAAGGTTCCCAGGATCACCAGCGGGAACCAGAGGACAAGCTGGCGCAGATCCGGCAGGTTGGACAGCAAGCTGTCGGCCTTGACCGGATCAAGCAGGCCGAAGGCCAGAAGCGGGGCGGCGACCAGAACGAACCAGCGGATATTGTGACAGCGGCGGCAGGGGGCAGTGGCCCTTGGCCGCCGTTTCCGTTTCCGGGGTTCGGGGGCGGCGGCGGGAGCGGGATCCTGGGTGGGCGGTTCGGCCGCGTCTGCCACCGGGGCATCCATGACGCGGCCCCGTCAACGGGCTGCGGCGGCCGCGGCGGCATAGGCGGCGCGGGCGCTGCCCTTGTGCGAGGCGCGGCTGATGCGTTGGCCGGCCCGGTCCTGTTCCAGCGCGGTTTCCAGCGCGGTGATGGCCTGGGCGACGACATCGCGGGCATGTTCCGCCGCGGCCTGCTGCTGCGGGCCGAGGCTGCGCGCCATGCGGTCGAGCGCCGCGAGGGAGACCAGGGTCTGCACCATGTCGGAGCGGGCCGCGGCGGCGTTCAGCTTGCCCGAGATCACCGCCAGTTCGAGACTGGCCGGATCGCTGCCGCAGGGGGCTGCTGCTGCGGTCTTGGGCGCGGTCATGCCGCGTTCACCTTGCGGGCGCCGCCCATCTGTTCCCAGGCCGACAGAAGGCTGCCGATATGGTCTGCGCAGTCGCCAAGCTGCGGCGAGGCTTCGCGGCGGAACGCGGCGGCGACGTGCAGGCGGCAATATTCGTAGACACGGAAGAGGTTGTGGGAAATCTCGCCGCCCTTTTCGAAATCGAGGCTGGACTGGAGGATGTAGATCGCCGTGAAGGCGCGGTTGATGTGCTGGGTCGGATAGGTGCGGTCAGGCTCGGCGGCGGCCAGAACACGGAGCGAGCGTTCCAGTTCGCGCAGGGTGACGAGGATGATGCCGTGGGGGCTTTCGACGCTGAGCGCCTCTCCGGTGTCGGTGCGGCGATATTGGGAACGGGCGTCGAGGAAGGTCATCCTGGCTATCCTTTCACTGGGGCGGTTTCCGCCGGTGTCAGAGAGGAAAACGACATGATCGGCAGAAGTTTTAGGCGGAACGGCAGGGTTCCCGCAGGGATGTTCGGGATTGTCTGACCAGCCTGCGGAAGGGTCTGCGGAGCGGTGGCCAGGAAAGCAAGAGGGCGGGTCGCTGCCGAAGGCGACCCGCCCTTGAAGGGCAATGCGATGCTGGGTCGGGATCAGTGGAAGAGCGAGACGCGGCGGGCGGCCTGGCGCTTCAGCAGGGCGGGGGCGGCCGGGGTGGCCACCTCGACCGGGCGCAGGCGGGAATGGGCCAAGAGGCGCGAGGCTTCGCCAAGGCGCAGGGCCAGGGCTTCGTCATCGGCTTCGCTGTCGAAGAGGAAATCGATGCGGACGTTCTTCAGATGCGGCGCGATGCGGCGCGACACGGCGATGACCATGTCACGGCGGAGCCAGCGGAGCTGGGCCACGACCACGGCGATGCGGCGGGCGGGCATCGCGGCGGGATCGACGTCGATGATGACCATGTCCGGCGTGTCGCAGAGCAGGAGCGACAGGTCGCCCGTCAGGGCATCGACCGAACCGATGTCACGGTCGGCGAGGGCAGCGACGATGCGGGCGGGACGGTCCACCAGGAGTGCTGCGGTCAGCGCTTCACGCTTGAAGGCGGGGGCGGCGGGTTCGACATGGACCGGCGGGGAAATACGGAGCGCTTGCATCTTTTGCCTTCATAATGGTCGGGGCGGGTCGTGGCTTTCGTCTTCGGCTGCCGGGCGACTCGCGCGGTTATCTTCACTTAGTAATACGTCGTTTTTTCCCTTGTTTCATTGGTTTTCCGGGCACCGATACGGATGCCGCCCGGGGCGGCATCCGGGTCTGGCGGGGTTACATCCGCAAGGATGTATTCACGTTGTGGGTCGGCGCCTGGGCCGCGCAGAGCATGTTGGCCGAGACCACCATGCCCACGTCACCGCCCGCAAGAAGGGCGATTCCGGTCATGTTCTGCATCCCCGAAAGGACACCTTTCAGCGGACGCAGGAGGACGAGTTGCTGACCCACCAGCTCATCCACCGGGACGGCGACGGAGCGGCCCTGCACGCCGAGCACGACAAAGACGTTGCGCTGTTCGGCAGCCGTGCGCGGGGTGCCCTGCGGGCCGGGAAGGGGCTGGATGGCGACGATCTCGTCATTGCCGATGCGGAGCATTTCGCGCCCATCGGCGGCCGAGACGCGGAAGCGGCGTTCGGCATCGGGTTGCAGGATCATGCGGATCGCATCGACCGGCACGACATAGCGCACGCCTTCGACGCCCACGACCATGCCTTCCAGAACGACCATGGCCAGCGGCAGCGAGATATGGAAGCGCACGCCCTGCCCCGGCAGCGCAACCTGGCGCAACTCGCCGCCCATGCGGGTGACGGCGGCGGCCACCTCATCCAGCGCGGCGGAGCCTTCGGCGGCGGCGCCGTCATCCTGATAGATGGCGAGGACGCGTTCCTCGTCGCGGTGGAAGGACATGTGCAGGCTGCGCGGCGCGGCCGTCCCGATTTCCAGCCGGGCGACAGCGAGGTTGCGCAGCACGCGGCGGAGGTTTTCGAGGATGGTCAGGTCAAGCGTCAGTTCGC
>Ga0164290_1002280_pt1 | contig 14671 bp, 11 predicted proteins | sample Micstemetagenome_FD_108782 | JGI IMG/M metagenome (GOLD analysis project Ga0164290, IMG submission 108782) | Contaminated culture microbial community from soil near Moab, Utah, USA - Microcoleus steenstrupii SON62 (Illumina Assembly) | ecosystem: Environmental > Terrestrial > Soil > Soil crust... | reverse complement strand
CCGGTAGCCCACCCACTCGCCGTACCCGGTCCAGTCCTCGGTCTCGGGCGGCACCCCCCAGAGCTCCCGGTTCGCCGCGTTGTCGCGCAGGATCCGGCCCGACGCGTCCGCGATGATCACGCCCACCGGCAGCGCGTCCAGCACCGCGCTCAGCAGTGCCTCGCTGTCGCGCAGCCTGACTTCCGCCTCGTGCCGCTCGTGCACGTCGACCGCCGCGCCGATCCAGGTGTCGCCGTCGTCGGCCTCGCTGCGGCGGCTTCGCACGAGGTGCCAGCGCCAGGCGCCGTCGGCCCGGCGAACGCGGACCTCGAGGCCGCGGCCTTCGCTGGCCGGACCGCCGCTCGCCGACCCGAACGCCCCCACGTCGTCGGGGTGGATCGCCCGCCGCCAACCCTCGCCGAGCAGCGCGTCGGCAGACAGGCCGGTGTACTCGACGAAGCGGTTATTGACGTAGCGGTTGTGGCCGCGACTCGACGCGAACACCATCGCCGGCATCGCCTCCGCGAAAGCGCGGAAACGCCGCTCCGCGGCCCGCGCCCGCGCGACCTCGGTCTCGCGCTCGGCAAGTGCGCGGCGCAGCTCCAGCTCGGACATCGCCTGCCGGGCCAGCATCTCGAGCACTCGGCCTTGCCGTTCGGTCAGGCCCTGCGGGCGCGGCTCGGGGTCGAGCACGCACAGCGCTCCGACCGGCAGCCCCTCCGGCGTGACGAGCGGTGCCCCGGCGTAGAAGCGTGCGCCGCCGGCGGCCTCCGCCAGCGCGTCGTTCGCGCACCCGGGATCTTCGGCCGCGTCGGTCACGACGAAGGGATGCCGTCGCAGGAACGCTGGCCGGCGGCGGGGCTCGATCGGCAGCTCGCGCGCGCCGATGCCGACCGCCGCCTTGAGCCATTGGCGTCCGTCGGCGGCGAAGCTCACCGCAGCGGCGGACGTCCCGCAGACGTCGGCGGCGAGCGCGGCGATCTCGTCGAACAGGTTCTCGGCGGGCGTGTCGAGGACGGCGTAGCGTCCGAGCGCCGCCAGCCGTGCGGCCTCGTCCCACGGCGCCGAATCGGCGCATCCGCTCATCGGGTCGAAGTTCGTCGCCACTGGCCCTCGGTACGCACCGCCCATACGCCCGTGTCGAATCATAGTGCAAGGCGACCCCGCCCGGCCAGCCGCTATCGCACGGGATCGCGCTGCCGCGCCGGGCACGGGCGGCCTCGCCAGTTTCCGTAAGGCGCGCTAGCCTCGCGCCGGACGGAGGGACCGGAGCGTGCATCGCATCGAACAGTTGGACGCCGACCGCGCCGCGGCGCACTTGGACAACTTGGCAGAGGTGCTCGCGGATTGCGTGGCGGGCGGCGCGTCGGTGAACTTCATGTGGCCTTACGGCGTCGACGACGCGCGGGCGTGGTGGCAGGGTCAGCTCGCCGGGCTCGCCGCCCCCGACCGCCACCTCTTCGTCGCCTTCGACGACGGACGCGCGGTCGGCTGCGTCCTGTTGGGGCGCGACGCGCCGCCCAACCAGGCGCACCGCGGGGAGGTGCGCAAGCTGCTCGTCCACCCCTCGGCGCGCGGCCGAGGGCTCGGCAAGGCGCTAATGGCTGGGCTGGAGGCGCACGCGCGGGCACTAGGGCTCGAGCTCCTGACGCTCGACACCGGCGTGGGCGGCGAGGCGGAGACGCTCTACGCCCGGCTGGGCTGGACGAGCGCCGGGGTCATCCCGAACTTCGCCAAATGGCCCGACGGCCGCCCCTGCGACACGCGCTACTACTTCAAGCCGCTGGGGGATCCGGCCGCGTAGCGGCCAGAGTCGCGTCGCGTTTGCAACGCGCCCGCGGTTGCGGCTAAGAATTTGTCCGGACAATTTGGGCGGACCGATGCGCGCTGATCCCGAGCTCTACGATTTCGTCCCCTATCGCGACCGGCCCCGGATCGAATGGCCGGGCGGCAGGTCGGTCGCGGTGTGGGTGGCCCCCAACCTCGAATATTACGAGATCGATCCGCCGGCGCACCCGCAGCGCAAGAGCTGGACCAGGCCCCACCCCGACGTCGTCGGCTACGGCCACCGCGACTATGCCAACCGCGTCGCCCACTGGCGCATGGCCGACGCCATGACCCGCCACGGTTTCCCCGGGTCGGTGAGCCTGTCGGTCGCGCTCTGCCAGCACCACCCCGAAGTGGTGGCCGACGCGGACGCGCGCGGCTGGGAGTTCTTCAGCCACGGCATCTACAACACCCGCTACGCCTACGGCATGGACGAGGCGCAGGAGCGCGCGATCATCGAGGATTCGATCCGCACCGTGCGCGAGGCGACCGGCCAGACGATCAAGGGGTGGCTCGCGCCCGCGCTCACCCACACCGAACGCACGCTCGACCTCATCGCCGAGTACGGCCTGACCTACACCTGCGACCTATACCACGACGACCAGCCGATGCCGGTCCGGGTGAAGTCCGGCCGGCTGATCTCGATGCCCTACAGCCTCGAGGTGAACGACCACTACGGCTTCTTCGTCTACAACATGAGCCCGCGCGAATACGCCCGCACGCTCATCCGCCAGTACGACCGGCTGGCGGCCGAGGGCGGCACCGTGATGTGCATCCCTCTCCACAGCTACCTCATCGGGCAGCCGCACCGCATCGGGCCGTTCGAGGAGGTCCTCCGCCACATCGCCGCCGACGGACGAGCGTGGATCACCCGCGCCGGCGACATCGCCGACTTCTACCTCGCCAACCGTTACGGGGAGGCCGCTTGATGGCGCTCGATCCGGCCTATCTCGACTATCCCCGGCGCCGGCACGGCTACGACCACGACCTCTACCCCTGGTCAAACATCTTCGAGCGCCCGCCCGTCGCCTGGCCCGACGGCAAGACCGTCGCGGTGTGGCCGGTGGTCAGCCTCGAATGGTTCCCGATGGTGCCGTCGGACAAGCCGTTCCGCGCGCCCGGCCACATGCAGACCGCCTACCCCGACTACCGCCACTACACCGCGCGCGAGTACGGCACACGGGTCGGCATGTACCGGCTGCTCGACGCCTTCGCGAAGGCGGGGGCCACCGTGTCGGTCGCGTGCAACGCCGCGATCGCCGAGCGCTACCCGCAGCTCGTCGGCGACATCGCGGCGGCGGGGCACGAGCTGGTCGCGCATTCCACCGACATGAACGGCACGATCGCCACCGGGCTCGACGAGGCCGCCGAACGCGAGCTGATCGCCCGCTCGCTCGACGCGCTCGAGCGCGCCGCCGGGGCGCGGCCGCGCGGCTGGCATTCGATCGCGCGGTCGCAGAGCTGGAACACGCCGCGCCTGCTCGCCGAGGCCGGCGTCGAGTATATGTGCGACTGGTCGAACGACGACCTGCCCTACCGCTGGAACAACGGGCTGGTGAACCTACCGCTGAACCACGAGCTGTCGGACCGGCAGATCATCAACGTCCAGCAGCAGTCGGTCGACGGCTACGTCGAGCAGATGCAGGACGCCTACGCCTGGCTCGCCGGTGAAGGCTCAGGACGCATCCTGCCGCTCCACCTCACGCCCTACATCATCGCGCTCCCCTACCGCATCGACGCGTTCGAACGGCTGCTCGGCTGGCTTGCCGCGCAGCCCGGCGCGTGGATCGCGCGCGGCGACGCGGTCCTCGACGCGTGGAAGGCGCAGGCATGAGCCTCGCCGTCCGCAACCCGCGCACCGGCGTCGCCGACCACGCGATCGAGCCGCTCGACGAGGCGGCGGTCGGCGAGGTCGCGCGGCGGCTGCGGGCGGGGCAGCGCGACTGGGCGGCGCGCTCGCCCGAGGCGCGCGCCGCGGCGCTGCTCCGCTGGGCCGAAGCGATCGAGGCGGAAGCCTCGCTCGCCGAAGCGCTGACGGCCGACACGGGACGGGCCGGCATCTCGCGCCTCGAGGCGCGCGGCGCCGCCGGGACGCTGCGGCGCTGGGCGGCGAGCGCGCCGGATCTCATCACCGGGGCGGCGCGGACCGGGTCCACCTCCGTCCCCGGCATCAGCTACGCCACGCGGCTCGTCCCCTACCCGCTCGTCGGCGTCATCTCGCCGTGGAACTTCCCCCTCACGCTCTCGCTCATCGACACCGTCCCTGCGCTCGCCGCCGGCTGCGCCGCGCTCGTCAAGCCGTCCGAGGTGACACCGCGTTTCATCCGTCCGCTGATGCGGACGGTCGAGGCGGCGGGCCTCGCCGACGTGGTCCAGTTCGTCGAGGGCGACGGGTCGACCGGCGCGGCGCTCGTCCGTCACGTCGACTTCGTGTGCTTCACCGGCTCGGTCGCCACGGGCAGAAAGGTCGCGGCCGCCGCCGCCGAGGCCTTCGTCCCCGCGAGCCTGGAGCTCGGCGGCAAGGATCCGATGGTGGTGCTGGCGAGCGCGGATCCCGAACACGCCGCGCAGGTGGCGCTGCGGTCGAGCGTGGTGAACGCGGGCCAGGCCTGCCAGTCGATCGAGCGCGTCTACGTCGCCCGCGAGATCTACCGGCCCTTCCTCGACGCGCTCGTCGCGGGCGCGCGCGCCGCGCGCCTCAACCACCCCGACATCGCCCGGGGCGAAATCGGCCCGTTCATCTTCGAACGCCAGGCGGCGATCGTCGAAGGCCAGCTCCGCGACGCAGTCGATAAGGGCGCGCGCGTTCTCGCCGGCGGCACGGTCGAGCGGTTGGGCGGCGGCCTCTACCTGCGCCCGACCGTGCTCGTCGACGTAACGCCCGACATGGCGGTAATGCAGGAGGAGACCTTCGGGCCCGTGCTGCCGGTCACGCCCTTCGACACGGTCGAGGAGGCGGTGGCGCTGGCGAACGCGGGTGCCTTCGGCCTGTCGGCGGCGGTGGTCGCGGGAACGGCCGCCGAGGCCGAAGCGGTGGCGGCGCGGCTCGAGGCCGGCGCGGTGTCGATCAACGACGGCGCGCTCACGTCGATGGTCTGGGAGGCGGAGAAGTCGAGCTTCCGCGCGAGCGGCCTGGGGCCGTCGCGCATGGGCGACTCCGGCCTGCTGCGCTTCTTCCGGCGTCAGGCGCTCCTTCGCCAGGAGGGCAAGCCGCTGCCGCTCGCCGCCTATGCCGAGGAGGTGCTGCCTTGAAGAAACGATCGATCGTACCGGTGTTGCTCGCGGGCTACGCCGCCCATGCCGCCGAGCCGACGGCGGCGGCCGGCGTCTGCGACGCCAAGCCGGTCTACATGGTGGTGAGCGGCCCGACGCACGACCGGGTGCGGATGCAGGCCTACGCCAAGGCGATCGCCGACAGCGGCCTCTACGCGGAGCTCGGCGGCTACTACGTCAACGCGCCGCGGCCCGTGGCGACGTTCGAGGGCGCGCCGCCTCCTAACTTGTCGACGCTGATCGTTCGCTTCCCCTGCCTCGCCAACGCGAAGGCGTTCTGGAACTCGAAGGTCTATCAGGAAAAGATCAAGCCGCTGCGCCTCGACCCGTCGGCGGGCGACTACACGGTGACCGTGTACCCCGAGGTGCCGCCGCCTCCGCACATGGCGGGCAAGGTCGAAACCGGCCGCTATACCGCGATCTTCGACCCGGCGGGCGTGGTTCAGGTCCCGTCGAAGCCGTAGCGCAGGCGGCGCAGGACAGGCCGCCGAACACGCGTTCACACATGCCGCGTTGTCTTGACGTACGCCGGGATCTCCGCCCGCGTGCGGCGCCGAGCGACGCGCAGCGCGCATCGTCCGCGCCTCGACCGAAGGGCCGGCGTCAGCTCTCCTGCAGCGCCCTCGCCACCTCTTCGAGCGGCGGCTCGATCTCCGCGATCGCTTCCATGTCCTGCTGCACGCCGCGCAGCACGCGCGCGATGTATTCGCGCATCGCGAGGCCGCGCTCGTAGCCCGCCTCGCGATCGGGCCGGTAGGTTTCGATGTCGGTCCGACTGATCGTGCCCTTGGTCTCGAGCAGACGTTCGATCGTGTCGAGCCGCTCGCGCGTGACCGCGAGCTCGCCGACGACGGCCATGACGATCGACAGGATGCGGTCGGTCGCCGGGTCCTCGAAATAGGCCGGGCGCTTGCCCTTCGCCTTCTTGCCGGCGAGGCCGATCCAGTCGATCTCGCTCACTCCGCCGCCTCCCGCATCGCCTGCGCCGGCTTCCACGCGCCGTAGGCGTGCCACGCCGCCGCGCGGCCGTAGTCCTCGCCCTCGCCGGTGGCCGCTTCGGGGAACACCGTCGGGTCGACCACCGCGCGCACCTTCGCCTCGAACTGGCATTCGCGCGGGAAACCGGCGGCCTCGAGCGTGTCGTGGAGGTCGACGGCGTGCATCGACGTCCAGAAGGGCTCGTTGTTGTTGTAGGCGTCCCAGTCGCGCATGAACTGTTCGAACAGCGGCATCTCGGGCGTGTACTGCGGCTGCTCGAGGTGGAACATCAGCCCGCCGGACGCGAGCACGCGCGCGCACTCCTCGATGATCCGCGGCAGCGCCTTGCCGCTCGTCTCGTGCAGGAACATCGTCGTCTGCACCCAGTCGAAATGCCCGTCGGGGAAGGCGGACAGGTCCTCGGCGCTCATCTGCACGAACCGGATGTTGCGGGCGCCGAGCGACTGGGCGCGGGCGTGGCCGTAGCGCAGTACGGGGGCGGCGGTGTCGATTGCGATCACCTCGGTGTCGGGGAAGGCGAGCGCCAGCGGCACGGCGTTGTGGCCGACGGTGCAGCCGATGTCGAGGATACGGCGCGGCGTCCAACCCGGCCGCTCCTTGGCGATCCATTTGACGAGCGCCTGGCCGCCGCCGTCCGACAGCGCGCCCAGGCCGCCCGCGGTCGTCGCGAAGATGCCGCAGTCGTAGTTCGCGCCGGCCGACACGTCGCCGAGCCGTGCCTCGCCGTGGTAGCTGCCCGGCATGCAGTGGATGTCGACCGCCGTCTGGTAGCGCGGCTGCTCGATCGCGGGATCGAGCTTCAGCGTGTCGCGTCCTTCGTTGTACTGGCGCGCGCGGGCGTCGAGCTCGTCGAGCTGGCGCAGCACCATCGACCGGCCGTTCTGCTGGCGCATCTCCATCGAGTTGCGCTTCAGCGCCGACCAGAATCGGTGGTACGGATCCTTGTTCATCGCCCGGCGGACCTCGTGCCGATCGGCGAAGCCGCGGCCGCTTTCGGCGCGGAACGCCGGCTCGACCCGGCGGTCGAAGGCGAGCTTGTTGCCCGCGCTCAGCGTCACCGCGAGATGCTTGTTGAGGTTCGCAAGGAAGTTGAACCGCGCCGCCTCGTCGTGGCCCGGCGTCGGGAACACGCCGTGGCGCGCCACCTCCGTGTAGGGCGGCGGGATGTCGTCGCGCTTGTCAGCCATGTGCCTCACCTCTGTCTTCGATCAGGACTTAGTCGCGCCCGGCCGGCTTTTCGATGGCTCGGGGCCGCCTCGCCGCCAGGCGAGCGGGCCGCCCGGCGACAACGAACGGACCCGGCGAGCGGGCCCGACATCAGATCAGGCCGGCCTTGGCGAGCCGCTCGACGACGCCTTCCTGGACGCGGCGGAAGTGGTCGCGGTCGGGCGAGACGAGCTCGCCGTCCTTCAACAGGCTGTCGGCCGGCTGGACCACCGTCTTGTACGCCTCGGCAAACAGCTCGGTGCGCTGCCGCGCGAGATAGTTGGTCATGCCGGGCTTGCGGCGCGCGTCGCGCACCGCGCCGAGGTCGATCTCGCCGAAGGCGGTGAAGGTCTCGCCCGAGTTCGACTCGGCCATCACCCGGCCCTTCCAGTCGATCACCGCGGAATTGCCGTCGGCGCTCGCCAGCGGCATCGAGGTGCCTTCGATCCCGGCGGTGTTCGCCGAGACGACGTAGGCGAGGTTCTCGAAAGCGCGCGCGCGCCGCGCAATGTGCTTCTGCGTCGGCTCGGGGCTGCCGATCTCCGAGGACGAATGCACGAAGATCTCGGCGCCGCGCAGCGCGTGGGCGCGCGCGATCTCGGGGTAGAGAATCTCCTCGGACGCGATGGCCGCGAGGTTGCCGATCTCGGTCCTGGCCACCGGAAACACGCCGTCGAGCCCGTAGACGTCGAGGTACTTCGACCAGACGTCGTGCGGCGTCGGCGCGAACATCGAGTTGAGGCGCCGGTAGCGCAGCACCACGTCGCCCGACGGCGCGACGACGAAGCTCGTCTGGAAGTAGAGGCCGGGGAAGTTCGCGTCGGTCTCGTAGGCGTTGCCCGCGAGGAACAGCCCGGCGTCGGACGCGACGCGGCCGAGCGCCTCGTACTCGGGCCCGCCGGGCGCGATCGCCGCGAGGTCGGCGAACGCCGGGATCGAGATGCGACCCGGGTAGCTGGTGAACAGATACTCGGGCAACACGGCGAGCCGGAGCCGGCTCCCGCTGTACTGCTCGATGAAGATCTTGGACGAGCGCAGCTTGGCGGCGACTTCGCCGATCATCGCGATGATCTGAGCGCGCGCCGCGGCGCGGTCGGGCGCGCGCTCGACCGAACGCGCGGCGAGCTGCAGCGCGAGCGCGGCATACGTCCCTCCGTCAGCCACGGCCGGTCGTCCCTTCGAAGGTCGGGCGCCCCACGCGGGCGACGGCAGGGCCGCGGCGAGCGCGGCGGCGAGCGTTTGGCGACGGTCGAGCTGCATCCATGCCTCAGTCGAGACCCAGGCTTCCGGGGTTGATGCGGCGCTGCGGATCGAGGTGATCCTTTAGCGCGTCGACCAGCGCGCTCGCGCCGGGGTCGAGCGAGCCGCGGTAGGGATAGGTCTTGCCGATCTGGAAGTGGATCGCACCGACGCGGACGAAGTGCTCGATGAGCGCGGCGCGCAGCCGTTCGACGAGCGCGCGCGAGCCGGCGTTGGCCGAAAAGCCCTTAAGCTTGGCGAGGTGGCCGGGCTCGACGTAGCGGCGATGGATGTCGTCGATCGCGTCGGGCCAGAAGAACACCGGCTCGATGAGGAGCCCGGTCGTGCCGACCGTCGCGAACATGTAGCCCGCGCCCACGCCCTCGCGCTCCATTTCGGCCGCGTGCGACTCGTAGACGGCGAGGATGCCGTCGATCGTCGCGCCGCCCTTCGAATGCGCGACGATGCCGTGGACCGGCACCCAGCGTTCGCCCTCGGGACCGAGCATCGAGTTGACGTTGCCGAACGGATTGGCGCGCAGAATCTTCGGGATGGTGTTCTCGACCGCCCGACCGCCGTGCGCCGCCACGATGCGGTTCACCTCGGCGAGATCGGCGTCGACCGCCGCCTGGTGCCGCCCCTCGCAGATGAGGTGGCAGGAGAAGGGCACGTCGTCGAGGAAGGAGCGGCCCGCCGCCACCACCTTCGCGCCCTCCTTCATCGCCTTCCAGAAGGAGCCGCCGGACCCCGTGGCGGTCGCCTTCATCATGCCGAGCAGCGCCTTGGCGTCCTTGGCGAGGCTTTCGCGCCGCATGCGCTGCGCCTGGAGGAAGGGGTCGAAGCCGAAGCATTCGCTCGCCAGCCCCTCGCGCGCGATCGCGCTCATCGCCGGGAGCATCTGGTCGTGGCGGTCGAAGGCGTAGCTGCCGTAGGCGAAGGCGGCGCCGTCGCGCACCAGCCGCAGCGTGACCGTCGCCTTGATCCCGAACGCGCCGGCGTCGGCGGCGAACAGTCCGGTCAGGTCGGGCCCGTAGGGGCGGAAGAAGTCGGGCCCCGTCTTGAGGATCGAGCCGTCGGCCAGCACCACCTCGGCCGAGAGCACCGAGTCCGCGACGGTGCCGTCGCGGCCGCCCCAGAACAGCCCGTTCTGGCTCATGCCGCCCCCGACGGTCGCGTAGAGGCCGCTGAGCGTCCCCCAGACCGGCGGGCGCAACCGGAGCGGCCGCAGCGCCTCGTGGAGCTTCGCCCAGGTGCAGCCGGCCTCGACGGTGACCGTCATGTCGGTCTCGTCGATCGACAGGATACGGTCCATCGCCGCCACGTCGATCATCACCGCGCCCGCCTCGCGCGGTACGTAGCCGGAGGTGTAGCTCATGCCGCCGCCGCGCGGCACGACCGCGAGCCCGTGCGCCGTCGCGACGCCGACCGCGCGCGCGAGCGCGTGCTTGTCCGACGGCCGCACGACGGCGAGCGCGCGGGGGCCGCGGGTGAAGACGTCCTGCGTGTAGAATTCGCAGGTCTCGGCGTCGGTGAGGACGGCCGGCGCGCCGACCGCGTCGATCAGCGCCCGGACGGGGTCGTCGGTACGAAGCTGGCTGGCCATGTCATGCCTTCGCGGGCTGGGGGTCGGACGGGGCGAGACGCTGGTCGGGATAGCGACCGAGCGTCAGGAGCAGTGCCCCCCCGAGCACGAAAAGGCCCATCGCGGCGTAGAGCATCGGATCGTAGTCGCCGTTGCGGTCGCGCACCGCGCCGTAGACCGCGGGCGACAGCGCCGAGAAGATGCCGAAGGGCATGTAGAGCATGCCGTAGATCTTGCCGTAGTGCGCCATGCCGAAATAGCGGCTGGCGAGGTAGGCGATGAGGTCCGACTCCGCGCCCGCGGCGAAGCCGAGCAGGAAGGCGCCCGCGGCCACCGCGGCGTAGTTCGGATCGGAGCCGGCGAGCAGCCAGCAGGAGATCGCCGGCAGGCAGAGAATCGGGAAGCAGACCGCCGGCGCCCAGATCCGGTCGATCAGCCAGCCGGTGATGAGACGCCCGGCGAGGATCGCGACGCCCACCATGCTCATCACGCCCGCGGCCTGTTCGGGCGCGAAGCCGTGCAGCTTCACCATCTCGGGCAGGTGGATGTGCGCGCCGCCGTAGGCGAAGGCGACGCAGGCGATCGACGCCCACAGGATCCAGAAGCGGTAGTCGCGCAGCGCCTCCTTGAGCGTCAGGCCCGACGCCACCGACGCGGCGACCGCCGCGGGGCGTTCTTCGGGCCGCGGCTCGCGGAACAGGAAGTAGCCGACCGGCAGCGCCACGAGCAGCGGCAGGAGCGCGATCGCGACGTAGGCGCCGCGCCAGCCGTAGGTCTGGATCGCCCACACGGTGAGCCCGGGGATGACGATCGCGGCGAGGCTGGTGCCGAGGAGCATAATGCCGAGCGCGAGCCCGCGGTTCTTGAAGAACCACATGTTGACCGCGCGCGAGAAGGTCACCGGCGTCGAGCCGATGCCGACGAGCCCGAGCAGCAGCCACAGCGCGTAGTAGCCGGCGAGGCTCGCGGGGATGAGCGCGAAGGCGGCGAAGGCGAGCGAGAAGGCGAGCAGCGACAGGAGCGCCACCGGTCGCACGCCGAACCGGTCGGCGAGCGCGCCGTAGAAGGGCGCGAGCAGCGACGCGACGATGCCGAACACGGTCACGCCGAGGCTGATCTGCCCGAAGCCCCAGCCGAACTCGCGATTGAGTTCGGGCATGAAGAAGCCGATCGTGTTGAACGGGATCGGCGAGGCGCCGCAGGCGACGCCCAGCAGCGCGGCGAGAAGGACGGGCCAGCCCCGGCGGAACTCGGATCCTTCGGTCTGGGTGGTCAACGCGCCGTCTCCTGCCTTTGGCCTGCCGCGATCCTAGCCCGCCCACCGCGACCGGCCCAACCCGGCGCGCACCGATCTTCGGCGCGCGGAGAAACGCGCCGACGCCGACGCCGCACGACGGGCACCGCGAGGCCGCCTAAAAGTTGCGGCGCGCGCGGATGAACCACGTTCCCGGCGGGCTAATGTAGGTGAAGTTCGACAGGCTCGACTGGTTGTAGACCTCGTCGAAGCAGTTCTCGCACTCGATCGAAACCGCCCAGTTCCGGTCGGCCGTGCGCAGCGTCAGGCTGGCGTTCACGAGCGTGTAGCTTTCCGACGCCGAACCGGTGACGAAGTTGCCGTTGCCGAACGGGTTGCCGACGAAGCTGCCGGCGGCGGTGGTGACCGGCTGGTCGTAGAAGGACAGATTGGCGGTGCCGGTCTCGAACGCCGAGCGGTAGCTGACGTTGGCCGAGGGCGTCAGGATGAAGCCCGCCTCGCCGCCGATCTCGAGGTCGTAGGTGAAGCCGGCCGCGACCGACCAGTCCGGCGTGCGCACCGGCTCGGCGATCTCGCCGGTCGCGGTGACGATGCCAGCGCCGCAGGCGGTGGCGTTCGCCGCGCCCGTCGCGCCGGGCACGCGCCCGGCGGCGAGCTGCGACCGGCAGAGCGCCTGTAGGACGCTCGCCGACTGCTCGATGCCGTAGCGGTTGAGCGACGAGGGACCGGTGGTTACGAGATACTCGTCGTCCTGGTAGCCGATGTTGAGAAAGAGATTCAGACCTTCGATCGGCGCCGTCGTGAACTCCGCCTCCAAGCCGCGGTTGCGGTAGTCGGCGAAGTTCTGCGTGATGAAGGTGATCGCGCCCGTCGCCGGGTTGACGAACGCCGACGGCGTCTGGAGGTCGCTGACGTCCATCTGGTAGGCGGACAGGTTGACGCGCAGCCGACGGTCGAACCATTCCGACTTCACGCCGGCTTCGTACGACCACACCTTCTCCGGGTCGAAGGGCAGGAACTGCGACGGTGACGTCGCGCGGGCGTTCCAGCCGCCCGACTTGAAGCCGCGCGTCGCCGATGCGTAGAACAGGATGTCGTCGGTCGGCTCGTAGTTGACCGCGAAGCGCGGCGTCCACAGGCTCGTCGACAGCTTGGTGGGGATCGGCACGCCGGGCGTCGCGGGGTTGGCGTCGGGGTCGGCGATGAGGTTGCCGTTGAACAGGCAGCTCGCCGGCGCGGTCGCCGTCTGGCACTGCGGACGCAGGTCGGCGAGCTCGATCGTCTTGCGCTCGTCGGTGAAGCGGATGCCCGCCGTCAGCTTGAGCGCGTCGGTGACGTTGAAGTCGAACTGGCCGTAGCCCGCCTCGGCCTTGGTGTCGTTGTCGAGGATGCGGTCGGCCAGGAGGAAGCCGATACCCCCCGGCACCGCCGGGCTGAACGCACCGAAGATGTCCGCGAAGTCGGTGCGGTTGCTCTCGCGGTAGAGGTAAGCGCCGACGACATAGTCGACGAAGCCGCCGAACAGGTTGCCGTTGAGCTTGATCTCCTGGCTGAACTGCTCGTGCTCGCCGTCGTTGACGATGGTGAAGCCGCCGCGCGCCAGCCCGCGCACCGGCGGGAACAGCGGGTTCGCCCCGCCCGGCGGGATCGGCGTCCCGGCACCGAGTGCGGGCGCGCTGCGCCCGTCGAAGAAGTCGAGCGCGAACTTCTGCGTGAGGTCGACGACGCCCGTGATCAAGTTGAGCGTGTGGTTCTCGCCGCCGAACTCCAGGTTCGAACTCAGGATGACCGTGTCGGTCTCGTTCTCGTTGTTGAAGAGCGCCTTGCGCCCGCTGACCGGCTGCGGCGCGCCGCCGACCAGCGCGATCGTGCCCGCGAACTGGCTCGCGCCCTGGTTGCTGGGGTCCTTGCGGAGTCCGGTCGACACGTAGCGCCCGCCGTCGTCGCAGCTGTTGAGGAGCGCGGGGTTGCGGCAAGTGAAGTTGAGGTTGTTCTCGGCCGACGAGCGGATGTAGGTCGCGGCGACGTTCCATTCGATGGCGTCGGAGATTTCGGCGCGGAAGGCGCCGCGCAGCCCGGCGCCGTCGTTGTCGTTGGTGCGCTCGCCGGTCGTGACGTTGCGCGCGTAGCCCTTGTCGTCCTGGTAGTAGCCCGAGAGCTTGAACGCGAGCCCGTCGCTGAAGGGGAGGTCGATCGAGGCACGCGCGAGGTAGCGGTCGAAGCGGCCGAAGCCGACCTCGGCGAAGCCGCCGAGCTCGTCGCCCGGCCGCTTGAGGATCACGTTGATCGCGCCGCCGGTCGTGTTGCGCCCGAAGAGCGTGCCCTGCGGGCCGCGCAGCACCTCGATGCGCTCGAGATCGAAGAAGCCGAAGTTGTTCGCGTTCTGGCGCGACAGGTAGATGTCGTCGATGTAGGTGCCGACCGGCGGATCGAAGGTCGCGATCGTTTCGGTGTTGCCGAGGCCGCGCAGATAATAGGCGTTGGCCGACCCGAGGCCGGTGTTGTTCGAGCCGAACAGGTTGGGCACCTGCTGGATGAGGTCGAGCGTCTGGTTGACGCCGCGCGCCGCGAGTTGCTCCGCCGAGAAGGCCGAGATGGCGATCGGCACCTCCTGCACCGCCTCGGCGCGCCGCTGGGCGGTGACGACGATCTCCTCGAGGCCGCCCTGGTTCGCGTCGTCCGCCGCCGTCTCGGGCGCGGCCGGGCTCTCGGGGGCCGGGGCGCTTTCGGTGGTGGCCGCGGCGCCGCCCTCCGGTTGCGCTATCTGCGCCGCCGCCGAGGCGCTCCAGGCCATGGCCGCCGCGCACGCCGTCGTCGAAAGGAACCTACCCAGCTTCGACATCCTCGACCTCCCTCGTCATCCCGTCACGCGGATCTGGCGCGTGCCGCTCCCCCTCTTCCCCCTGAGCGCGATGCAGTTGTCCGGACAAATTTTGACAGTGTCAACGGTCAATGAAATATTGTCGCCTCCGAAACCAACGCTTGCGAGGCACCCGTGACCGACGCGCAACGGCCGGCCTATCTCCTGGTGACCGCGCGGGTCGCCGACCGGACCAAGATGGCCGCCTATACCCGGGCGCTGGCCGACTCGGGCCTCTACGAGAAGCACGGCGGGCGCTATCTCTTTCTGGGACCGGCGACGAACCCCGTCGAGGACTGGCCGGATGGGCAGAGCGCGGTGGTCGCCGTCTTCCCGTCGCGCGCCGCCGCCGAGGCCTTCTGGTTCTCGGACGCCTACCAGAACGAGATCAAGCCGCTCCGCGACGGCGCCGGCGAGTTCCACGTCGCGATCTTCGAGGGGATGCCGTCAT
>Ga0164290_1002279_pt1 | contig 14682 bp, 5 predicted proteins | sample Micstemetagenome_FD_108782 | JGI IMG/M metagenome (GOLD analysis project Ga0164290, IMG submission 108782) | Contaminated culture microbial community from soil near Moab, Utah, USA - Microcoleus steenstrupii SON62 (Illumina Assembly) | ecosystem: Environmental > Terrestrial > Soil > Soil crust... | reverse complement strand
ACGCGATCACGCCGCCGGCCGAGTAGCCCGCCAGCCGGTACGGCCCCGTGGGGTCCACGGTGCGGATGGCTTCCACGTACTGGGTGGCCATGGCTTCGACCGAGGTCAGGGGCGGCAGCTTGCCGTCCACGCCCTGCGCCTGCAAGCCGTAGAAGGGCTGGTCGGCTCCCAGCCGGTCCGAGATCACCTTGAAGTTCAGGACGTTGCCGCCCGCACCGTGCACGCAGAACAGCGGCCGCTTGCCGGGCTTGCCCTTGCAGATCGCCACCAGTGGCGACCAGGGGCGCTGCAGGATGGCTGCAGGCGTGTCGCCGGCAGCCACCGGGGCTGCGGCGGCGGGCATCCGGGTGTCCAGCCCGCCGGCCTGCGCAACCACGGCAGACAGCGTGCCCAGGGTCGGCGCCTGGAACAGCGTGGCCAGGGGAAGGTCCACGTTGTACTGCTTGCGGATGCGCGCGAACAGCCGCACCGCCGCCAGCGAATGGCCGCCCAAGGCAAAGAAGTCGTCGTCGCGGCCGACCTCGTCGACCCCCAGCAATTCGCGCCATGTTTCGGCGATGACTTGCTCCACGGGGTTGAGGCCCACCGCCGCCGCGTTGGCCGGGCGGCTGTCCACCGCAGCCGCCGGCCGCGGCTTGGGCGCGGCAGCCGCCATCGCCTGCCGGATCTCGTCCACAGCGATCGACGAGACCACCAGGTCCCGCGCTGCGCCGGCAAGCACGCGCTCGAACAGCGCCGGCGCGTCCTGCGCCCGGATGCCGCAGGCCAGCAGGGTCTCGGCCAGGCTGGACTCGCGTCCACGCGCGCCGCCGCCAGGATGGGAGAGCAGCCCCGGTGCGATGCCACGCAGGCTGAAGCCTTCGAAGGTGGCGATCGGCGAGCCGTCCGCGGCGTGCAGGCTCACGTCGAAGGAGACGAAGCGGGGCTTGGCCATCCCCTTGCGCTCGATGCGGCTGACACTGCGGCGCGGCAGCGGCGCCACGATGCGGATGCGGTCCACCGACACCGGCACGAACAGGTTCTCCCTGCGTTCGGCCTCGTCCAGCAGGTGCAGCCCAAACGTGGCGGCCATGTCGGTGACCGCCGGGTGGCAACCGTAAGAGGCGAGGTCGGCTTCGAAGGCCTGCGGCAGTTCCATCTCGGCGGTGCCGTGCCGCCCGCCCAGCTGCATGCGCGCGATGCTGTGCCAGCGCGGCCCGAAGGCCACGCCCTGCTGCGGCACCTCGCCGGCACGCCAGGCGCCTGCGCCCAGCACGGGGCCCTTGATCATGTGGCCATCGAAGCGGCCGACGTGGGCACGGGCATGCTCCTGCCAGGGCTCGCCAGGATGGGCCCGGCTGCGCACGCGGAAGTCGAACTCCTCCCCGGCCGGCTGCAGCTCGACGCGCACCTGGCGGCGGCCACCAGGCTCGAACACCATCGCTTCCTCGAACGAGAGCGAGCGGATCTCGACGCCGCAGCCCGGGTGCAGCGCCTGCAGCGCGGCGCGCGCGATCTCCACATACGCCGTGCCGGGCAGCACCGGCCGGCCGGCCACCGTATGCTCCTGCAGCACCCACAGCTCGGCCGCCGAGTACCAGGCCTCGAAAGCGGCGGCGGGCCCGGCCTCGACGCGGGCGCCCAGCAGCGGGTGCAGCACCGGGCCGGCCGGTGCAGGCGCGCCGCCATAGGCCCGCGCGGCCACGCCCGTGTCGCTCCAGATGCCCCAGTGCACGCTCAGCCCGTCCGGGCGTGAAGCGGCCAGCGCATCCAGGAAAGCATTGGCCGCGACATAGTCCACCTGTCCCGGCGGGCCGAGCCAGACGCTGGTCGAGGAGAACATGGCAAACACGTCGAGCTCGCCCGGCGGCAGCAGCTCGTGCAGGACCTGCGCCCCGCCGGCCTTGCCCGCCATCACGGCGCGGATCGATTCGGGGGTCTTGGCCGCGATCGGCGCGTCATCGAGCGTGCCCGCGGCATGGAACACGCCGTGCAAGGCGCCGAACTCGGCGCGGGCGCGTGCCACCACCTGCTCCATCGCGTGGCGGTCGCTCACGTCGGCGCTCAGGTACAGCACCTGCGCGCCGGCCTGTTCCAGGGCCAGCAGGCGTTCCTGCGGCGCTTGCATCCGGCGCCCCAGCAGCACCAGCCTGGCCCGGTAGCGGCGGGCCAGGAAGGTGGCGAGTTCATAGCCGATGTCGCCCAGGCCACCCGTGACCAGGTAGGTGCCGCCCTCGCGCACCAGGGGCTTGGTAGGCGCCGGGTTGGCGGCCGGCTTGACCAGCTGGGCCACCCAGCGGGAACCGCCTCGCCACGCGACCAGGTCGTTGCGCGATGCCGCCTGCGCCTCGGACACGATGGCGCGGCAAGCCGCGGGCGACGCCAGGTCTTGCGGATCCAGGTCCACGAGCAGGGTGGACAGCGTGGGCACCTCGCGCGGGATGACGCGGCAGGGACCGAGCGCGAGCGCCTGCACCGGATGCGCGACGGCCGCCCCATTGACGGCCTGGCTGCCCGCCGTGAGCACCACCAGCCGCATGGGCTGGGCCAGGTCCAGCGTCTGCACGGCCTTGGCCAGCGCCACCAGGCTGTCGAAGGCCAGTGCTTGCCTGTCGAGCGCGCCTCCGGTGGGAGCGTCCAGGCTCCACAGGTGGAGGATGACTTCCGGAAGCTGGCCGCTGCGCTCCAGGGCGCCCAGCATCGATTCGAAGTGCGAGGGGTTGGCCGGGTCCAGCGTGAAGCTGCCGCGTTCCTCGGCGTACTGCGGGCCATGGCGTACCAGCGTGGCGCTGGCACCCTGCTCCGCGACCCGGCGCAGCACGCCGGCGGTCGTCGCCGAATCGGATCCGAAGACGAGCCAGCGCGACCCCTTGGTCACTGCCTCGGCGGCCGGCAAGGGAGAAGGGCTCCACTGCGGCACACCGAACCAGTCGGCCTGGGCGTCCAGGCGGCGGATGCGGCCGGTGGCGCTGCGGGGCTCTTCGGCCTGGGCCGGCGCCTGGGCAGACAAGACCACGCCCGGCTCGATCCAGTGGCGCTGGTGGTCGAAGGCATAGGTGGGCAGCGAAATCCGCTTGGGCTGCACCGGGCCGCGCAGCGCCTCCCAGTGGGGCACCACGCCGCGCGTCCAGAGCGCGCCGGCGCTGGTCAGCATCAGCGCCAGGTCGGCGCCGGCCTCCTGCGCCTTGCAGGTCGAGGTCAGCACCGCGCGCGGCTGCCCTTGCAGGTTCTGGCGCGCCAGGGCGCACAGGCCCTGGCCGGGACCCGCCTCGAGCAGCACGGAGTCGGGCTGCTCCAGCGCCGCGCGCAAGCCGTCGGCAAAGCGCACGGGCTGGCGCAGGTGGCGCACCCAGTACTCGGGATCGCACAGCAGCTGCGCGTCGGCCCAGGTTCCGGTGAGGTTGGAGATGAAGGGGATGGTGGGCGGTGACAGGCGGATGGCCCGCACGCGCTGCCGGAAGCGATCGAGCACGCCATCGAGCAAGCGCGAATGGGCGGCCACGTGGATGTGGAGCCTGCGACCTTCCAGCCCCTGCGACCCCAGCCGCTCCTCGAGCTGGGCGATCGCGGCCAGGGCGCCGGAAGCGATGCACAGGTCCGGCGCGTTCACGGCGGCAATGTCCAGGTCCAGGCCGGCGAGCAGCTCCTGCAGCTTGGCTTCCGGAAGGTCCACCGACAGCATGGCGCCGGCGGGCACTTCTTCGAACAGTTGCCCGCGCAACACCACGATGGCGAGCGCGTCGGCCAGGCTCATCACGCCGGCCAGGCACGCAGCCGCGTACTCGCCGGCACTGTGGCCGATCACGGCCGCCGGCTTGACGCCCCAGCTCTCCCACAGGCGCGCGAGGGCGTACTCGACGATGAACAAGGCGGGGATGGCGTAGCGCGGCTGCTCCAGCGTGGCCGCAGCCTGCTTGTCCCCGTTCTCGCGCTCGAACATCACGGCGCGCAGGTCGTGCGGTGCGTCGGCCGGCAGTTGCCGGAAGCAGTCGTCCACCGCCTGGCGGAAGGCCGCCTGTCCGAGCAGCTCGCGGGCCACGCCGGGATACTGCGCGCCGCCCCCGGGGAACATCATCACCACGCCCGGCGCCGCCGTGCCGGCCTTGCCCGCCACGGCGCGCGGATGCTGGCGCGCATCCAGGGCCGCGGCCAGGCCCTCGAGGTCGCGCGCCACGATGGCGCAGCGGTGCGGGAACGCGCGGCGGCCCACCTGCGTGGTGAAGGCAGCATCGGCCAGGTGGAAGCCGGGCTGGGGCTGGGCCAGGAAGTCGCTCCACTTGGCCTTCAGGCGCTCGAGCGAGGCAGCCGTTTTCGCCGACAGCGTGACCACCTGCCAGCCGGGCTCCGCGGCTTGCGCGAGCGGAAGCTGCGGGGGCTCCTCGACGATCACGTGTGCATTGGTGCCGCCCACGCCCAGCGAGTTGACCGCAGCCCGGCGCGGCGCATCGCCGCTGCGGGACCAGGGCCGTGGCTGGTCGACCACGAGGAACGGCGATCGCGCCAGGTCGAAGCGGCTATTGGGCCGCGAGAAGTTCAGCGTCGCCGGGATCAGGCCGTGCCGCATCGCGAGCGACACCTTGATCAGCGAGGCCACGCCGGCGGCGGTGTCCAGGTGGCCGATGTTGGTCTTGATCGATCCGATGCCGCAGAACCCCTGGCCTCCGGGCCCGTAAGCCTGGGCCAGCGCCGCGAATTCGATCGGGTCGCCCACCGGGGTGCCGGTGCCGTGCGCCTCGATGTAGTTCACGGTGCCGGGCTCGACGCCGGCAACGGCGAGCGCCTCGACGGCCGCGCGGGCCTGCCCATCGACGCTGGGCGCGAGGTAGCCCGCCTTCTGCGAGCCGTCGTTGTTGACCGCGGAGCCCCGGATCACCGCATAGATGTTGTCCCGGTCGCGGATTGCGTCCTCCAGCCGCCTCAGCACCACGACACCCGCGCCGCTGCCGAACAGCGTTCCGCTGGCCGCATCGTCGAAGGCGCGGCAATGGCCGTCGGGCGAGAGGATCTCGCCCTCGGCGAAACGGTAGCCGCGCCGGTGCGGCAGCTCGATGCTCACGCCGCCCGCCAGCGCCATGTCGCACTCGCCCGAGAGCAGGCTCTGGGCGGCGACGTGCACCGCCACCAGCGAGGTCGAGCATGCGGTCTGGATGCTTACGCTCGGACCCTTCAGGTCCAGCAGGTAGGACACGCGGGTCGGGAGGAAGTCCTTGTCGTTGCCGGTGTGCCGCAGCAGGAACAGGCCCACCGACTTGAGCAGCTGCGGGTTGGTCAGCAGGTTGTAGGGCAGGTAGGCCTGCATGCCGCAGCCGCCGAACACGCCGATGGCGCCCTGGAAGTTCTCGGGCATGTGGCCCGCGTCTTCCAGCGCCTCCCAGGCGCACTCGAGGAAGTGCCGGTGCTGCGGGTCCAGGATCGCGGCGTCCCGCTTGGAGAACCCGAAGAACTCGGCGTCGAACATCTCCATGTCGGGCAGCACCAGGCTCGCCCGCACATAGTTCGGGTCGGAGAGCTCGGCGTCGGAGACGCCCGCCGCACGCAGCTCCTCGTCGGTCAGCCACTGCGTGGCTTCCCGACCCTCGCGCAGCAGCTTCCACAGGTCGGCCGGCGTGCGCGCCGCCGGAAAGCGCCCGGCCATCCCGACGATCGCGATGGAGCCGGGTTCGATGTCTGCACCGTTCTGGATCTGAGCGTCCATGACTACCTCGCTCATGCAAAGCCCGCCGCGTTCATGCGGCAGAGGCTGTTTGAAGCCCGCGCGTGCGCAGGACGCGCCGGGCATGGGCCCGGCTGAGGCCGTCCGCCACAGCGGTCGGGGCGGCCGCGGCGCTGCCGCTCAGGTGAGCGGCCAGCGCGCGGATGGTGGGCAGGCGGAACATGTCGGTGATCGCCACTTCCTTGCCCGCCGCCTCCCGCAGGCGGCGCTGCACCTGCACGACCAGCAGCGAATGGCCGCCCAGGTCGAAGAAGTTGTCGGTGGTGCCCACGCTGGGCAGGCCCAGCACGTCCTGCCAGATCCCGGCGATCAGCCGCTCCATCTGGCTTTCGGGCGCGGCGGCGCTGCGCGGCCCGGAAGCGGCCCGCGGGTCGGGTAACGCCTTGCGGTCGATCTTGCCGTTGGGCGTCATCGGCAGCTGAGGCAAGACCATGACCGTGGCGGGCACCATGATCTCCGGCAGGTCCTGGGCCAGCGCCTGGCGCAGGGCCGCGGGCTGCGGCTGCGCGCCGGGTTGCGGGCAGACGTAGGCCGCGAGGAATTTCTCGCCGAGCGGGTCGGGCCGCGCCACCACGACGGCCTGCTGGACGCCAGGCTGGCGCAGCAGCGCACTCTCGATCTCGCCGAGTTCGATGCGGTGGCCACGCAGCTTGACCTGGTGGTCGATGCGTCCCATGAACTCCAGGCTGCCGTCGGGCAGGCGCCGCACCAGGTCGCCGGTGCGATACCAGCGCTCACCCGGACGCGCCGCATCCGGGATGAAGCGCTCGGCCGTCAGTTCGGGGCGGTGCAGGTAGCCGCGCGTCACGCCGTCGCCCCCGATCAGCAGCTCGCCCGGGACCAGAGCGGGGCATTCCGTTCCCCACGGCGTGCGGATCGACAGCCGCGTGTTCGCGATGGGGTGGCCGAGCGGAACGCGGCCTTCGAGGCGCTCCAGGTCGGCGACGGTGGACCAGACCGTGGTCTCTGTGGGTCCGTACATGTTCAGCAAGGCGCCCGGGACCAGCGCCCGCAGCTGCGTGGCCATTTCCAGCGGCAAGGCCTCGCCGCCGACCAGCAGCGCCGACAGGCGAGACAGGGCCGCCCTGCCTGGGGCGTCGGCCAGCAGCATGGACGCCATCGAAGGCGTGCACTGCAGGTGCGTGATGCCGTGCCCGGCGATCTGCTCGGCCACCGAGGCCTGGCGCTTGAACGACTGGCCGCGGCTGCGGGCCGCTTCCATCAGCTGCTTGAGGTCCTGCAGGTGCTGCAGCACGGTGTCCGGGGCGATGCCGAAGTCGATCAGGCATGCGATCTCGTCCACACCGGCGGCCTGCACCTTGCCCACCAGCTCCAGGCAGCGCTCGGGCGTGCCGATCAGCGCGCTGGTGCCGTAGTAGCGATTGAAGGCGTGGTCGAGGAGTGCGTCCATCTCCTCCTCGGACAGCGGCGCGGATTCCATCACCTCCTGCGGTGTCTTGCCGCTGGCCGCCCCGCGTTCCACGAAGGTCGGGAACGACCAGGCCGCCTTCTTGATCAGGTCCACCGAGCTGCGCAGGTAGCGCTTCATGGGCTCGCGCGCGGTCTCGCGCGTGGCCTCCTCGTCGGCGCCGATGAAGGTGTGCAGCATCAGGGTCACGTGGCCCTCGCCTGCGTGCCCGGCCTGGCGCCATGCGGCCCGGTAGATGGCGATCTTCTCGGCGACGTCTTCCACCTTCTGGCCGAGCAGGTGGGTGAGCAGCCGGCAGCCCATGGCGCCGGCCTGCTCGAAGGTCTTGGGGTTGCCCGCCGCCGTGATCCACACCGGGATCTCGCGCTGGACGGGGCGCGGCAACGTGCGCGTCTCGACCATGTTGCCGTTGGGCCCGGGGAACGGCACGGCCTCGCCGCGCCAGAGGCGCCGCACCACGTCCATGCGCGCCACCATCTCGTCCTGCCGCTTCGCGAACGCGTCGGGCATCAGGATGAAGTCGTTGGGCTGCCATCCCGAGGCGAACGAAATGCCGACGCGGCCGTTCGAGATGTTGTCGACGAAAGCCCAGTCCTCGGCCACCCGCACGGGATGGTGCAGCGGCAGCACGCAGCTGCCGGCGCGGAGCTGCACACGGCTGGTGGCCGCCGCAATTGCGGCGCTCGTGACGACCGGGTTGGGGTACAGGCCACCAAAGGCGTGGAAGTGCCGCTCCGGCGTCCACACCGCCGTGAAGCCTTCCCGGTCGGCAAACTTCGCGCCTTCCATCAGCAGCTCGTAGTGGCGGCGTGGATCGCGCGAGTCGTCGCTCGCGAAATAGAACAGGCTGAACTCCGGCCCGGCCGGCGCCGCCTCGCCGCCGGCGTCGCCGTTGATCACCACCGTGATGCCGCGCGCGAGGGTCCAGTACAGCTCCAGGACCGAGATGTCGAAGGACAGGCTGGTAACGGCCAGCCAGCGCGCCCCCGGCTCGTGCGGGACGCGCTGGTCCATGCCGGCAAAGAAGTTCATGACGTTGCGGTGCGTGACCACCACGCCCTTGGGCTTGCCCGTCGAACCCGAGGTGTAGATCACGTACGCCGCGCGCTCGGGGTCGGCCGGCGGCAACACGGCGCCATCGACCGGGTCGGGCGCACGCGAGGCATCGACCAGCAGCGTGCGTGCCGGCTCCAGGCCGAGCGCGGCAGCAGTGGCCTTGCTGGCGATGACGAGCGGCGCGGCAGAGTCCTGCGCCATGAACTGCAGGCGCTCGCGCGGGTACTCGGGGTCCAGCGGCAGGTAGGCGCCACCGGCCTTCATGATCGCCAGGGCGCCCACCACCAGCGCGGGGCTGCGCTCCAGGCACAGGCCGACGATGTCGCCGGGCTTCACGCCACGCGCGACAAGTTGCTGCGCCAGTGCCGTCGAACGCTGCTCCAGCTGGGCATAGCTCAGGCTGTGGGCCTGGCCGCGCAGCGCCTGCGCGTCGGGCGTCAGCGCGGCCTGCGTGGCGATCACCTCGTGCACGCAGCGGTGGTCATCGAAGGCCTGCGCCGTGGCGTTCAGCGCCTCGACGGCGCGCGCCTCCTCCGGCGGCAGCAGCGGCACCTCGCCCACGCTGCCTTGCGCCTGCGTGAAGGCACGCAGGTAGGCGGCGAGCTGGCGGGCCATGGCCTGGGCCGTCTCGGCCGAGAACACGCCGGCGTCCACGGCCAGTTCCAGCCCTGCGCCGCTTGCGGCGGGGGCGAGCAACAGCTCGCAACCCTCAGGAAGGTCAGCGGGCACCAGACTGACGCCCACCCGCCCCGTGGCTTGCAGCGCGGGACGGGGTTCGCCAAGGCGCAGCGCCAGGTCGCGCGTGAGCGGACCGGCCTGCCGCAGCCGGCCGACCTGGGTCTCGGCGCTGGCAGCCGCTTGCAGGACCGGCACGCCGGGCGTCGTCTCCAGCGTCAGCGGCACCCAGGCGGTGGCCCAAGGTTCCAGGCCTGCTGCACGGTCGGCAAGCGTCGGGTCACAGTAGAGCGTCGAGACCTTCTCCTGGCCGCTGAGGGCCGAGAGCCAGGCGAAGAAGCCGGCGATGGTGGCCGTTCCCGCGGCGGTCGCCTCCAGCGGCTGACGATGCGGCCCGGCCGCAGTGGCGGCAGACTGGCGCGGGTACGGCAGTTCCACGGGGGCGAGCGCGCGCAGCGCCTCGGTCCAGAACACCTCGCCGCGCGCCAGCGCTTCGGCCTGGGCCGCCAGGCGCTCGCGCGTGGCCGCGTGCAACGCGGGCAGCACCTGGCCCACGCAGATGCCAGCGGTGCCCGACCGCCCTTGCAGGTCCATGCAGCCGCCCAACACCACTTCCGCGTCGGCCGCGGCAACGCGAACCTGGTCACCGTCGACGGCCAGCACGGTACCCGGCGCTGCCGTGCACTGCGACAGCGCCTGGGCCGTGCCCACCGTCAGCACGGACTGCCCGGTGTACAGCTTGGGCCGTGCGAGGGGATTGGCGTAGGTTCCGAAGTCCAGCGCGCGGACCAGCGCCACGATGTCGCGTGCCGGGCGGGTGAAGTCCAGGGTGCCGAGCGCTTCGGGCCGGCGGTGCCGCCCGAAGTACTCACGCTCTCCTTGCTGCGGCGTGAGCACCAGCTCGCCACGGCCCAGGTCGCGGACGATGTCGGTGAAGCTGGCCAGGCCCGCTTCGTAGCACTTGGCATTCAGGCTCATGGCCGTCTCGGTCGGCGAGACCTCGAAGGAGGCCTGCCGCACGATGCGTCCGGCGTCGGCCCGCTCGGTCATCTCGTGCCAGGTCACGCCGTGCACGCGCTGGTTCGCCATCAGCGCCCAGCAGGTCGCGTTCAGGCCGGCAAAGCGCGGCAGGAGCGCGTCATGGAAGTTGATGGCCAGCTTGCCTGCGCGCGCCAGCACGGCAGCCGGCAGCATGCGCAGGTTGGCGACGCTGAACAGGTACTCGAAATCCCCGGGCAGCGCCGATGCCCAGTCGCCTTCCATGCGGACTGCATCGATGCCGCGCGAGGTGGCCCAGTCGAGGTTGGCGGGGTTGGCGGACACGACCGCGCGCACCTCGTGGCCTGCATTGCGGAAAGCCTCCGCGCACTGGATCAGCAGGCTTCCGTCTCCCACGAATACTGCGTTGGTGTTGGCCATTAAAAGCGCCTTCAGATGAGGTTGGGGCGGGACACGTGCGGTACCGCCGGGCTGGTGGAAATGGGCTCGCCTGCGCTGCCCAGCACGGCTAGCGTGATGGCGCAGCCCGAGCGCGAGGGCAGGCGCGTCACGCGCGCCCGCCGGGTGCCGGGGTGGTCATGCTCGAAGGCGGCCTCGAAGAAGCCGCCCGGCGCTTCACGCAAGCGGATGCGCGGATGGGCCGTGCTCAGGCCCAGTCCGTGGGCCTTCCAGAACGCCTCGAGCGCGGTCCAGTAGAAGAAGAATTGCTCGCTCTCGCGCTCCTGCGGCGACGCCAGCGCCATGAAGCGGTCCAGCAGGCTGAAGTCGGCCTCGCCCTGGGCATGTTCCACGTCGACACCGATCTCGCCGCTGCGCGTCACGGCGCAGGCCACGGCCTGCCGCGCATGCGCGTGGCTGAAGAACAGTCCGCTGCCGGGTGGCCAGGCCAGGAACGGCTTGCCGTGGGCGTCGGTGCCGAAGCGCAGCTCGGCAGGAGGCACGTCCAGGGCCTGCCCCAGCGCCAGGCGCCGCAGCGCGTGCGCCACCAGGTAGGCGCGCCTGTCGGCCTCGTGCCGCAGCCGGTCCCGCTGCGCGGTTTCGCCCGCGTCGAGCAGGCGTGCCAAAGCCGCGCACTCGGCATCGCCGAATTCGTTCGGGCTTGCACTCCACACCTGCACCTCGGACGCTTGCATGTTCACCTTGGGCGCGCACAGCGCCTTACGGCTGAATATTTGCACGCTCAAGTTCAGCTGTGTGGCGCCGGTAGCCCTGTCGGGCCATGCCGTGGAGGGACCGACACGAGAACGGCATCCCGGCCTACAAACCTGCCCGGCAGCGGTTACCGATCATGTCTGTTGCGTTGTGCAGCAACATCAACTTACAGGGCACCCGATGAGCGTTCCTTCCGGCCGCCGGCCGCCCATCCCCATCCTCTCGTACCACCAGACCGACACCACGCCGCCGCGCGGCGTGCCTTGGCGGGAGCTGGTGCTGTCACCGTCGCGTTTCGCGCGGCAGATGAGGTCACTGCGGGCGCTGGGCTACACCGGCCTGTCCATGACCGACCTCGAGCCTTACCTGCGCGGCGAGAAGACCGGCAAGGTCGTCGGCATCACGCTGGACGACGGCTACCTCAACAATTTCGCGCACGCCCTGCCCATCCTGCGCGACGTGGGCTTCACCGCCACCTCCTACGTGGTGAGCTCCCAGTTCGGCGGCTTCAACGTCTGGGACCATGCCGCGGGCGTGCCGCCCAGCCGGCTGATGGACGTGGCGCACCTGAAGGCCTGGATCGCCGCCGGCATGGACGTGGGGGCCCACACGCGCCACCACGTGGACCTGCTCCAGTGCGACGAAGCCACTGCACGCGAGGAGATCGCCGGCTGCAAGCACGACCTGGAACAGGCGTTGGGCGTGGAGGTGCGTCACTTCTGCTACCCATACGGGCGCCACCGCCCCGAGATCGCAGAGATCGTGCGCCAGGCAGGCTACGTCACCGGCACGACCGTGGTGCCTGCGCGCACGCGCTGGAGCGACCACCCGATGATGCTGCCCCGCATCCCGGTGGAGCTGCCCGACGTGCTGCCCGTGCTGCTGGCCAAGACCTGCACCGGCTACCTGGACCTGCGGCGCGCGGCCGGCCGCGTGATCCGCGGCCGCCGCGGCGGCGTGCCGCAGGCGGCCTAGGAGCCTGCGCGGCAGAGAAACGGGCCTGCGTTGGGCCGAGAAGGGGCCGCAGGCTAGGCGCGGCGACGGGTCAAGCCTGGGCGGCTTGACCCGTTGGCGCAACAACGCATGCGGCCCCTTATCGGCCCAACCCTTCGGGCCGTGGCTGGAAACGCGCCATGCGGTGTTGCAGCCTCCTCGTGTAGACCGGCTACACAGCGTCGGCTGCGCCTAGCCTGGCGCGTTTCCAGCCGCGGCGCAGGCCCGTTTCTCTGCCGCGCAGGCTCCTAGGGCCGCGACTGCAAGCGCTGCTCGAGCTGGCGCAGCAACGGCCGGATGGCCTCGCCCACGCTGATCTGCGGGTTGGAGAAGCCATCGCTCTTGCCGGCCTCCTGCTCGCGCTGCGCGATCACCGGCACCGCGGCTGCGAATGCCTGCTCGAACGAATGCGTCTTGCGCAGCTGCTCGTCGAACAGCGCACGGCCGAAGAAGGTGAGCTCGGACAGCTTGCCGCAGCCGTAGGAGGTATGGGTCGCGTCGGCAGCAGTCATCACCAGCGTGTGCTCGTTCGCGAGCGGTGCGACCCAGCCGCCCGAGTAGCAGGCGGAGACGGCGATCACCCGGTGCCGCACCCCTGCCTTGTCGAGTGCGACGCGCAGCTCGCCGGGGCTGACCGGCCCGACGGCCAGCGGACCGTGGGAGGCTGCCAGCTTGTGGTCGCTCGCGCCGTGCGAGGTGAGGTAGACGACGAGCAGGTCTTCGCCCGGGTCCATGCGCCCTGCCAGGGCCTGCACGGCCCGCTCGAGGTTCAGGGGCGTGGCCCAGGGATGCGAGGTGGCGGTGGTGGCGTGGTTCACCAGGTGGAGCACGCGGCCCGCCGCATCGAAGCGCTCCGCCAGCACCCCGGCGACCAGCGTGCTTTCGCGCAGGAACACGTCCTCCTCGGCATAGGGTGCGAACACCAGCCCGTAGACATCCACCACGCCGGGCCGTTGTGCAGCCAGCCCCGCCACCGCCTGGTCCCACGCCGCCTGCTGCGCCTCGAAAGTCTCCTGGCTCAGCTGCAGCCTGGGTGCCTCCTCGCCTTGCGCCAGCGACTCGTCGGGATACCAGGGCCGCTCCGGGAAGATCCATGCGGTGCTGCCCAAAAGCAGCACCAGCGCGAGCGCCAGGGCCGCGGGGCGCCAACCCCGCGCGTGGAGGCCCCGCGCCAGCTGCACGCCGATCGCGACGGTCCAGGCCCAGAGCGCGAGGTACACCGCCCAGCCCGCCCATTCGGTCTTGAGCACCGGCGGCAGTGCGCTGCGCGATTGCGCGATCCCCAGCAGCAGCGACGCGGTGGTGGGCAGCAGCAGGGCCGCCGTCCACAACGTGAACCAGCGGGCCACCTGGCCCGGGAACATCGCCCACGCCAGCAGCACCAGCGCCGCAGTGGCCCACCACGGGGCAAGCCAGGCCCGGAAGCTGAATCCGGCGGGCCCGCTGACCTCGAGGCGCCCGAGGCCCAGTTCGACGGCGGTGAGCAGCACCAGCAGCGCCACCAGGTGCCAGGGACGCGGCTGCCCTTCCACGCGGGCGGGGAGCAGCACGCCGGCTCGCAGCCCCTCGCGCAGCCAGCGTGTGAAGGGAACGGTGTCTTGCATGGGCGGCATCATGCCAGCCCGGGAAGGCTCAGGCGGTGCGCAGGCGCGGGCCGGCCAGTTCCGGCTGCAGCCGCAGGCGCTGCGGTGCGGTGTAGCAGAGGAAGTGCTTGTGCGTGGCCCGGCCGATGGCGCACAGGCCCAGCCGCTGGGCGATGTCGTGCCCCATCTGGGTGATGCCGCTGCGCGAGACGACGATGGCCACACCCATCTGGGCCGACTTGATCACCATCTCGCTGGTGAGCCGGCCCGTCGTGTAGAACACCGGCGGCGCCGCTGCGGACGGCGCGGCGGCCTGCGGCTGCATCCACATCCAGCCGGCGATGGTGTCGATGGCGTTGTGCCGTCCCACGTCTTCCACGAACAGCAGCATCTCCTCGCCGCGGAACAGGGCGCACCCGTGCACGGACCCGGCGGACTTGTATGTGCTTTCCTGCAACCGGATCGCGTTCACGATGCCGTACAGCTGCGACTGGTCGATGGCGGCCTCGGGCAGCACCAGTGCCTCGACGTCGTCCATCAGCGCGCCGAACACGCTGCCCTGGCCGCAGCCTGTGGTGACCACGCGCCGCGACGTCCGCTCCTCGATGCGGTCTATGCCCGCCCGCGTGTTCACCGCGGCGCTGGACACGTCCCAGTCGACGGTGACGGATTCGATCTCCTCCACCGAGCCGACCAGCCGCTGGTTGCGCAGGTAGCCCAGCACCAGCCATTCGGGGTGCGCGCCCAGCGTCATCAGCGTCACGAGTTCGCGCTTGTCGACGTAGACGGTGAGGTCGCGCTCGGCGGGGATGGCGATGCTGCGCGCGTCGCCGTGCTCGTCGGTGACGGTGATCTCTCGCGTGAGCGGGGCGCTGGCCTGCGTGAGGCGGGGGAACTGCATGGGAGGATTGTCATCCCCGCGCGCGCGGGGATCCAGGGGAGCGCAAGCGCTGGGTCCCCGCCTGCGCGGGGACGACGACGAAGAAATTACTTCTTGGCCGGCGCCATCTCGGCCGACTGCGGCTTCACGTTGGGCGGGCTGGCGGCCGTGCCGGCGGGCGAGTGCGCACCGGCTGTCTCGAGTGGCTTCTGCTCCGGCGGGT
>Ga0164290_1002278_pt1 | contig 14708 bp, 10 predicted proteins | sample Micstemetagenome_FD_108782 | JGI IMG/M metagenome (GOLD analysis project Ga0164290, IMG submission 108782) | Contaminated culture microbial community from soil near Moab, Utah, USA - Microcoleus steenstrupii SON62 (Illumina Assembly) | ecosystem: Environmental > Terrestrial > Soil > Soil crust... | reverse complement strand
CGACGTCGCCGGTCTTGAACCAGCCGTCGGCGGTGAACTCCTCGGCCGTCTTCTCCGGCATCTGCCAGTAGCCGCTGAAGACATTGGGCCCGCGCACCTGCACATGGCCGATCTGGTCGGCGCCGCAGGGCCGGCCCGCGTCGTCGACGATGCGCAGGCCGACGCCGGGCAGGGCCGGGCCGACGGTGCCGGCGATGCGTTCGCCGTCCTCGGGCCGGCAGGGATTGGAGGTCAGCATCAGCGTCTCGCTCATGCCGTAGCGCTCGAGGATGGCGTGGCCGGTGCGAGCCTGCCAGTCGCGCCAGGTCTCGATCAGCAGCGGGGCCGAGCCGCTGATGAAGAGACGCATGTGGCGCGTGTCCAGCTGCTGCTCCTGCAGCAGCCGCACATACAGCGTCGGCACGCCCATGAAGACGGTGGCCTCGGGCAGTCGGTGCGCCACCGCGGCGGCGTCGAACTTGTTGAACCACAGCATGCGGCTGCCGTTCAGCAGGGCGCCGTGCGAGGCGACGAAGAGGCCGTGCACATGGAAGATGGGCAGGGCGTGCAGCAGCACGTCGTCGGGCCGCCAGTCCCAGTAGTCCTTCAACGTCTGCGCATTCGACAGCAGGTTGCCGTGGCTGAGCATGGCGCCCTTGCTGCGCCCCGTCGTGCCGCTGGTGTAGAGGATGGCAGCGAGGTCGCCGGCCGCGCGCTCGACCGGCTCCTGGCCCAGCGGCATCTGGGCGGCGCGGTCCAGCAGCGTGCCCGTGCGGTCGTCGTTGAGCGTGAAGACCCAGCGCACGCCGCGCTGGAAGGCCAGCTTGCTGACCCAGCCGAAGTTGCGGCCCGCGCAGACGACCACGCCCGGCGCCGCGTCCGCGATGAAATGCTCCAGCTCGGCCGCGTGGTACGCCGGGTTCAGCGGCAGGTAGACCAGGCCGGCGCGCAGCACGGCGAGATAGAGCATCAGGGCCTCGACGCTCTTGTCGGTGTGCACGGCGACGCGGCTGCCGGCCGGGAGCTCCAGCCTGGCCAGCCAGTTGGCCAGCATGGCGCTGCCGTTGTCCAGGTCGCGCCAGGTGTAGCGCAGGCCGTCGTTGTCGATGGCCGTCGAGTCGAGGTCGGCGGGGAAGCCGGCGCGCAGGGCCGCGTAGAGGTTCATGGGTTCAGTCCATCTTGGCGCCAGAGGCCTTCACAACGGCGGCCCAGCGCTTGATCTCCGAATTGACGAACTGGCCGAAGGCGTCGCCATAGAGGTTGGGAATCTCGGCGCCGAGGCCGTGCCAGATGCCGCGGATCTCGTCGGTCGCGAAGGCCTTGCGCAGTTCGGCCTGCATGGCGCTGACGGCCTCCCTGGACGTGCCCTTGGGCGCCCACAGGCCGTACCAGGGAGAGACTTCGTAGCCGTGCACGCCGGCCTCGGCGGCGGTCGGCACGTCGGGGAAGCCGACGGCGCGCTTGGACGACGCCACGGCCAGTGCCTTGATGCGTCCGCCCTTGATGTGGGCGGCCGAGGAGCCCAGGCCGTCGAACATCAGGTCGACCTGGCCGGCGATCAGGTCCTGCAGGGCCGGCCCGGCGCCGCGGTAGGGGATGTGGGTGATGAAGGTCTTGGTGTTGAGCTTGAACAGCTCGCCGGCCAGGTGATGGGAGGTGCCGTTGCCGGCCGAGCCGTAGTTGAGCCGGCCGGGCTTGGCGCGCACGGTGGCGAGCAGCCCCTTGAGGTCGGCCACCGGCACCTGGCCGGGATGCACGACGATGACCTGGGGAACGCTGGCCAGCAGGGCGACGGGGACGAAGTCATCCTCCAGCCGGTAGTCCAGCCTGGGGTACATGGACGGCGCGATGGCGTGGTGCACGGCGCCCATGAAGAAGTTCGTGCCGTCCGGCGCCAGCTTGGCTGCGACGCTGGCGCCCACGGTGCCGCCGGCGCCGCCCTTGTTGTCGATCAGCACCTGGCGGCCCATCTGCCGGGTCAGCAGGGCCGTCAGCGGGCGGGCGAAGGCGTCGGTGCCGCCGCCGGCAGGGAAGGGCACGACCCAGGTCTGGGGCCTGGCCCCCTGGGCTTGCGCCAGCCAGGGGGTGAGCAGGGCGGGCAGCAGCGTGCGTCGCTTCATCGGCTTGTCTCCGTCAGTGTTGTGTGCGGATTATGTGCAGGCTCAGGCCCGCAGCAGCGCCGTGATGCGGGCGAGCAGTTCCTGCTTGGAAAAGGGCTTGTTGAGGCTGTCGCAGCGCGCCTCGCCGAGGAACTGGCGCGCGATGGGTGACAGCGTGTCGCCGGTCACGAACAGCATGCGCCGGGCCAGTGCCGGGTATTGCGTCCTGACCTCGCGCCAGAGCTGGGCACCGTCGATGTCGGGCATGTGCAGGTCGCTGACGATGGCGTCGAAGCGGGCCTCGGCCAGCATGGCCAGGGCCACGGCGCCGGACTCGGCCGTCATGACCTCGTAGCCGGCGCCGCCCAGCATCTCGCCGATCAGCTCGGCGATCTCGGCCTCGTCGTCGACGACGAGGATGCGGGCGCTGCATTCGTCGGCGGCCGGCAGCGGCACCGGCTCGGTCTCGCTGGCCTCGGGTTCGCCGCTGACCGGCAGCTGCAGGCAGAAGCAGGCCCCGCTGCCGTCGTCCTGCAGCGTCAGCTCACCGCCATGCTCGCGCGCGATGGAGCGCGACACCGCCAGGCCCAGGCCGGTGCCCACGCCCTCGCTCTTGGTCGTGAAGAAGGGCTCGAAGATGCGCTCGCGCAGCTCGGGCGCGATGCCGGGGCCGTTGTCTCGCACGCGCAGCCAGACGCGCGGCGTGCGGCGGCGGTCGCCGTCGGTCATGGGCGCCACGCCGGTGGAGACGGTCAGGCGGCGGCCATGGTCGCGGGCGCCCAGGGCCTGCTGGGCGTTGACGATGAGGTTGAGGACGATCTGGCCGATCTGGTCGGCATCGGCCTTGACCGGCGGCAGTCCCGGCAGCAGGTCCAGCGTCACGGCGATGCCGTGGCTGCGCAGCACATAGGCCAGCATGTCGACGGCGGCCGTGGCGAGGTCGTTCAGCGCCACCTCGCTGCGGTTGGCCGGCCGGCTGCGCGCCATGTTGAGGAAGGTGCGGACGATGCGGCCGCAGCGCTCGGCGGCCTCGTGGATGCGCTGGGCGTCGGCGGCCAGGGCGTGTCCGCTCATCTTCTCGGCCAGCAGCGAGGCGCGGCCCATGACGATGGACAGCGGATTGTTCAGCTCATGGGCCACGCCGGCCAGCAGGCTGCCCATGGCGGTCAGCTTCTCGCTCTGGCGCAGGGCCTCGCGCTGGCGCTCGATCTCGCTTTGGGCGCTGTGCCGCTCGGACAGGTCGAAGAGGGAGGCGGTGTAGAAGGTCTGCTCGCCGACGGCGGTGCGCCACAGCACCATCTCGACCGGGAACTCCGTGCCGTCGGCGCGCAGGGCCGGCATCTCGACGCGCCGGCCCATGACGCGCTGCTCGCCGCCGGCCGTCACGCGGGCCATGCCGGCCTCGTGGGCGGCGCGCAGCCGCGGCGGGATCATGACCTCGGCCACAGAGCGGCCCAGGGCCTGCTCGCGCGCGATGCCGAACATGGCCGCGGCGGCCGGGTTGAACTCGACGACATGCCCCCTCTCGTCGGTCGACACCAGGGCCGCCATGGCGTTGTCGAAGATGGAGGACTTCAGCGCCTGGGTGGCCTCGAGCTCGGCGACCTTGGCCGACAGCTGGGCGTCGCGCAGCTTGAGTTCGGTCAGGTCCAGGCTGATGGCGACGGTGGCCTGGGGCACGCCGGCCTGCACGTCGACCGGCACCAGGTGCTCGCGCATGTAGCGGCGGCCGACGCCGGCCAGCTCGGTCCAGCCCTCCCAGGCCACGGTCTGGCCGGTGGCCAGGCGCTCGCGCACCGCGTTGTAGCCGGCATAGGCGATGTCGCCGAGGATGCGGCCGATGGGTTGTCCCAGCACCTGCTTGGGATGCAGGCGGGTGAACTTGAAGAACTCGTGGTTGGCCCAGGCGAAGCACTCGTTGGCGTCGATGACGACGACGCGGGCCGGCACGGCCTCCAGCAGCTGCACCAGCAGCGGCAGCGTGGCCTTGACCACGCTGCCGAGTTCGCCGACACCGGCGTCCGGTGCGGGGTGGAAATGGAAGTCATCGGTCATGGGCTGCCGATGATAAGGACCGTCACGCCGCCAGCGCCTCCGTGGCTGCACCGGCTTGCATGGTGCGCGCGACATGGCCGTACATCGTCGTCCAGGCCTCGCGCACCTCGGCCGTGAAGCCCTCGCCCAGGCCGGCCGCCAGGGTGTCCAGCAGGGCCGCGCCGACGCTGGCGTAATGGGCCTCGACGACGCCGTAGCCGGCATGGCGCTGGCCGAGCTTGAGCAGGATGGGGTTCAGCGAGGCCGGGCGGTCCAGCAGCTCGATGGCGGCGGACAGCATCTGCATCAGGCGCTCGCCCTGCCCGGCCATGTCGCCGCCGCGGAAGAGGGCGCGCAGCGCCGGGTCGCGGGCGAAGAGCTGGGCGTAGAAGGCCTCGGCGACGCTGGCGGCCAGGGGCTTGAGCGGCTCGAAGCTGCCGCGGACGAGCTGGATCTGTTGCGGGGTCATGGCGGCTTCCTCAGCTGCGGAAATAGGCGTCGAACACCGGGGCGAAGACGCACAGCAGCGGCAGGGCCGCGACCAGGCGCTCCAGCGGATGCCAGGCCGGCGCCGGCGGGGCCGGGGTGTCGTCGAGGTCTTCGGCGAAGGCCTCGCTGCGGTAGATGACGGCCATGGTGTCCGGCCAGTCGGTCAGGGGGTTGTCGCTGCGGTAGTTCATGGCGGTCTCCGGGTTGCGGTGCCGCCACTGTCTGCTGCCGCCGTTTCAGGTTCGCTTCAGGCCGCGGGCTCTGTGTTGCGTTTGTTTCAACGCCGCGCCGACCGCGCGGGCGCCTGCCTATCATTCGCTGCCATGTCAGACGCCAACACCCCATCCACCGTGCTGCTCGTCGACGACGAGCCCGAATTGCGCGCCCTGCTGGCCGAGTACTTCGGCCGCAACGGCTTCACGGTCCTGCAGGCCGAGAACGCGGCCGCGGCCCGCGCCGTGGTGGCCGAGCGCGTGCCCGACGTGGCCGTGCTGGACATCAACATGCCGGGCGAGAACGGCCTGTCGCTGGCCCGGGCCCTGCGCGAGGCGCATCCGCGACTGGGCCTGCTGATGCTGACGACGGCCGGCGAGGCCATCGACCGCATCGTCGGGCTGGAGGTGGGTGCGGACGACTATGTCGCCAAACCCTTCGAGCTGCGCGAACTGCTGGCCCGCGTGCGCGCCGTGCTGCGGCGGCTGCAGGTCACGCAGGCCGCTACCGCGGCGGCGCCCAGCGATCCGGAGCGCGTCGCCTTCGGCCCCTGCGCCCTGGACATGGCCCAGCGCAAGCTCTTCGGCGCCGACGGTGCGGAGATCGACATCACCGCGGCCGAGTTCGACCTGCTGGCGCTGTTCGCGCGTCATCCCAACCGGCCGCTGAACCGCGACCAGATCATGGAGCAGGCCCACAACCGCGGCTGGGACGTCTTCGACCGCAGCATCGACCTGCGCGTCATGCGCCTGCGTCGCAAGGTCGAGCGCAATCCGGACAAGCCGGAGGTCATCAAGACCGTGCGCAACGTCGGCTACGTCTACGTACCGTAAGGCCCTCGCCCAGTCCCGCAGCGCTGAACGCGTGCGGGCCCGGTCGGCCCCCGCCGGGGTGACGGCGAGACACGCCGGATGGACCGGCCTGCATCGCCCAACGCGGGCCGGCTCCGGAGCGGCCCGCAGACGCAAAAACCGAGGTCAGTTTGCTTGGGGTAGTTTGAGCCAGCGCTGGAGCCTGGTGCGCAGCGCGACGAAGTCCAGCGGCTTGGTCAGGTGCTCGTCCATGCCGGCTTCGAGGCTGGCGGCCACGTCGGCGTCCAGCGCATGGGCGGTCAGGGCCAGGATGGGGAAGGCGGGCAGCGTGCCGTCGCGCTGCTGGGCGCGGATGCGGCGGGCGCATTCCAGCCCGTCCATGCCGGGCATCTGGATGTCCATCAGCACGAGGTCCGGGGCGGCGTCGGCGCAGGCGGCCAGGGCCTCGATGCCGTTGCGGGCCAGGCGGGCCTGCACGCCCATCAGCGCGAGGAACTCCAGGGCGACGACCTGGTTGATGTGGTTGTCTTCGACAAGCAGCACCTGGGCGGGACGTTGGCCGGCGGCAGAACCGCCATGGTCGGGCTCCGGCGCGTCAAGGCCGGCACTTCCAGTGGCCGCGTTGAGCCAGAACGGAACCAGCGCCACTGCCGGCCCGGGCAACCTCGACTTATCCATCCCCATGTCGTCCTTGTGTCAGCTTGTTCTTATAGGCCCTCGACGGCCGGTGGACCATTGTTGCCGCAGCCGACACGGGCGCGCAACCGCTTGACCCCGTGACGCGCTGCGGCTTGGCCGTTCAGGCGACGCAAATCGACCGCCCATCGGCTGCTTGTGCTGACAGTTTTCGGCAGTGCGCCTCCCTACACTGCTCGCCTTTGCCGTTTTGACCCCCTCCCATGTCGTCTGAAGGTCTGATCCGAATCCGGGGTGCCCGCCAGCACAACCTCAAGAATCTCGACCTCGATCTGCGCACCGCCGAGCTGACCGTCGTCACGGGGCCCAGCGGCTCGGGCAAGTCCAGCCTGGTGTTCGACACCCTCTATGCCGAGGGCCAGCGCCGCTATGTGGAGACTTTCTCCGCCTATGCGCGCCAGTTCCTGGACCGCATGGACCGCCCCGCCGTGGACAAGGTGGACGGCGTGCCGCCCGCCATTGCCATCGACCAGACCAATCCGGTGCGCACCAGCCGCTCCACGGTCGGCACCATGACGGAGCTGAACGACCACCTGAAGCTGCTTTACGCGCGGGCTGCGGAACTTTTTGACCGCAGGACGGCGTTGCCGGTCAGGCATGACACGGCGCAGAGCATTTATGTGGAGCTGATGGCCCGCGCTGAAGGCGCCGGTGACCCCAGGATGGTGCTCACCTTCCCGGTCGAGCTGCCTGGCAACACCACGGCCGAGCAGGTCCAGCAATGGCTGTCGGCCAGCGGCTTCACGCGGGTGCAGGGCGAGCGCGAGGTGGATGGCAAGAAGGTGCTGGACGTGGTGGCGGACCGCTTCCGCATCCTCGGCGCCGACAGGCAGCGCGCCATGGAGGCCATCGAGCTCAGCCTGAAGCGCGGCATGGGCCGGGTGAATGTTCACGTGGGTGACGACGGCGCAACACTCTGGCGCTTCAGCACCGGCCTGCACTGCCCCGAAAGCGACATCCGCTACGCCGACCCCCAGCCGGCGCTGTTCTCCTTCAACTCCGCCTTTGGCGCCTGCGAGGCCTGCCGCGGCTTCGGCCGTGTCATCGGCGTGGACCTGGGCCTCGTCATCCCCGACGAGCGCAAGACCCTGCGCAACGGCGCCATCAAGCCCATGCAGACGCCGGCCTGGAAGGACAGCCAGGACGACCTGCTGAAGTACGCCGGCGAGGCCGGCATCCCGCGCGACACGCCGTGGAAGGAGCTCAGCCCGGCCCACAAGGACTGGGTCATCCATGGCACGCCCAACTGGAACGGCAACTGGAACAAGCAGTGGTACGGGGTCAAGCGCTTCTTCGACTACTTGGAGAGCAAGGCCTACAAGATGCACATCCGCGTGCTCTTGTCGAAGTACCGCAGCTATACGGAATGCCCGAGCTGCCGCGGCGCCCGGCTCAAGACCGAGGCGCTGCTTTGGCGCGTGGGGTCCAAGGCGCTGGCTGACGCCGCCCTGCCGGCCGAGCAGCGCTTCCTGCCGGTGGGCGTGGACTGGTCCCGCGCGCAGCTGGAGGCGTTGCCCGGACTGAGCCTGCACGACTTGATGCAGCTGCCCATCCAGAAGCTGCGTGACTTCGTCGACGCGCTGCAGCTGCCCAGCTCGATGCTGGACGAGGCGCTCAAGCTGCTGCTGGACGAGATCCGCCACCGCAGCCGCTACCTCTGCGACGTCGGCCTGGGCTATCTGACGCTGGACCGCCAGAGCCGCACGCTGTCGGGGGGCGAGGTGCAGCGCATCAACCTGACCACCGCCTTGGGCACCAGCCTCGTCAACACGCTGTTCGTGCTGGACGAGCCCAGCATCGGCCTGCACCCGCGGGACATGGGCCGCATCGTGCAGGCCATGCAGCGGCTGCGCGATGCCGGCAACACGCTGGTCGTCGTCGAGCACGACCCGGCCGTCATGCTGGCGGCCGACCGCCTCATCGACATGGGCCCCGGTCCCGGCGAGCGCGGCGGCGAGATCGTCTTCGACGGCACGCCCGAGACCATCCGCGCGGCCGACACGCTCACGGGCGCCTACCTCGGCGCGCGCAAGCATGTCGGCATGGGGCTGAAGCGCCTCGTCGAAGAGAACACGCCGCGCCTCATCCTGGAAGGTGTGCGCGAGCACAACCTGAAGGGCGTCAGCGTCGAGTTCCCGCTGCAGCGCCTCGTCGTCGTGACGGGCGTCAGCGGCTCGGGCAAGAGCACGCTGATGCAGGACGTGCTCTACCCGGCCCTGGCGCGCCAGTTCGGCAAGGCGACCGAGACGCCGGGCTTGCATGAGCGCTTGCTGGGCGCCGACCACCTGGCCGATGCCGTCTTCGTCGACCAGTCGCCCATCGGCAAGACGGCGCGCTCCAATCCGGCCAGCTATGTCGGCGCCTGGGACGAGATCCGCAAGCTGATGGCGGATACGCCGCTGGCGCGCGAGCGCAGCTATACCGCCAGCATGTTCAGCTTCAACGCCGGCGACGGCCGCTGCCCGACCTGCGGCGGCTCGGGCTTCGAGCACGTCGAGATGCAGTTCCTCAGCGACGTCTATCTGCGCTGCCCGGACTGCGACGGCAAGCGCTTCCGTGCCGAGATGCTGGACGTCAAGCTCAGCCTGAAGGACCGTGACCTGAATGTGTCCGACGTGCTGGAGCTGACCGTCGCCGAGGCCGTGCACCTGTTCAGCGAGCAGCGCGCCGTGGTGGCCAAGCTGCAGCCCATCGTCGACGTGGGCCTGGAGTATGTGAAGCTGGGCCAGCCGGTGCCGACGCTGTCGGGTGGCGAGGCCCAGCGCCTGAAGCTGGCCGGCTTCCTGGCCGAGGCCGCATCCAGTCCGCGCTTCGGCGTCGCCAAGAAGGGCACCCTCTTCCTGTTCGACGAACCGACGACGGGCCTGCACTTCGACGACATCGCCAAGCTGATGCGGGCGCTGCGCAAGCTGCTGACGGCCGGTCACTCGCTGCTGGTCATCGAGCACAACCTCGACGTCATCCGTGCCGCCGACTGGCTCATCGACCTCGGCCCGGAGGGCGGCGAGGCGGGCGGCGAGGTCGTCTGCGTCGGCACGCCCGAGAGCGTCGCCCAGCATCCGACCTCGCACACCGCCGCGGCCCTGCGCGACTACGCCCTGCACATGGACCGACCCGCGGTGGCCGTGGAAGAGGGGCGACCGCTGCAGGCGCTGATCAAGGCGCGCCGCACGGCCGACGAAGCGATCAAGATCGTCAACGCCCGCGAGCACAACCTCAAGGGCGTCAACGTCGAGATCCCGCGCGGCAAGTTCAATGTCGTGACCGGCGTGTCGGGCTCGGGCAAGTCGACGCTGGCCTTCGACATCCTTTTCAACGAGGGCCAGCGCCGCTACCTCGAATCGCTGAACGCCTATGCGCGCAGCATCGTGCAGCCGGCCGGCCGGCCCGAGGTGGACGCGGTCTGGGGCATTCCGCCGACGGTCGCCATCGAGCAGCGCCTGTCGCGCGGCGGCCGCAAGAGCACGGTGGCGACGACCACCGAGGTCTGGCACTTCCTGCGCCTGCTCTACGTCAAGCTGGGCGTGCAGCACTGCGTCAACGACGGCGCGCCGGTGCGGCCGCAGAGCGTCGAGAGCATCGCCGCCCAGCTGATGCGCGACTACCGCGGCCAGCATGTCGGCCTGCTGGCGCCGCTGGTGGTGAACCGCAAGGGCGTCTACACCGACCTCGCCAAATGGGCCAAGGGCCGCGGCCACACGCATCTGCGCGTGGACGGCGAGTTCCTGCCCACCTCGCCCTGGCCGCGCCTGGACCGCTTCAAGGAGCACACGCTGGAGCTGCCCGTCGGCGACCTCGTCGTCGAGCCCGAGCGCGAGGCCGAGCTGCGCGAGCTGCTGGCCAAGGCGCTGGATGCCGGCAAGGGCGTGCTGCACCTGCTCAGCCCCCTGGACGGCCTCAGCCTGGAGAACGGCGCGACCGGCGCCGGCGTGGGCAGCATCAAGGTGTTCTCCACCAAACGCGCCTGCCCGGTCTGCGGCACCAGCTATCCCGAGCTGGACCCGCGCCTCTTCTCCTACAACTCCAAGCATGGCTGGTGCACCAGCTGCGTCGGCACCGGCCTGTCGCTGACCCGCGAGCAGCGCCGCGCCCTGGACGACAGCGTGCAGGCCGACGACAACCGCGGCCGCGAGCAGAGCTTCCCGGCCGAGGAGGCCGAGGTCGAGGGCCTGACCGATGCGCCTTGCCCCGACTGCCACGGCACGCGTCTGAATGCGACGGCGCGCTCGGTCGAGTTCGAGGACCGGGGCATCGGCGACGTCGCCGCCTGGAGCGTGGGCCAGGCGCGCGAGTGGGTGCAGGGCCTGAACCTGGAAGGCCGCGACGCCGACATCGCGCGTGACGTCGTCAGCGAGATCCTCGGCCGGCTGGAGTTCCTGGAGGAAGTCGGTCTGGGCTATCTGACGCTGGACCGTGCCGCGCCGACGCTGTCTGGCGGCGAGGCCCAGCGCATCCGCCTCGCGGCCCAGCTCGGCAGCAATCTGCAGGGTGTGTGCTATGTGCTGGACGAGCCCACCATCGGCCTGCACCCGCGCGACAACCAGATCCTGCTCAAGGCCCTGGGCACGCTGGGCGACAAGGGCAACACCCTGGTCGTCGTCGAGCATGACGAGGACACGATCCGCCGCGCCGACCACATCATCGACATCGGCCCCGGTGCCGGCAAACGCGGTGGCCGCGTCGTCGCGCAGGGCACGGCGGCGCAGCTCGCGGAGGTGGCCGAGTCGACGACCGGCCGCATGCTTGCCAGGCCGCTCATTCATCCGCTGCAGGAACGCCGCGCCATCGATGCCGACACGCCCAAGCTGACGGTGCTGAACGCGGCCCTGCACAACCTGCAGGGCGTGACCGTCGACGTGCCGCTCAAGCGCCTCGTCGGCGTCACGGGGGTCTCGGGCTCGGGCAAGTCCACGCTGGCCCGCGATGTGCTGCTGGCCAACATGGCCGTGGCCGTGCCTTTGCGCAAGGCACCCGCCACATGGACAGGCTGCGACGGCATCGAAGGTCATGCCCATGTCGACCGGGTGCTGGAGGTCGACCAGACCCCCATCGGCAAGACGCCGCGCTCCTGCCCGGCCACCTACATCGGCTTCTGGGACGCCATCCGCAAGCTCTTCGCCGAGACGCTGGAGTCCAAGGCGCGCGGCTACGGGCCGGGGCGCTTCAGCTTCAACACCGGTGAAGGCCGCTGCCCGGGCTGCGAGGGCCAGGGCATGAAGACCATCGAGATGAGCTTCCTGCCGGATGTGAAGGTGCCCTGCGACCAGTGCCATGGCCAGCGCTTCAACCCGGAGACCCTGGGCGTCAGCTGGCGTGGCAAGAGCATCGGCGACGTGCTGGCCATGGAGGTCGACGAGGCCGTCGAGTTCTTCGCGTCCATGCCGTCCATCGCCCATCCGCTGCAGCTGCTCAAGGACGTGGGCCTGGGCTATCTGACCCTCGGCCAGCCGTCGCCGACGCTGTCCGGCGGCGAGGCCCAGCGCATCAAGCTCGTCAGCGAACTGGTCAAGGTGCGCGATGACGTCACCCGCCGTGGCCAGAAGGCGCCGCACACCCTCTACGTGCTGGACGAGCCGACCGTGGGCCTGCACATGGCCGACGTCGAGAAGCTCATCCGCGTGCTGCACCGCCTGGTGGCGGGCGGGCATTCGGTCGTCGTCATCGAGCATGACCTCGATGTCATCGCCGAATGCGACTGGGTGCTGGACCTCGGGCCGGAAGGCGGCGATGCGGGCGGCCGCGTGGTGGTGGCCGGTACGCCGGAGCAGGTGGTGGCCAGCGGCAGCCACACGGGCGTGGCGCTGAAGCCGGTGCTGGGGCGGGTGGCCTGATGGCCTTTCTCGTCGGCTGGCTGCTCGTCCCGCTGCTGCTGGCGCTGTGGTCGGCGCTGGTGTGGGCGGCTGAGTCCTTCCTCGTCAGCCTGCTGGCCCATGCCGGCACGCTGGGCACGGGCGACTGGAGCCTGCCGGACTCGCTGCGCGACTGGCTGCCCACCGTGGTGGCCGACTGGCTGGTGTCGACCGTCGAGACGCTGGCCCCTCAGCTGCAGGCTTTGGTGAGCGGCCTGCCCTGGCTGTCGGGCGGCGTCACCGCGCTGGCCTGGGTGGCGTGGGGCCTCGGCGCCGCGGCGCTGCTGGTCCTCGGCCTCGCCATCCATGTCGGCGTGGCGCTGTGGCGCAAGTCGGCCCGGTCGGCTTGAACCACTTCGGTTTTCCGGAAGTCCGCCCTCGATAAACCGCGGTTCCTCCGCCGGCCGACCCTGCCCACACTGCGCCACTTCGAAGACAAGGAGTGCGCGATGTTGAAACTGTGTTGGTCGGTCGTCGCGGCGCTGCTGGCGGCCTGGTCCTTGCTGGTCTGGCTGGGCCAGGCCTTGCTGTCGGCGCTGCTGGCCGGCGCGGGCCGCGTCGGCGTGCCGGAGCTGGCCCTGCCCGAGGCCTGGACGGCCTGGCTGCCCCAGCCCCTTTCCGAGGGGCTGACCCAGATCCTGCAGGCCGCGCAGCCGTTGCTGCAAGGGGCCCTCGCGCTGTTGCCCGGCCTGACCGGCGGCGCCACTTTCCTGGCCTGGGCGGTGTGGCTGGTGGGTGCCCTGCTGCTGCTGGCAGCCGGCGCGCTGACCCATGTCGGCTGGCGCTGGTGGCAGCGCAGCCAGCCGTCGCCCGCACCGCGCCTGCAGCACTGAGGGGAGGGCGTCATGGACATGTTGCTCGACCTGCTGCAGACCGACTTCCTCGGCAAGGCCGCCTGGCTGTGGCTGAGCTTCCTGGGCGTCGTTGCCGCCCTGCTGGCCTTCGACCTCGGCGTGCTGCACCGCGACCAGCACGAGATCGGCGTGCGTGAAAGCCTGCTGCTGTCGGCCGGCTACATCATGGCGGCGCTGATCTTCGGCGCCTGGGTGTGGTGGCAGCTCGGCGCGCAGAGCGGCATGGACTACTACACCGGCTTCCTGATCGAGAAGTCGCTGTCCATGGACAACGTCTTCGTCATCGCGCTGATCTTCGGCTTCTTCGCCATCCCGCGGCAGTACCAGCACCGCGTGCTGTTCTGGGGCATCCTCGGCGTCATCGTGCTGCGCGCGCTGATGATCGGCCTGGGTGCCGCCCTGGTGAAGGAGTTCAGCTGGGTGCTCTATGTGTTCGGCGCCTTCCTGGTGTTCACGGGCATCAAGATGTGGTTCATGGTCGACCATGAGCCCGACATCGCCAACAACCCGCTGCTGAAGTGGCTCAAGAAGCACATGCGCGTGACCGATGGCCTGCGCGGCAGCGCCTTCTGGGTCCGCGAGCCCGACCCCAAGACCGGGCGCGTCGAGCGCTTCGCGACGCCGCTGCTGCTGGCTCTGCTGCTGGTGGAGTTCGTCGACCTGATCTTCGCGGTGGACTCGGTGCCGGCCATCTTCGCCATCACGACCGACCCCTTCATCGTCTACACGAGCAACATCTTCGCCATCCTCGGCCTGCGCGCCCTGTACTTCGCCCTGGCGGCCATGATCCACCGCTTCAAGTACCTGAAGTACGCCCTCGCCCTGGTGTTGGTCTTCATCGGCGGCAAGATCTTCCTCGTCGGCTTCATCGGCAAGGTGCCGGCTGTCGTGTCGCTCAGCGTGACCTTCGGGCTGATCGCCGGCGGCGTCGTCGTGTCGCTGTGGAAGACACGGGCCGAAGCGGCGTCGCCGGGTGCGCCCGTGACGAAAGTGACGCCGGCCCGCCATCCCTAGAATGCGCCGCCCCCTGACCCCGGGGGGCGCATTCAGGAGACCCCTTGAAGCCCGTGACCTTCGCTGCCGCCGGCAGCCTGGCCCTCGCCCTGGCCCTTGCAACCGTGGCGCCGCTGCAGGCGCAGACAACTGCCGCGACGCCCTCCCTCGAGCAGATCTTCCGCGCCCAGCCCTATCGCAGCGATCCCGCCAAGGACGCTGCCTTCAGCCGCAGCGGCCGCTACCTGGCCTGGCTGTGGAGCCCCTTCGGCGAGCCCGGCACCGACCTCTGGGTGCACGACACCAGGACCGGCAAGACCCAGCGCATCACCTCGCCCGGGGTCATGGCCGCCTTCGAGTCGCCCGAGGACATGGAGCGCTTCGACAAGAAGCTCAAGCAGCGCAACGAGGAGTTCGCCGAGCGCCAGGCCCGCGAGGTCGCGCAGCAGGCCTATCTGCGCGGCGAACCGGTCGACCTGTCGCAGTGGGAACGCGCGGCCATCGAGAAGCTGAAGAAGGAACTCGCGGAGAAGAAGGCCAAGGACGACGCGCAGAAGGCTGCCGACAAGGCCGAGGCCGAGGCCGAGAAATACGCCGCCGCGGTGCTCGCCGCCAGGCGCGCCGGCAAGCCCGCGCCGGCGCCGGCTGCAGCAGCGTCGGCCGCCGACAAGAAGGACGACAAGGAAAAGG
>Ga0164290_1002277_pt1 | contig 14719 bp, 15 predicted proteins | sample Micstemetagenome_FD_108782 | JGI IMG/M metagenome (GOLD analysis project Ga0164290, IMG submission 108782) | Contaminated culture microbial community from soil near Moab, Utah, USA - Microcoleus steenstrupii SON62 (Illumina Assembly) | ecosystem: Environmental > Terrestrial > Soil > Soil crust... | reverse complement strand
GGACGCCCCGGCCCCCTTCGACCGCATCGAGGGGCTGGAGATGTTCGACAAGGTCATCGACATCGACCAGTCGCCCATCGGCCGCACCCCGCGTTCCAACCCCGCCACCTACACCGGCGCCTTCGGTCCGATCCGAGACTGGTACGCCGGCCTGCCCGAGTCCAAGGCCCGCGGCTACGGCCCCGGCCGGTTCTCGTTCAACGTCAAGGGCGGGCGCTGCGAGGCCTGCCAGGGCGACGGCCTGATCAAGATCGAGATGCATTTCCTGCCCGACGTCTATGTCACCTGCGACATCTGCAAGGGCCGGCGCTACAATCGCGAGACGCTTGAAATCGTCTTCAAGGGCAAGAGCATATCCGACGTTCTGGACATGACGGTTGAGGAAGCCGCCAGCTTCTTCAAGGCCGTGCCCTCGATCCGCGACAAGATGCTGACCCTGAACCGGGTCGGCCTCGGCTACGTCAAGGTCGGCCAGTCCGCCACCACCCTGTCAGGCGGCGAGGCCCAGCGGGTCAAGCTGTCCAAGGAGCTGTCGAAGCGCGCCACCGGCAAGACCCTCTACATCCTCGACGAGCCCACCACGGGCCTGCATTTCGAGGACACGCGCAAGCTGCTGGAGGTCCTTCAGGAGCTGGTCGAGAACGGCAACACCATCGTGGTGATCGAGCACAATCTCGACGTCATCAAGGTGGCCGACTGGCTGCTGGACTTCGGGCCCGAGGGCGGCGACGGCGGCGGCGAAATCGTCGCGGTCGGCACCCCCGAACAGGTCGCCGCCAACCCCGCCAGCTGGACCGGCAAATACCTCAAGGAGGTCCTCGACCGCCACGAGACCCGCCGCAAGGCGCGCGTCGCGGCCCTGTCCGGCCGCGCTGCGGCGTCCGCCGACGACAAGCCGGTCCGGGCGAAGAGGCGGGCCTGAACCCGGGTCGGGCTCAGTCCGACGGCTGTTCGGCGCGCCCCGTGATGTCGCGATAGGCGGCGGCGAACGGGGCGTACAGTATGCCGACGGTCAGCGCGGCCACGATGGCCTCGACGACGGCGTGGCCGATCACCCAGGGATTGGTGACGTCCAGAGCCGCCATGATGACCTCGGCGTCCTGACCGGAGCCGAACGTCCAGTCCTCGAGGCCGGAGGCGACCTGCAGCGGCAGGCTGACGATCACCGACAGCAGCTGGACCACCATGACCATGACGATGACGATCACCGCCATGCCCAGGAGCGGCCAGAACCGCCCCTTGGTCACGCCGAAGGAATCGAAGAAGGCGAAGCGCTTCTCGGCCACGGTGATCGGGACCGCCAGGCTCAGCCGCACCGAGGCCCAGACGAAGGCGCAGAGGAAGGCGAAGAAGCCGATCAGGCGCACGATCGCCGCCGCCCCCGCGCCCGCAGCCTCGGCGGCCGCGAACACCACGCTCAGGACCACCATGCCGATCACGGCGGCCAGGCCCATGACGATGCCGAGCACGAGGGTCACACCCAGCACCCGCACCTCGTCCATGCCCAGACGCAGATAGCCGAACCGGTCGCCCGACGGCTTCAGCACGCCGCGCGCCACGGCCGCGCTCAGCATGGCGCCGACCACCAGGCTGACCGGCGCGAGCCAGAGCACCTGGCTCATCACCACGCCGAAATCGGCCATCAGGGCCATGATCTGCTCGGGAGGGGGTCTGGTGACGCCTTCCAGGGCCTCGGCCTTCACGATCAGGTCCGCCATCGGTCCCGCGACGCGGGCCAGCGAGAACACCGTGGTCAGCGTCAGCAAGGCGTACAGCAGCGTCCAGGCGACGAGCGCCAGCGGATTGCGCCGAACGAGTCGGAAGCCCTCGAAGGCGGCGTCGGTGGCCGAGAACGCCATGATTGTCTCCTGTCCCTGTCCTGGCTCAGCCGACGGACGCGGGCGTACGCCGGTCCGTGAGTCGGTTGAAGCCGATGGGGGCCTCGAGCGCATTCCCGATCGAAATTCGCGTCATTTCAGCCCCCGCCCGGCGCGCAGCCTAGCCCAGGACGGCCGCCCCCGCTAGAAGCCGCCCATGACGGACACCCTGAAGCCCATCCACGTCGTCGGCGGCGGCCTCGCCGGCTCGGAAGCCGCCTGGCAGATCGCCAATGCGGGCGTCCCCGTGGTCCTGCACGAGATGCGCGGCGTGCCGGGCGTCAGGACCGACGCCCACCAGACCGACGGCCTGGCCGAGCTGGTCTGCTCCAACTCGTTCCGCTCGGACGACTGGGAATACAACGCCGTCGGCCTGCTGCACGCCGAGATGCGGGCCCTCGATTCGATCATCATGGCCTGCGGCGACGCGCATCAGGTTCCCGCGGGCGGCGCCCTGGCCGTCGACCGCGACGGCTTCTCGCAGGCGGTGACCGCCAAGCTGGAGGCCCACCCCCTGATCACCATCGTGCGCGAGGAGATCGCCGGCCTGCCGCCGGAAGAGTGGGACAATGTCATCGTCGCCACCGGCCCCCTGACCTCCCCCGCCCTGGCCGCCGCCATCCTCGAGACGACCGGCGAGGAGAGCCTGAGCTTCTTCGACGCCATCGCCCCCATCGTCCACGCCGACAGCATCGATTTCGACATCGCCTGGCGCCAGTCGCGCTACGACAAGGAAGGCCCGGGCGGCGACGCCGCCGCCTACGTCAACTGCCCCATGAACCGGGAGCAGTACGAGGCCTTCATCGACGCCCTACTGAACGGGCCCAAGGCCGAGTTCAAGGACTGGGAGAACGTCCCCTATTTCGACGGCTGCCTGCCCATCGAGGTCATGGCCGAGCGCGGCCGCGAGACCCTTCGTCACGGCCCCATGAAGCCCGTCGGCCTGACCAATCCGCGCGACCCGCAGGTCAAGGCGTACGCCATCGTCCAGCTGCGTCAGGACAACGCCCTCGGCACCCTGTTCAACATGGTCGGCTTCCAGACCAAGCTGAAGCACGGGGCCCAGGCCGAGGTCTTCCGCATGATCCCCGGCCTGCAGGACGCCCAGTTCGCCCGCCTCGGCGGCCTGCACCGCAACACCTTCCTGAACAGTCCGAAGCTGCTGGACCGCCAGCTGCGCCTCAAGGCCATGCCGCGCCTGCGCTTCGCCGGTCAGGTCACGGGCGTCGAGGGCTATGTCGAGAGCGCCGCCATGGGCCTGCTGACCGGCCGCCTCGCCGCCGCCGAACGGCTGGGCCGTCCGCTTGAGGCCCCGCCGGTCCACACCGCGATGGGCGCCCTGGTCGAGCACATCACCGGGGGCCACCTCGCCGGCCCCGGCGGCATCTCCAAATTCCAGCCGATGAACATCAACTACGGCCTGCTGCCGCCGCTGGAAGCGCCCAAGGTCGACGAGACTGGCGTCAAGATTCCGCTCAAGGAACGCGGCCGGGCGAAAAAGCGGCTAATGAGCATCCGGGCGCTGGACGCCCTCAAGGCGTGGCGGGACGCGTGATGGCCGACAGCGAACTGGACCGGCTGAAGGCGCGGCGCGTCACCGCCCTGTACCGGATCGACCTGATCGCCCGGGGCGCCCGGCTGTCGTACGAGGACGGGACGCCCATCGACATGGCGTCCGAGAAGGCGCGTCTGGACGGGGTCGTCGCCGATCTGGACCGGCGCATCGAAGTCCTGGAACGCCCGCTCCACTGATGATGCGATCCGGCCCGCCACGCCCCGGCTTGCTGGAGCCCGCCAAGGTGATGATCCGCCGCCGGATCACCGAGCTGTTCAACGACGCCTCGAAGGGCGAGCGCCCGATCCTGCGCCGCGCCGACGCCCTGTTCGCGACCGATTCCGTCGCCTGGCGCGTCAATGGCGACATCGTCACCATGATGATCGGCGGCGTCTCGGGACTGCTGCTGCAGATGCTGCATCCGGCGGTGCTGGCGGGCGTCTGGGACCATTCCAACTTCCGCTCCGACATGCACGGACGGCTCAGGCGCACCGCCAAATTCATCGCCGTCACCACCTATGACCACGCCGAGCACGGCCTGGCCGCCATCGACCGGGTGCGAGGCGTCCACGACCGGCTGGGCGGCGTCCTGCCCGACGGGACGCCCTATCGCGCCGGCGATCCCGCCCTTCTGGCCTGGGTCCATGTCACCGAGGCGATCAGCTTCCTGAACGCCTGGATCCGCTACGCCGAGCCCGACATGGCCGCCGAGGACCAGGACCGGTATTTCGCCGAAATGGCCGTCGTCGCCGACCGGCTGGGCGCCGACCCCGTCCCGCGCGACCGCGCCGCCGCCGAGGCCCTGATCCGGTCCATGCGCCCGGCCCTGAGCGTCGGCGCCCGGACCCGCGAGGTCGCGCAGCTGGTGCTGAACCAGTCGGTCGGCGCCGCCCTGACGGACACGGCCTCCGGGGTGATCATGCAGGCGGGCGTCGACCTCCTGCCCGACTGGGCCCGCGAGATGCACGGCCTGAAGACGCCGCCGGCGCCCCTGGTCCGCGGCGCCGCCCACGCCCTCGCCCGCACCCTCGGCTGGGCCTATCAGGGATCGCCGAACCACGAGGTCTGGCCGGCGGACGTCGCCGTCTGGCCGCGCGGCTGAGGCTCGGAGCGCGATCTGGTGTATGCTCGGCGCCATGCCGTTCAGCGCGATCCCGATGTCGTCGCCCGCACCGAAGGCCGCTCCGACGCCCACGGACCTGCAGGCCGTTGTCCGCGTCGACCGGCCTCTCGTCTGCGCCATCAACCACGACAAGGACCGCGAACGCGACGGCCGCACCACGGTCGTCGTCATGCAGCCCTTCGCCTATGAGCACGGCCCGACCGGCCGGACCATCTGGGTCCCGGCCTCCTACGTCACCGACTTCGCCTCCATTCCGCAGGTCGGCCGCTGGCTGATCTCGCCCTTCGGACGGCACGCCATCGCCGCCGTCATCCACGACTGGCTGTATTCGGTCGGCGAGCCCGGCAAGCGCGGCGAGGCCGACGACATCTTCCGCGAGGCGCTGGACGAGCTGGGCGTCGACATGGTCCGCCGCAACGTCATGCACGGCGCGGTCACCGCCTTCGGCGCCGGCGGCTACGACCGGGCCGAGGCGACCTGGCCGACCCAGTTCATGGACTGGCGCACCGGCAACTACCTGGCCCCGCCCGCGCCGCGGTCGGCCTTCTTCGGCCAGGGCGATCCGGCCGTCATCGAGCGGGTGAAGTCACAGCCGCCCGCGAACTGCCGCCCATAGCAGCCGCAGCCGCCGCCCGGTCGGTCCGGCCTCGGGACTGCGGGCGAGGGTGGCGGGCAGGACCGCGGGAAACGCCCCGACCGGCAAGGCGCGTGCGGCGCGCGCCGCCTCGGGCAGGGCCGCGCGCGCCTCGTCGAACCGGCCGGTCTGCATCAGGCCCCAGACCCGCGCCGCCGGCGCCGCAGCCTCCGTATCGGCCGCGCCCAGAAGGGCCGCCGCCGTCCGCATCGGGCCGACGTAGAAGGCGTCCAGATCGTGGGGCTCGCCATGGACCCGGCCGACATGGGCCTCGATCAGGGCGTCGAAGGGCGCGCGGTCCAGCCGACGCCGCGCGACCAGGTCGGTCAGGGCTTCCAGCACCGGATGCCCCTTGCGCGCCACGCCGGCGAACACCCCGTCCATCTGCTCGCGCCACCAGACGTAGCGCATCTCCGCCAGCAGGGGCTGGGTCACGCGCGTCGGGATGGCCAGCAACTCGGCCTCGAAGGCATAGAGGCCGATCAGGTCCGCGCGCAGCCGTTCATCGGCCACGAAGCGGCTGGACAGCCACCGGTCGGGATCGCCGGCGCGGACCTGTTCGTCGAGACTGTTGGCCGGATCAGCCAAACAGCGTCTGATACATCGCCATCGACGTCAGCATCGGCAGCGACAGCAGCAGGTTGGTGCGGCTGGCCAGCATGGCGATCCGGGCGGACTTCGCCTTCACGTCATCCTCGGCCGGGACGATGCCCAGGGCGCGCTTCTGGTTCGGCCAGATGACGCCCCAGACGTTGAGGAACATGACGATGGCCAGCCAGACGCCGATGCCCATCAGGGTGAAGCCCTTCTGGTCCTCGGTCAGGCCGCCCGTGAAGCCGAAGGTCAGCACCTCGGCCGCATAGGCGTGTCCGCGGGTGAACATGACGGCCAGACCGGCCAGCACCGTCACCAGCGCCGACCAGCGGAACCAGAACAGGGCCTCCGGCGCGATATGCTTGCCGATGGCGGGCTTCAGCTCGGCCGGGATGTTCGGCATCACGCGGATCTGGACGAAGTTGAAATAGTACAGCAGGCCGATCCAGAGGATGCCGGCCGCGACGTGGACCCAGCGCAGGGTCGCCTGCCAGAAGACTTCCCCGAAGCCGCCGGACACCTGGCCGAAGGACAGGATCATCACCCCTGCGAGCACGAGGCTCAGCAATATGGTCGTGCGGAAATTCGACAGCAGCTTGCCCATGGTCAGCCCCTCCCAAGGCGTTTCGGGATCGCGGCGGCGTCAGGCCGCGCGATTCGTTGAAGCGGCACCATAGCCCCGCCCGCCGCCGGTAAAAACCGAAAGACTTTGGGGGCTTTCGCCGGCCTAGGGCCGCGAGGCCATTCCCAGCTTGACCGGCTTCAGGTCTTCCTTGTCGCGATTGCCGCGCTTGACGCCCCACAGCAGGATGATCGGCGCGCCGACATAGATCGACGAATAGGTGCCGACGATGATCCCGAACATCAGGGCGATCGAGAAGCCGAACAGGGCCTCGCCGCCGAAGAAGGCCAGGGCGGCCAGAACCATGACGGCGGTGATGCCGGTGATGACGGTCCGCGACAGGGTCTCGTTCAGCGACAGGTCGATCACCTCACGCAGGGGCATGGTCTTGTACTTGCGCAGGTTCTCGCGAAGGCGGTCGAACACCACCACGGTGTCGTTCATCGAATAGCCGATGACGGTCAGGATGGCGGCGACCATGGTCAGGCTGAACTCCAGCTTGAACAGCACGATCAGGCCGAAGGTCAGGATCACGTCGTGCAGCAGGCCGGCGATCGCGCCGAAGCCGAACTGCGGCTCGAACCGGAACCAGATGTAGGCGAACATCAGCAGGATCGCGACGCCCAGGGCCATCAGCCCCGACTGGAACAGCTCGCCCGAGACCTTGGAGCCGACGACGCTGACGCCCGAATAGGTCACCTCGCCGACCGCGCCGCTGATCGCGCTCTCGACCTGGTTGACGACGGCGGTCTGGTCCCGGCCTTCCGGCACCTGGAAGCGCAGGATGGCGGTCGAGCCGTCCTCGATATTGGTGTCGCGGCGGGCGATGCCCTGCACCTGGACGTCGCCCAGATCCAGCCTGTTGGCGGCGTTGCGGATGCGTTCCAGTTCAATGACCTGGCCGGCCGGCTTGGACACTTCCATCGAGGCGCCGCCCCGGAAGTCGATGCCCATGTTCAGGCCGGGATAGAAGCAGGCGACGATCGACGCCACGCACAGCACGACCGACAGGGCGGCGGCGTAGCGGGCGTAGCTGACGAATTTGAAATTCGTCTTCTGCGGCAGCAGTCGGATCAGGGGCCATCCACGCATCGCCATCACTCCGCGATCGGCAGTTTTTTGGGTTTGGCCACCTTCAGCCAGTAGGCCAGCAGCACCTGGGCCACCAGCACCGACGACAGCACCGAGGTGAACACCCCGATCGACAGCGTCCAGGCGAAGCCCCGCACGGGGCCGGCGCCGAAGATGAACATGATCGCCGCCGCCACCAGGGTGGTGACGTTGGCGTCGATGATCGTGCCCATCGCCTTGTTGAAGCCCGCGTCCATCGAGGCGATCACGCTTCGACCGGCCCGCGCCTCGTCGCGCATCCGCTCATAGATCAGCACATTGGCGTCCACGGCCACGGCGAACGTCAGGATCAGGCCGGCGATGCCGGGCAGGGTCAGGGTCGCCTGGGTGAAGCTCATGGCTGCGATGATCAGCAGGCCGTTCAGGACCAGGCCGATCACCGAGATGCCGCCGAACAGGAAGCCGTAGGCCAGGATCATGAACAGCACGATGATGCCGAAGCCGATGGCCGTGGACAGGCCGCCGGCCGAGACCGCGTCCTCGCCCAGTTCGGCCGACACCGTCCGGCGCTCCTCGACCTTCAGCGGGGCCGGCAGGGCGCCGCCGTTCAGCAGGTTCACCATTTCCGCGGCCTGCTGGATGGTGAAGCTGCCCTCGATGATGCCCGAGCCGCCGGTGATGGCGCTGCGGATGTTCGGGGCCGAGATCACCTTGCCGTCCAGGATGATGGCGAAGGGCTTGCCGATGTTGGCGGCCGTGGCCTCGCCGAAGCGGCGGGCGCCGGCGCCGTCGAAGCGGAAGCCGATGGCGGTCTGGTTGTTCTGGTCGGCCGTCACCTCGGCCTTGGTCAGATTCTCGCCCGAGACCAGCACCCGGCGTTTGACGAGGTAGAAGGCCGGTCCGTTGGGGTCGCCGCCGGCGATCAGTTCCGAGTCCGGCGGCACCGCGCCGGCCAGCGCCTCCTGCACCGAGTTCTCGACGTCGACCATCTGGAAGGTCAGCTGCGCCGTCTGGCCGATGACGCGTTCCAGCTGGGCCGGATCGCTCTCGCCCGGCGCCTGGACCACGATGCGGTCCGCGCCCTGGCGGGTGATCGACGGTTCGCGCGTGCCCAGGCTGTCGATCCGGCGGCGCACCACCTCGATCGACTGGGTCACGGCGTCGGACGCCATCGACGACATGGCCTGATCCGTGAAGGCGTAGCGGATGCGGTTGTCGCCCACGCGCTGCACCGACCGGTCGGCGACCCCGCTCGTACCGCCGCTGATCAGGGCGCGCATCGAGGTCAGGGCCAGTTCCATCTGGGTCGGATCGGCCAGGGTGACGACCACGCCGGCGTCTTCACGCCCGATGCTGTTCACCGCGACCCGGGCCTCGGCCAGAACCGTGCGGGCGTCCTCGCCCAGGTTGGTCAGGCGCTTCTCGCGCATGGCCGGCACGTCGACTTCCAGCAGCAGATAGGATCCGCCCTGCAGGTCCAGCCCCAGATTCAGCCCGCTCTTCGGCAGCCAGCCCGGCAGGGCCGCCCGCTGTTCGGCGTTCAGCAGGTTCGGATAGCTGAACAGCAGGCCGAACAGCAGCGACAGGACAAGAAGGATGACCTTCCAGCGCGACAGATGGATCATGCGGGCGTCCCCGACCTTTTCAGAACGGCGTCAGGACTTGGCGATGGTCTTGGTGTCGTTGGCGGCGATCGCCGTGCGGTCGCGCACCTGGGTGATCATCTGCTTCACCACCGCGACGTTCACGCCCTGGGCGATCTCGACCATGGCCTGGTCGGTCTCGACGCGGGTGACCTTGCCGATCATGCCGTTGGACAGAACCACCGTGTCGCCGCGCTTCAGGCCGGCGACCAGGGCCTGATGGGCCTTCATCGCCTTCTGCTGCGGGCGGATCAGCATGAAGTAGAACAGGATGATAACGGGGACGAAGAAGATCAGGGTGCCGAACGGCCCCGCCATTAGTTCCTGCACGATGGTCTCCGCGAACGTCTGGAGCCGCTGAACGCGGCCCTTGAAAATGAGGCGCGGAAACTAGGGCGCGGCGCTGCACATTGCAACGCGACCTGTGTTCGCGGCGCCGCTTTGCGCTATCGCGGCAACACGGTCAGCGGATCGACGGCGTTCGGCTGGTCCCCGCGCATGCGCCAGGTCTCGAAATGCACCGAGGGCCGCCCGTCGCCGGCGGTCGTGCCGACCGTGCCGATCTGCTGCCCCGCGCGCACCTCGTCCCCGTCGCGCACCACGGCCGAGCCCAGGTGGCCGTAGACCGAGCGCCAGCCGTCGCGGTGGACCACCAGAACGGTCAGCCCCTGCCCCGCCAGATCGTCGCCGACATAGCCGACGCGCCCGGCCGCGGCCGCGCGCACCTCGGTCCCCGCGGGCGCGCCGATGTTCACCCCGTTGTTGCGCTCGCCCATGCCGACGGGGCCGAAGCGCCGCAGGATGTCGCCGCGGACGGGCCAGTCCAGGCTGACCGTCGTCGCGGCCGGCGCCGGAGCCGCGGCCGGAGCGACGGGCTCGACCGCCGGCGCGGGGGGCGGATCGTATCGCGACGGCGGCAGGGCGGCGTTGCCCGAGGGCGGCGGAGGCGGAGGGGGCGGAGGCGTCCCGGCCTCCGGCACATAGACGCCGCTCGGCGACGGCCCGGTCGCATAGGGGTCGCCCCCGATGTCGACGGCGGTCGCCGGCAGGATCAGCCGCTGTCCCGGCGTGATCGCCGCGCGCGGACCCAGGGCGTTCAGGTCGATCAGGTTCTGCACCGGCGTCTGGAAGCGCCGGCCGATGCCCGAGATCGTGTCCCCGGGCTGGATTTCATAGACGGCCCCGGCCTCCACGGCGGCCCGGCCCGAGGCCGGAGGCGGCGGCGTGCTGAAGCCTTCCGAAGCGGGCCCGGCGGCGGGCGTGACGGTGTCCGAATAGACCCGCGGCGCCGTGCTGACCGGCGCGGACAGCGCTCCGCCTTCGATCGCCTCGACCGGCGCGGTGCGCGGCGGCGGCGCTTCGTTGGCCGGATTGGTCGGCCCGCGCACGCCCTCGCCGCTCGGCGCCGGGGCGGTCGACAGCGGCGCGACCGGGTAGGCGGGGGCGCGCGTCGGCGCGGGCGCCGATCCGTCGGCATGGATCGAATAGCGCGGCTCGGCCGGATAGCTGGCGCAGGCGGCCAGCGTCATCACCCCGCCCAGCACCGCCAGGACCCTGATACCGAATCGAATGTTCATGCCGTCTCCCGCCCTTCGGCCTGATTGTCGCCGCGCCCCGACCGTCCCGCCAGACAACCCGTCAAACCGCGCCAAAATTGGGCGCGAAGGTTAACGGCCGGCGTTCCGGATTGACCCTAACCTTCCTTGGCCGTCCCCTCGACCAGCGGCACGAACCGCACCTCGCTCAGGCTCTCGCGCCGGAACGAGCCGTCGGGCTGGCCCACATAGCGATGCAGCATCTGCACCGAGCTGCGGCCCACCGGACAGACCAGGATCCCGCCCGGCTTCAGCTGGTGCAGCAGCTCGGTCGGCTCGCCCGGCGCCGCGGCCGTGACCATGATCCGGTCGAACGGCGCCTGTTCCGGCCAGCCCAGATTGCCGTCGCCGTGCCGGGTGATGACATTGTCGATCTTCAGTTCCTTCAGCCGCCCCTCGGCCTCGGTCAGCAGGCTGCGGTAGCGCTCGATGGAATAGACGTATCGCGCCAGCCGGCTCAGCACGGCGGCCTGGTAGCCGCTGCCCGTGCCGATCTCCAGCACCCGGTGGCGCGGCTGGACGTCCAGCGCCTGGGTCATCAGGCCGACGATATAGGGCTGGCTGATCGTCTGGGCGCAGTCGATCGGCAGGGCCTGATCCTCCCACGCCTGGTCGAGGAATTTCTCGTGCACGAAGACGGCGCGGTCGACGGACTCCATGGCCCCCAGCACGCGCGGGTCCGTGACCCCCTGCTGGCGCAGCCCCAGGATCAGCCGCCCGGCCCTGTCGTCGTTCAGCTTCATCCCGCGACCATACCCTTGGGCGGCGCCCCGCCAAGCACCCCCTTCAGATCGTGGATGCTGGGGGCGTGCGTCAGATCGATGTGCAGGGGCGTGACCGAGATCTTCCCCTCGTCCATCGCCCGCAGGTCCGTACCCGCCGGATGATCGTGCTTCGTCCCGCGGAAGCTCATCCAGTAGTAATCCCGGCCTCTCAGGTCGGTGCGCTTGACCGCATGCATCTCGCCGATGTCGCGGAAGCCCTGGCGCGTCACCTCGACCTCGGTCACGGCCTCGGGCGTGCGGGCGGGGAAGTTCAGGTTCATCACCACCCCGTCCTGCCACGGCTGGGCCAGAAGGCGGCTGATGATGGCCGGGGCATAGGCCTCGGCCGTCTCCCAGTGGGCGGTGACCTCGTCGTGGAACCGCTCGAGGCTCTGGCTCAGCGCGATCGAGCGGATGCCGAAGGCCATGCCCTGCAGCGCCCCCGCCACCGTGCCGGAGTAGGAGCAGTCCTCGCCGACGTTGTGGCCCCGGTTCACCCCCGACAGCACCAGATCGGGCCGCTCGGGCATAAGGTCGTTGACGGCCAGGACGACGCAATCGGTCGGCGTACCCGTCACGGCGAACCGCTTCTCGCCCGTGCGATTGACCCGCAGCGGCTCGGTCAGGGTGATCCCCCGCCCCTTGCCGGACTGTTCGACAGCGGGCGCGCATATCCAGATGTCGTCGGACAGGGTCCGTGCGATCCGCTCGAGACACTCCAGCCCTTCGGCCTCGATGCCGTCGTCATTGGTCAGAAGAATGCGCATGCCGCCCGCGCTCTTGCAGCGCGTCGCGCCCTCGCGCAACCGCCTTCTCTCACTTCGACGGCTGGATGTCCTCGGCCATGACCACGAAGGCCCCGCGGCAGTCGTTGCGGATGTCCGAGCCGCGATGCTCGATCCGGTGGTGGGACGCCTCGCTCCACGGCGCGGTGCGGCCCGTGATCCGCACCTTCTGGCCGGCGAGGTCCTGCACCGCCTGCCGCATCTCGTCGCGCGAGGCGGCGCCCGACAGGCAGGGCCGCGAGAAGGGCTGAAGGATCTGGTCCTCGTCGCCGTACAGCTGGAACTCGCCGTTCGAGAACCGCAGCCAGCCGACGAACTCGGTCTGGTCGGCGGCATAGGGGCCGACGGTCGGATCGGCCGCCGGCGCGGGGGCGACGGCCAGGGCCGCCGCGAAGCTCAGGATCAGGCTCAGCATCGGATCAACCTCCGACGTGAGTCATACCACCCATGTAGGGTTGCAGCACGGCCGGCACGGCGATCCGACCATCACTTTCCTGATAGTTCTCCATGACCGCGACCAGGGTCCGGCCGACCGCCAGCCCCGAACCGTTCAGCGTATGGACGAACTCGGTCTTCTTCTCGCCGTCGCGCTTGAACCGCGCGTCCATCCGCCGGGCCTGGAAGTCCCCGCAGTTCGAGCAGCTCGAGATTTCGCGATACGTCCCCTGCGACGGCAGCCAGACCTCCAGGTCGAAGGTCTTCCGCGCCGAAAAGCCCATGTCGCCCTTGCACAGCAGCATGCGGCGGTACGGCAGCTCGAGCTTCTCCAGCACCGCCTCGGCGCAGCGCACCATCCGCTCGTGCTCGGCCTCGGAGTCCTCGGGCCTCGTGATCGAGACCAGCTCCACCTTGTGGAACTGGTGCTGGCGGATAAGGCCGCGCGTGTCGCGACCCGCCGACCCCGCCTCGGCCCGGAAACAGGGCGTCAGGGCGGTCAGCCGCATGGGCTCGGCCAGCTCGCTCTCGGGCAGGATCTGCTCGCGGACGAGGTTGGTCAGGGAGACTTCGGCGGTGGGGATGAGGAACGCGGTCTGCGCGCCCACATCCCCTTTTAACTGTCGGCGGTCGTTGATTTCGCCTGCCGTCGCGACAAGGCGGTCGACCTGTGCACGAACAGCGGCAACCGCCCTCTCCGACTCCACACCGGCGACCGGGCCCAGGCCATCCAGCACAATGTTGGTCCTGGAAGCCGTCTCCATCAGTTCATAGATCACCTCCGCTACGCCCAGCAGTTCCGCGCGAGCCAATTGAGCAGGAGTGACGATCTGGAACAGGTCCTCCTCGAACTTGGGCAACTGCCCCGTTCCGAACATCGCCTCGTTCTTGACCAGATACGGCGGATTGACCTCCAGATAGCCGTGCTCACCCGTCTGCACGTCCAGCATGAACTGACCGATGGCGCGTTCCAGCCGCGCCAGTCCGCCCTTCAGCACCGCGAAGCGCGAGCCCGACATCCTCGCCGCGGCCTCGAAGTCCAGCAGGCCCATGGCCTCGCCCAGATCGGCGTGGTCCTTGGCCGGCCCGCCCCCCTCCGACTCAGATGGGCGCGGCGTCCCCCACGGCTGGCCGACCAGCACGTTCCCGGCCTCGTCCTCGCCCTCGGGCACGTCGTCCGCCGCCAGGTTCTTCTGCGCCGCCAGCAGGTCGCGCAGCTCCTTGCCGAGCCGCGTCGCCTCCTCGGCCGCCGCCGCGATCTCGCCCTTCAGACTCTCGACCTCGGCCTTCAGCCGCTCGGCCTCGGCCATGTCCTTCTTCGCCATGGCGGCGCCGATCAGCTTCGAGCTTTCGTTGCGCTTCGCCAGCGCCGTCTGCTCGGCCGTCTGCGCCGTGCGCAGGGCCGTATCCAGCGCCAGAATCCGCTCGACCAGCTCGGCCGCATCCTCGACGCCGCGCGACGACCAGCCGCTCACGAAGGCGGCGGGATTGTCTCGGATGGCGCGGATGTCGTGCATGGTCGGTCTCTCGGGAAGGAAGCGATGCTCTAGCCTTCGCCGCGGATTCCGCCAACCCGCCTGCTCTCTCCTGCCGTCATCCCGGGGCGCGCAGCGACCCCGGGACCCAGCGGCGCGCGTGAGCGCGACCCTGTCGGGAGTGCGGCTGCGTCCGGCATCGCCTTCGCGACGCTCCGGCGCCGCTGGGTCCCGGCCTTCGCCGGGATGACGGCGGGATTGTGCGAGCAATAGACACCCGGCCAGACACGTTATTGAGGCCAACCGGCTGATTCCGCCCCACTTCCGGGACTGACCAGCGTCATTTCATAGCCGCAGGAACAGCCCGCCCTACACTTTCCCCGTCCCGTCGCAGGGAGGGCGCAGAGGCCTTGCGTGATCTGGCGGCGGGATGTGGAGAAGCGGGGGCCCGGTTCCGGCTCGCCAGGTCAAGGCGAGCGACGCCCGGGGTCCGATCGGTCGCACAGTCGCCGATCGGGAGGTCAGGGACGAGGGGGATACTCGTCC
>Ga0164290_1002276_pt1 | contig 14745 bp, 11 predicted proteins | sample Micstemetagenome_FD_108782 | JGI IMG/M metagenome (GOLD analysis project Ga0164290, IMG submission 108782) | Contaminated culture microbial community from soil near Moab, Utah, USA - Microcoleus steenstrupii SON62 (Illumina Assembly) | ecosystem: Environmental > Terrestrial > Soil > Soil crust... | reverse complement strand
CGATTGGGTCAGCGGCCCGATCTCGGTTCCGTGAAAGCTCGCCACGCCGAACAGGATTTCGATCCCGCGTTCCAGCACGTAATCGGCCAGGGCGTTCCACAGGTGGAACATCCCCGTCCCACCACGATGCTCCGGATGCACGCAAGACCGGCCCAGTTCCAGAAGCTTCCGCCCGCTCTGGCGCAGGGGAGTCAGGTCGTATTCGCCCTCCGAGTAGAACCGCCCTTCCGGCCCCAGACGGTCGCAGGGCAGCAGGCGATAGACACCCGCGACGTAATCCAGACCCGCCGGGTCGGCCCGGTTGTCGATCAGCAGCAGATGTTCGAACACCTCGTCGAACCCGTCCCGCTCCAGCCGCGCCGCATGGTCCACCAGGGGGCCGTCCGCGCCCAGTTCCTCCACAAAGACGACATAGCGCAGGCGTTGCGCCGCCCGCAGGTCGCGCGCATCCCGTGCCAGCCGCAACGTATAGGGCTGTTCCTCGACGATCATGCGACCAACCGGTTCCCGTTCTTCTGCCTTCGCGGCCTGGGTCATCTACGTCCTGCCCCCTGTCGATGCAACACCGCCACCCGTTCCTGAATAATTGGCAACCCGGGGTTGCAATTCCCTCGGGTAACCACATCATCACGACGCAGCGTCACTCCCTTGTGTGAAACACCAGTGTAAGATCGACATGACGGCCATCTATTACAACCTTGCCCCTGTGCTCGAAGTTCACCGTGATCCGGCCGCCGATATTGGATTGCACCTGTCCCAGGCCCCAATCCGGCTCCTGCGGATGCCGAACCAGCATTCCCGGCTCCAATAACGAGTTCATCCCACATCCTTTCCCAGTACCGGAGCGTTCCATGTCCGCCCAGCACGACCTTTCATCCCTCGTCGGCTCGCGCCTCTGCCATGATCTTATCGGCCCGATCGGTGCCATCGGCAACGGGGTGGAATTGATGATGCTGCCTGGCAGTGGCCGCAGCGACGAGGTGGCGATGATCGCCGAAAGCGTGGCAGCCCTGACCGCCCGTATCCGCTTTTACCGCATCGCCTTCGGCACCGCGCGCGCCGATCAGTCCATCTCGCGCAGCGAAGTGCTGTCGATCCTGACGGGCCTGTATCCCTCTGGCCGCATAGCGCTCACCTGGTCCACGCCCGCCGACCTGGCACGGACCGAGGTGAAGGCAGCCTTTCTCCTCCTGCTCTGTGCCGAACAGGGCTTGCGCAGCACGGGACGCATCCATGTCCTGCGCGATGGCACGGGCTGGACCATGTCGCTGGCCTCGCCGCGCCTCGACGCGGGCGCCGGGCCCTGGTCGCGACTGACCGCACCCGACACAGCCGAAATCGGGCCCTCCGACGTGCAATATCCGCTTGCCCTCCAGGCCCTCGCGGCACTCGGGCGCAAACCCAGGATCGAGGCCGGGACTGAAAGCCTGCTGATCAGCTTCTGATCGTCCCGTCCCCAGTCACGAGGTATTTGAAAGAGGTCAGTTGCTCCGCACCCACAGGGCCACGCGCATGCAGCTTGCCCGTGGCGATGCCAATCTCCGCCCCCATCCCGAACTCGCCCCCATCGGCGAACTGGGTGGAGGCATTGCGCATCAGGATCGCGGAATCCAGCCGCTGGAAGAACCGCGCCGCGGTGGCGTCATTCTCCGTCAGGATGCTTTCCGTATGCTGGCTGCCATAGCGGCGGATATGCGCGATGGCCCCGTCCACCCCATCCACGATCTTTGCCGCGATGATCATGTCCAGGAACTCGCAGCCGAAATCCTCGGCCTTGGCCGGAACCGTGCCAGGAATGGCCAGAAGATCCCCCTCCGCCCGCACCTCGACTCCCCGCGCCAGAAGATCGGTCACCAGCACAGCCCCATGCCTTTCCCAGAACCGCCGGTCGATCAGCAGACATTCCGCCGATCCGCAGATGCCCGTCCGGCGCGTCTTGGCGTTGATCACCACCCGCCGCGCCTTTTCCAGATCGGCATCGCCATCGGCATAGACGTGGCAGATCCCTTCCAGATGCGCAAAGACCGGCACCCGCGCCTCGCGCTGCACAAGGCCCACCAGGCCCTTGCCCCCACGCGGGACGATCACGTCGATCCACTCCACCGCGCGCAGCATGGCCTCCACCATCCCCCGGTCCCGCGTCGGCACCAGTTGCACCGCAGCCTCCGGCAATCCTGCCGCGCGCAGCCCCTGCACCATGCAATCATGGATGACGGTGGAGGAATGGAAACTCTCCGATCCCCCCCGCAGGATCACGGCATTCCCCGCCTTCAGGCACAGCGCCCCGGCATCCGCCGTCACATTCGGCCGGCTTTCATAGATCACGCCCACCACGCCAAGCGGCGTCCGCACCCGCTGGATATGCAGCCCCGTGGGCCGGTCCCATTCGGCAATGACTTCGCCCACCGGGTCTTTCTGCTCGGCCACCGCGCGCAGACCATCCACGATCCCCCGGATACGCCCCTCGTCCAGCTGCAACCGGTCCAGCATCGACGGCGACAGCCCCTTCGCCTGGCCGAATTCCATGTCCTTCGCGTTGGCAGCGATGATCTCCGCCCGCCGCTCCCAGACATATTGCGCCGCGCCGATCAGCGCCGCGTGCTTGCGCTCCGCCGAAGCATAGGCCAGTTCCGCCGCCGCCGCCCGCGCCGCCGCGCCGATCCCGGCCATCATGTCCGCGAAATTGCCGTCCATGTTCCAAGCCCCTTCATCTCGGCCAAAATACTCCGGGGGTCCGGGGGCTGGCCCCCGGTCCACCCCCAGATATCAGACCACCATGTCATCCCGATGGATCAACGCCGCCCGCCCGGCATACCCCAGAATACCCTCGATCTCGCCGGACTTGTGCCCAGCAATCGCCTTGGCCTCCGCCGCCGTATAGCGGATCAGACCCTTGCCCAGCACGGTCCCATCCGGCCCGAGGATCGCCACGGGCTCCCCCCGCCCGAAGGCCCCCTTCACCGCCCGCACCCCGGCGGGCAGCAGCGACTTCCCGGCCCCCAGCGCCGCCACGGCCCCTGCATCCACCACGACCTCGCCCTTCGGTTTCATCGCGTTGATCCAGCGTTTCCGCGCCAGTTGCGGGTCCGCCCCCGGCACGAACCATGTCCGATGCGCCCCTTCGGCCAAAGCCTTGAGCGGCCGCAGGACCGACCCTTCCATGATCGCCATGGCGCAGCCCCCGGCCACCGCCGTCTTGGCTGCCATGAGCTTCGTCTTCATGCCGCCCTTCGACAGGCCCGAAATCGGATCCCCCGCCATTGCCTCGATCTCCGGCGTGATCTGCTCCACCACGTCAAAGCGCACCGCGCTCGCATCCTCCTTCGGATTGGCCGAATAGAACCCGTCCACATCCGACAGCAGCACCAGTTGATCCGCCCCCACCGTCACCGCGATCTGCGCCGCCAGCCGGTCATTGTCCCCGAACCGGATCTCATCCGTCGCCACCGTGTCATTCTCGTTCACGATCGGCACCACGCCCAGACCCAGCAACGTTTCCATCGTGGCGCGGGAATTCAGATAGCGCCGCCGATCCTCCGTATCCTCCAATGTCACCAGAACCTGCGCGGTGGTGATGCCATGCGGCGCCAGCACCTCCTCATAGGCCCGGGCCAGCCGGATCTGCCCCACGGCAGCCGCCGCCTGCGACTGTTCCAGCGTCAATTCCCCTGCGGGCAAGCCCAGCACCTTGCGCCCCAGCGCGATGGAGCCGGAAGACACCAGCACCACATCCGCGCCCCGCACCTTCGCCTCGGCCACATCCATGGCCAAAGCCGAAAGCCAGCCCTGCCGCAGCCCCGTCGCCCGGTCCACCAGCAATGCCGACCCGATCTTCACCACCAACCGCCGCGCCGCCCGGATATCCGGAACGGCAAGGCGCGTCTCGCTCACGGCTGCCACGGCCCCGCCTCCACTTCCGGCTCGGCCCCCTGGATCTCGGCATAGATCGCGCGCAGCACATCCTGCAGGCCCATTCCCGCGGCACCGGATATCACATGCACCTTGCCACCCGACGCCTTTTCCAGCGCCTTGCGCCGCGTCGTGATGGTCTTCGCATCCAACGCATCGCATTTGTTCAAGGCCAGCACCCGCGGCTTGTCGCCCAGTTCCTCGGCATAGGCTTCCAGCTCATGCACGATGGTCCGGTAATCCTTGGTGATAGTCGATGACGTGCCATCCACCAGATGCAAGAGCACCTTGCAGCGCTCCACATGCGCCAGAAACTGCGTCCCCAGACCCCGCCCTTCCGAGGCGCCTTCGATCAGCCCCGGAATATCGGCCATCACGAATTCGCGCCCGTCGATACCCACCACCCCAAGGTTTGGGATCAGCGTCGTGAAGGGATAGTCCGCGATCTTCGGCCGGGCATTGGAAACGGCGGCGAGGAAGGTCGATTTCCCGGCATTGGGCAACCCGACCAGACCCGCATCCGCAATCAGCTTCAACCGCAGCCAGATCGTGCGTTCCACGCCCTCCAGCCCCGGATTGGCCCGCCCCGGCGCGCGGTTCGTGGAACTCTTGAAATAGAGGTTCCCGAACCCGCCATTGCCCCCCTTGGCCAGCAGCACCCGCTGCCCGACTGTCACCAGGTCGGCAATGACGGTTTCCTCGTCCTCATCAATGATCTCGGTGCCCACGGGCACCTTCAGCACGATGTCCTCGCCCGATTTCCCGGTCCGCTGGCTGCCCATGCCGGGCTGGCCGTTCTTCGCAAAGAAATGCTGCTGATAGCGGAAGTCGATCAGCGTGTTCAGCCCATCCACCGCTTCGGCCCAGACCGACCCGCCATTGCCGCCATCCCCGCCGTCTGGCCCACCGAATTCCACGAACTTCTCGCGCCGGAACGACACGCAACCCGCCCCGCCGCCACCCGAGCGGATATAGACTTTGGCAAGATCGAGGAACTTCATGGCATCAGGCTTTCATAAGGATCGCCCAAGGCGATAGTGGACATTGGGCGAAGGCTCAAGCCTTCCCGCCCCCTGCCCCTTCATCCGGTCTCAAATATCCCGGGGGGTGCGGGGGGCTGGCCCCCCGCTCCGACGTCGGTTACGGGCGGAAACGCGTCAATCCAGCTTGCGGATATAGGTCCAGGTCGGCACCCGCGCATTCCGCGCGACCGAGAAGGTCTCGGCATCGCCCAGATACTGGAAGCCGGCATTGGTCAGGACGCGGGCAGACCCGGCATTGTCCTGGAACACCTCGGCAAAGATCGTGCGGTTGCGCTGCGGGTTGGCGGAAATCAGCGCCCGCACCGCCTCGGACGCAAAGCCCGTGTTCCAGAAGGCCGGCGCCACCCAGTAGCCCACCTCGGACTGGCCGCGGTCCCATTTCGTCTCGTCCATCCGCTTCAGGTTGATGACGCCCAGAACTTCCGACAGCCCCGAGGAAGACCCGTCCATCACCCAGACATCCTCTTCCCCACCCACCTGCATGGCCCGGGTGACAAAAGCCTCGGCGGCACCGGGGGGGAGCGGATGCGGAATCGATCGCGTCGCCTCGGCCACGCGTTTGTCGCCCGCATACATCGCAAAAAGCCCGGCATCCGATTTGCGCACGGGGCGCAGCACGAAACGTCCGGCGGCGATGGCCCCTTCGGGCAGAGCGGCGATCTTGTCCAGCATCATGGCTTCCCTCCTGACGAAGCGCATGTCGGGGGCAGAAAGACCCCGTTCAAGGCGTTACGTCCCGAATGTCGGCGAATTGAGCCGACTTCCGGGCCTTTTCGCGACCGGCCCCGAAGGCCCGACCACATCTCTTCCTCCTCCCCATCCCGGCGCGGGGCCGGGAAATGAGGAAGGGGACCGGCCTTTCAGCCGATCCCCCATCTACATTCCGAATGTAAAGGTTCGGCTTACTCGGCTGCCTCCGCGGCGGGAAGGACCGAAATGAAGGTGCGGCCCTTGAGGCCCTTCTTGAAGGTCACCTTGCCTTCGGTCACGGCGAAGATCGTGTGATCCACGCCCATGCCCACGCCCTCGCCCGGGAAATAGGTCGTGCCGCGCTGGCGCACGATGATGTTGCCCGGGATGGCGGCCTGACCGCCATAAAGCTTCACGCCCAGACGCCGACCGGCGCTGTCGCGCCCGTTGCGGGAAGAACCGCCTGCCTTTTTATGTGCCATGGGGTGTTACTCCTTATTCCGCAGCGGCTTCAGCGGCCTTCTTGGCACGCTTCGGTTTCGCAGCTTCCGCAGCCGGAGCGGCGGCAGCATTATGGGCGGCGCGGCGCGCGTCGGCGGTGCCGGTGGCGGCAGCCACACCCGACTTCTCGGCGCCCGAGGCCAGAACCTCGGTCACGCGGACCAGCGTCAGTTGCTGACGGTGACCCTTGGTGCGCTGCGAGCTGTGCTTGCGGCGACGCTTGACGTAATGGATCGTCTTCTCGCCCTTGATCTGGTCGATCACTTCCGCGACCACGGCCGCACCCTTCACGGTGGGCACGCCGAGGGTGACGGTGTCGCCGCCGACCATCAGGATCTCGTTGAACTGGATCTTGTCACCAGCATTGGCGGCCAGCTTTTCAACGCGCAGCACGTCACCCGCCTGCACCTTGTATTGCTTGCCACCGGTCTTCAGGACCGCGAACATGGGTCTTCCTCTTCCTTGCTCCGCGCCCTGTGGCCCCCATTGCTGGGCGTTCCGGGGTTTCCCCGCCTCGGACTGCGCACCCTCACGGGCGTCATTAAATATAAACCCGGCCAGACTCACGCCTCGCCAAGACGCGCGCTTATCAGGGGAAGCCAAAGCGAAGTCAAGCCCGTTCACCGCCCCCGCCACCGCCGCCCGGGGATCAGATATCCTGCCCCTGCATCTCCCGCGCAACGGCCACGCCCAAAGCCTTGGATATGGGCGAGAAAACCCCGTCAAAGGCCGCAAACAGGGCCGAATTCAGCTGTTGACCCGCATCGGTTTCGGAATAGGCGATGTAGGATTCCAGCTCCTCATCGCTCAATGGGCCATAGGCAAGGGCAAGATAGGGAAAAAGCCAATCCCCCACCTGCTCGCGCACCTGCGCCTCCTGGCCCCAGACATCGGACAGCATCTGTTCTTCCGTCATCTCGTCCCCGAAGGCGCCGCCTTCCTGCATGCCCACATAGAACGCGAGATTGGCGTTCAGAGCCCCCATGACGTTGGATTCCACAAGGTCATTTGCCGCCGCAAAGCGTTGGATCAACGCGACCCGCGGGTCATCGGACGACTCCATATCCTCCCAGGCCAGCTTTGCGGCCTCTTCCGCCGCCTCGTCCAGCAACGTCCGCCGGGCCTCGATTTCCAGCCGAAGAACCGTCTGGCCAAGCTCGGACCCGAAGAACCCGTCCATGGCGGCAATCCCCTGCGGATCGCGCGCCAACTCCCGGGTCAGACCATCCTGAAAGGCCGCCCGCATCCGCTGCACATCATAGATGCCGTCGACCGCCGCTTCCCATCCCGGACCGCCAGACCCGCCGAACATGTCCGCTTCAAGCGTCTTGCCATATTCCAGGCCTTCATCCCGCAATACCGCGATGATCTCGTCGATCCGCATGGTGCGGACCAGCCCATCCACCGCAGCCACGACTTCGACCGGTGCCGCCTCGGTCACGGTCGCGTCCTGCGCGGCGGCGGGCGTCCCGAAAGGCCCCATCGGGCCAGAAGCCCAGATCGGCAGGATCACCAGGGCCAGGCCGAAGGCCACATGGCGCGCCAGCCTGTTGATCCGTCCCGTCACCACGCCCTGCCCGTCTGCCATCGCCATTCCTCTCTCCGCCACGCCGGATCATCGTCTCCGACAGCTAGAGACTGCCACCGACCTTGCCAAGTCACCACCCCCCACATCTGCGCGAGCGGCTTCCTGCACCCTGCGAAAGAGAACCCGACCAAATCCGTCCCAAAGCCGCGAAATCGGCCTTGCAACCCTCTCTCGACCCCGCTAGACAGCCGCGCACAAACGACCCCCCAAAAAGCACGGAGAGGTGGCGGAGTGGTCGATCGCGCCGGTCTCGAAAACCGGAGTAGGTGCAAGCCTACCGTGGGTTCGAATCCCACCCTCTCCGCCATATATACCTGAAATACATAGGAAATTTCCGATCTTCTCGGACATACCCAACATAAAGCCCAACACTCTGAGAATGCTTGGAAGCCTACAACCGGATCCCGCCCTCATCGAGGCGAACTTCGGTCAAGCGCGGACGCTTAGCTCCTTAGCTCCTGAGCAAGTGCCTAGGCTTGCTTCAAGACCGTATGGATTGCTTCACCCGCTAGGTCGGGTGGATATCCGCAAAGGCTAGGTCGCACCACGCGATCTATCCAAACACTTGAATCAGCGCGAGAATGAAGCCGCTCAGACTGGCGCCTGTGCGCAGTCACAGGTTATAGCTTGGACCTACTGTAAGAATTGAGGGGGGCGCTCCTTGGAGCAGATCAGCAACATTGAAAAACGCCTTTGGGGCTCAGCAGACACCCTCCGCGCCAACTCAAACTTCGCCAGCAACGAGTACTTCATGCCAGTCATGGGCTTGATCTTCCTGCGTCATGCCTATTCCCGGTTCCTGAAGGTGCGGGACGAGATCATCCCCACCTTGCCAAGCCGGGGCGGCGTCGTCCGTGACCTGACCAAGGAAGACTTCTCCCGGCGCGGCTCCATCTACCTGCGCCCCGAAGCCCAGTTCGACATGCTGGTCAGCCTGCCCGAAGGTCAGAGCGCCGCGACCGCCCTGATCGCCGCGATGGAAAGTATCGAGGGCGACTACGAGACGCTGAAGGGCCTGCTGCCCAAGCAGGAATACGCGGAACTGGACGAGGAGGTCCTACGCCAGGTCCTGCGCATCTTCAACGACCCGGCGCTGCAACGGGCTGATGGCGATGTTTTCGGCCGCATCTACGAATACTTCCTGACCCAGTTCGCCGACCAAAAGGCCCATGACAACGGCGAGTTCTTTACCCCGGTCAGTCTGGTCGAAACCATCGTCAACGTCATCGAACCCACCCGTGGCAAGGTGATCGACCCCGCTTGCGGCTCTGGCGGGATGTTCGTGCAGTCGGCGCATTTCGTGGAAATGCAGAAGGCCAACCCGAACGAACGGCTGACCTTCTACGGGATGGAGAAGAACCCCACCACCATCCGGCTGGCCAAGATGAACCTCGCCGTCCACGGGCTGGAGGGCGATATCCAGAAGGCGATCAGCTACTACGAGGACCCCCACAAGGACCACGGCCCCTTCGACTACGTCATGGCCAACCCGCCCTTCAACGTCGACGAGATCGACGCCGAAAAGATGAAGGATGACAAGCGCCTGTCCTTCGGCCTGCCGGGTGTCAACAAGGGCGGCAAGGTGTCGAACGGCAACTACATCTGGATGTCGTTCTTCCACTCCTACCTGTCGCCGCGCGGGCGGGCGGGGATCGTCATGTCCTCGCAGGCCTCCTCCGCGGGCGGGAAAGAGGCGGATGTCCGTCAGGCGCTGGTCAAGACCGGCGATGTCGACATCATGATCGCGATCCGGGGCAACTTCTTCTACACCCGCACCGTGCCCTGCGAGCTGTGGTTCTTCGACAAGGCCAAGCCCGACCACATGCGCGACAAGGTGCTGATGCTGGACGCGCGGCATGTGTTCCGCAAGGTCACGCGCAAGGTCTATGACTTCTCGCCCGAACAGATGCGCAACCTGACGGCGATCACTTGGCTGTATCGCGGGCAGACGGAGCGCTTCACCGCCCTTGTGCAGGACTATCTGGAAACGGCGCGGGCCGAGGCCGAGGGGGCGGATTTCACCGACCTGCTGGCGGCGGTTGATGCCTGCGCGGCCTTCTTCGCCCAGCATCTGGACGATGCCACAGTGACAGAGGCCGCCCAGCGCCTGCGCGCGGATTGCGACGCCTTCGCGACGGCGGCGGCGGAACTGATCGCCGCGCCGGCCGAAATCGGCGCGCTGAATACGCGGCTTTCGGTGATGCAGCCGGTGGGTGACAAGGCCAAGGCGCTGATCAAGGAAATCGACGGGGCAGCAAAGCTGCTGCAAAAGGCGCAAGAGGCGCTGGTGGCCAAGGGTGACCGGCAGATCGAGGCGCAGACCAGCGAGGCTGCCGCCAAGCGCGTGACGGCCGAGGTGCGGAAAGTCGCGGCCGAGGGGAAAAAGCTGCTGGCAGCGGTGGCAGAGGCGCGGGTGGCGCTGACGGGCGATCCTGCGGTGCAACTGGTGGTGACGGGCAGCCTGAAGCGGTTCCGGTATTTTGAAGGACAGGCGCACTGGCTGCTGTCGCGCTTCCCCGAGGGTCGCTTGCGCGATGTGCAGGGGCTGGTCAAGCTGGTGGATCACGCGGAACTGGCCGCCAATGATTACAGCCTGACACCGGGGCGCTATGTGGGTGTCGCGCCAGAGGTCGAGGATGACGAGTTCGACTTTGAAGAGGCGCTGCGCGAGATCCATCTGGAACTGGACGGGCTGAACACCGAGGCCGCAGAACTGGCCGAGGTTATTGCGAAGAACTTTGAAGAGTTGCTCGGATGAGTTGGCCGATCCAAAGGTTCGCAACCCTTGTTGCTGACACGAAAAATGCTCTGGTCGGCGGTCCCTTCGGATCAAAGCTGACCACTCGGGATTACGTAGACGAAGGCGTGCCGGTCATTCGAGGCGCGAACATGAGTAATGGGCGCTTCATTCTCGAGGATGACTTCGTGTTCGTTACGGAGGAGAAAAAGCGCAAGGACCTTCAAAATAATCTGGCGAGACCAGGCGATCTGATTTTCACCCAAAGGGGCACCCTTGGTCAGGTTGCCATCATCCCAGACGATGCCTCCTTCAGTGAGTTTATCGTTTCACAAAGCCAAATGAAGGCAACCCTCGACCCTGAAAAGGCGGACACGGCCTTTTACTACTATTTCTTCAGTTCGCAGAAGGTTGTCGACACTATTCTGAACATGACCTCTTCCTCTGGGGTCCCACATATTAACCTTGGAACACTGAAAGATTTTGAGGTTCCAGTCCCCGACCTCCCCACCCAACAGCGCATCGCGGGGATACTCTCGGCCTATGACGACCTGATCGAGAACAACCGGCGGCGGATCGGGTTGTTGGAACAGGCGGCGCGGTTGCTTTACCGCGAATGGTTCGTCCACCTCCGCTTTCCCGGTCATGAGACGGCAAAGATCATCGATGGCCTGCCGGAGGGGTGGGAAAAGACAACTTTGGGGAAGCATTGCCCGTTGATCTATGGGAAGGCCCTTAAAGCTGAGACGCGGGTTGACGGTCCTTTCGATGTCTACGGTTCGAGCGGTATTGTCGGAACACACAACAAGGCGCTGACAACAGGCCCCGCAATCATTGTTGGCCGCAAAGGCAATGTCGGAAGCGTCTATTGGGCGCGGCGGGGCTTCTGGCCCATCGACACCGTTTACTTCATCGACCCCGCGAATTCTGATTTCTTCACCTACTTCGCGCTCCAGAACATAGCGTTCCAGAACACGGATGTTGCCGTTCCGGGCCTGAACCGGGATTACGCGCATACTCGGGAAATCAAGTTGCCACCAAAGGAACTGGTTCAGTCCTTCAATGATAGGGCCACCGTCTTTTTGCGGCAGGCTGAACTGCTATCATCACAAAATGATGCCCTAACCCGCGCCTGCGACCTGCTCCTCCCGCGCCTGATGGATGGACGCATTCCCGTTTAAGTGTAGTCTTTGCCCATGAACGATTTCACCGAAGATCAGCTTGTCCAGAAAACCATGGCCGACTACCTCGCCACCCAGCACGGCTGGCGCGTGGTCATGGCCTGGAACAAGGAGGTCTTCGGGGCCGAAGGCACGCTGGGCCGCAAGTCCGACAAGGACGTGGTCCTGACGCGCTATCTGTCCGAGGCGCTGTTGCGCCTGAACCCCGGCCTGCCCGACATGGCCTATGAGGCTGCGCTGCGCGAGATCACCGACATCTTCGGCTCGCAATCCCTGCTGCACATCAACCAGGACAAATACGCCCTGATCCGCGACGGGGTGCGGGTGAAGTTCCGCCAGAACGGCGTACAGCGCAGCGAACGGCTGCGAGTGTTCGATTTCGATGCGCCGGAAAACAACGACTTCCTCGCCGTGCGCGAGTTGTGGGTGCGTGGCTATGCCCACCGCCGCCGCGCCGACATCGTGGGTTTCGTCAACGGCCTGCCCTTGATGTTCTGCGAGCTGAAGCGCCCCGATAAGGACCTGAAGCGCGCCTATGCCGAGAACCTGTCAGACTACAAGGACACGGTCCCGCACCTGTTCCACTTCAACGCCTTTGTCATCTTGGGCAATGGCGAGTTGGCCAAGATGGGATCGATCAGCGCGGACTACGACCATTTCTCTGACTGGCTGAAGCTGGACGAACGCGACCGCCGCGACGAGCTGCTGCCGATGGAGGCGCTGCTGCGCGTCGTCTTCGACAAGCGGCGGTTCATGGACCTGTTCGAGAATTTCATCCTGTTCGCCGACACTGCGAACGGCCCGGTGAAGATTCTCGCCAAGAACCACCAGTTCCTTGGTGTGAACCGCGCGGTCGATGCAGTGGCGAACCGCCGCGCGCTGGATGGCAAGCTGGGTGTGTTCTGGCATACGCAGGGGTCAGGCAAATCCTTTTCGATGGCACTGTTCACGCAAAAGGTGCATCGGCGGCTGGGCGGTGATTTCACCTTTCTGGTGCTGACCGACCGGACGGATCTGGACAACCAGATCTACAAGACCTTCGCCAGCGTGGGGCTGGCCAACAATGACAAGGACCCCTGCCGCGCCGGATCGGCGCAAGAGCTGCGCGATCTGCTGGGCCAGCAGAAGAAGGTGATCTTCGGGATGATCCAGAAGTTCACCGAAGATCAGGCGAAGGCGGGCATCTATTCCGACCGCGACAACATCATCGTCGTGACGGACGAGGCGCACCGGTCGCAATATGGCACGCTGGCGCTGAACATGCGCAAGGCGCTGCCTAACGCTGCGTTTATCGGTTTCACCGGAACGCCGCTGTTTTCCAATGATGAGGTCACGAAGAAGGTCTTCGGTGCCTATCTGTCGACCTATGATTTCCAGGATGCCATTGAGGACGGGGCGACGCTGCCCCTCTACTACGACGCGCGCGGCGACAAGCTGCGCCTGTCAGGGGATGGGCTGAATGAGAAGCTGGCCGCCGCCATCGCTGATGCCGAAATCGACGACCCGGATGTGGCGGCCAAGCTGTCGGATGACCTGAAGCGCGAATACCACATCGTCACGGCCGAGCCCCGCCTGCGCCATATCGCGAAGGATTTCGCGTGGCACTTCTCGTCGAACTGGGAAAGCGGCAAGGCGATGTTCGTCGCCATCGACAAGGTCACGGCCGTCCGGATGTATGATTTCATCTCGGAAGCCTGGACCGCCCGGATCGCGGAACTGGAGAAGGATCTGATTCATGTGTCCGACGACCAGGAGCGCGTGATCCGCACCCAGCAGATCGAATGGATGCGGAAGACCGAGATGGCCGTCGTTGTTAGCGACGAGCAGGGCGAGGTCCAGAAGTTCAAGAACTGGGGCCTCAACATCATCCCGCACCGCAAGCGGATGAAGGATGGCTTCACGGTCAAGGAAGTGGTCAGCGGACGGGAGGTTGAAAAGCGCCTTGATGTGGAAACCGCGTTCAAGCGCGATGACCATCCATTCCGGATCGTGATCGTCTGCGCGATGTGGCTGACCGGCTTCGACGTGCCGTCACTGTCGACGCTGTATCTCGACAAGCCGCTACAAGCCCACACGTTGATGCAAGCCATCGCCCGCGCCAACCGGGTCAAGGAAGGCAAGAACAATGGCCTGATCGTCGATTATTGCGGGATCCTGAAGAACCTGCGGAAGGCGCTGGCAACGTTCGCGGGCCACACCGGAGGCAATGGTCCGATGGGCGGTGGCGAGGACGGGCCGACCGTTGATCCATTGAACCCAGAAGAAGCCCTTCTTGCCGAGCTTGCAGAGGCTATCCAGATCGTGCGCGAAGGCCTGCGGGCGGATGGCTTCGGCCTGGAACGGCTGCACGTGGAAGATGGGTTCAAGAAGCTGAAGGCACTCAAGGATGCCAAGGAACTGATCAACGCCAATGACGAGTCCCGGAAGCGCTTCGAAATCGCGGCACGGGCTGTGTTTCGCAAATACAAGTCCTGCCTGACCTTCGCGAAGGTCGAGACCTTCAAGGCCGACTATCAGGCGATCAACTACATCTACAGTTCGCTCCAGGAGGACAAGTTGGCCGCTGATACGTCAGCGATCATCCAGAAGCTGAACGCAATCGTGGCGGAGGCCATTGACATCCGGCCTGACGGCGAGGGCGAGCGGGTCTTCGACATCTCGAAGGTCAATTTCGAACTGCTCCGAAGGGAATTTGCAAAGAGCGAGCGCCCGGCCAGCGACGTACAGGATCTGCGGACGGTTCTGCAGGAACGACTGGCTAAGATGCTGGCGGCCAATCCAACCTTGACCGATTTCCAGGATCGCTTCGACAAGATCGTGGCGGAGTACAACAAGGAAAAGGATAAGAACACGATCGAGGCCACCTTCGAAGCCCTGATGCGGATCGCGGCCGACCTCGAGGAGGAGGCGCAAAGTCACGTCGCGCTGGGCCTGACACAGGAGCAAAAGCCGGTCTTTGACCTGCTGATGCGGGATGATTTGTCGAAAGAAGAAATACGACAGATCAAATCTGTATCTATCGAAATCCTGCAGGCGATCCAGCGCCGCATGGAGGAGGTACAGGATCTTTTCGAAAAGCAAAGCACCCGTGACGGG
>Ga0164290_1002275_pt1 | contig 14745 bp, 15 predicted proteins | sample Micstemetagenome_FD_108782 | JGI IMG/M metagenome (GOLD analysis project Ga0164290, IMG submission 108782) | Contaminated culture microbial community from soil near Moab, Utah, USA - Microcoleus steenstrupii SON62 (Illumina Assembly) | ecosystem: Environmental > Terrestrial > Soil > Soil crust... | reverse complement strand
GGCGTCGGTCGCCGCAGCCCGCCCGGCTGCCGAGGCCAAGTCCCTGCAGCTCACGGCGCAGTGCGATCCGCCCGCACTCATGGCCGTGGCCGACCCGCAGCGGCTTCAGCAGGTGTTGTGGAACCTGGTGAGCAACGCGGTGAAGTTCACCCCCGCCGGTGGGCGCGTCTACATCACGGCCCGGCGGGTCGGAGACATGCTCGAGATCGCGGTCGAGGACACTGGCGTCGGCATCGGCCCCGAGTTCCTGCCGCACGTCTTCGATCCGTTTCGGCAGGCCGACGCCAGCACGACGCGACGCCATGGCGGCCTCGGTCTCGGCCTCGCCATCGTCAAGCACCTGGTGATGTTGCATGGCGGCACCGTGGATGCGTCGAGTGACGGGGCCGGCGCCGGCGCGAGGTTCGTCGTGACGCTGCCCGCGGCGATTCGGGAGGCGGCTGCGGCTGTGGCGCCCGTACCCGCCGAGGCCACGACGGCTGACGCCGCGGCGGACGTGCCGGTCGTCACGGATGCGCTCGATGGGCTCAGGGTGCTCGTCGTGGACGACGAAGAAGATGCGCGGCATCTCCTGAAACACGTGGTCGAACGCGGCGGGGGCGTGGCGCTGCTGGCCGCGTCGGTCGCGGAGGCCGTGCGACAGGTGGAGATGCGCGCCCCGGACGTCCTCGTCAGCGACGTCTGCATGCCTGGCGAAGACGGGTACGCGCTCGTGCGGCGGCTGCGCGATCGCGGGTCCAAGGTGCCGGCCATCGCGCTCACAGCCGTCGACATCGACGAGTCGGCGGCCGGCCTGGCCGATGCCGGGTTCGCTCGTCACCTGCCGAAGCCGATCGAGCCCGATGCGCTGGTACACGCCATCGCCAGCCTGGCCCCGGCGCGCCGAGCGCGCGACCCGCGGCCGATGTCCTCAACCGGAAAGGAAATCACATCATGACCAATCAGGATTCGCTCCACGACCACCCCGATGAGCAGGCCCGCCGCGAGCAGCCGCCCGAGGAGGCGACCGAAGAGAGCGCAGCGATCGTCGAGAACGAGAGCCGCAAGGGCAAGCAGATGCCGCCGCTGCGTGAGGCGTATGGCGGCGAGCCGGACGAGCGCAACGAGCAGAGCCGGTAAACAGCTCAAGTCTCAAGTCTCAGAACTCAGGAGGGACGTCCTTCCTGAGACCTGAGACCTGAGACCTGCGCCTGAGCCCTTCGCCCGGTTGTATGCTGCCGCGATGACGCGACGTCGATGGTTGGCCTCCGTGTTGCTCGGCGGGCTCGTCGGATGTGGCGGCACCGGAGGAGGACCGCAGGTGCTGCGCATCGGCGTCATCCCGAAAGGGTCGACGCACGAGCATTGGAAGCGCGTGAAGATCGGCGCCGAGAAGGCGGCGGCGGAGTTCACGGCGGCAGGCACGCCCGTCGAGGTGATCTGGAAGGGACCGCTGCGCGAGGACGACCGCGAGCAGCAGGTGCAGGTGGTGGAAGGCTTCGTCAGCCAGGGTGTGAGCGGGCTCGTGCTGTCGCCGCTCGACCGCACGGCCTTGCGACGCCCCGTCGAGGAAGCGTTCCGCGTCGGCATCCCCACCGTGATCTTCGACTCCGCGCTGGCCACGCCCAATCAGACGGTCAGCTACGTGAGCACTGACAACCGTCGAGGCGGGCAGTTGGCCGGTCGGCGCATGGGTGAGTTGCTCGGCGGCACGGGCACGGTGCTGATGCTGCGGTACCAGGAAGGGTCGGCTGCCACGGAAGAGCGCGAGCAGGGGTTCCTCGACGAGCTGGCGGCGAGCTTCCCCGGGGTCACGGTACTGTCGTCGGATCAGTACGCCGGAACGACCCGCGACACGGCCAAACGGGCCGCCGAGAACCTGCTGAACCGCTTCGGCGGCAGGAGAATCGACGGCATCTACACGCCGAACGAGTCGTCGACCGGCGGCATGCTGCTGGCGCTGCAGGATGTGGGCCGGGCGGGAACGGTGAAGTTCGTCGGCTTCGACTACAGCGCCAGTTTCGTCGAGCCGCTGAAGGCGGGGCAGCTGCACGGGGTCGTCGCGCAGCATCCCGTCAACATGGGCTACCTGAGCGTGAAGACGATGGTCGATCACCTGCAGGGGAGAAGGGTGCCGACCACCGTCGATACGGGGGTGTACCTGGTAACCGCAGACAACCTTGCGGACCCGGCCGTGCAGGCCGTCATCAACCCGCCCGAGACGCGCTAGCGAAGGACACTCGTGGCACGATGGCCCTGTTGGCTTCGCGGCGGTCGTGCCGGCCGCTCGTGCCGCGGGAGGCGTCTGAAACAGCAGCCGCGTGGGCGGCGAAGGAGCGGACATCGTGACGATCTGGAAAGGACTCGGGATGCTGGGCCTGCTGCTGGCGCTGACCAGCGGCGCCGAGGCGCAACAACGACAACGCCCCGGCGAGGACGCCGACCGCGACCTGGTGCGTCTCTCGGCGCGCGCCGAGTCGCCCGAGCAGCACGCCCGCGTGGCCGATCTCCTGAGGCAGCGCGCCGCCGACCTGGAGGCGCAGGCCCGCCGCGCCGAACGCGCCGCCCGCACCCTCGAGCAGCGGCGCTACCCGTACGAAACCAAACTTCCCGCCATCTCGCAGCCTGGTTACAAGGAGCGCGCCGAAGCGCGCGCCGCACGTGCCCAGGCGCGCGCCCATCGCGCACTCGCCGCGCGGCACGTGCAGTCGGCTACGCCGGTCAACGTCGAACCCGAGCCGTAACCGGCGTCCACGCCGCGGCCGCCTCATCCCGAGGCCGCCCGCGCACGACCGGGGCTGGGACCTGAGCGGCCGGAACATCCCGCGGCGTCAGGCGTTGGAGTGGACGCGGTGCGCCGCCGATTGCACGGAGGCGATGTCTGCGGCCATGCGTCTCCGATGTGCCCTCGGGCGCATCACCGCCCTGGCGGGGGTGGCGTGCGCGTGCGTATTGGCCGTCGCGCCTCCGGCTGCCGCGCTGGACCCGCACCGGCGGCTCTCCCAGTTCGTCCGCGAGACCTGGGACGATCGCGAGGGGCTCGTCCAGAACGTGCCCCGCGTGCTCCTGCAGACGAGCGACGGCTACCTCTGGATCGGCACCGAAGCCGGGCTCGTCCGCTTCGACGGGCGGCGCTTCACCACCTTCGACACAAGCAGCACCCCGGCGCTGCCGTACCGCAATGTGCGGGCGCTTGCGCAGACCCCTGACGGCACGCTCTGGATCGGGACCCAGCCTGGTGGCCTGTTCACCTTCCGCGACGGACAGATCACGCAGGTCACCGAGTCCAGCGGCATGCGCGGCGTGCCGGTGTACACGCTCCTGGTCGACGGCCACGGCACGCTGTGGGCGGGCACCGCGGGGCGCGGCGTGGCGCGACTGGACGGCCAGCGGTTCGTCTTCCTCGATCAGGACGATGGGCTGGCGCACGACCACGTGCGTTCCCTCTACGAGGATCGCGCCGGCGTCCTGTGGGTCGGCACCGACGGCGGCGGCGTGGTTCGCGTGCAGGCGGGCCGCGTCCTCCAGGATGCACCCGTGCCGCGGCTCGAAACCTCGGTCGTCTGGACCATGGAGGAGGACGGCGATGGCGGCATGTGGCTCGGGTCCTACGCCGCCGGTCTGTATCACTGGCAGCACGGCACCCTCACAAAGCTCGATGCCAGCGACGGCCTGCCGTCCGACAACGTCTGGGCACTGGCCCGCGACAGGGCCGGGGCACTGTGGATCGGCACCAGTGCCGGCCTCGTGCGGTATCTGAACGGCCAATTCGAGACCCTCGAAGAACTCCGCGGCGCCGCGGTGCGCAGCGTCCACGAAGATCGTGATGGCACCGTCTGGATTGCCGGTGACGGTCCGGGCCTGACCCGCCTGTCCGACAGCGTGTTCACGCCGTTCGGCGTGGCCGAGGGCCTGCCCGCCAACCACGTCTTCGGCTTTCACGAAGATACGCACGGGCGCATCTGGATCGGCTCCGACGGCGGCGGCGTGACGCGGCTGGACCCATCCGGCCAGGTGACGGCGTACTCGCGTGACGACGGCCTGCCGAGCCATAGCGTGTGGACGGTCACCGGCACTCCGGACGGCGTGCTCTACGCCGGGACCGAACTGGGCGTGGTGCGCTGGAACGGCGGGCGCTGGCGGTCGCTGCCGACGACCGGCCTGGCCGACCGGCGCGTGTGGGCCGTCCGCGTGCTGCGCGACGGCACCTTGCTGGCGGGGACCTTCGCCGGGCTGGCGCGCTTCGACGGCCGCCAGTTCGTGCCCTGCCTTCCGGATGTCCCGGCGCTGGCGAGCGGCGTGCGGTGGTTGCACGAGGGCCGCGACGGCAGTCTCTGGGTGGCGACCAACCGCGGCGGCGTGGTGCAGCGCGATGCCGCGGGCCGCGTGCGCGTGTACACCCGCGCCGACGGCCTGCCGGCCGACGAGACCCTCTCCATTCATGAAGCGGATGACGGCACGCTCTGGATCGGCACGCGGCGCGGGCTCGCCCGGCTGCGTGACGGACGCCTCGTTGCGTTCCGCGCGGCGCAGGGCCTCACCGACCAGGCGGTGGTGGCCGCGCTCACCGACCGCCATGGTCGCCTATGGGCGGCGAGCGACGACGGTGTGCTGCAGATGGACGTCGCGGATCTGGACGCGGTGGCGAGCGGGGCGCGGAGCCGGGTGCGCGTGGTGACCTATGGCGAAGCGCAGGGGCTGCGCACGTCCGCCGCCAGCGGCGGAGCTCAGGACGTCGCGATCCGCATGCGCGACGGGCGACTCTGGTTCGCCACGTTGAAAGGCGCGGTCACCGTCACGCCGAGTGCCACCACCTCGCTTGGCACACTGCCGATGCCGACCGTCGAGCGCGTCTCCCTGGACGAGCAGGGCATCGTCGTGCAGGCGCCCTTCGCGCGCGAGGGGGTGCGTGTGCCCACCGGGTCGCGGCACCTCTCGGTCGACTACACCTTGTTGGCCCTGCGGCACGCCGCCACGGTGCACTTCGAGTATCGGCTCGTCGGGGTCGACACGGAGTGGGTCGCAGCCGGAGATCGGCGCGTCGCGTACTACACGCACCTGCCGCCGCGGGCGCTGCGGTTCGAGGTGCGCGCCATCCACGTGGACGGCAGCCGCACCGCCGCTGCCGTGCTGCCAGTCGTCGTCACGCCATACCTGTACGAGCGGGCGGAGGTGCAGTCGTCGCTGCTGGTGGTGGCGGTGGGCCTGGTGTGGGCGGCGCTGCGTCGGCGACAGGCCGTCACGCGTGAGCGTCAGCGGCGGCTCGAGCGGCTGGTGGCCGAGCGCACGGCCGATCTGCAACTCGCCAAGACGCGCGCCGAGGAGGCGAGCATCGCCAAGAGCGAGTTCGTGGCCAACATGAGCCACGAGATCCGGACGCCGATGAACGGCATCATCGGCATGACCGATCTCGCCCTCGAGACCGAGCTCACGCCCTTGCAGCGGCAGCAGCTGACCGTGGTCCGCACGTCCGCCGAGGCCCTGCTCGGGGTGATCAACGACGTACTCGACTTCTCGAAGATCGAGGCAGGCAAGCTGGAGATCGCCCCGACCGCCGTCGACCTGCGCGACTGCATCGGCGGCGTGCTGCAGACCCTCGCGGTGCGGGCCGAGCAGAAGGGACTGGATCTCGTGACGGTCGTCGGTGCCGATGTGCCGTCGACGCTCGTGCTCGATGGACTGCGGCTGCGGCAGGTGCTGCTCAATCTGGTCGACAACGCCATCAAGTTCACGCCGGCCGGGTACGTGCGGCTCGACGTGAAGAGTGACGAGGCGCCGGGAGGCGCCGTGCGGCTGCAGTTCTCCGTCACCGACAGCGGCATCGGCATTCCGCCCGAGAAGCAGGCCGCCATCTTCGAGGCGTTCACGCAAGCCGACGGATCGACCAGTCGCGTGTACGGCGGGACCGGCCTCGGGTTGTCGATCTCCGGACGGCTGGTCCAGATGATGGGCGGGCGATTGACGGTGGAGAGCCGGGTCGGCGAGGGCGCGTGCTTCCGCTTCGCCATCGACGCCGTGCGGGCGCCCGACACGGTGGCCGTGAGTCGTGATGAGCGGGTGAGCGACGAGGCGCCGACGCGCCCGCTGCGCATCCTGTTGGCTGAAGACAACCCGGTCAATCAGCGCATCGCGGTGGCCGCACTGACCCGCGGCGGACATGCCGTGACCGTGGTCAATGATGGGCAGGAAGCGGTGGCGGCGGTACAGACGGCCACCTTCGACGTGGTGCTCATGGACCTGCAGATGCCGCACATGTCCGGCTATGACGCCACCGCAGCGATCCGCGCCTGGGAAGAGGCGCACGGGCGCCCGCGTCTGCCGATCATCGCGATGACGGCGCATGCGATGGCGAGCGACGCGCAGCGCTGTCTCGAGGCCGGCATGGACGGCCACATCGCCAAGCCCATTCAGGTGCGGGCGCTGGCCGCCACGGTCAGTCGACACGTCGCGGCTCGCGCCGTCGCCTGAACGGGCCGGCGCACCTGCCCTCCTGCCGACGCGGTGTGGCAGGCTGGCGTCCATGGATCCCGTCGTCGATGGAGGGCCGACGGTCGAGGTGCGGGCGACACGCAGTCGGCGTCATGCAGCCGACTGGGCGCTCGTCCTGCACGCGATGGACATCGACCACGTGGTCGACGTCCGTGACGACACGACCGTGCTGATCGTCGACGTCCGCGATGCGCCGCGGGCGGCGGCCTCCCTCGACGCGTTCGACCTCGAGAACCTGCCGCTGGTCGAACTTCCTGCGCCGGACCTCGGGCCCAGCCGCCTGGGCGTGGCCGTTGCCTTGCTGATCACCTGGGTGTACGTGGTGGCGGGACCGCGCGATGCGGCGGAGCCGTCCCGCTGGTTCGACGTGGGGACCGCGAGGGCCTCACGGATCCTCACTGGCGAGTGGTGGCGCACCGTGACGGCGATCACGCTGCACGGCGACCTGCTGCACCTGCTCGGCAACCTCGTCGCGGTGCTGCTGTTCGTGTCCGCGGTCGGACGCTGGCTCGGCGCCGGACTCGGTGCTGCAGTGATCCTGGCCGGCGCGGCTGCGGGGAACGCCCTTACCGCGTGGGCGCTCGGCGGCCGTCACGATTCGGTGGGCGCCTCGACGGCGACGTTCGGCGCGCTCGGCGTCCTGGCCGGCCTGCAGATCATCCGCCGCTGGCGCGAGGGTGCACGGCGACGGCGACATGCGTGGGTCCCGCTCGGGGCGGGTCTTGGCCTGGTGGTGCTGCTCGGCATGAGCGAACGGGCCGACGTCGTGGCGCACCTGGCGAGCCTGATGGCCGGCCTCGTCGCTGGCATGGGCGTGGGCCTGTCTGGCGTGCGCGCGCCGCGGCCCCGTGCGCAGGTCGCGTGGGGGCTCGTGGCGGTCGGTGTGGTCGCCGGCGCGTGGTTGATGGCCCTCACGCGATAGCCACGACGTGGCACGCGCTAGAAGCCCACTCGAGCCACCGCGCTGCCACCCCCTGCGCGTTCGGGCCATTCCGCCCGGACCTCGCACGGCACTTCGGCCGGCACACCGTCAGCGCGGAAGCGGCCGCTGTCGTCGGAGACGACCACGCGTCGGGTGTCGGGACAGACAACGGTCACGACGGCCCCCGCGACCACCGTCGCATCGGCGGTGCGGACCTCGCCCCACACCGCGATTCCCGCTGGTTGGACGGTCAGCGTCGACGCCAGCGTCATGAGCCCCAGCAGCACCATCGCTCCTCCTCCGCGGGAAGGTGTGGCACTTGGACGCGCTGGCGCGCCCCTGGCTGCGATCGGCGACGAGTTTGCAGGTGCACGAGTCATGACCGACGACCAGCTGAACGGCTCCCGCGACCTGCCGCTGCGTGCCACGACCGGTGTTCCGGACGAGCCGCCGACGCCCATCGAGCCCCCGCCGTCGCTGCCGGATGACGATGACGACATGCCGCCGCCGACGCCGCCCAGTGAACCGGCACCGGTGCCGATTCAGGACCCCCCATCCGAGCCCGGGGGCAACACACCGCAGATCGTGTAGGGGCGGGACGCAGGGGCGCGGTGCGGAGCGGGAGCCACTGGAGGGCCGGCGGGCCCTGGCCCTGGTGCCGATCCGCACGTGACCTGCGCCTGAGCGATCTCGGGGCGCTCGCCACGCGCGCAAGGGCCTGCGCACGGGCCCGGAGCCTACGCCAGCTGCTCGACGGCGCGATCGATCACGCCGCCGGCGCGCTGCAGCGCGTCGGCCGCGGCCACGCGCGTGGCACCGGTGCGCGCCATCACCACTGCGGTCGCCAGGTCACCGTCCGCGGCCTCGAGGGCTCGCGCCGCGGCCGCCTCGTCGAGGCCGCAGTCGGCTTGCAGGATTCGCAAGGCACGCGCCTGCAGCTTGCTGTTGCGGGCCCGCATGTTCGTCATGCGATTGCCGCGCACGTATCCGAGCTGGATCAGCGCGGTGGTCGAGATCATGTTGAGCACCAGCTTCTGCGCGGTGCCGGCCTTCATGCGGGTGGAGCCTGTCACCACTTCGGGCCCGACCACCGGCACGATCGGCACGTCGACGGCTTCGGTGATCGCCGAGCCGGGCACGCACGTCACGGCTGCCGTGAACGCACCGACGCTGCGGGCGTACGCCACGGCGCCGATCGTGTACGGCGTGCGCCCGGACGCCGCGATGCCGATGACCGCGTCGGCCGCGGTGACGCCGCGTGCGGCAAGGTCGCGGGCCCCGGCCTCACGGTCGTCCTCCGACGCTTCGACGGCGCGGTGACACGCCTCGTAGCCGCCGGCGATCACGCCCTGCACGAGATCTACGGGGACGCCATAGGTCGGGGGGCACTCGGACGCGTCGAGCACGCCGAGCCGGCCCGATGTGCCCGTGCCGACATAGACCAGGCGTCCGCCATCGCGCAGGCGACCGACGACGCCCTCGACGACCCGGGCAATCGCCGGCAGTTCACGACGCACGGCCGCCGGGACGCCGTGGTCCTCGTCGTTGATGAGGGCCAGCGTGTCGGCGAGGGACAGCGCGTCGAGGCCGCGCGACCGCTCGTTCTCCTGCTCGGTGATCGGAAGGTCGGACATGGCCGACGAGTGTAGCGCCTCGTGGCGAGACCTCCGGCGTCAACGAGCCCAGAGCCGTCGATGCCGCGCGACGAGCCCTGCGCCGGCCGCGCACAGCGGTGCCGTCACGATTTGCGCGAGGTGCCGGGTGAGCACGGGGCGTCCCTGTTCCACCTGCTGCAGGGCGGCCAGGATGGCGATGGCGGCGAGCGCGATGCCGAGCAGGCGCGCCGTGCGCAGCGACCCTCCCGCGATCGCGCCGGTCACGTAACCAGCCAGCAGCGCGGCCACCGCGAGCCGGACGCCGAGGGTCAGCCAGCCGTCCGGCGCGGTCGCGGGTGCCCCCTCGAAGACGCCGAGCCACAACGCCACCCCTCGGTGCGCGTAGTAGCCGGCGACCATGCCAAGGGCCCGACGCAGGACGCCGGTGGGGGCGATGGGGCGCGGTCCGGGGCTCACGTGCGCAGCGTATCGCGGTCGGCGCGTGACGCGTCGTCGTCGGACTGGGGGCACGCGCGGAACGCCTCGAAGGGCGATACCGTATCGGCAATGTCCGCCGGCGCGCCGGTGGCGCGCTCAATCACGAGAGGCCAGACACGCATGACGTGCGCTGTCAGAGACGCGTGCCGCCGACGTCCTGCGACGGACGCCGATGATGCGGTCTTCGGCCGCGTGTGCGGCAGGATATGAGTCGGCCGAAGATGCCAACACCAGGAGGAGCACACATGGCCCGCCAGAATCCCGTGGGATGGTTCGAGATCTACGTCCAGGACATGCCGCGCGCCCGCACGTTCTACGAAACGGTGCTCGGCACCACGCTCAGTGCGTTGCCCAGTCCCGAGATCGAGATGTGGGCCTTCCCGATGAGCATGGATGCGACGGGCGCGTCCGGTGCCCTCGTCAAGGCGCCCGGCGTGCCCTCGGGCGGCAGCACGATGGTGTACTTCACGTGCGACGACTGCGCCGTCGAAGGTGGCCGGGTCGCGGGGGCCGGCGGGAAGGTGCACCGCGACAAGATGTCGATCGGCGAGTACGGCTTCATCGTGCTGGCCGTCGATCCCGACGGCAACATGTTCGGCCTGCACTCGATGCAGTAAGGCGCGTCCGCATCGTGGCCGAAGCCGTCGCGTCCGCGTGACGGCTGTTTCACCCCGCGCGACGGGCGACGTGGGCGCCTGAACCGTGGTGTATCGTGGCGGCTTGTCAACACGCAGCTTCTCGAGCCCCACGCGGCGTCGCGCCTGCCTGGCGGCGTTCACGCTTGCCGTCCTGGCGTCGGTCGGGCACGCGCAGCCGACCCGCATCGACGTGGTCACGCCATCGGCTCCCGCCCTTGCGGCCTTCGGTCCGGACGCGGTCGGCGTCCGGACGCTGACGCTCACCGATCGCGGGCGGGTCGACGTGTTGCGGACCAGCGAGGGCGGGCCCACGGCGCGGTACGACCGGTCGCTGGTGATCGAGGTGTGGTACCCGGCCGCCCTCGCGCCCGGGCAGACGCCGGGCGGCACCTACCAGACCATCGCCCGCGACCCGTCGATCGCCGTCACGCTGAGCGGGCGGGCCGTGCGCGATGCGGCCGTCGCAGGCGCCGGCGGACCGTTCCCGCTCGTCATCCTCTCGCATGGCTACCCCGGCAACCGCTTCCTGATGAGTCACCTCGGCGAGAACCTCGCGAGCAAGGGCTTCATCGTCGCGTCCGTCGATCACGCCGAGAGCACGTACGACGACCAGCAGGCGTTTGCCAGCACGCTCTACCACCGGCCGCTCGATCAACTCTTCGTGCTCGACGCGCTCGCCGGCCTGGCGGCGCCGGATGGAGGCAGCTTTCTGAGCGGTCACCTCGACGCGACGCGCACCGGCCTGGTCGGCTACTCGATGGGGGGCTACGGCGTGATCAACGTCGTGGGTGGTGGGTTCAGTGAGGCTGCGCTCTCGATGCGGGGCGCGCCGCCGAATCGGCTGCTTGCCGAGCGCGCCGCGAGCAACATCGCGTACCGCACGGCACGCGACCCGCGCATCAAGGCGGTGGTTGCCATCGGCCCGTGGGGCATGCAGGTCGGGCTCTGGGATGCTGAAGGCCTCGCGGGGATCCGCACGCCGGTCCTCTTCGTCGCGGGAAGCGCCGACGAGATCTCGGGATACCAGCAGGGTGTGCGCGCGCTCTTCGAGGGAGCGGTCCACAGCGACCGCCACCTGCTCACGTTCGTCAACGCCAATCACAATGCGGCCGCGCCGTATCCCGCACCCACGGAGACGCTGCAGGCGACCGGACGCGCCGCTGCGGCCTACACGCACTATGCCGACCCGGTGTGGGACACGGTGCGCATGAACAACATCCTCCAGCACTTTGCCAGCGCCTATTTCGACTGGCACCTGAAGGGGGACACGGCGAAGCAGGCGTACTTCGACGTGGTGCCGTCCGGCGCGGACGCGGTGTATGCCGTCGACCGCGAGGGGCGCGAACAGCCGTCGCATACGTACTGGAAGGGATTCACGCGGGGCACCGCCGTGGGCCTCAGGCTGGAGCACGCGGCACCAGCCGCACCGCGCCACTAGCGTCGGCCCCGTCGACCCAGCCCGAGTTCCAGCTCCAGCTCCAAGCTCCAAGCCCCGGCCGGGCCGGCGGGTGGTGGCCCTTACGGCATGTACTGCCCGCCGTTGACCTCCACGACCTGGCCAGTGACGTATCCGGACAGCGTGTCCGACGCGAGATAGAGGAACGTTCCGGTGCACTCGTCGGCGGTGCCGAGTCGCCCGAGGGGGATGGTCGCGCGCATCGCGTCGAGCTGCTCCGGGGTGGAGTAGCGCGCGTGAAACGGCGTGGTGACCACCCCGGGCGACACGGCGTTGACGCGAATGCCGTCCCCGGCGAGTTCGCGTGCCCACCCGTGCGTCGCCGTCGAGATGAAGCCCTTCGCAGCCGCATAAAGCACGGCGCCGCCTGCGCCTCCGGTGCGTGCCGCGATCGAACTGACGTTGATGATGGCGCCGCCGCCCTGGCGCCGCATGATCGGCACCACCGCGTGCACGAACATCACGACCTGCGTGACGTTCAGCGCCAGCACCGACTGCAGGTGTGCTTCGGTATAGTCGGCAATCGCCCGACGCCCCAGCATGCCGCCGGCGTTGTTGACGAGCACATCGATGCGACCGAACCGCTCCATCGTCGCGGCCACGATGGCCGCGACCGGTGTGCTCTCGCTGAGGTCGCCCTGCACCAGCAGGCTCTCGGCTCCGAGGGCCTCGGCCTCTCGAGCGACGCCTTCCGCTTCGCTGCGGCTCGCGTTGTAGTGCAGCCCCAGGCGACAGCCGGCACGCGCAAAGGCGAGCGCCGCCGCCGCCCCGATGCCCGTGGAGGCGCCGGTGATGAGCACCACGCGGTCTCGAAGATCGTCCACGATGCACAGGTCCTTTCGAGATGCGAGCGTTGCCCTCGCGCAGCACTGATCGCGTCGTGCGCCGTTTGATGGCGCATGCGGGAAATCGTCGCGGACGATAGCACAATGCCGCCGTGACGACGCCCCCTTCAGACCGCGACGCCGCGGCGCGCCCGATGTACCGCGTGAGCGCCGTGCTGGCCCTGATGTCGGCCATCACCACGTGGCTGCTCTGGTGGCTGCCACGCCAGGTGCCGCCACCCACCGCCTTCGACGAGGCCCTCGCGCTGGCGACGCAGCCGTTCTACCTCGCGCGGCTGTGGATCAACTTCGTGCACGTCTTCATCGCCCTCGGCGCGTACGCGGGCGCGGCCGCGATCATCGCTCGTCGTCAGCCGGCGCTGGCCTGGGCCGGCCTGGGCGCCATGTTCGGCTGGACCTTCGCCGAGGCGCTCGGCGTCTCGCTGAACCTCTGGGCGCACAACGCGGCCTGGCGTCTGGCCTATGCCGGCGCCGATGCGCCGACGCGCGACATGATCCGCACGGGCCTACATCTGTGGCCCGGCCTCTGGGACGGTATCTTCTTCGTGGTGCTCGCGTGGTTCCTGCTCGGCACCCTGACGCTCGGGCTCGGCGCCCTCGCCGGGTCGGGGCTGCAGCGGGTGGTGGCCGTGTTGCTGCTGCTCGCCGTGCCGCTCACGGTGGTCATCCTGCTGGACGGCTACTTCGGCGCATCGACCTCGCGGGCCATCGCCTGGACCTACCCGGTGCTGCAACCGCTCAGTCGCGCCACGATGGGCGTGTGGATCTGGCAGGCGTCGCGGTAAAGAACGCACCGGGCGCTGCCGATGACTGGCGCATGGATTGCGCTCGCTGCGGCGTCGTGCCGCCCTCCCTGCCAGCCTGCCCGCCCAGCGTTCTCGCCCACACGCCCGTGCCGCACGTCGCCGGCATCATCCGCAGACTGGCCCGGGAGGCACGTATCGAGGTGGACGTGCAGCCACACGGCCTGATGGCACTGACGGTGCCGGACGGCGCCTGGCGACCCTTCCTCGCGGCGCTTGAAGCGGCGACCTCGGTCTCGGAACGCCATTCGCTGCGCCTCGTCGCCAACGACGCGTCGGTCACCGATCCCATGGCTGTCGCGCAACTGGTGTTCAGTGCCCGCAACGCCGAGGAGTGGTGCGCCGACGCGACCGCCGGCTGGGTGCGGGAAGCGCTCGCCGAAGGCACACTCTTCTCGCACTACCAGCCGATCGTCGACGTTGCGTCCGGCACGCTGTATGGCGTCGAGTCGCTGCTCCGCAGCCGGCTGTCCGACGGCTCGGTCGTACCGGCCCGTCACATCATCGAGGGAGCCCGGCGCCTCGACCTGTTGTTCCAGCTCGATCAACAGGCGCGCCGGTGTGCGGTCCGCGGGGCGGCCACCGCGCTCGGCCCCCATCGGCTCTTCATCAACTTCCTGCCCACCGTCATCTACAACCCCGAGCACTGCCTCGCAACCACGATGGCGGCGCTGGCGCAGAGCGGCATGCGGCCGGATCAAGTGGTGTTCGAGGTGGTCGAGAGTGAGCAGATCGTCGACCGCGCGCACCTGATCCGGATTCTCGATTACTACCGCGGCCACGGATTCAAGGTCGCGCTCGACGACCTCGGCGCCGGGTATTCGTCGCTCAACCTGCTCTCGGAGCTGAAGCCCGATCTGGTGAAGCTCGATATGGAGCTGGTGCAGTCGGCGCCGGCCGACGCGCTGCGCACCGGGATCCTCGAGGCGTTCGTCCAGTTCGCGCAGCGGTTCGGCATCGGCCTGATCGCCGAGGGCGTGGAAGATGAGGAGACCGCCGCCCGCCTCCGCGCCTCGGGCATCACGCTGATGCAGGGCTACTACTTCGGCCGCCCAGGCCCGATCGAGCAGGTGGCGCGATACAGCTCGGCGGCGTGACCGCGCTCGCGGTCGCGCCATCGTCGGCAGCCTAGAAGTTGAAGAGGTCGTCGAACGCCTTCTGCGCGCTCGAGGCGCTCGACGCCGCAGGCTTGGACGAAGTCTCACGTTCCCACGACGCGCGCATGCCGAAGTGCCCACAGCTGTTGCGGGCATCCTTCGGCGAGATGCGCGCCGGAACGGGCTGCGTGCACTCGAAGGTGGCGCTGGTGTTGAAGTGGACGCACTGCGCGCACGAGTGCAGCGCCTGCCCGCACTTGCACGTGCTCTCGGGCAGCACGGACGCGAACGGTGCCCCGCACCGCGCGCACTTGACCACCTCGTGGAAGCCCATGAGATTGGGGTTCTTCGCGCCCTCTGACGACAGGCGACGGGTGGCGGCCGGGGCGCCGGGCTGCTGGGCGGGACGGCGGTCGCGTTCCG
>Ga0164290_1002274_pt1 | contig 14745 bp, 14 predicted proteins | sample Micstemetagenome_FD_108782 | JGI IMG/M metagenome (GOLD analysis project Ga0164290, IMG submission 108782) | Contaminated culture microbial community from soil near Moab, Utah, USA - Microcoleus steenstrupii SON62 (Illumina Assembly) | ecosystem: Environmental > Terrestrial > Soil > Soil crust... | reverse complement strand
TCGGGCCGCTGCAGAAGCTGCTGCGGTCAGGCCAGGTGCGCATCGATGGCGGACGGGTGAAATCCGACAGCCGCGTCCAGCCCGGCCAGACGGTGCGTGTGCCCCCGATGGATGTCGACGAGAAGAAATCCGGCAAGCCGCTGTCGGGCAAGGAACTCTCGCATTCCTCCGATCACGAACTGCTGTCGCGCATGCTGATCTACGAGGACAAGAAGGTCATCGTGCTCAACAAGCCGCATGGCCTGCCCGTGCAGGGCGGCTCCGGCGTCTATCGCAATGTCGACAAGATGCTCGAAGCCTGGACCAGCCCCAAGGGCGAGAAGCCGCGCCTCGTGCACCGCCTCGACCGTGATACAACCGGCGTGCTGGTCGTCGCCCGCACCCGTGGCGCCGCGCAATTGCTGACCGGCGCCTTCCGCGAGCGCGACACCAAGAAGACCTATTGGGCGCTGGTCAAGGGCGTGCCGCGGCCGGCCGAAGGCAAGGTGTCGTCCTGGCTGGTCAAGGAATCGACGCCCGACGGCGACCGCATGCGCACCGCCAAACATGGCGAAGAGGGCGCCGACCACGCGATCTCCTATTTCCGCGTGCTGGAAACGGCGGCGCAAAGCCTCGCCTGGCTCGAAATGGAACCCTATACCGGCCGCACCCATCAGCTCCGCGTCCATGCCGCCCATATCGGCCATCCCATCATCGGCGATCCCAAATATTTCGAGGCCGAACAGGGCTGGACCTTCCCCGGCGGCATCCAGAACAAGCTTCATCTGCATGCGCGCCACATCGACGTGCCCCATCCCGATGGCGGCCGCTTGAAGGTCACCGCGCCGCTTCCGCCGCATATGGTGCAGACCTGGAACCTGCTTGGCTTCGAGGAAGGCGACGGCGGGGAATACGGGGAATGAAACTCGTCCTCTTCGATTGCGATGGTACGCTTGTCGATTCCGGCAAGCTGATCCACGAGGTCATGGCCCGCACCTTCGAGAACCACGGCTATGAGCGCCCGCACTATGACACGACGAAGTCGATCATCGGCCTGACGCTCGACACCGCGATCGCCCGCATCATGGGCGTCGAGGAGGTCACCGACCACATCCGCGCGATGACCCGGCATTACAAGGATCTCTATAGCCCGGTGCGCGCCGAGCCCGGTTTCGAGGAGCCACTCTATGCCGGCGTCGCCGAGATGATCAACGCGCTGGTGGCACGCGACGACGTGCTGATCGGCGCCGTCACCGGCAAATCCCGCCGGGGCCTCGACCTGATCCGCAATACCCACGGCTTCGAAAACGTCTTCACCGTCTCCCGCACCGCCGACGATTGCCCGTCCAAGCCGCATCCCGCCATGGTGCTGGAATGCTGCACCGAGAGCGGCATCGATCCCTCTTCCACCATTGTAATCGGCGATTCCGTCTACGATATCATGATGGCGAAATCGGCCGGCGCCAAGGCGATCGGCGTCTCCTGGGGCTATGGCGAAACCGTAGCGCTGGAGGCCGCCGGCGCCGATATCGTGGTCCACGATGTCGGCCACATCCTTCACCACGTCTGAGTACACATCATGCACGACATTTTCCTTGATCTCACCGAGCAGCTCTCCGATCCGGATCCGGTGCGCCGTGCGCAGATCCAGATGAAGGCACCGCTGCCGAAGCGCTTCTACAAGGAGGTTTCGGTCGGTGAGACCGATGGCGCGCACACGATCCTGCTCGACGGCCGCCCGGTCAAGACACCGGCCAAGAGCTCGCTGACCCTGCCAACGCGCGCTGCGGCCGAACTCCTGGCTGCCGAATGGGATGCGCAGCAGGAGGTCATCAACCCGGTCAGGATGCCCCTCACCCGTCTCGTCAACTCGGCAATCGATGGCGTGGCCGCCGAGATCGATGCGGTGTTCGACGACATCGTCAACTACGCCGGTACCGACCTGCTGTGTTACCGCGCAGGCTCCCCGCAGTCGCTGGTCGAAGCGCAGGCCGCAAAATGGGACCCCGTCCTCTATTGGGCGGCCGACCAGCTCGGCGCCCGCTTCATTCTGGCCGAAGGCATCATCCACCAAGAGCAGCCTCAAGCCGCCATCGCAGCCTTTGCGGAGACCTTGCGGAAGCATCGCACGCCGCTGCAAGTTGCAGCACTGCACACGGTCACGACATTGACAGGTTCCGCCCTTCTTGCTCTGGCCTTCGCCGAAGGACGCCTCAGCGCCGAGGACACCTGGCGCGCGGCCCATGCCGACGAGGACTGGAACATCGACCAATGGGGCAGCGACGCCGAAGCCGAAGCGCGCCGCGCCGCCCGCTGGCTGGACATGAAGGCGGCTGCGGATCTGTTCAAGGCACTGAAAAGCGGCAGCTGATTTGCCTATTTCCAGCACCCGAGCGACCGTCTTAACCCTTCCCTAACCATAATCGGCAACCTTCAGGTAACCATTCACCGAAGGATTCGCCGATGTTCCGCCTCACCCTGCGCGCTCTCGTGCTCCTGGTTCTCAGCTTCACGCTCGTCGCCTGCGGCACCCGGCCAAGACAGGCCGCGGTCGATCCGGCGCGCCTGTTCGAAATCCGAGCTGTCGCGGTCACCTCCAATGGCGGCGTGCCGAGGGGCGTGATCTCCGGCATCCAGCAGCAGATCGAGCAGGCCATCGAAGCGACATCCCACGCCGTGCCCATGCCGCGCGCGGTGATGAACATCCATGTCGTCGGCGTGACGAAGGTCAAGGGCGATGGTGCCGGCCGGGCGCAAACCGAGATCTCCGTCATGCTGTCCGATGTCGCGAGCGGCCAGACGGTACTCGCCCGCAACTACCTGATCCTCGCCTTCTCCGAGCGCGGTCGCGTTTCGGATGCGGCCATCGTCGGCGCCGTCGCGGCCCGGCTTCGCTACGAATTCGCGCTGGTCACTCCCGCCATCCGCCCGCTCGTGCACGATCCCCGCCTATCCACCCGGCTGAAATCGAATCCCGGCCGGATCGTCGTTCAAGAAGACAGGCCGCTGGTCATCCCGCTCAAGACCGCACCCGTCCTCGGCGCCGACCAGGACCCGCTGCTCAATTCCAGGACCCGGATCGAGGTCAAGCCCGAACCGGCCAGGGTCGAGCCCGCCCTCAAGGCCAAGCCCGCTGTCAAGGTCGAGGAGAAGAAGCAGCCCGTTGAGACGCCTACCGAAAACTCACTCGAGTCCGGCGCCAAGGTCAAGGTCGTCATCAAGCCGAAGGCCAGCGATGGGGCGCCTGCCGACGAGGAGCCCTGCGTCGAAACGCTCGACAAGAAATGCTGATCAAGTTGTTGATTGGATAGAAGAAAGCTCGGTCAAGCCGGGCTTTTTCGTGTCATCCCAACCGCTCCGCGTGCCATCTCAAATGGTCGTCCATGAAGCTTGAGATGAAATAGTACGAGTGGTCGTAGCGCTCGTGATTGCGCAGCGTGAGCTTGATGTCTGTCTCCTCGATCGCCTCCTCCAGCAGCCACGGCCTTAGGCCCGTCTGCAGGAAATTGTCACCACGGCCCTGGTCGATCAGGAATTCCGGAAATGTCGCGCCGTCCTCGATCAGCGCCACCGCATCGTATTTCCGCCAGGCCTGACGGTCCGGGCCGAGATATTTCTCGAAGGCCCCGATCGACCAGTCCGCCGTCGAAGGCTCGACGATAGGCGCAAAGGCCGAGGCACTGCGGAAACGGTCGGGATGCTTGAGCGCGATGGTGAGTGCGCCATGGCCGCCCATTGAATGACCGAAAATACCCTGCCGGCTCATGTCGGTGCGGAAGTTGCTGCCGACCAGATCGCGAAGTTCCTCGGTGATATAGCTGTACATCCGGTAATTCTTGTCCCAGGGCGACTGGGTAGCATCGAGATAAAAGCCCGCACCCTTGCCTATCTGCCAGTTGCCGGCCTCATCGGGCACGTCGTCGCCGCGCGGCGACGTATCGGGGCAGACCACGATCAGCCCGAGTTCGGCAGCGAGCCTGCGATACTCGCCCTTCTCCATGACATTGGCATGCGTGCAGGTCAGCCCAGAGAGATACCAGACGACAGGGCACAATCCGTCGGCCGCCTGTGGCGGCACGAAGACAGCGAACGTCATCTCGCATTGGCAGGCCTCCGACATGTGGGAATAGACGCCCTGCACGCCCCCGTGACTCACGACTTCCGATATGATCTTGAGGTCCTGCATGTTATTCGCCCTTCGCAACCACCTGGAGAAAGTGGTCATATTGTTGCTTGAGACCCGGCTTTACCCTGTCGGCGAGCCGGCTCGCAACCTCGAATATCAGGTCGAGGTCGGGCTCGGTGGACTCCACCACCAGCGCCAGCGGTTCAACCAGGTCCGAAGTCGCGTGATAGAGAAACGGGCTCTCCTTCATCCGGTAGAGCAGCCGCTTGAGGAACACCATGGCCACAGCATAGGCCGCCTTGTAGCTCTCGATTGTTTCCAGCGCCGACGATTTGCGGAAAATCAGTACATAAGCGTCGAGGAAATGAAACAGCAGCATGTAATGCCTGGCGTCCTCGGGCAGTCTCGCCGACGAGAAAATGCCGTTCGTCGAGGCGCGGGCTGCGGCGTCATCGTCCCAGTGCGAATTGTTGTAGCGGACGACGGTGGATGGGTCGTGGACGATCCGGCCGCCGGCGACCAGTGCATAGACGATGGCGAAATCGGCATTGCCGACCCGCGTCGGATGCTGCCGAGCGAATATGTCGAGAAGCGAGTGGAAGGCGTCGCGCCTGAAGAACGAATAGAAGGTTGAATTTCCACCGTTCATTTTCCTGGAATATTCGATCACGCGACCTGCGGCGTCCAGCCCGTCGATCGTGAACGCATTGGTGTCTGTCACCTCGCCCGCACCGGACACGATGTCGATGCGTGGTTTCACGCCGATGACATCGCCGCCTGTAGCGGAAAAATCGAACGGCTGATGGCCCTCGTCCATGCCGATACTGTCGTCGTCGCCCAGCATCATCACGAACTCAGCATCGGTGGCGCTGATCGCGGCTAACGCATTCTCCGGGCCCACTTCCGGGCCATTGGCGAGATAAGTGACATGGCTGGGTGCCGCGGCAAAATAATCGCGTTTGTCAGCCTCGCCCGAATTGTCGGAGATCACGACATTCATGCCACGCGCCTGGGCGTAGCTGATCGCGCTCCATAGCGGTTCGATCGATTCCTCGAGCTTGCGGTTGCTGGGAATGAAAATCGCCGCCTTCGTCATCACTGTCCCCTTGCCCTAGTCTTGCCTTACTTCTTTTGTCGTTCCTGGCGAAGCTTGGACCAGTAGTCGAGCCGCTTGTTGATCTCCCGCTCGAAGCCACGGTCCGGCGGTTTGTAGAATTGCCGTCGGCCCATTTTTTCAGGGAAATAGTCCTGCCCGGAAAAGCCGTCCGGCTCGTCATGGTCGTAGCGATAGCCGTCGCCGTAGCCCTCGCTTGTCATCAGCTTGGTCGGCGCATTGAGAATATGCTTGGGCGGCAGCAGCGAGCCATTCTGCTTCGCCGCTTGCGTCGCCGCCTTGAAGGCGGTGTAGACAGCGTTGGATTTTGGCGCGGTCGCAAGATAGACCACAGCCTGGGCGAAGGCCAGTTCGCCCTCCGGCGAGCCGAGAAAGTCATAGGCATCCTTGGCGGCATTGGCGATCACCAGCGCCTGCGGGTCGGCAAGCCCGATATCCTCCACCGCCATCCGCACCAACCGCCGGCCGAGGAACAGCGGATTTTCGCCTGCATCCAGCATGCGTGACAGGTAGTAGAGCGCCGCATCAGGATCGGACCCGCGCACCGATTTATGCAGCGCCGAGATCAGGTTATAGTGGCCGTCCTGTCCCTTGTCATAGATCGGCGCCCGCCGCTGCACGATGCGGATCAGCCCCTCGGTATCGAAGACCTCGCTCTCACGTGCGGCGCGCCACACCTCTTCGGCAAGCGTCAACACCGCGCGGCCGTCGCCGTCCGCCATGCCGACAAGCGTCGCCCGCGCCGTCTCGTCGAGCGGCAGCGGCCGTTCCATCAGCGCTTCGGCCCGGCGCAGCAATTCGTGGAGGCTCGCCTCGTCATGCGACTTGAACACCAGCACCCGGGCACGGGAGAGAAGTGCCGCGTTGAGTTCGAAGGACGGGTTCTCGGTCGTGGCGCCGACGAGCACGATCGTGCCATCCTCCATCACGGGCAGGAAACTGTCCTGCTGCGAGCGGTTGAAGCGGTGGATCTCGTCGACGAAGAGCAATGTCTGCCGGCCCTGGCTACGGCGGAAGCGGGCTGCGTCGAACACCTTCTTGAGATCGGCCACACCGGAAAAGACCGCCGATATCTGCTCGAAATGAAGCTCGGTCTCGTTCGACAGCAGTCGCGCCATCGTCGTCTTGCCCGTGCCCGGCGGACCCCAGAAGATCATCGAACCTAGCGAGCCCGCCTCGATCATCCGCGTCAGCGCCCCGTCCGGCCCGGTCAGGTGTCCCTGGCCTGAAATCTCCGCGATGCTCTGCGGCCGCAGACGGTCGGCCAATGGCCGCTGGCTCTCGGGAATTCCGGCGCTGGCGAAGAGTTCGTTCATCGGATGAATTGCCTGATCCGCTGGCCGTTTCGCTCGATCTCGACGCGCCAGAAATCGGCCTGCGTATCGATCACTTTTTGCAGGCTCTCGGTGGAATCGATGTCCGTGCCGTTGATGTTGACGATGATGTCGCGCGGCTCGAAGCCGAGCCGCGCGGCGGGCGAGCCGCGTGCGACATCCTCGACCACCACGCCCTGCGTCTCCACCGGCATCTGCAATTCCTCGGCAAGCTTGGGCGACAAATTGGCGACCAGTACGCCGGCGAACGGATTGCGTCCATCGATCAATCGCTCGTCCTTCGGCCGCGATTCCGGCGCCTGCTGGAGCTTCAGCGAGACTTCGCGCTCGCTGCCGTTTTCCGACACGGTCAGCTTGACGGTGGCGCCGAGTCCCGCCGTGGTCAGCCGATACCCGAGCGCATCGGGATGCTCGACCTCACGGCCGTTGACCGCGATGATCACATCGCCAGGCTTGAGACCCGCCGTGTCGGCCGGGCTGTCGGAGATCACCTTGGCGACCAGCGCACCGCGCGCGATCTTGAGTCCCAGCGCTTCTGCCATATCCGAGGTAACCGGCTCGAAGCTCGCGCCGATATAGGGCCTGACGAAACCGGGCTGGCCGCCTTCGGCCGCCACGATGAACACCTTGACCAGGTTGCCGGGAATGGCAAAGCCTATGCCGTTCGAGCCACCGCCCGAAGACACGATCGCGGTATTGATACCGATCAGCTCGCCATGCATGTTGATCAACGCGCCGCCGGAATTGCCGGGATTGATCGACGCATCCGTCTGGATGAAGAATGAGAAGTCACCTTCGCCGATCTTGTTGCGTGCAAGACCGGAGACGATGCCGGAGGTCACTGTTTGGCCGACGCCGAAGGGATTGCCGACCGCCAGCACCAGGTCGCCGACTTCGACCGCGTCGGAATCCCCGACCGGCAGGAACGCGAATTTCGGCGCCGGCGTCTGGATCTTCAGCACGGCCATATCCAGACGCTCGTCTTTCAGCACGATCTTCGCCGAGAATTCGCGGCCGTCCGAAAGCGCGATCTTGATGTTGTCCGCATTGGCGATCACGTGATTGTTCGTTACAACGAGACCGCCTTCCGTGACGATCACGCCCGAGCCAAGCGAACTCTGCTTCTGCGTCCGGTTCGGCATCTGCTGGCCGAAGAATTCCTCGAAGAACGGATCGCGCGAATAAAACGGCGTCACCCGCTTGTCGGCATAGACATTGACGACGGCGTTAGCCGTGCGCTTGACCAGTGGCGCGAAGGATAGCTGGATTTCGCTAGTGCTTTCCGGAACCTGCTTGATGTCCTCGGCAATGGCGGATGTCGATAACGCAACGAGGAGTATCAGGCTGGCAAGAACTGCGCGGATCATGTTGATTCCCTTTGTCGAGACGAACGAGACTTTTTACCATCCGCCTGCGCTTGAAAAGAGGCGAGAACGGTATTGGCCAAATGAGTCTTTTGTTGACGTACTACCAGGGGCGTACATTCAGCAATTCCGTTCAGAAATACCTATCGGCATGACGGCTGACCCGCACTATTGCCTATTTCAAGAATGCGCGGATAATCGGCATGTCTAATATGCATGTTTCCGTCGTATTTTCTGTCGATTGAGGAGCGTAAGCATGGCCACGATCGAGTTTGTCGGCAATCAGGATGCCAGCAATGGCACCAGTCTAAGGGTTCTTGACGGAATGACGCAATTCTCGACCGCATCCTATCAGGGCAGCGGTCGGATATCGTCGCTATCTGCCTATAATGGAGGAACGGGTGCTTCGCAGCAGTTGGTAGTACAGAACTTGGCCCCACTGGGAGATGGCACGGAAATAGTGACTTCAATTTCCGCTTACGCGGGCACCGGCTCCTCGACGGTCACTATACTTACGGTGAGCGGGGTTCGCGCCGAGACGGATTATGATCCCGACAGCATTTTCGGCGCAGCCAATCTCTCCCAATTCAATTTCCATCTCGACCAACTGTTACTTGGAGACGACGATTTCAGTGTCTCCGGCGCAGTATCTCAGCTTTGGGGAGACCTGGAGGTCGTCAATTCGTCGCGCTTGACGCGGTTGGGCGACGACATCTTCTCTATCGCGCAGGAGACGACCGCAGCGACTTTGTCCGGGCGGATCCAGATCTTCGGCGATGCCCAGTCGGTACAACGCGGCGCACGGGCGGCTGGAGGCAACGATATCGTAAACGTGAGTAACTTCGCGGCTGCCGGATTTGCTCTGTTCGGCGATTTTGAGACCGTGAGCGGTCGCGCACGCTATGGCAACGACCAGTTGTCGAGCGGATCCGGCAACGACTTGCTTTACGGAGACTCGCTTGCCTCAACCAGAAAGGGCGGAAACGATTATCTATGGGGGAATGGCGGAGCAGACGAGCTGTATGGTGGAGGCGGCAACGATTTCCTGATGGGCGGGAGCGGTGTCGACAAGCTTGATGGCGGCGCGGGTTACGACATTGCGAGTTACAGCACGAGTTCTGCAATCGGGACAACGATGATCCTCGATCTGGTCGATCCCAGCCTAAATACCGCTGACGCAGCGGGAGAAATACTGATCGGCATAGAGGAAATTCGCGGGCGGATTTTTTCCAGCATTGTCGATGATCTGCGTGGCGACGCAGCACGGAACACCTTCTGGGGGCTTGCCGGTGTCGATCTCCTGTCCGGGCGCGGTGGTTCGGACCGATTGTTCGGCGGGACCGAGAACGATAGGTTGAGCGGTGGACTGGGTAGGGACATTCTCTCGGGAGGCGCCGGCGCCGACACGTTCATGTTCGATGTCGCTCTGAAAGCGACAAATGCCGATACAATACGGGATTTTGTCTCGGCCGACGACACGATCGAAATCGATGCGGATCTCCTCGCACGCATTCCCACCGGTACTCTCTCGGCAAACGCGTTTTACAGGAGTTCCGGCGGCCAGGCGCACGACGCTTCCGACAGGTTCATCTACGAGACCGACACCGGACGGCTCTATTACGACAAAGATGGAACTGGCGACGCCGATCGCGTTCATTTCGCGACGATCGGTAGAAACCGCGCCATAGACAATACCGACTTCTTGATTGTCTGATCGGCTCTGCGGCATCTTCCGGTGGAACACTCGTATCAGATCAAGGACGAAGCCTTGAATGTGTCGGCACGCGCAAGATGCCAGGGGATTTTGTAGCGGTGATCTTCGGTCCCGAACAGCAACTCCCCGTGATCGAGAGGCGGATAGAGGTTGGTGAATGTGGTGACCTGGGAATGGGAAACACGCTTGTGGAAATGAAAGGTCTCGAATTCGGACGGGTGGTGCAGCCCCGCTCCAGAGACCACCTCCGCCAGGGCTTCCAGCGTCTTGCCGTGGAACTGCTTCACCCGCGTCGCCTTGTCGGGCACGACGATGGCCCGCTGGCGATCGGGGTCCTGGGTTGCGACGCCGACCGGACAAGTGTCCGTGTGACAGGTCTGGCTCTGAATGCAGCCGACTGCGAACATGAAGCCGCGGGCCATGTTGCACCAGTCCGCGCCCAGCGCCATGACGCGGGCGATGTCGAAGGCCGAGATGATCATCCCCGACGCGCCGATCTTGATCCTGTCACGTAGGTTGGTTCCCACCAGCGCATAGTGAACGAAGGTCAGCCCTTCTCGCAGCGGAAAGCCGATATGGTCGATGAATTCCGACGGCGCAGCGCCGGTGCCGCCTTCCTTGCCGTCCACCACGATGAAATCAGGAGTGATGCCGGTTTCCAGCATCGCTTTGACGATCGCCAGGAACTCATGCGCGTGCCCGATGCAAAGCTTGAAGCCGACGGGCTTGCCGCCGGAGAGTTCCCGCAACTGCTTGATGAATGCCATCAGTTCCATGGGGGTGGAAAAAGCCGGATGCGCCGACGGCGAGATGCAGTCCACCCCCATCGGGATGCCGCGAATCCGTGCAACTTCCTCGGTGATCTTGGCTGCCGGCAGCACCCCCCCATGGCCGGGCTTGGCGCCCTGGCTGATCTTGATTTCGATCATCTTGACCTGTTCGGACGCGGCATTTTCCTGGAAGCGCTCCGGCGAGAATGAACCGTCCTCGTTGCGGCAGCCGAAATAGCCCGAACCGATCTCCCATATGATGTCGCCGCCGTTCTGCCGGTGGTAGGGCGAAATACCGCCCTCGCCGGTGTCATGGGCAAAGCCGCCCATCTTGGCGCCCTTGTTGAGCGAGAGGATGGCATTGGCCGACAGCGAGCCGAAGCTCATCGCGGAGATGTTGAGCACGGAGGCATTGTAGGGCTGGAGACAGTCCGGCCCGCCGATCTTCACGCGGAAATCGGAATTCACCACATGGGTCGGCGCGAAGGAATGCGAGATCCATTCATATTTCGGCTCGTAGACATCGAATTCAGTGCCAAATGGCCGCTTGTCGAGCTGGCCCTTGGCGCGCTGATAGGCGAGCGAGCGTTTGTCGCGTGGAAACGGCCTGCCGTCCTTTTCGCCTTCGAAGAAATACTGCCTTATCTTCGGGCGGATATCTTCCATGATGTAGCGGGCGTGTCCCGAGATCGGATAGTTCCTCAGCACCGCGCGCTTGGTCTGCAGCACGTCGTGAATACCGATAACGGAGAGCATGACGAAGACGAAGAAGAATACGATCGACACGGCGAACGGCCACTCGCCGGTCAGGATCACCACGGCCAGGAAAACGGAAATCAGGATCGACGCCGTGAGCGGAAAGAACCGCATTGAAAAATAAAGCTTTAGCCGTTCCATGGACTATCGTCCCCCCGTGCACGTTCCCGTCGAGACCCTTACACAGAGTCTTATTGCGCGAAACGTGACACGCCGAAGACAGAGCGGTGTCAATTCATGTCGAGGAACACGTGCTTGGACGATTGCCGTCACGCATTCATGAAGCATTCACGACGGGTACTGTTGCAGGCGCCGTTTCGTCCGCCTCGATCTTGATCGGCGGTTGATGGGCTGAGAGGAAGTTGCCGAACGGCTTGAGATTATCGAAATTGTCGCAGATGACCTTGATCACCACCAGCAACGGCACCGCCATCAGCGCGCCGACGAAGCCCCAGAGCCACGACCAGAACGAGATGGAGATGAACACGGCCACCGCATTGAGTTCAAGCCGACGTCCGAGCAGAAGCGGCGTCATGAACTGGCCCTCCACGATATGCACGAGCAGGATGAAGGCGGGCGCCAGCATGCTGTAGGCAAGGTTGTCAAAGGTCACCAGCGAAATGATTCCGGTCAACACGATTGCGATCAACGCGCCGACATAGGGCAGGAAATTGAGAATAGCAGAGGCCACGCCCCAGACGAAGGGATTGGGAATGCCGATCAACCACAGGCCGCAACCGACCACGACGCCGACGAGGACATTGATGAAGGTGATGGTGAAGAGGTAACGGGAGATCTCGCGCTCGACATTATAGACCACGCGCAACGCCTTCTTCTTGTCGGAGAGCAGGCTAAAGCTCTGGATGATTTTCTGGTAGAACATGGTGCCGGACGCGAGCAGGAACAGCGACAGGACGAACGTGATCGCCATGGTCGTTCCCACCGACAGGAGGTTTCCGGCGGCGCGCGACAGGATTCCCGGCTGCGCGATAACGACCTTCTGGGTGTTGGCGTCGGACGTATTCTGGGCGACACTGTCGATCTGGCTGGTCGCCTCGACCGCCTTGTCGATCGCCTGGCGTATCGTCGCGACCCGTTCCTTCAGCTTGGCGCCGATCTCGGGTGCCTGGCTCACCATCTGGCTCACAGGTCCGCTCGTTGCATAGCCTATCACGCCGAAGGCGAAAACCGACATGAAGATCAAGAGCGTCGCGGACACGACGGGCGGCACGGACCATTTTGCGAGATAGCGCACGATCGGCGACAGCGTTGTCGCCAGCATGAATGCAAGCAGGACGGGCGTCAGGAATTCCCGGCCGAGATAGAGGCCGTAGATCGACAGCAAAATGAAAATGCCGCCAAGGTAGCGGTTCGTCGCAAGGCGGCTATTGCGCACTCTTTGGTGGGAGACGGTGGCGGTTTCAGGTGTTTCAACGGCCACGGATGTTCCCCTTGCGGCATGAATCGGCAAGAAACGCGCGACTGATGGGATCGGTTCCGAACCCGCTGCCGGTCCGCAACGGACGGCTATTTCCTGTTCTTGGCATAGACCACGCAGCGGTCTACGGTCGAGACGCATAATCCGTTGACCCGGGTCGCCGTATTGTTGTCGCCGGCGAATTCCACTTGCGTCACCTTGCCGTCGACAAAACGGATTTGGGTGTAGCAGAAGCCCGGAGTGCCGAGCCCGGTTCCGCCCGTCAGCCCCGGCGTCGGTCCCACGGCGAGTGTGGAGGCGCCGAAATTGACCGTGCCTCGCGCATAGATCCGCTGGTAGGTCCAGATCTTCTCGTTGTCGGTGATCTTGACGCCCATGGTGGGAAAGCCGGCGCACATGCGGACGTCCGCCTCGTTCATGCCGACCATGACGGTGCGGGACGCCTTGACCGTTCTGTCTTCCTCGACGATAGGCGACGTATCGGCGGGAACCGTGCACGAACCGAGGAGGGCAAGTAAGGCCATCGCAACAAATCTGAGTTTCATCATCGCCAGGATGTCCTTGCGTTGCTGATCTTTCGATTTCGTTTTGGCGTCCCTGTCCCCGTCGCGATGTGACGGGACCCTCCTCCGAGGCAGTGCGATACGAGATGCCTCCGGGACAGTTCCTTAAGGCGCGAGTCACCGCTTCGGTTCCGCGACGATTTGATGACTTTTGCACCTATGCCATATTCGCTCAAGGTGCAGGCACAAAAAAGACAGCCAGCCGAGGGAGCGGCTGGCTGTGTCGAGGCGGTCGAAGGGAGGCTCCGCCGCCGGTAGTCTCAAGTCCGCTTAGCGACCGAGCACGGCCTGGCGGATCTGCGAGCGGGAAATGCCGATGTCGCTGAGCGCATGGTCGCTGAGGGAAGCGAGCTCGTGAAGGGCCTTGCGGTTTTCGACGTAGTTTCTGATTTTCTTGCGGATGTTCATTTTTGTGTCTCCTGACATATGCTTTGTTCGTGCACATCAGATAGGCATTCGGCTGCTCAAGAAAAATGCATAAGGTCGCATTGTAGGCATGCAAAAAACGCAGGGGATTTTGGCGAATAAATTCAGACTTCGGTAAGGAATGCGCCCGGGGCCGCCTCTCCTCTATCTGACCACGCCCAGACCGCGCAGGCTCGGGCCCGCAACCTGCACCGCTTCGCGCCGGAACTCCGGCGCGGCGCTGGCCACGCCGATGTCGTCCGGCGTGAGCGCGCGGTAACGGGTGAAAATCTCGGCTTTCGAGGAAACCGGCAAGGGAGCCTGTGAGATATGGACGTAAGGCGCGGCGTGGTCGGCATGGCGCACTTCCGCAACCACAGCGGATGTCGCAAAGCCCAGGATCGTCGCGCAGCCTGCGATGACAGCGTTTGCCCAGCTCATTGTCCGTCTCCCTTCCCTTGATTTTGCCGGTCTAGGGCCGCAATGTTTCGGCCTTGCGTCTTTCGTTCGCATACAAATGAAACCTGCGACGGGAGCGAAATCGCATACGCTCGGCGCCATCTTGCGCTGACGGGACGAATATGCGCTTGGATGGCGATGTTTCCAGAGTGATCTGTCCGGACGAGACCAGATGAAATTGATGTATATATCGATCGGCGTCGTGGCCGTGGTACTTGGTGTTATCGGTATTGCGCTGCCGCTGCTGCCAACGACGCCTTTCCTGCTGCTCGCTGCCTGGGCCTTTGCCAAATCCTCGCCGAAGCTGGAACAGTGGCTGATCAGCCATCCTCGCCTGGGGCAGCCGATCGAAGCCTGGCGCACACGTGGCGCCATCGCCACCCGCATCAAGGTCATCGCGCTGTCCACTATGGCCATCAGCCTCCTCTATATTCTGATCTTCTCAGGCCTGCCTGTTGTGGCCAAGGTGGGCGCCGGCCTGGTTCTCACCGCCTGTGCCGCCTTCATCGCCAGCCGTCCGGCGGCTTGATCCGCTCCGAACACGCCTCTTTGTTCACGCGGGCCGTTCCGCCCCGTGGTATGACCATGCACGTCCCCGATCCCTTCGCATTTGGCATGAAGGATCGGCCGGGGCACGTTTCCGTGCCACAGTTTAGATGACCGGCCCTCGGAACCGGTCGTTAAGACACGTCTCCGTGCCCCGTATTCGGTGGTTTTTCCCGT
>Ga0164290_1002273_pt1 | contig 14788 bp, 14 predicted proteins | sample Micstemetagenome_FD_108782 | JGI IMG/M metagenome (GOLD analysis project Ga0164290, IMG submission 108782) | Contaminated culture microbial community from soil near Moab, Utah, USA - Microcoleus steenstrupii SON62 (Illumina Assembly) | ecosystem: Environmental > Terrestrial > Soil > Soil crust... | reverse complement strand
ACCCCAAAATCAAAACCATCGACTACACAGCACCAAACCACCGCCATGCAAAGTGACTACCGTTGACTGACACTCCGTCATCACGCAACGCCGCGGGTGACTACCTTTGACTGACACTTGGCCAATCAAGGGTAGGAAACTTGGGCGTATAGTCTTCCGTGCTGCTGAAGCACGGCCCCATTGAAGCGGCAGCGAGGCGGCTCGTGTCCTTCGCACATCTCCCGGTCTTCCGTGCTGCTGAAGCACGGCCCCATTGAAGCCGCAAAGAGCCCTCATGCCCCATCTCCGGGTGAGCGTCGTCTTCCGTGCTGCTGAAGCACGGCCCCATTGAAGCGCAGCCACCGGCTGCATCGTTCAGGTCAACAAAGATCGTCTTCCGTGCTGCTGAAGCACGGCCCCATTGAAGCCAGACGGCCGAGCCGCACACACCGGGAGTGAATGCCAGTCTTCCGTGCTGCTGAAGCACGGCCCCATTGAAGCCATATGTTGACCGAAGCTGAAAAGCAGATGGCTGAGGTGTCTTCCGTGCTGCTGAAGCACGGCCCCATTGAAGCTCAGCCGCAAGGGCCAAGTCAAACCACTGCCCATCGGGTCTTCCGTGCTGCTGAAGCACGGCCCCATTGAAGCTTTGTTCTTCCGCTTGTACCCAACCGCGAAACCGACTTGTCTTCCGTGCTGCTGAAGCACGGCCCCATTGAAGCGCTGGTCGGCGAGTTGGCCATTTGGTGTAGATTGGGCGTCTTCCGTGCTGCTGAAGCACGGCCCCATTGAAGCAACCGCTTCGGCAGGCTCCCCACGTTGATGGACGTGTCTTCCGTGCTGCTGAAGCACGGCCCCATTGAAGCGAGGTCTATTTCCCGGACATCACGCAGCCACCCTTGTCTTCCGTGCTGCTGAAGCACGGCCCCATTGAAGCCTGACTGATTTCGCCGAAATCAACCGTGTGAGGAAGTCTTCCGTGCTGCTGAAGCACGGCCCCATTGAAGCGAGATTTCCGTGTCGATCTGTCACTCGCACCATCAAAGTCTTCCGTGCTGCTGAAGCACGGCCCCATTGAAGCCATTCAGTCACCTCGATTTCGGTTTGCATGGTCTCTGTCTTCCGTGCTGCTGAAGCACGGCCCCATTGAAGCGGACTGCCGCCAATTCCGCCTGTTACCCCGCTTCTGGTCTTCCGTGCTGCTGAAGCACGGCCCCATTGAAGCTCCGCGGTCGATGTCGCGGCGGGCTTGGCCGGTTTGGTCTTCCGTGCTGCTGAAGCACGGCCCCATTGAAGCAAGAAGCTCCGGCCGACGTCGTCACGATCGAGAATCGTCTTCCGTGCTGCTGAAGCACGGCCCCATTGAAGCCCGTGGTCGTTCTCCGGGTTCACCGCGGACTCCGAGTCTTCCGTGCTGCTGAAGCACGGCCCCATTGAAGCGAGACGTCGGCAGACCGCCAGTACCATTCGGGCCAGGTCTTCCGTGCTGCTGAAGCACGGCCCCATTGAAGCCGCGATGAGGTGCAACTGCACTACCGCGCGGAGTATGACGTCTTCCGTGCTGCTGAAGCACGGCCCCATTGAAGCGTGTCGACCGCGGCACGCGCTGCCGCTGCGTCTGACTGCGTCTTCCGTGCTGCTGAAGCACGGCCCCATTGAAGCCAGTTGCCGCCGAGCAGTCGCATCTGTTCGACCAGGTCTTCCGTGCTGCTGAAGCACGGCCCCATTGAAGCAACGCACAGCAGAGGTAACTCATGGCATCGACTGGCAGGTCTTCCGTGCTGCTGAAGCACGGCCCCATTGAAGCGTTTTCGGACTGGGCCCGTCGGGTACCAGTCCCACGTCTTCCGTGCTGCTGAAGCACGGCCCCATTGAAGCACGACAGATTCTCAGCATGTCGCTTACATGGAGAGTGGTGTCTTCCGTGCTGCTGAAGCACGGCCCCATTGAAGCCGTCGATGATGGGATTCGGTTTATCCCCGAAATCGGCGGGTCTTCCGTGCTGCTGAAGCACGGCCCCATTGAAGCGAGATCGAGGTCACCGCCACGCTGCGAACTGATGCGAGTCTTCCGTGCTGCTGAAGCACGGCCCCATTGAAGCGGTGCAAATAAATCAATGTCGTTGACATCCTCATTAGCGTCTTCCGTGCTGCTGAAGCACGGCCCCATTGAAGCAACCGCTTCGGCAGGCCCCCCACGTTGATGGACGTGGTCTTCCGTGCTGCTGAAGCACGGCCCCATTGAAGCGATTCCCATCGCCACATCCGGCCCGAACAGACAGGCATGTCTTCCGTGCTGCTGAAGCACGGCCCCATTGAAGCGACGAATCAACGCGGCTACCGCTCCCCGCGACCGCGACGAGCTGCTCAGCGACGTCGGCAATTACTTCTGCGGCACATACCGGCATCCCCGCATGGCTCTCGGCGACTTCGTAAATTCTGGCGACGGAGACATCGACACAGTATCCCTCACGCCGGGACATCGAACTGATCGTTCACGTTGTGCGCTTCGGTCGCAGTTGCCGCACGCGCCACCATTCCTCTGCAGCCGGCTTTCCAGGTACTCGCTCGAACTCACGATTGTTGCGGAGCGTAGCCCGTACATTCTCAGCAGTTGTCTGGTGTTCGGTGGCAAACGCGTCAAGGAATTTTGCGGTGATCTGTCGTCCGTCGCTCTTGTGCTTCTTCAGCTGCATGAACAGAGGATGACTGATCCTTCCCGGAGGCGGACCGACGGCTAGCACTTCGAGGTCGTCGAGTTCAATTACCGGATATTCCGCCACCGTCGGTCCTGCTCGCCGTTGTCGCGGTGGGCTCGTGAAGAGCGATTCAGTTGGTAGCTCAGCTTTCCAGAGATTCAGCTTCCCAAGATTGGGATCGGCGTCGCTAGGGGAAGCGGCTCAGCCAATATCCAGTTCCATGCGCCAATGCCGTGTCGCCAACTGGATTTTGTGAACTTCTTGAGGAATTTGGCGAGGGGCTTGAGTTCGGGCGTCAGTTCAGCGCGGCTATGCAAATGCGCATCAAGAGTGTCCAGCATTTCCTCAGACAGGCAGTCGAGCACTTGGACCTGCCCAATGATCGCACCTGTAACCCCATCGCCTGGTGAGTCTCGGTCTGCTTGTCCTTCCCAACGACTGGCGTGAATACAGATTGTTCCGCGGTAGGGCGTCTTCCACGATCGGAGCTCGTTCCATTTGTCGCCGAAGATGATCTGATCAGCATACGGCTGGCGGACCGACAGGATGCGAACTTCCATTCTCGATCCTGGAAAGTGAGTCGATGTCATTATTGACTTCCCACAAAGGCTCAACGTTGCGTTTGGGATGTCCGTTCCAGATACTGCCTACCTGACAGCAATCTTGGAAAGATCAGGCAGTCGTTCTGGGTGGAGGAAATATACTTGGCCAAGAAAAAGAAATCACCGCCACATCCCAACCCGCGCTTGAAAGAGCTGAAGTCTTTTATCCTGCAGAAAAGTGACGAGCTGTGCGCTATGCAATTGTTTGGGGATGAGGAAGCTTCCGATCGATACCAGTCGATCGCGGAGCAGGTTGAGCTAATCCAATCCCCGGAGGATGCTCTATTCGTTGTTGGAGATGCTGCTTTCTTTAGAGACTTGCCGTCTATACTCGACGTAGACGGCGTGCTGGGGTCCCTTCCGTATCTCGACTACTTTGAGACCGACGAAGGAAATCCTGTCCAGGATCTCATGGGCTCGTACGTTCTTCAAGAGCATTACGGTATCGACCTTGGCGAAATCCCTGGTGACCTTGAGGATGTCGCGGAAAGAGTTCTTGACGAGTACGACGTTCCTTACTGGACGCGAACATTCGCCCGGTTCGCGCACGCCCTGTGGCACGCCCAGCTGCTCTTGCGACACAGGCACCAGGTGGCGATCAATATTGAAGCGGATCACGGATTCGTGCCTTTCACGATCCGCAGCGGTAAGGATGCCAACGGCAATTCAGGGCTGAGGGTTGAGTTGTCCCTTGGCCCCCGCAAGAAATGCGCCGATAACCATCAGCGTTTTGCAGCACTACCTGTGGCAAAACTGGCCGTGTCACAAGGCCGACGGCAGGGAGAGTATACGTTTCCTGTAGAGACCGATTTGATCCAATTTCAGCTGTTGTGCGAATATCTGCAGCAAAAGCTTGGAAAAGGCGACTTCAACAATGGCTCCTGGGCATTCATCGTCGAGGATGAAGGATCTGAGTCTTCTGACATCCAAGCACGTGCTCTGGATCCACTGATGGATCCAGATTTCTTGCCCGATTCACCGGACGAGTATAAGGATCGGTTGGTCGCTGACTGGTTGCAATCCAGCGAGAAGTCGCGTCAAGGTAAGCCCCAAATCACGGCAGCTAAGCCAGGACAAGAGTGAGGCAGTCAGGGACGCAACGCAAGAGAATCGTGCTGATTAAGGGTTACAACGTGGCGACATATCTCGGCCATTTCGTTTCTCAGCGACGTCAGCAGCTGGACAGATCGATCGAACAGCTGGCTCAGGCGGTTTTCGAAGGGGCCGGCGATCTCGCGCTGGACCTCGAAGCGGGATGTGGCACCTTCGACAATCGCGTGACAGAGCGACTGGCGGACTTTCTTGAGGTGCCTGCGAACGTCCTTGATGCGATCTCGTGGTTCGACGACGAGTGGAAGACAAGAGAGGTTCCCATGGAAATGCCTGTCCGAGCAGGGGCAGGGATCGTGGTTTCGGGGCAGATACCCGAGCATGTGCGTACTGCCGCCCAGGGTGAAACCTATGTGCGCGACCGGTCCGTTGCGACTGGCCTGCAGATGACACTTTTTGTAAACAAGAAGATTGCAGTTCAATATCGAGCCGGACGCATCGAGTCTCGGCAGATGTACATCCCAGGCGGGGAACGGGTGCCGCTGCGGATCACCCGAAGCAGCGCCGAGGATGACTGGAAATTCGAGTATGGGACTTCGGAACCCGGCCGTGCTTGCGAATGACCATAGACCCACCAAACTCCTCGTGGCATCGAACAATTGTATCCCGTTCTAGGTCAATCATTTGCAAGAACGTGACCAACGAGCATCAAAGCTGAATGCCTGAATCAGACCCTCACGTGTGACCTGCTCAATCCGGGTGGACGATTGAGATGCTGCGGGAGCCACTGAACGAGTCGACTGCAGAGCTGGAATTCCGACGTCTGCCAGTCGGGAAACTTCCTCTTGCGATAATGCCCTGGCTACGACCACCAGATCATCAATCGCTCCAAAGCAACCATCGCCAAAGTCACTGCGGACTTCGAGAGTACGGCGGTAGCCTTCACCCCAGGATGTCCGGTACTGCTTCGCAAACGTGACAGCATTCTGCTTGTCGATGTAGAGAGACACAATGCCACTCCCATCGTAGACGAGGGCCAGATGGTGCCACTGACCGTCGACGATCGAACGGCTCCCGGCTAGCTCATTTTGCCCCCCGGGATTGCCGACAAACGGACGGAGCGGCGTAGGCCGACCAGGCTGTGTGCCGAATATTGCAACGTAAACGGCATCATTGACCTCCAGTGTGCCGTAAATGAACGGCAACTGGAGGTCAGCTGTTGGGCTGTCCAACTTCAACCAGCATGCGACGGTTCGAGGAAGACCACCCATGGGCAGGCCGTCGCGAGGCATCGCAATACGTTGTCCGTTGAGTCGAAGTGCCTGTCCGTGGATACCGGGCACCAGCTGAGCATTGTCGACCAGCAGGGGTTGAGCATCACGGGCTAAGTTTGGCAGACGAGGAGCTGTGTCGCCGGCCCGATCAAGGGCGTCAAAGGACAATGCTAGGACGAGATGCTGAGGCAGACGACGCGTGTCGGGTGGTGGATCAGGTTTAAGCGGTTGTTGCGGGACCGCGGCCCGAAACAGCTTCGAGTCTGGCTGTCCAGTCGCCCTGAGCTCGGGATCAACCGGGTCTTGCGGCAAGGCGGCCTTGGTGGTGATCAAAGCCTCTGCGGGGATGAGCTGAGGCGTGTCCGGTCGGCGATCGGCACGACCTTGCTCGTGCATGAGATCAGCAGGAGTTGCAGCAAGGTTGGCCGATCGGCCGGGCCGGGCCGTACCGTGCGGGGCGTGATTCGATTCTTGCAAGGGATCGCTCAACGCGCTGTGGAACGGGGTGACTTCGTTGGAACGGCGGACCTTGCAAACCATCTGATGAGACGCATTTGTCATGATCCTGAAATTGGACTGATCGCCTCGGACATCGCTGCCCGTTTGAAGGCTGAGCTGCGGAAGCGCCAGCTGTCGCAGACGAAGTTCTGAGATACAGCAACTGGAAAGTGAACTCGTGTTCTTTTGTGCGACACATGCCCTGCTAAACAGTTGAACCTCGAATATACTGACAGTTCGATCGATCCGGTGAGCGACGAACTAGTGGATTAGACGGAGAACCCAATGGGATTTCTCCGGAATTCATGAACGCAGTGGTCCAACAGCGAGAGGTACGGCGGTCTGCGACCGGCCAAGCGTCAAAAGTCTTGAAGGATCCTGACAAGGTTACCACGAAGAACAGTCTTTTCGGTCTGCAGCCACAGTGCGGCAGTCGACTGGGAGTAGATCGCCATGGCCAGAATGATTCCCGACATGTACCCGGCCGACACGCAAAGTACTGCTGAGCGGACGCTGTTCACAGCGCTCGAGACGGGCCTCGATGATGACTTCACGGTGCTGCACAGCGTCCCCTGGCTCGATGGCGCCGCGCGATATTTGCAGCAGGGGGAATGCGACTTTGTCGTGATCCATCCACGGCATGGGCTGCTGGCGATCGAAACCAAATCGGGCGACGCGTCCTATGATGCCCAGCGGCGGACCTGGTATCGACCCGACGGCACATCACTCAACAAAGATCCGTTTACGCAGGCACAACAGTCATCCCATCACATGGAAAAACTTTTACGGCGAGACGTTCCCGGATGGAGTCAGGCGAATCCTCCCTTCGGTTTCGCGGTGGCGTTCCCGGATGCCGATCAGGTGCTGGGGCGATTTACGACTCACGTCCATCCGGACATTGTCATTCTGCAGTCCGATCTGGCGAAACTGCAGTCTCGGATCCCAAGCATCCTGGAGCGGTATCGGTCTCCACAGGTTCAGATGTCGTCCGCACTCTTTCAACGCGCGCTCGATCGACTTCTTCCGGAATTCCAGGTTGCCCGCAGCCTCCGAGCCCAGGTCCGCCATCAGAATCAAGGTCTGGTGCGGATGACAGAAGAACAATCTCGGTATCTGGAGGCTGCGCGGGGAAATCGCCGGCTCCTGATTGACGGGTGCGCAGGCTCAGGCAAGACGCTCCTCGCCTTCGAAAAATCCCTGCGTCTGGCGGAATCCGGGTCTCGGGTCCTGCTCCTCTGTTTCAACATCCCCCTGGCCAACTGGCTCAGGGATCTGGCCCGACAGCATGCCCCGGCCGGTCGAGTCGACGTGTTTCACTTCCATGGGTTATGCGAACACGTAACTCGCTCCACGGGACGAGCATTCGAGGTGCCCGTGGATGCCGGAAGTCAATTCTGGGATATCGACTGTGCGGCCCGCTTGGAGAAGTCTCTGCCGGAATTTCCGGACCGCTATGACGCCATCGTCGTGGACGAAGGACAAGACTTTATCGATTACTGGTGGATTCCCATCGAAGAGCTGCTGGCTGACCGGGAGTCCGGACGCTTCTACATCTTTCATGATCCCCAGCAGAACATCTTTCAGCGGCAGAACGGGTTCCCCTTTCGGGAACCCGCGATGTCTCTCGACCTGAACTGCCGCAACGCTCCGAAGATCGCCAACTATGTGCACGACGTTATCGGCAGTTCTGCACGATCCGCGGGTTTGCACTCGGAAGATATTGCCCCCGACGAACGAGTCATTCACTCGGACGACGAGGAACGGCATGTCCTAGCGGAACTCGTCGAGCGGCTGGTGGGGCGTGAGCGGCTCGACCCGTCACAGGTCACGATCATCGGTCGGCATCGATTCGAGAACTCGCCCTTTGCCGCGGGGCTGGAAGTCGCCGGCATTCCGATTGTTAGTGAAACCGAGCCGCCAACCGACCGACCGGTCATCCGCTATGCCACGATCTACCGCTTCAAAGGCCTGGAAACTGACTGTGCGATCCTAAGCGGGTTTTCCCACGGTGATGACGATCGCTCCCGGCGGGAATTGTATGTGGCCGCCTCTCGGGCGAAGGCACTGTTGTTTGTCCTGCTTCGCGAGTGACCACTCCCGATTGTCCCCTTCAAGCTTTTTCCGGATCGTGACGAATCAGTCTCCCTGAAGCGATTGGCACCCATGTTTCAGTTCATCCATGCCGCTGACATTCACCTCGACAGTCCCCTCGAGGGTCTCGCCGTCTATGAGGGGGCACCCGTCGACGAACTCCGCGGGGCGACACGAAGGGCTCTGGAAGCCCTGGTAAGTCTCGCAATCGAAAAAGGGGTACGGTTCGTCATCATCGCCGGCGATCTTTACGACGGCGACTGGCCGGATTTCAGCACCGGCTTGTTCTTCAATCGTCAGATGATCCGGCTCAAGCAGGCCGGCATCCCCGTCTTTTTGATCGCCGGGAATCACGATGCAGCAAATCGGATGACCCGCAGCCTGCAGCTGCCCGACAACGTGACGCTGTTTCCCTTCGATAAACCGACCACCGTAAGGCTGGAAGATGTTGCTGTCGCGCTCCATGGACAGAGCTTCGCCCAACAGGCGGTCACCGAGGATCTGTCGCAGTCTTACCCGCCGCCAGAAGCTGGACTGTTCAACATCGGCATTCTGCACACCAGTGCCACGGGCCGTGAGGGGCATGAAACGTATGCGCCGTGTACCCCGGCAGGGCTTAAGTCCAAGGGATATGACTATTGGGCTCTAGGGCATGTTCACACGCGCGAAGTTCTCGCCGACGAGCCCCCGATCGTCTTTCCCGGCAATCTTCAGGGCCGTCACATTCGTGAGACAGGGCCCAGGGGGTGCTACCTGTGTACCGTCGATGACCACCGCGGCGTCGCGCTCGAGTTCCAGGCTCTGGACGTTTTGCGTTGGGAACGGGCGGAAGTGGATCTGGCCAAGACCGACAGCCTCGATGAGGTTCAGCAACGCGTCCTTGCCGGGCTGAGGGCCTGTCGGGACCGGGCCGATGGCCAGTCCTTGGCTGTTCGCATCGAGCTCCGAGGAACAACGCTGCTGCATTCCCATCTTGCGTCCCACCGGTCGAAACTCACGAATGACGTGCGCAGCTGGGCCTTTGAAGTTGCCAGCGACCTCTGGATTGAAAAGGTTCGGATCCATACCACTCCGCCTGAAATCACCAACCGCGAAACTGTCGATGGGGATGATCCCCTGTCTGAATTGACCGAGGTGATCGCGGAGCTCAGAGCGGATCCCGAGCAGTGGTCAGCCTGTGGGATTAAGTTTGAGGCCCTGCGGAACAAGCTCGGGGACAAAGCCGACAAATTGCTGCCCCTTGCGGATTCTCAATGGCGATCCTCTGTCCTTGACGAGGCGGCGGCGCTGCTGGAACAGTTTTTTGCCCAGGAAACCTCAGAATGAAACTGCGGACTCTTCAACTGAAGGCCTTCGGCCGGTTCACCGAGCGCATGCTGGAGTTTGATCCCGGCGAGGCCAATCTTCTCGTTGTTTATGGTCAAAATGAGGCCGGCAAGAGCACGACGCTCCGCGCGATTCGCGATCTGCTCTTTGGAATTCCCGAGCGGACCGGCGATGGATACCTGCACGGTAATTCGAGATTGCGGCTCGGTGGCTGTCTGGAAAATCGGAGCGGGGATTCGCTCCCCTTCGTGCGGCGAAAGGGACGCATCGCGACGCTGCGGGATGCGCAGGACCGAGAACCGTTGGATGACGGTGTCCTGGAGCCGTTCCTCGGATCGGTCAAGCCGGACGTGTTTCAGACGTTGTTCGGGATCGACCACGAACGGCTGAGAAAAGGGGGTGAAGAGCTTCTCCAGGAGGACGGGGAGATCGGCAAGCTGTTATTCTCCGCCGCTGGGATGGTGGCGCTGCAACAGCGCGTTCGAGAGCTCGAAGCTCGGATCGAGGATCTTTTTCTGCCAAACGCGAGGAAGCCTCAAATCAATACGGGCATCGCGTTACTCCGAACTGTGCGCGACGAACTCAAAAGGGTTCAGTTGACGGAACCGGCGTGGAAGCAGCATGGGAAGAACTTCCGCTCGGCGGAAAAGAGACTCGAAGAGGTCAACGCACAGCTCCAGCAGCAACGCGGGGAGCAACAGCGTCTGACTCGCATCCAGCAGGCCCTGGAGTCGGTCAGTGCTTGGAAGGAAATTCAACGGAACCTGAATTCGCTCGCGACAGCCCCCTTGCTCCCGGACGATTTTGGAGAGCGTCGGGAGGCCGCGACCACCGCCCTGGAAGCAAGTCTGCCGCAGCAGGAAAACGCTCGGAAACGTCTGCAGTTGATTGAGGAAGAGCTGACTCAGGTTCAGCTGCCCGAGTCTCTCCTCTCCGGCCGGGTCCGGATTCGGAATTTGCAGGAGTCCCTGGGGAGTCACAAAAAAGCCCAGGACGACCGAAAATCGCTTGTCGGACAGCGTCAGGAAATCGGGCGTCGCATCGAGCGACTGCTGCAGGAACTCGAACGCCCCGGAGACCTGGCAGCAATCGAGCAACTGCGGCTGCCCGTCGTGGAACGAACGCGGATCCAGGAGCTCGCCAATGAACACGGCGGCGTTCTCGCAGACTATGAAGGGGCCCGACGCGCAGTCAGCGATCTGCAGGACAAGCTAGTGTCCTGCCGCCAACGGTTGACCGAGTTGGGACCTGTTCCCGAAACACGGGAGCTGCGTCAGAGGCTGCGACGCCTGCATGCAGAAGGGGCTCTCGAGTCCGCCCATCGAAAGGTTGTGGCCGCTCTGGCAGTCCTTGAGTCGCAGCTCGGGGTTCTGCTGGCGCAGCTGCCCGGGTGGACAGGATCACTCGAAGCGTGTGAACGTCTGCCGGTTCCGGGTGAAGAGAGCGTCCAGCGGTTCACGCGCGACTTTGACGAACAGCACCGGCAGTTGGCGATGACAGGTGGGAAGCTTCGGGACCTTGACAGTGATGAGCGGAACCTTACGCAGAAACTCAGCGATATGATCGCTGCCGGGAGCATCCCCTCGGACGAGGAACTCCGCGTTGCGCGCGAGCGTCGTGATCGTGGCTGGGAACTGGTTCTTGCGACTTGGGAACAGAGGGAGGAGGACCTTGCCGCTACGGTAGCCTGGCTGGCGGAGACTGGGCTAGGCAGTGATCTGCAAGCGGCATACCGACACTGCGTGAGCCTTGCGGATGAACTTGCTGATCGCCTCCGTCGAGAGGCCGATCGTGTGGCCGAAAAGCAGCAGTGGGACGAGCAGCATCGCAGTCTTCTGAAGCGGCGTCAGGAAGTCGAACAGGAGGACAGTACGTCTCGGAAGCGTCTGGCTGAATTCGAATCGGACTGGCGATCGCTCTGGGAACTGGTTGGTGTCGCCCCCCTCCCGCCAGAGGAGATGTTGGGTTGGCTAAAGAAGCACCGAACGATCGTCGACCGAGCCGCAGATCTCCGTGAGCAGCAGTTGGCTGCCAGCAACCTGGCCCAACAGATTGAGGCAGCACGGAAGGAACTCGTGCCACATATGGTCTCGCTTGAGGGAGGGACCGTATCCACGGAGTCTTCCCTTCGCGAACTCCTGGAAAGAGCTGAATTGGCCTGCGAGACCTCCGAGGGCCGGCGCGCTGAGCTTGAGCAGGCGAGAAGTCGGATCCAAGAACTGGAGGCGGACCTGAGCCGCGCTAAGTCTGCGGAACAGCAGGCTGCCCAGGTCGTGTCGGATTGGACCAGTGCGTGGAGGGCCGCACTGGCTCCTTTAAGGCTCGATCCCGACACAACGTCCGGCCAGGCGACTCAAGTTCTGACTCAACTCACCCACTTGCTGGAACTCCATGATCAGTCGGAAGGGTTCCGGACGCGGATCGAAGGCATTGATGCCGATGCGTCCGCCTTCCAGACGTCCGTCGAGACGTTGGTGGCCGAAGTGGCCCCGGACCTCGGCGGGCGTTCGTCGGTCGAAGCCGCTGGCGAACTGGCACAGCGTCTGGAAAGCGCGGTTAGAGCCGAGACCAGACATCAAACACTTGTCAGTGACCGACAGACCACACGTCAGACGCTCGCCGACGCAGAGACGGCCGTCCGCGAAGCGAGGCTGAAGTTGCAGAGGTTGTGTGAAGAAGCCAGTTGTGAAAGCGTTGAACAACTCCGGACGGCTGAGCAGAAAAGTGCCGCGAGACGAAGTCTCGAGGGTCAACGGGAGGGATTGTCAAAACAGCTGCGTCAACTCGCGGGCGGAAGACTGATCGACGAATTCCTCGCCGAAGTTGACGAGCTGAACGTTGATGAACTGTCCAGCCAGATCTCCTCCTTTCGTCCGCTGATCGAGAGTCTGGAAGCTGAGCAGACCACGCTGATCGGCCAGGTCAAGGAGTACCAGCTCAAACGGGACCAGATGTCGGGAGGTGACGAGGCGGCTCAGCTGGCCGAACGTTGCAAGCAGATCGAAGCGGATCTTGAAGAACAGGTGCGAGAACTGGTGGTGTTGCAAGTTACCCGGAGTGTCCTTGATCGGGGGATCGAGCAGTATCGCAAGAAACATCAGGGGCCGATCCTCAACAGGGCCAGCATCGTGTTCAGCCAGATGACCTGCGGATCGTTCGCGGAGCTACGGGCCGATCAAGATGAGCAGGGAAAACCGGTCCTCGTCGGGCTGCGCAGCGCCGACCAGACCATCGTGCAGATCAGCGAAATGAGCGATGGAACGCGGGATCAGCTCTACTTGGCGCTGCGGATTGCCAGCGTAGAAAACTGGAATCAGCAGCATGAGCCGCTGCCATTCATCCTCGATGACGTGTTGATCAACTTCGACGACGACCGAGCCACCGCGGCCCTCCAGGTGCTCGCCGATCTTTCGGTGACGACACAAGTCATTTACTTCACGCACCATCTGCACCTACTGGACCTGGCGGGAAAGGCCATCAAACCCTCTCGCTGGCATCGACACACCCTGGACAGCGTCTCCAGGACGCCTTGAGGTGACGCCGGACACAAAAACAAGAATGCTGGCAGAGCATTCCTCACGTTGAGCAGCCGAAGGCTCAACCCCTTCGTTCGCCGTCCTGAGTGTGCGGAACAGACGAACGGACATGAAATTGACTTGCTAACGATTGCTACTCACCTCGACCGCATTGGTCGCAAATCGACAAAATCTGCATGGCGAACACTCTAAAGATTTCTGCAAGTCAGGTACCGCATGGATTCCCTGTTTGACGACTACTTTGACCAAGAAGAGTTCATTTTCCCTGAGTATGGGGGCGTGACCGGCCAGGTTCAGGTCAATTGTCCTTACTGCCAGGCCGCCGAGGAAGTCGCTGTCGAAATGGACGGTAGCTGCGCCGGTCATCGTTGCTCCCAATGCGGCCACTGTTTCTATTTGCTGTCCCCAAATGATTCATGATCCCGTCTTGCAGCCCAACCGGAACACCATCATCGGCCCAAATTGCGACGCAATGCGCGAACGTCGACTTGGCGGACATACGTGGATTTGTTGGCGGCGGTTTGAAAGTGTGGCGCTAGGTGGCGGCGATGGCGGAATGAAAGTGTAGCGCCCAGATGATCACCTGAGATTGGGATGTTGACGTCGGCGTAGGTGACGGAACTGTCCAGATCGAGGATCAGTTATTTGAGCGGCTGCCGCCGATGGACCTGGTCAATCCACTGGCCGGAGAGCTTCATCAACGCCGTGAGATTGCCCTTGGTGCTGAGCGTCGCCGTCTCGAAGCGGCCCACTTCGCTGACTGCGGATCCAGCGCCGCAAACAGGGACATCAGCGACGCGACGTCGCACGCCGACAGCAATACCACGTGCCCCGATGGACAACGAACTTCCACCGCCAGCGTCGATTCGGGAAGCACTGTCACCGGCACAAACACCATCGCGGGCTGCGTCGCCAAAGGCCACTTACGCGCGGGCGACTTCGCAGGGGGAATCGTTGTCGATGAAGTCGAAGCGGCTGCCGCTTCGTCCCGCGCCCGTAATTCCCGATTCCAATAATAAAACGCCGTCTCGATCAGCCCGTGTTGCTGGCAATACGCGCGGACGCTCAGCCCACTCGTCGCCCACCGTGCCACCCGCTCCCGCCACTGGCGTTCCAGTACCGGATCCCGCTGCCCGCGCACCATGCCGCTCTCCTCGATGGAAAGCCACCAAGGTTATCACCACCCGCAAGAAGGCCGTTCACCGAACGGTCACCACGCAGGAACGTCTAACCGCTAAAGAAAAATCCCCTTGGGAGCGGCCGAATGGCCACTCCCAAGGAGGTTATAAGGCATGTTGGATTCGTAAGCGTGACGTCATTGCTTTCAAACGGCCGTGTCCGCCACGCTCAGTTCACTGCCGAGCAGATTCAACGCGAGGTCCGCGTCGACCGGCAGGTCGCGGAGCCAGCGGGTGCATTAGTGAACCAGCAACCCCGCGGCGATGCTGGCGGCGTAGATCGTGCTCTGGGCCGTGCAGCTGCCGACCTGGGCTTCCGCCTGCGGAAAGAGCGTGGTCGCATAGTGCCGGCCACTGGCCGCATCGGTGGCGGTCAGGATCCGCAGGACTTCGCCGCGCACCTGAGCGCGTTTCACGGAAAATTCTTTCATCCAACTTGTGTCCTCTGCGTTGTTACGGCATAACGATTTTCTCCCATTGATTGTGTAAGTCTCCCGACCTGACATCAGGATTTCTACCAATGTCGTTTGATTGGCTCGCCAAAGTGCGCTGTGGT
>Ga0164290_1002272_pt1 | contig 14788 bp, 15 predicted proteins | sample Micstemetagenome_FD_108782 | JGI IMG/M metagenome (GOLD analysis project Ga0164290, IMG submission 108782) | Contaminated culture microbial community from soil near Moab, Utah, USA - Microcoleus steenstrupii SON62 (Illumina Assembly) | ecosystem: Environmental > Terrestrial > Soil > Soil crust... | reverse complement strand
CAGCGTTGTTGGTAGCCAGGGTGGTCTGCTGGGGCTGGGGGGCGATGGCCTGGTGTTCGTTACGAGGATCGCAGGCGGTCAGCGCCAGCGTCAGGAAGAGAAGGTAGGACAGAAGTACTTTCGAAGAGGTGAAGACCGATTTCATGAGTTTGTGGTGTTTTTCAGTGCTTGATGATTAACGCTTGTACTTAGAATACTTGCGAAATCCTTGCCTGTCTGACAAATATTTTATAAACCACTGTAAATCAATAATTAGGCCAGAAACACACGTATGCCAAATTATGTCAAAAGTCCAAATTTTGGAATCGTTTTAATAAATGGACATATTTTTGGAAACGGGATGAATTCCAAATGGTATTCAGGCAATTAGGAATATAATTTTTTTGGCAGGCAGCGGCCGGTAAGCGGCTGAGAAGGGCCGCTGAGAAGGGAAGATTCCAAAAAATATACAGCTGGCTAGCCGCGAAGCAGCGACTTCTTGAACTGCAGGGGATTGCTGCCGGTAACTTTGCGGAAGACGCGATTGAAGTAGGAAAGGCTTTCAAAGCCGGAGGCAAAACAGACCTCGGTAATGGACTGGTCGCGCAGCAGCAGCTTCTTGGCCTGTTTAACGCGGTACTGGTTCACGTATTCGGTGAAAGTCATGCGGGTCATTTTCCGGAAGTACCGACTGAAGGCCGAGGGCGTCAGGCTGGTCAGGTCTGCCAGTTCCGCCAGTTCGATCGGGCGCTGGTAGTGCTGGTCGATAAACGCGTAGACCTGTTGCATCCGGTGCTGCTCCTTGCGGGTATGGTTAGGTTCGATGGGCCGGGTATGGAGCAGGGTGGCTTCCGGCGAGCCGGCCAGAAACTGCAGGATATCGAGGAGTTCCATCAACTGTCGGAAATGACTCAGTTCGGGCAGCTTCAGCAGGCGCTCCCCGGCCAGCCGCTTCGTTTCACCCCCGAACGCCACCGCCTTCCGGGCCTGGTCAAAGAGCCGGGCAATATCCGACAGCTCGGGCATCTCCGTCAGTTGGTTGCCCAGAAAGTTTTCCCGCAGCTGCACGACCACCTTCCGGTAATCCGTCCTCACGCCATAGTCAAAATTCAGGTGCGGAATATGCGGCCCGATCAGAACCAGGTCGCTGCCTTCGTAGCGCGACAGGTGATCGCCTACCTGCCGCGGCCCGTCGGCCCCTTCGATATAGACCAGTTCATATTCCGGATGGAAGTGCCAGTAGTAAAAATCGTTCAGGTGCGGCGTCAGCAGAATCCGGAACGAACTGTTATCGTCGGGCCGAACCTCCTCACGGCTGATTTTCATTTGGTTTATAGTTTAGGGTTTATAGTTTATGATGGCTTCGCCGGAGAGTTTAAATCGGGGCATAGCAACCATAAACTATAAACCCTAAACTATAAACCATTCCGTTTATGTCAAAATTGTTCAAATACTGGCCCTTTGCGGTGTAGAGTCGGGGCGGTTCGCTGGCCTACCTTTGTGCTATACAAAACCCTAACGCTTATTCGCCATGCAACCAACGATGCCGACAATGGCCCCTACGATGGCCCCGACCATGGTTCCCAACAATGCCCATACCGATATCCCGGGCAATCCCTCAACCGCAACCAGTAGTCACATCAAATTAAACGACCGCTCCAATGGTAAGCCCCTGCGTGTTCTGTCAGAAGAGGATTGGCAATTCTGGATCCACAACGGATACATTGTCATCAAAAATGCCGTGCCCCGCGAGCAGGCGGAGCGACTCGCACGCTTCCTGTGGGAGTTTGAAGAGAAAGACCCTAACGACCCCAGCACCTGGTACGCCCCTCCCCGGGCTGAGATGAAAATGAAGGAGCTGACGGGCAGCGGAATGGTGGAAATCTACAACCACCAGTACCTCTGGGATAACCGCCAGACCCAGCGTGTCTACGACGCCTTTGTCGACATCTGGGGCACCGAAAAGCTCTGGGTCACCATCGACCGGGCCAACCTGAACCTTCCGCTCCGGCCCGAAGATACCTTCAAAGGATTTATTCACTGGGACTACGATCCCGAAACCCGTCCGCAGAACGTGCAGGGCGTGCTGGCGCTGGCCGACCAGACCGACGAAAACATGGGCGGTTTCCAGTGCATTCCGGAACTGTACCGGACCTACGATACCTGGAAACTGACCCAGCCCGCCGACCGCAACCGCTTCAAGCCGGATATCACGGGTTTTGAAGACAAACTGGTAAAAGTCAAAATGGAGGCCGGCGACCTGCTGATCTTCAACAGCACCCAGCCGCACGGCATCCGGCCGAACCGCTCGGGCGATAAAGTCCGCCTGGCGCAGTACATCTCCATGATGCCGGCTGAAGAAGACAACGAAGCGCTGCGGGAATGGCGCATCCGCTCCTGGCGCGACCGCGTGGCCCCCGAAGGCTACGCCTTTCCCGGCGACCCCCGCAACTGGGAACAGACCCGCTACCAGACGGCCGAACTCAACGAGCTGGGGAAACGGCTGCTGGGGCTGGAACGCTGGTAGTGAAGAATGAAAAGTGAAAAGTTAAAAATGAAAAGTAAGCTTCGCCTGGAAGTCTGTTTATTGGCGGAGCTTACTTTTCATTTTTCACTTTTCACTTTTAACTAGAACCTCCGAATTACCTTCTCCGAAACCGTAAGCCCAATCGAAAGAGAAGAGGTCGCCGCAGGGGAGGGCGCGTTGCAGACGTTGATGGCGCGGTCGGTTTCGAGAATGGCGAAGTCGTCGAGCAGGCCGCCGGTTCGGTCGCAGGCCTGGGCCCGGACGCCTGCCCCGCCGTCTTCCAGATCCTCCTCCTGAATCTCCGGAATCAGCTCCTGCAGGGCTTTGGTAAAGGCCGATTTGGAGAAGGAGCGGTACATCTCGCCCAGTCCCGTTTCCCAGTACTTGGCCGCCACCTTCTGGAAGCCCGGCCAGGACAGGGTTTCAAACAGTTCTTTTGGGTCAATGTCCAGTTTGCGGTAGCCCTCGCGCCGGAAGGCCAGCACGGCATTCGGTCCAGCCTCGACGCCTCCCCCGACCATGCGCGTAAAGTGTACGCCCAGGAAAGGAAAATTCGGATCGGGAACCGGATAAATCAGGTGCTTCACCAGGTGCTGCCGGTGCGGCTTGAGCTTATAGTATTCGCCCCGGAACGGAATGATGCGCAGGTCGATGGGCCCGCGCTGGGTCATCTGGGCAATTTTGTCGGAATACAGCCCGGCGCAGTTAACGACCAGTTTGGTTTCGTAGGTGCCTTTATCGGTCACCACCACGGAGAGCGAGTTCCCGGGCGTAATCTGGGTGACCCGCTCGCCCAGCCGGATCTCCCCGCCCAGCTCCCGGAACTTGCGGGCGTAATGCTCACAAACCAGGGCGTAGTCCACAATGCCGGTGTACGGCACCCGAATGCCTTCCACGCCCGCCACATGCGGCTCGATTTCGCGCATCTCGCCTGGTGTCACCTTGCGGATGTCTTTTAGGCCGTTCTGCTGCCCCCGTTCGAAGAGGTTGTTCAGGAGCGGCACCTGCTGAGGGCTGGTCGCCACGACCAGTTTACCGCAGAGCTCGTAGGGAATGCCCTCTTCCCGGCAGAATTGGATCAGCATCTCGTAGCCCCGGATGCAGTTGAGCGCTTTCAGGCTTCCGGGCTTGTAATAAAGCCCCGAGTGGATGACGCCGCTGTTATGACCCGTCTGGTGCCGGGCCACCGCTTGTTCCTTTTCCAGTACCGTTACGGTGAGGCCGGGGCGCTGCTGCTTGATCTGCAGGGCCGTTGCCAGCCCGACGATCCCCCCGCCTATAATGGTTATGTCGGTCATATTTGGTAAGTTGGGGTTTATCGTTTATAGTTTATCGTTGCTCCGCCTTGGGACAGACTGCCTCGGCGGAGCAACGCTAAACTATAAACGCTAAACCATAAACGCTAAACCCTAAACCAGTTCATTCCGGTAACGAAATCTTCCCCATACACACACTAGGCACCCCCTGGCGATTGCCGAAGGAGATGGGGTTTCCGGCGACGGATTCGTTGGCCAGGATGGCAAAGAGGACAGCCTCCTTGGCGTCGCCGGCAATGTCGAGGTCGTCCGTGCGCCCGAAGACACAACCGGGTAACTGCTCCCGGAGGGCCGCCGTCAGGACGGGATTGTGCATGCCGCCCCCGCTTAAGTAAACGTGGTAGGTCTGGCCCGACCGCAGCGTCTGCCGGATGGCTTCCGCGGCGGTTTCGGCGGAAAAGCGGGCGAGCGTGGCCATCAGATCCTCGGCTTTCAGATCCGCAGTGCCGCTCTGCTCCTGGGCCTGCCGGACGTAAGCCGGGTTAAACACCTCGGGGCCGGTCGTTTTGGGGACCGCATTGGCGAAAAAGGAATGCTGCTTCAGGGCCTCGAGCAGCGCCGGGCTGACTTGGCCCGCCGCCGCAAACTGACCGTCGGGATCGTAGGGCCGGTCGAACAGCAGCCGGGCGTAGGCATCGAGGAGGGTGTTGCCCGGACCGGTATCCGTCGTAAAGACGGCCGAAGCGTCGAGGTCGCCGGGCAGGTAGGTAAAGTTGGCGATGCCGCCCAGGTTCAGCATGATGCGGTTTTCCCCGGCTTTCGAAAACAGGAAATAGTCTCCGTAGACGGCCAGCGGAGCGCCCTCCCCCCCGGCGGCGATATGCTTTTGCCGGAAATCGCTCAGGGTGATGATGCCGGTCGTGACGGCAATATGGTCGCCATCGCCAATCTGCAGCGTAGCGCTGGGGTAGTTGGCCAGCCCGTGCTGCCGCTGCGGCGCGTGAAAGACCGTCTGGCCGTGGCTGGCGATCAGGTCGACATCGGCGGCCGTCAGCCCCCAGCCTTCCAGGCTTTCGCGGATCATGGCACCGTGCAGGCGGCCGATCCAGGCGTTGAGCAGGCAGAGATGCTGGAAGTCGATTTCCGTCCGGGCAAACACTTTCCGGATCTCAGCCTTCTGTTCGTCGGTATAGGGGACGGTGGTGAACCGGTCCAGGCGAACCTGGGTCTCCGGCCCGCTGCCCCGGACGGTGCAGAGCGCCACGTCGAGACCGTCCATGGAGGTTCCGGACATCAGGCCAATGATCCGCCGGTCGGAACGACCGGCAAATTCGTAGAGGCGTTGGAGGTGGTGATTCATGCGGTGGTAAGCACTTCAAGGGGTAAAGTTATCAATTAATTACCCATAAACTCCCCGGCCCGTAGTACCTTAGGCCGGAATCAAGGGCATCGAATGCCATCCTTGCATGTGGTGGGGTGACGAACAGACGGAATTTTTTGAAGGGATTTTCTTTCAGGTGCTGGGTCGGCCGGCGGAAGTCATTGAAACGCAACTGTTGTCGGGCGGCGATATCAACACGGCGGCGCGGGTCTATACGACCGAAGGCATCTATTTTGTGAAGTGGAATTCGGCCGATCGCGAAGGCATGTTCGAGGCCGAAGCCCGCGGCCTGGAGCTGCTTCGCCGGTCGGAAACGGTGCGCATTCCGGAGGTGATCGGCCACGGGCATTACCAGGATAAGGCGTACCTCATTCTGGAATACCTGGATGCGGCTTCGCCCAGGCCAACGTACTGGGAAGCCTTTGGCCAGGCGCTGGCGGAGATGCACTCCCATACCCAGCCCCGCTTTGGGCTTTCCTTTGACAATTACATCGGCTCCCTGCCCCAGGCCAATACACCCAGCCCGAACGGCATTCAGTTCCTTATCGAGCACCGGCTGCGGCCGCAGGTGGGCCTGGCGCTTTACAAAGGCCTGCTGAGCAAGGAGCTGTTCGGCCGCTTCGAACGGCTCTACGAACGCCTGCCCGATCTGCTGCCCAACGAGCGCCCGGCCCTGCTGCACGGCGACTTGTGGTCGGGAAATGTGGTGGTCGATGAACAGGGCATGCCCGCCCTGGTCGACCCGGCCGTGTATTACGGCTACCGGGAGGCGGAACTGGCCTTCACAACCCTGTTTGGCGGCTTCGAACCGCGGTTCTACGAGGCCTATCAGGAAGCGTTTCCGCTGGAAGCCGGCTTTCAGGAACGGGTGCCGATTTATAATCTTTATCCGCTGCTGGTGCACGTAAACCTCTTCGGCGCGGGCTACGTCAGTGGCGTCGAGCGGGTGCTGAATGCGTTTTGAGGCCGGGTAAGGGCCGGCAGAAAGGGCAGCGTGGGTTGGCTAAGTTTTCGCCTGACGTATAGGGATGTTTTGTATCTTATGCGTTTAACGACTTCATCCGCATTCCTTTCGCTTGTCATGAATCAGCCGACTCCTCCCCAGAATATCGCCCTGCCGGTGGGCGTAACGCTCGATCGTTACATCATGCGCCGGCAAAGTACGTTCTCCTTCGCGACCGGTGAACTGTCCCAGCTCCTGCGGGATATCGCCCTGGCGGGTAAAATCATCAACCGGGAAATCAACCGGGCCGGGCTGATCGACGTCACCGGTGGCTACGGAAGCCAGAACGTGCAGGGGGAAAACCAGCAGAAACTGGACGTGATCGCCAACATCCGCTTTATCCGGGCGCTCAAAAACGGGGGAGAAGTCTGCGCCATCATTTCGGAGGAAGACGAGGAAATCATTTTCACCGGCAACGACCACGGGAAGTACGTAGTGGCCATGGACCCGCTGGATGGCTCCTCGAACATCGACGTAAACGTATCGATCGGTACCATCTTCTCCATCTACCGGCGGGTAACGCCAACCGGGACGCGGGCTACGCTCGATGATTTCCTGCAGGGCGGCCGTCGGCAGGTCGCGGCGGGCTACATTCTGTACGGGTCGTCGACCATGCTCGTCTACACCACCGGTCATGGCGTGAGCGGCTTTACCTACGATCATTCCCTGGGCGAGTTCTTCCTCTCCCATGCCAATCTTAGCAGCCCCGATATCGGGAGCATTTACTCCTGCAACGACGGCAATTACAACCAATACCCGGACGCCGTGCGCGAATACCTGGCCACCTGCCGCCAGCGGGGCTACACGGGCCGGTACATTGGTTCGCTGGTTGCCGATTTCCACCGCAACCTGATCAAAGGCGGCATGTACCTCTATCCGCCCATTCCCAAAGCGCCCTCGGGCAAGCTCCGGCTGCTGTACGAATGCTATCCGCTGGCTTTTATCGCCGAACAGGCCGGCGGGCGCGCTTCCGATGGCTACCGCGATATCCTGGACATCGAACCCACCCACCTGCACCAGCGGACACCCATGTACATCGGAGCGCGGGATATGGTCGACGAACTGGTGACAAAAATGTAGCCGTTCAGCCCGTTTTTCGGGTTTCTGCCGACGGGACCAGTGCTAACTTCCTGGTTCTGCTCCCGCTTGCGGCCCTACAGCCCCTGAAATTAAATCAAGCTTGTATGGTTAATTGATCATATTTATCGAATATATTAGCCGTTTGAAGGCCCGCTGTCCAGCCATATGATTTGTACTACCAATGGATGATTCATTTGACGCCTTAATGGCGGCATATATGGAAAAAGTCATTAAAAGGCTGGGTGCAGCCAATGTACCGATCACCCATATTTCGCCGCGCACGCAGATTAGCCGATCCATCGCAGAATTCCCGTCAACGCCGGTCCCCAGGCCGGAAAACGAGCCCGCGCAGGAAGATACCACGGGGGAAGAGGAATAGCCGGCAACCTCTCCTGGACCAGTCTGCCTCATCCGTCTCCATAAGTCCGCCCGCCGCTAACCTTTCGGCCGAATCCCCTACCTTTGCGGTATGGAAATCAACTCCTTCGAGGACTTCAGGCTGAACCGGCAGTTGCTCAACGCGGTAGCGGAAGCGGGATATCAGCAACCGACGCCCATTCAGCAAAAGGCCATACCACTCATTATGGCGGGCCACGACGTCCTGGGTATCGCCCAGACCGGAACGGGCAAAACGGCGGCCTACCTGCTGCCGCTGCTGATGAAAATCAAATTTGCCCAGGGCACGGCCCCGCGGGCGCTCATCCTGGCACCCACTCGCGAACTGGTCATGCAGATCGACGCGGCCGCCGGCGAACTGGGACGGTATACCGACATCCGGCACGTGGCCCTCTACGGCGGGCTGGGGCCCAAAACCCAGATCGAAACCCTGCAGCGGGGGGTGGACCTGATCGTCTCGACGCCCGGGCGCTTCATGGACATTTACCTCAAGGGCGAAATCGCCGTCAAGCAGCTGGGTACGATGGTGCTCGACGAGGCGGATAAGATGATGGACATGGGCTTCATGCCCCAGATCCGCAAAATCCTGGAAGTCATCCCCGTTAAACGCCAGAACCTGCTGTTCTCGGCCACCTTCCCGTCGAAAGTCGAACAGCTCTCCCACGAATTTCTGGAGTTCCCGACGCGGGTGGAGGTAACGCCCCAGGCTTCGACGGCCGAGATGGTCAGCCAGGTGCTCTACGAAGTCCCCAATCTGAAGACGAAAATCAACATCCTGGCGCACCTGCTGAAGGATACCGAACGCTTCATCCGGGTCATGATTTTTGTCCGATCCAAGGAAACGGCTGACAACATCTTCAAATTTCTGGAGCGGAAGGTCGTCGAAGAAGGCCGCATCCGCGTCATTCACGCCAACAAGGGCCAGAACGCCCGGATCAACGCCATGGATGCCTTCCGGGAAGGCAATGTACGGGTTTTGGTTGCCACCGACGGCGCCGCCCGCGGCATCGACATCGAGGAGGTCAGCCACGTTATTAACTTCGACGTCCCGCTCATTTACGAAGACTACGTTCACCGCATCGGACGAACCGGCCGGGCCAACCGCACCGGCGAAGCCATTACCTTCCTGACCATAGCCGAAGAGTATCATATCCGGAAAATCGAGGAAATCATCCGGCAGCCCATCCCCCGGGCACCAATTCCGGAGGGAGTACTCATCGAGGAAACGCCCTTCGACGAGCGCCAGGGCATGCTGCGGGAAGTCGACAGCCAGCGGAAAAAAGAAGACCCCACCTTCAAGGGCGCTTTCCACGAGAAAAAGAACGTACCGCCCACCAAAGCCCGCGGAGGGCCGTCTGCCGGCCGGAAAACGGCCTCCAAGTCGCCGCGCTCCGGCCCGAAGCCTGCTCCCAAAGGCGGTCCCAAAGGCGGGGGCGGCCGGCGCCGCCGCTGAGCGATTCTACTTATTTTGTACTAACTTGGAGGGTTGAACGTTCTTACTGCGTAGAACGAGCCATGAGTAAGCGAATTAAGATGACCCGGTTTGTTGGATTGCTGGTGCTGCTGCCTTTCGGGCTGCTGGCGCAACCGGCGCAACTGGCCAGTACCGGCCGCAAGGCGGATACGGGCCGGGCGAGTACCGTACCGATGGTGTCTACCGTAGCCAGCCCCGCAACGGCGGCTGATCCTATGGTGTTGCCCTTGTTTGGCGAACGGAGTAAAACGGCCGAGCAGATCGGCTGGGAAGTGCGTTTCCTGAACGATTGTGACCAGAACTTCAATAACCGGCAGGAAGCAAGCCAGTTTTTTGCTTCCCGGGCCTGGGAATACCTGGCTGAGGGCCAGCTGGATACGGCAACGCACCGGTTTAACCTGGCCTGGCTGCTCAACGAGCGCAGTTCGGAGCCGTACTGGGGCCTGGGCGTGGTCAGTTACCAGCGCAACCTCCTGCCCGAGGCCATCCGCCTGATGAAAAAGGGCCTGGACGTAGCCGACTCGAATGCGGTCCTGATGACCGATCTGGCCAGCGTCCAGATCAAACATTTCCAGGAACAGCAGGATTCCACGATGTTGGACGAAGCGGCGACCTGGCTGCAGAAGTCCGTTACGCTCGAACCCAATTACGCGACCACCCACCTGCGCCTTTCCTGGGTCCACTATTACCGCGGCGACTACCCCAGAGCCTGGGAATACCTGCATAACGTCCGGAAACTGGACCTGGCGGCCATGGACGTCACTTACCTGAACCTGCTGATGACCCGCCTGCCCGATCCGCAGGGATTCTTCAAGGGGAATTGAGATTAATAGACGCAACGTAATAAAATCGCGAAGGGCCTGAGTGGCAGAGAGCGTCTAACACCGTTAGCCAACTCCCCTGTCACTCAGACCCTTTGTCATTCTGCTACTTTTTCGCCTACCCCAACCGCTTCAACTCACTCACCAGACTATCATTGTATTTCCGGGCGACGGGCACCTGGTAGGCCCCATCATGCAGGTGAAGCTTATAGCCCTGCGCGTTTCCGGTTACTTTCTCAACGTTCAGCAGGTTGACGATGTAGGAACGGTGGCAGCGAACCAGGGAAGGCTGGCTGGTCAGCTGACCTTCCAGTCGGCTAAGGCTGCTGCGCAGTAAGGTCTTCGCCGGCTGGCCGTTCTTCAGGTAGTGAAAGGTTGAGTAATTATCGCTCGATTCAATGAACAGCAGGTCGCCCGGCCTGACCTCAAACGTGTCTTTTTCGTTTTCGGCGAGGAAGGTGAGCGCCGCAGCGGTTGCCGCTGAGGTGGGTTCGGAAGGGGCTGCCGGATGAGAATGAACGGGCAGAGCGGCCGCCGCCTGGCTGTAGCGGCGCAGGCGGACGAGGTAGGAGATCATGACGCTGGCGGTGGTCGGAAAGACTCCGATCACGAAGGTGATCAGCACCATCCACAAAAAGCTGTACGTCGTTACCAGCTCACCCGTCAGCGCATTCAGGTACAGCCAGTTGGCAATGCCGATAAAAAGGATGTTGGTGACAATCCAGGTGATTTCGCGGCCCACCGTCCAGCGCTCGTTGACGAACTGTCCCTTCAGCAGCAGCGGCGGCAGGGTGTACATCAGCCCGGTGGTCACCAGCGTAATGAGCCCAAATCCCAGTATTTTCCAGGTTTTGTGCGGCGTTTCCCAGAGGTAAAGGCCGAAAGGCTGGAACAGCAGCAGGAACAGCCCGACGAAAGCCCCGATCCAGGCGGCCCGGATCCAGCCCCGCAGGGGCGATACTTCGACGGGGTACGGTTGGGATAGCAGCCGCCACATACGCCCGTCAGAATGGCCGCCAGGCCGAAATCTGCTCCACAAAGATGGTAACGACCGGCGGATACACCACAATCATCACCAGAATGCCGAACAGGGCTCCGTAGAGGTGGGCGTCGTGGTTGATGTTACCGCCGCCCCGCTTTGATTCGTAGGCCGAATAGGCCAGGTACAGCCCGCCGAATATAAAACCCGGCACCCCCAGGGCTCCGTAGAGGTAGATCTTTTCCGTCGGCTGAAAGAGAATGGCCGCAAACAGCAGGGCCGACACGCCTCCGGAAGCACCCAGGGAGTTAAAATTCGAACGGTTGAGGTGCCGGATCAGGCTGGGCAGGTCGGAGACCACAATGGCCAGGAGGTAAAACGCCAGCAGATACAGGTATCCGTTGCCCTGAAAGACGTAGGAAAACACCAGCTCGATCAGCCTCCCGAAGAAATACAGACTGATCATGTTGAACAGCAGGTGAGCCCAGTCGGCATGCACGAAGCCGGATGACAGCAGCCGGTACTATTGCCCCCGCTTAAAGACTTTAACCGGGTTAAGGACCATGTTGTCCAGAAACGCGGGATTGTTGAAGCCGTAATAACTGATGACTACGGTAACCAGGATGATGGCAAGGGTTATGGTCATGGTTGTGCTCGTCTACCGAGCGGGAAATTGGTAAAGGGGGCAGAAAGTTGCAAGGAACAACTCGGTCAGCAGGCTACTCTGTTTCTTTGGCACTTTTGAAATACCTGTTAACTCTCCCGCTGAATCAACTGCTCGGCGAAGTCCAGCAGCAACGCTTTACGGTCGGGATCGACGGACAGACGCTCGAAATTAGCAAAGCCCTGCGCAAAGTAGTCATTGATGCGCTGCTCGGTCAAGGCCCGAATGCCGAGTTCGTCGTAAATGCGCGTTACGGCCTGCACTTTTTCGGCTTTGTCGAATTCGGTCCGCTCCAGCCAGCCGGTCAGTTCCGCGCGCAGCGGTCCGGTAGCCTGCTGCAGGGCTTCGATCAGCAGAAAAGTTTTTTTGTTGGCGATGATATCCCCGCCGACCTGTTTGCCGAACTTGGCCGGATCCCCGTAGACGTCGAGCAGATCGTCTTTTAGCTGGAAGCCCAGGCCGATGTTTACGCCGCCTTCGTAGAGCAGGGCGGTGGTTGTTTCGTCGGCGCCCGCAATCAGCCCGCCGAGTTCGAGGGCAAAGCCCAGGAGCACGGAGGTTTTCAGCCGGATCATGTTCAGGTATTCGGCTTCGGTGACGTCCCAGCGCTGCTCAAAATTCATGTCGAGCTGCTGGCCTTCGCAGACTTCGGCCGCCGTGCGGTTGAACCGGAGCAGGACGCGCTTGAGGTGGGGCGTATCGACATCGGTGAGCAGTTCGTAGGCATTGACCAGCATCACATCGCCGGAGAGAATGGCAATATTGGGGTTCCATTTCTCGTGCACGGTGGGCTGGCCGCGCCGCAGCGGGGCCTGGTCCATGATATCGTCGTGCATGAGCGTGAAATTATGAAAGACTTCTACCGCCAGGGCCGGCCGCAGCGCTTTGCGCCAGTCGTCGCCGAACAGATAAGCGCCCATCAGGGTCAGCAACGGCCGCATCCGCTTACCGCCCAGGCTCATGATGTAGCGAATGGGCTCGTACAACTCGACCGGCTCGTTGCCGTATTTGGTTTGCTGAATCTCCTGATGAAGTGCTTGCAGAAAGGTGGTAGGTGTGATGTTTGCCTGAGTCATGGACCAAAATTACACAAAAGCCGCATAGTCACTTGCCCCCAAACGGGAAGAATCCTGCGAAAAGGAATTGATTATCTGCGTATAGTTATCACCGTAGCCGGTCCAGCACCGACTGACAAAGGGCTTCGGCCGGCTGCTCCCCATCGAGCCACTGGATCCGCAGTCCATCGCGTTCCATCTTTCTGAAGAAGGTCATCTGCCGCTTGGCAAACTGGTGAATTGCCGTTTCGAGCCGGGCGGTCATGGTCGGATAATCCAGCTCACCGCGCAGGTACAGGGTGATGAATTTATACTCCAGGCCGTAGAACACCAGCTTTTCGGCGGGCACGCCGCGGTCCAGCAGCGCCCTGACTTCGTCGATCATGCCCTCCCGCAACCGCTGCTGCAGCCGGGCCGAAATGCGTTGCCGCCTTAGCTCGACGGGCAGGTCAATCCCGAACAACAGGGGCTCGGGCAGCTCGGTTCGGTTGGGCGTTTCCGGCAGCGGGTGGTGCTGCAGGTATTCACTGATCTCGATGGCCCGGATGAGCCGTTTGCGGGTCGAGGTGTCGGCCAGGTCGGTATAAGCGGAAGGAAGCTGATGAAAACGCGCCAGCAGGGCTGTCTCGGGCAGCGGCTCCAGCTCGGCCCGCAACCGGGGGTTGACCGGAACGGCGGTGAAGGCATGCTGGCGCAGAACCGCATCCAGGTACAGGCCCGAACCGCCGCAGACGACGGCCGCCCGGCCCCGGGCCAGCAGTTCGGGCACCACGCGAAAAAAATCCTGCTGAAACCGGAACAGGTGGTAATCGTCGCCCGCCTCCACCAGATCGATCAGGTGGTACGGAACCGCCTCCCCGCCAACCCGGTATTCGTCCAGGTCCTTGCCGGTTCCCAGGTCCATGCCCCGGTACACCTGCCGGGAATCGGCACTGACCACCTCCCCACCCAGCGCGTACGCCACCTGCACCGCCAGCCGGGTCTTACCGCTGGCCGTCGGGCCCAGGATGACTAGGTAGGGGGACATTGGGAATAGATTGGATGGCTGGATGGTTAGATGGCTAACGGGTTGCATGACCGAAGGCAGTTGAGCATTCGACCATAAAAACCATAAATTCATTCAACCATAGATCTTCACAAACTTAACACTCCCCGCATTATAAACCGCCAGGTAGCCCCGCTGCGGGAGGTCGGCTTCGGTGAGGCCTTCGGGCAGGCGGTGCGGGTAGTAGCGGATGCCTTCGTCGGGGTGGGGCCAGAATGGGTTAGGCTCGGTAAGGCCCTGGCGCACGAAGCCGAGCTTCTCGTAACTCCGGCCGTCGGACCAGTCCAGGTCGGCATAGGTCATGATGTCGTCGGGCTGCTGTTCGGCCACAAAGCCTTTCAGGAGTTTGTCGAGGCCGCCGACGACCGTACAGCCCAGCCGGTTGGCAAACCGCACCAGTTCGACGGAGCGGCATAAGCGGCCCTGGCGGGGGATAGTCCGGGGATGGCTGAAGGTCGCCACGGCTACCAGCAGCTCCGGCAGCCCGGCCGGAAGGCTCGCCTGGACGGAAGGGGAAAGGACGCGGAAATACCGGGAGGGCAGAAACAGACCGAATTTATACTTGGAAAGCGTCGGGACCTGCAGGTGGTTTTCGGATAAGAACTGAGTGGTCGTAGGGCGGTCGATGCGGCGGAGCTGCGTCAGGCGGGCCGGAATACGCTCCGATAAACCCGTGAGTGCCCGCAGCCTCGAAGCAATCAGCGAAGGCTTTTGTCGCCACACATCTTCCCAAAGATGAATCGTCCGGTAGCCCGCCTCTACCCAGTTTATCGTACGCTGCTGAAAAAAGAATTGCGGCCTGGCTTCTTCGCAAAATGCGGCGTACGCCTGAAGCCCAATACTGTGAATAAGCAAGTTAGTATCAGCAATTTGCCATACGGAAAAGGGCGTTTCTCCGGCATTGTTAAACGGCTGTACAATCAGCTCCTGTGTACGAAAAAAGGAAAGTAGTGATTCAGTAAATTCCACAGTATTTTATTTCGGTCCGGCAAATGTAAATGCCCATAAACAATAAAAAAGGCAGTAGATTTTAGATTGAGCAGCCGCATTTTTAGCACGGTTATCAACAATAGAGGTTATAATTTGTTACCAAATGCGCACATTGTCCAAATTATAAGAATATACAAT
>Ga0164290_1002271_pt1 | contig 14808 bp, 13 predicted proteins | sample Micstemetagenome_FD_108782 | JGI IMG/M metagenome (GOLD analysis project Ga0164290, IMG submission 108782) | Contaminated culture microbial community from soil near Moab, Utah, USA - Microcoleus steenstrupii SON62 (Illumina Assembly) | ecosystem: Environmental > Terrestrial > Soil > Soil crust... | reverse complement strand
GGCGGCCTTCCTCACCCGGGCCCTTGCGTGGTTCGCCGGGCTCGGGGTCGTCTGCCGGCAGGTCATGACCGACAACGGCCACGCCTACCGCTCGCACCGCTGGCGCCAGGTCTGCGCCGGCCTTGGCCTGCGTCGGCTCTACACCCGGCCCTACACGCCACGCACCAACGGCAAGGCCGAGCGCTTCATTCAGACGGCCCTTCGCGAGTGGGCGTACCGCTACGCCTATCCGACCAGCCTCCACCGCACCCGTGCCCTGGCGGGCTGGCTGCGGTGGTACAACCGGCGCCGCCCCCACGGCTCACTGGGAGGCAGGCCCCCGCTCAGCCGTGTCGCGCAGGTCTGTGGTCAGTACACCTAGAGGGCGCAGGCCCCCGCCGCGGGCGCGACGGGGGGCGGCGCCAGCCCGCGCAGGGGCAGGGGGCGGAGGTCGCCGCCCCCGCCCACCTCGACCACCCGGTGGGCGCCGGTGTCGGCCACCAGCACGCGGCCGGCGACGGTGGTCGTGACGCCGCCCGGCTCGCGCAGCCCGCGGCAGACCGTCGTGACCACGCCCCCGTGCAGCCGCCGGAGCGCGCCGTTGTAGGTGTCGGCCACCAGCAGTGCGCCCCCGGGGGCCACGGCGACGTCGAGCGGGTGCTGCAGCCCCGCCGCGGCGGCCGGGCCGTCGGCGTCGCCCCAGGCGAACAGCCCGGAGCCCACCAGGGTCGTGAGCCGTCCGTCGCGCAGCACCCGCAGGGCGCTGGACTCGGCGTCGGCCACGAACAGCGCGTCGCCGGCGGCGGCGAGTCCCGAGGGCTGCGCCAGCAGGGCCTCCTCCGCGGGCCCGTCGACGAGGTTCTCCGACCCCGTGCCGGCGAGGTGGGTCAGCGTGCCCGCCCCGGGGTCGAGCAGCCCCAGCGCGTGGGACCCGGCGAGGGCCACCGCGATGCCGCCCGCCCACGCGGCGAGGCCCCACGGCGAGCGCAGCGGCGTCGCCCGGGCCGGCCCCCAGGCCGTGACCCGCCTGCCCACCTCCCCGGTCCCGGCGACCGTGGTGACCTCGTCCGCCGCGAGGTCCACCAGGCGGACCAGGTGGTTGCCCGTGTCGGCCACCACCAGCCGCCCCGCGTGCGCGGCGAGGCCCTGGGGCAGCCGCAGGGCGCAGGACGCGAGCGACCCGTCGGCGGCCCCCGCGACCCCGGCGCCGACGACGGCGTGCACCGTGCCGTCGGCGTCGAGGACCACCACGCGGTGGTGGCCGGAGTCGGCGACCACGATCCGCTCGGCGAGGTGGCCGTCGCGGCCGCGCAGGGGCAGCGCGGCGACCCGCCCGGGGAACCGGAGGGCCGCCGGGGGGTCCGCGGGCACACCCGCCCCCGGCCGCACCATGGCCGGCCGGCCCCGCCGCAGTCGCCCGGTCGCCTCCCCCTCGGCGACCAGCGCCTCGACCGCCCGGGCGATGCGGCCGGCGTGGCCCTCGCCCGCCACGCGGAGCGCCTCGCGGCCGTCGGGGTCCACCAGCACGAGGGTGGGCCAGGCGCGCACGGCGTACCGGTCCCAGGTGACCATCTCCGGGTCGTCGATGACGGGGTGCGTCACGTCGTGGCGGGCGAGGGCGGCGACCAGGGCCGCGTGGTCGCGCTCGCGCAGGAACTTGGGCGAGTGGACGCCCACCACGGTCAGCACGTCGGCGAAGCGGCGCTCCAGGGGCCGCAGCTCGTCCAGGACGTGCAGGCAGTTGACGCAGCCCGGCGTCCAGAAGTGGAGCAGCACGATGCGCCCCCGCAGCGACGCGGGCGTCAGCGGCGCCGTGGCGTTCAGCCACCCGCCCGACCCGGCCAGCTCGGGGGCGCGCACGCGGACCATCGGGCGATGGTGACAGGCGGGCCGCGGTCGGCGTCTAGGCTCCGCCGGTCCCCGGCCCCGGAGGTGCGCGGTGCGCGTGATGTCGGTGGTGGGCAACCGCCCCCAGTTCGTCAAGGCGGCGCCGCTGTCGCGGGCGCTCCGGCGCGTCGCCACCGAGACGCTGGTGCACTCGGGGCAGCACTACGACCCGGACCTGGCCGACCTGTTCTTCGACGAACTGGGCATCCCCGCGCCCGACCACGCCCTCGGCATCGGCCCCGGCTCCCCGCTGCGGCAGACCGCCGCGATGCTGCCGGCCCTGGAGGACCTCATCCGGCAGGACCGGCCGGACGTGGTGCTGGTGTACGGCGACACCACGACGACGCTCGCCGGCGCCATGGCGGCGGCCAAGACGGGGGTGCCGCTCGCCCACGTGGAGTCGGGGCTCCGGTCGTTCGACCGCTCGATGCCCGAGGAGCAGAACCGGGTGGTCACCGACCACCTCTCCGACGTCCTGTTCTGCCCCACCGAGGCCGCCGTCGCGAACCTGGCGCGGGAGGGCCTCACCGAGGAGGTGCACCGCGTGGGCGACGTCATGTTCGACGCCGCCCTGATGTTCGCCGACGCCGCGCGCCGCCGTCCCGGCCCGGCCGCCCTCGGCCTGGAGGCGGGCGGGTACGTGCTGATGACCGTGCACCGGGCGGCGGCGACCGACACCCCCGAGGCCCTCGACGCCCTGGTCCGGGTGCTGCACGCGGTGCGCGAGCCGGCCGTGTTCCCGGTCCACCCGCGCACGCGCGCCGCCCTCGTGCGGGGCGGCCGCTGGGACGACGCCGCGGGCGCGCCCCACGTGCGCCTGGTGCCCCCCGTGGGCTACCTCGACTTCACCGCGCTGCTGCTGACGGCGCGCGCGGTGGTCACCGACTCGGGCGGCGTGCAGAAGGAGGCCTTCTTCCACGGGGTGCCCTGCGTCACCCTGCGCGACACGACCGAGTGGGTGGAGACCGTCGCCGGCGGGTGGAACGTGCTCACGGGCATGGACCCGGACCGGGTGGCGACGGCGCTGGCGGATCTGCGGGCGCCGCAGGGGCCACGCCCCGACTGGTACGGCGACGGGGACGCGGCGGGGCGCATCGCCCGCGTGCTGTCGGCGCGCCTGGGGGGGTAGGCCGCGGGGCGGGGCGGCGGCGCTACAGGTCGAACGGCGACGGCGCGGGCTCGTCCACCCGGTCGCCGCGCGGGCGCTCGTACACCTCACCCGCGCCCATGTGCGCCATCATCGCGTGGGGCCGGATCAGCATGTAGAGGCCGCCGGGGTGCTGCCGCTCCAGCCGCTCCCAGGTGCGGGCCTCCATCAGGTCGACGACGCCCGTGGCGACGAACAGCCCGGCCACCAGGCCCGCCATCTCGCCGCCGCCCCCGGTGAGCCGGTCGAACATCACCAGCACGATCACGCCGAGGACGACGATCCCGGCCAGGCGGGTGCGCCGCTCCCGCGCGTCGGCCGCCGTCTCGTACACGCAGGGCCGGGGCGGCGGGCCGACCTCGTCGGCCGCGGCGAGCCGTCGCGCGCTGGCGCGGGCGGCGAGCAGCAGGGTCGGCACCCCGACGGCCGCCGCGCCCAGCGCCGTCCGCAGCGGGGACACCGGCTGGTCGAGCAGCCACACGATCATCCACCAGCCCGCCGCGGCGATCCCGATGCCCACGGCGGCCGTGCCGCGGGTGCGGACCTCGTCCCAGGCGCGCACGAGGCGGGGCAGACCGGCGAGCGCGGCGTCGGCCACGGGACGCGTCCTTTCGGTCGTGGGCGCCGGTCACTACAGTAACGCGCCGTTGCGCCGGATCGACCTCATCCAGCCCTGGGCGGCCGCCTCCCCGGCGCGCCCCCGGCGGCGTCACGGCCGGGCGGCGCGGTGAACGCGGACGGCGCCCGCGTCGGCATCATCGGGCTCGGGTACGTGGGCCTGCCGCTGGCGGCCACGTTCGCCGAGGCCGGCGTGCCCGTGCTGGGCCTCGACGCCGTGCAGGCCAAGGTGGACCAGGTCAACGCCGGCCGGTCGTACATCGAGGACGTGCCGTCGGAGCGCCTGGCGCCGCTGGTCGCCGACGGGCTGGTGCGGGCGACCACGTCCTGGGACGCGATGCGGTGGGTGGACGCGGTCGTGATCTGCCTCCCGACCCCCCTCGACGAACATCGCGAGCCGGACCTGTCGGCCGTGCTCGGCGCCGCGGAGAGCCTCGCCCAGCGCCTGCGCCCGGGGCAGCTGGTGGTGCTGGAGAGCACGACCTACCCGGGCACGACGCGCGAGGAGCTGGCCCCGCGGCTGGAGCGCTCCGGGCTCCGCGCGGGCCGCGACTTCCACCTGGCGTTCTCGCCCGAGCGCGTGGACCCCGGCCGCGAGGACTGGACGACGCGCACGACGCCCAAGGTCGTGGGCGGCCTCACCCCGGAGTGCACCGCCCGCGCCGCAGCGCTCTACGGGCAGGCCTGCGACACCATCGTCCCGGTCGCCTCCCCCGAGGTCGCCGAGATGACCAAGCTGCTGGAGAACATCTTCCGCAGCGTGAACATCGCGCTCGTCAACGAGCTGGCGCTGCTGTGCGACCGCATGTCGATCGACGTGTGGGAGGTCATCGACGCGGCGGCCAGCAAGCCGTTCGGCTTCATGCCGTTCCGGCCGGGCCCGGGCCTCGGCGGCCACTGCATCCCGATCGACCCCTTCTACCTCACGTGGAAGGCGCGCGAGTTCGACTTCCACACGGAGTTCATCGAGCTCGCCGGCAAGGTGAACTCGCAGATGCCCGGCTTCTGCGTGGCCAAGGTCATCCGCGCCCTGAACTCGCAGCGGCGCGCGCTCAACGGCAGCCGGGTGCTGCTGGTGGGCGTGGCCTACAAGAAGAACGTCAACGACACGCGCGAGAGCCCGGCGCTGCGGATCATCGACCTGCTGATGGCCGAGGGCGCCCAGGTGGCGTACCACGACCCGCACGTGGCCGAGCTGGCCACCCGGGGCCTGGCGAGCCTCCCCCTCGCGGACGAGACCCTCGGCGCCCACGACGTGGTCGTGATCGTGACCGATCACGACGGCATCGACTGGAGACGGCTCGTGGACGGTGCGCCGCTGGTGGTTGACCTGCGCAACGTCGCGCCCGACGACCCCAAGGTGTGGACCCTGTGAGCGGGGAGGCGCCCGCGCGCACGGTCCGCGTCGGCGTGGTGGGCATGAACTACTGGGGCCCGAACCTGGCGCGCAACCTGGCCCGGCTACCCGGCGCGGAGCTGGCCTGGTGCTGCGACCTGGACCCCGCGGTCCTGGACCGCCACCGGTCGAACTACCCCGGCACCCGCTTCACGACCGACCTCGACGAGATGCTCGGCGACGACGCGCTGGACGCGGTGGTCATCGCCACCTCCGTGCCGACGCACGCCGCCCTGGCGACGCGGGCGCTGGAGGCCGGCAAGCACACGTTCGTGGAGAAGCCGCTTGCCCTGCGCGCGGCGGACGCCCGCGCGGTCGCGGCGCTCGCCGAGGAGCGCGGGCTGACCCTGATGGTGGACCACCTGCTCGTCTACCACCCCGGCGTGCAGCGGCTGAAGCAGTACATCGACGACGGCACGCTCGGGCGCGTCTTCTACCTCTACGGCAACCGGCAGAACCTGGGCATCGTGCGGCCGGACGAGAACGCGCTGTGGAGCCTCGGCCCGCACGACATCTCGGTGATGCTGTGGCTGGTGGGCGAGCAGCCCTCGGAGGTCTCGGCCACCGGGGAGAGCTACCTGCAGCCGGGCGTGGAGGACGTCGTGTTCGGGCGGGTCCGCTTCCCGAGCGGCGTCATCGGCCACCTGCACCTGTCGTGGCTCGACCCGCACAAGATGCGCCGGATGACCGTGATCGGCTCCGACAAGATGGTCGTCTTCGACGACATGGAGACCGAGCGCAAGGTGACCCTGTACGACAAGGGCCCGACGCCGCGCACGGAGACCTACGGCGAGTACATCCAGGTGCGCTCGGGGGACATCCACATCCCGAAGATCCCGGTGGTGGAGCCGCTGCGGGTGGTGTGCCAGGAGTTCGTCGACGCCGTCGTCACCGGGCGCCGCCCGCTGGCCGACGGGGCGGCGGGCGCCACGGTGGTGGAGGTGCTCGAGGCCATGACGACCAGCCTGCGGAACGCGGGGGCGCCGGTGACGCTGGCGGGGGGAGGCGCGCGGTGAGGGAGAACCTGGTCCTGGGCGACGGGGTCGTCGTCCCCGACGACGTCGAGATCGGCGCCAACGTGGTGATCCACGCCGGCACGGTCATCGGCCCGGGGTGCGTCATCCAGGACAACGTGGTGCTGGGCAAGCAGCCACGGCTGTCGGCGCGCTCCACCGCCCGCCGCGACCCCCTGCCGCCGCTGGAGCTGGGCGCGGGGGCGGCCGTGTGCAGCGGGGCGATCGTCTACGCGGGCACGCGCATCGGCGCGGGGGCGATCATCGGCGACCAGGCGTCCGTGCGCGAGCGCTGCACGGTGGGCGACGGCTCGGTGGTGGGGCGCGGCGTCTGCGTGGAGAACGACGTCGCCATCGGCGTCCAGTGCAAGATCCAGTCGAACTCCTACATCACCGCCTACTCGGAGCTCGAGGACCACGTCTTCATCGCGCCCTGCGTGGCGACCACGAACGACAACCTCATGGGCCGCACCGAGGCCCGGTTCGGGCGCATCCGCGGGGCGATCATCCGCCGCGGCGCCCGCGTCGGCGGCGGCGTCGTGATCCTCCCGGGCATCGAGATCGGCGAGGAGGCCTTCATCGCGGCCGGGGCGCTGGTCACCAAGGACGTGCCCGCCAAGAAACTGGTCGCGGGGCTGCCGGCGAAGGTGTGGCGGGACGTCCCGCCCGAGGAGTTCGTCGAGGCCTGACGGGCGGGGCGCCCGTCAGCGCACGCGGATCCGCGCGACGCCGCGGCCGCCGCTGATGACGGTGCCGGGCACGGGGACCGTGACCCCGGCCGACGGGTCCTCCTCGTCCTCGCCGGGCGCCAGCACCCGGACGGCGTCGTGCCGGTCGTCCGTCGCCCGCCGCAGGGACCGCAGCACCCGCTCGCGGCGCGTGCCGCCGCCCTGCAGGGACACGGCCCGGTCGCCGGCGTGAGCCGAGCGCACGGGGGCGGCCTCGCCGCTCAGCACCGACGACAGGTCCGCGGGCGTGGGGTCGAAGCCGCCGGTCTCGTTCGCCACCACGCGCAGGGCCACGGGGCCCTCGTCGAGGTCGGCCGGGACCCGCAGGGGGAGCACCACCCGCCGGGCGGAGGCCCGCCACATCTGCAGGGTCAGCACGAGGTGGGCGCGCTGCCCCGCGCGCACGCGGGCGGGCACGATGCGTGCCGAGCGGATCGCGCCCGCGCGGATCCGCGGGTCGAGCGTCTGCACCACCTCGACGCTCTCGGGCGTGATCGGCAGCAGGCTGTTCTGGGTGAGGACCGCCATGATGCGCCCCAGCGCGCCGGACGACAGCGACACCGTGTCGCCCACCGAGGCGTAGACGTTGCGGTACACGAACGGGCGTCCCGTCCCCAGGCCGCGCACCGTGACGCGCAGGGACAGGGTCCCCGACGTGATCCCGTCGCGCACCCGCAGCACCGGCTCGGCCTGCACGAGGTCCGCCACCACGGGCAGCAGCTCCTCCTGCGGGGCCATCTGCACGCGCAGGTCCGCGACCGCGCCGCGGCGGGTGTCCCGCGCCCAGGTGCGCAGCTGCACGGCCTCGACGGGACCCAGCCGGCCCACCACGCCGTCGCGCCGGTCGCCCGTGATCATCCCCATGAGGGCCGTCGGTTCGCCGAGCTTGTAGCTCTGGGAGCGGATGGGCGCCGGCACCGTGGTGACCACCCAGCCACCCGCCATCAGCATGCGCACCGCGCCGGCCCCGGTGAACGGGTGGCCGAACGCGAGCACGGTGTCGCCGTCCGTGTACGTGACCGTCCCGATCGCGCCGAGGGCGATGTCCCCGCCCAGGACGAGCGCGCTGACGGACGCGCCGGGGGTGAGCGGTGCCGCCGGCCGCGGGGTGCGCGGCTCCAGGACGTCGACCTGCGCGCCGTTCAGCCGGCGCGCGAGGGCCGGCGCGAGGCGCCGGTGGGCGCCGGCGAGGGTCCACCGCACCAGGGGCACCAGCACCCGCTCGCCCGGGTGGGCGCGGCGCAGCCTCGCGGCCGCCGCGCGATCGGGGGCGATGCGCACGCGGCGGGAGGCCGCGGCCGGCGCCGGGCGCGCCAGCGCCCGGGGGCCACCGGCGACGTCCAGCATCTGCTCGATGGGCGTGATCCCGCCGATCACGTTGCGCTCGTCGCCCTGGCCGTAGGCGACCGCGCCGATCACGCGCGGCACGCCGTCGGCGCCGGTGACGTAGACCGGGCTGCCGCTCATGCCCTCGGCGATGCCGCCGGTCTGCTCCATCAGCGGACCCTCGGCGCGGATGATGATCAGCGACTGACCGGGTCCCGGGGCGCTGGTCACGTCGAGGACCGTGACCGGGAAGGTGACGATGTCGGTGCCCCGCACCACCGTGTACGCGGTGCCCGTCATGCCGGCCCGGACCTCGGAGAGGGGCATGATCGGATCGGCTCCCCGGGCCCCGGCGGCGGGGACGAGGCAGGCTGCCAGCAGGGCGAGGGCGGCGCGGCGCACGGCCGGCGGCATCGCCCTCTCGGTGGAGGCGCTCATGTGGCGTCCACTATAGGAGCCCTCCGAGGCGGGGCACACCGGGGACGGTTGCCGCGAGGGCGGGGTCCCGACAGGGGGATGACCGGGACCCCGCCGCCCGCGTGCGAGGGATGGGCCGTCCCTGCGCGTCGTGTGCACCCCCTTCGTCGGCCCGCCGGGTGCCGCTCCCCATACCCCGGCCGGGGGAGATCGCCCGGCGGTCCCGGCGCCTGTGCCCGGATCCCGGCGCGGATTGCCCCCGGGCACGGGCCGATCAGGAGGCGGGCGTACCCCCGGCCGCGGCACCGCGGCGGCCGTACTGGGCCTCGTAGTACGCGCGGTACTCGCCCGACTTGATCGGCTCCCACCAGGCCCGGTTGTCGGCGTACCAGCGGACGGTCTCGGCCAGCGACTCGTCGAAGGGGCGCGCCGGGGCCCAGCCGAGACCGCGCAGCTTGGTGGTGTCGAGGGCGTAGCGGCGGTCGTGCCCCGGGCGGTCGGCCACGTGGCGGATCAGCGACCGGTCGCGGCCGGTCAGGGCGAGGATGCGCTCCGTGATGTGGAGGTTGGTGGCCTCGTGCCCGCCGCCCACGTTGTAGACCTCGCCCGCGGTGCCCCGCTCGGCGGCCGCCATGATCCCGGCGCAGTGGTCGGCGACGTGGATCCAGTCGCGGACCTGGAGGCCGTCGCCGTAGACGGGCAGCTCCCGCCCGTCCAGGGCGTTGGTGACGAAGAGCGGGATGAGCTTCTCCGGGTACTGGCGGGGGCCGAACGTGTTGGAGCCGCGGGTGATGATCACGTCCATGGCGTAGGTGCGGTGCCAGGCGAGCACCTGCAGATCGCCGCCCGCCTTGGACGCCGAGTACGGGCTCGACGGCGTTACGGGGTCGGTCTCGCGGAAGGCCCCGCGGGGGATGGAGCCGTACACCTCGTCGGTGGAGACCTGCACGAACCGGCCCACGCCCGCCCGGCGGGCCGCGTCCAGCAGCACGGCGGTGCCCACCACGTCGGTCATCGGGAAGAGGTGCGGCTCCAGGATCGAGCGGTCGACGTGCGTCTCGGCGGCCATGTTGACCACCAGGTCGCAGCCGGCCACGGCGTCGGCGACGGGCCCCGGGTCGGCGATGTCGGCCTGCACGAACCGGTACCGCCGATGCCCGCTGATGTCGGCCGTGTTGGCCGGGTTGCCCGCGTAGGTGAGCTTGTCGAGGTTGACCACCTCGTGCCCGGCGTCCAGCGCCATGCGGGCGAACTGGGAGCCGATGAACCCGCATCCTCCGGTGAGCAGGATCCTCACGCCGGCGCCCCCTCGGCCGCGCGGGTCGCGCCGACCTCGGCGAGGTAGTCCCGCAGGGCCTCCCGCCAGTGCCGCAGGCGCGGGGCGCCCGGCCGGGTGGACGCCAGGACGGAGCGGGCCGGGCGCGGGGCGGGGCGTCCCAGCTCGGCGGTGCTGATCGGGCGGACGCGGCAGTCGATTCCGCAGAGGGCGAACACCTCCGCGGCGAGGCCCGCCCAGGTCACCTCGCCCCCGCCGGCCGTGTGGTAGACGCCGGCGGGCAGGGCCAGCAGGGCCTCCAGCGCCGGGGCCAGGTCGCGCGTCCAGGTGGGGCAGCCGGTCTGGTCGTCCACCACCGCGACCTCGTCGCGCTCGGCGCCCAGCCGCCGCATGGTGTCCACGAAGTTGCGGCCACCCGCGCCGTAGAGCCACGCGGTGCGGGCGATGCGCAGCCCGCCGGGGTGCGCCCGCCGGGCGAGGCGCTCGCCGGCGAGCTTCGTGCGGCCGTACGCGCCGGCGGGACCCGTGGGCGCGTCCTCCGTGAGGGGGCCGCCGTCGCCGGCGAAGACGTAGTCCGTGGACACCAGCACCATTGCCGCGCCGTGACGCGCGCAGGCCTGCGCCACCACCTCCGCGCCCCGGGCGTTGACGGCGTACGCCCCCGGCTCGTCGGCCTCGGCCCCGTCGACGTCCGTCCACGCGGCGAGGTGCATCACCGCCTCCGGCCGGTGGGCGTCCAGGCACGCCCCGACCGCCGCCGGGTCGCGCACGTCGACCTCCAGGTCCACCGCCGTGACGTCGTGCCGCGCCTCGAGGTGGGAGACCAGGTCCCGCCCCAGCATGCCGCGCGCCCCCGTGACGAGGATGCGCACGGCTAGAGGATCCCGATGACCGACGAGTCGCCCACCATGAAGCGGTAGGCGCGGGGCTTGGCCGTGGAGCGGGCGATGACGGTGTCACGTCCGATCAGGCTCGACTCCACCCGCGCGTCCAGATCCTCGATGCGGCTGCCGGCGAGGAGGATGGAGTGCTCCACCTCCGCACCGCGCACCACGACCCCGTCCGAGATCGCGGTGTACGGGCCGATGTAGGCGCGCTCGATCACCGCGTCCCGGCCGATGATGGCCGGGCCGCGCACGGCGGCGTCCACCAGCCGCGCGCCCGGCTCGATCACCACCCGCCCCTCGATGGTGGTGCCGGTGCACTCGCCCTCGTTGCGCGGCGCGATCACGTCCAGCACCAGGCGGTTGGCCTCCAGCATGTCGGCGAGCTTGCCGGTGTCCTTCCACCACCCGGTGACCTCGTGGGGCTCCACGCGCCGGCCGGAGTCGATGAGGTGCTGGATGGCGTCCGTGATCTCGAGCTCGCCGCGCCCCGAGGGCGGGATCGCGCGGGCCGCCTCGACGATGGCGGGGGTGAACATGTAGACGCCCACCAGCGCGAGGTCGGACCGGGGCTGCGGCGGCTTCTCCACCAGCCGCACCACGCGGCCGCCCTCGAGTTCGGCCACCCCGTACGCCGACGGGTTGGGCACGCGCTGCAGCAGGATGATCGCGTCGGCCACGCCCTGCCGGAAGCGGTCCACCAGGTCCGTGATGCCGTCGCGCAGCAGGTTGTCGCCCAGGTACATCACGAAGGGCGCGTCGCCCAGCCAGTCGGCGGCCGTGAGCACCGCGTGGGCCAGGCCGAGGGGGGCCTCCTGGCGCAGGTAGGTCACCTGCAGCCCGAAGGCGGCACCGTCCCCGACCGCCGCCTCGATCTCGGCGTGGGTGTCGCCCACGATGATCCCCACCTCGCGGATGCCCGCCTCGGCGAGCGCGCGGAGGCCGTAGAACAGCACCGGGGTGTTCGCCACCGGCACCAGCTGCTTGGCCGAGGTGTGGGTGATGGGCCGCAGCCGCGTCCCCGCCCCACCGGACAGGACCAGGCCCTTGAGCGCGGAGGTCACGGGTGGGTGACCCTAGCACCGGGCCGCGCGGCTATCGTCGTCGGGTGACCGGCGACCAGTGGCTCTCCGCCCGTTCGTACACCGCGGAGGACGCGGACCCGGAGCGGCTCGTCGCGCTCAAGCGCGCGGCGGGGCTGACCGTGTCGGTGTGCCTGCCCACGCTCGACGTGGCCGACACCGTCGGGGAGATCCTCGCGCGCGTCCGTACGCACTGGATGGGGCGGGCGCCCCTGGTGGACGAGCTGGTGGTGGTGGACAGCCGCAGTCGCGACCGGTCGGCCGAGGTGGCGCGCGCCGAGGGCGCCGTCGTGCACCAGGACGTGGACGTGCTGCCCGAGGCCGGCCCGGCGCAGGGCAAGGGCGAGGCGCTCTGGAAGAGCCTGCACGTGTCGCACGGCGATCTGGTCCTCTGGCTCGACTCCGACGTCGTCGACCTGGACCCGCACTGGATCCCCGCCATGCTGGCGCCGCTGCTCGGCGAGCCGGACGTGGCCTACGTGAAGGCGCTCTACCGGCGGCGGCTGGGGGGCACGGACGAGGGCGGGCGCGTCACCGAGATCTGCGCGCGGCCCCTGATCAACCTGTTCTACCCCGAGCTGGCCGTGCTGGCGCAGCCCCTGTCCGGGGAGGCGGCGGGGCGGCGCGCGGTGCTGGAGCAGCTGCCCTTCTTCACCGGCTACGCCGTCGAGATCGGCCTGCTGATCGACCTGCTGGGCGCCGTCGGGCTCGGCGGGATCGCCCAGGTCGACCTCGGGTCACGGGTGCACACCAACCAGCCCACGGCCGCCCTCGGCCGGATGGCCTACGCCATCACGCAGGCCGTCCTGCGTCGGGTCGCGGCGGAGGGCCGGGCCCCCGCCGAGCTCGCCGACGCCGGTCCGTACACCCGCCCGGTGCGCGACGGCGCCGGGGGCTGGACGCTGCGCCGCGAGGACGTGGCGCCCGCCGAGCGGCCGCCCATCGTCTCGGTGCCCGCGTACCGCGCCCGCCACGGGATCCCGGCCTGACGGCTCCCGGCTCCGGCGGCCCCGTCCCGTCCGCCGGCCGCCCCCCGGGCGTCGCCTACCTGGACCTGGACGGCACCCTGCTCGGTCCGAGCGGCTCGCTGCTGCGCGGTGAGGGCGGGTCGTTCTCCACCGACGGGGTGGCGGCGCTGGCCCTGCTCCACGGGGCGGGCGTGCCGGTGGTGCTGGTGAGCGGCCGCTCCCGGCCGCGCCTGGAGACGGCCGCGCGGGTCGTGGGCGCCGACGGGTTCCTGCCCGAGCTGGGGGCCACCGACTGCGGCCACCCGGTCGCCCCCGGACAGACCGTGCACGAGGCCATCCGCGCCACCGGCATCGTGGACGCGCTGCTGGAGCGCGAGCCGGACCTGACGCCGCACGCGCCGGCGCAGTGGGGGCGTGAGGGGAGCCACGTGCTGCGCGGGCGGGCCTCGGCGGACGCCGCCGCCTGGGTCGCGTCCACGAGCGGCGGCGCCCTGCGCCTGGCCGACAACGGGCGGGTCGGGCCCGGCGACCTGCGGGTGTTCCACCTGCTGCCCGCGGCGGCGAGCAAGGCCGAGGCGGTGCGCCGGGACGTCGCCGCGCGCGGTGCGGACCCCGCCCGCTGCCTCGCGGTGGGCGACAGCCCGGAGGACCTCGCGATGGGGGGCGCGGTGGGGCGGGTCGCGCTGGTGCGCAACGGGGCGGAGGCCGACCCGGGGCTGGCGTCGGCGGCGGCGTGGATCACCCGCGGCCGCTTCGGCGCGGGCGTCCGGGAGGCCGTGGAGGCCTGGTTGACGGCGGGCGGGGCCTAGGCCGAGGGGACGGCGACCGGCAGCGCGACCGGCGCCGAGCACTCCGCGCGCACCGTGCGCCAGGCGCTGCGCGCGCGGCGGGCGGCGGCGGCGCGCTGCGCCCGCGGCAGGCGCCGGGCCTGCGCCAGGGCGTGGTGCGCCGGGCGGGCGGTGGGGCAGCGGCCCCAGGTGGTCGAGAGGGCGGCGGCCTCGCGGAGCGCCACCTCACCCGCGGCGGGCGGGGCGGCGGCAGCGGAACCGAGCGGCAGGGTGAGGGCGGCGGCCGCGGCGAGGGCCGCGGCGAATCCGAGGGGCGTGGGGCGGGAGCGGCGTCGGTGCACGGGGGTCATGGTGGACCTGGGCCGGGGCGGCCACCCCCGCCGGGGGTCCAGTCCCGGCCTGGTCCCGAGGACGGTACGGGGGACCCCGGACCGCCGCGGGGGGACCCCGGGGCGGCGTGCGGACCCACGGGGGGCCCGCACGCCGACGCTGCGCCCGCCGGCCGCTCAGCCCTCGAGCGGCGGCACAAGCACCGGAGGGGCGAGCGCGGTGGGGCCGGCACCGGACAGCGCCGTCCCCGCCCCGCCGACGGCGGGCGTGGCGTCCGTGCCCCCCGGCGCGATCCCCTGGACGGTCGTGTTGTTCGCCGCCAGGGCGACGACCTGGCTCTCGATCGACTGCGCCGCGCTGGAGATGCCGCCGACCGCGATCGGCACCGCCACGATCAGACCGTTCACGACGGGGGCCTCGATCGCGCTCCCGCCCAGGGTCGAGGTCGCGTCGGACGAAACGCCGCCCGCCGTCGGCCCGCCCTGCGCGATGTGCTGAGCGGTGCGGTTGTTCGAGGCCGAGGACAGGACGCGCACGTCGTTCCGCTGCTGGGCGTCCGAGACGCCGAGCACCGCGATCGGGACGGCCACGTTCAGCGGCGCGACGATCGGAGCGCTCACGGCGACCGGGGCGAACTGGTCGGTGGAGTTGCCCTGCGCGGCCGCGTTCGTGCCCGAGCCGCTGCCCTTGCCGCTGTGGCCGCCGCCCTGGCGGATGGTCTGCCGGGTGCGGTTGTTGGCCGCCGACGAGTCCACGTGCGTGTCGTTGGCCTGGCTCGTCTGCGCGACGCCCGCGACGGCGATCGGCGCCGCGACGTTGACCGGCACGACGACCGGGGCGCTCACTGCGACCGGGGCGAACTGGTCGGTGGAGTTGCCCTGGGCCGCCGCGTTGGACGCGGAGCCCCCACCCTTGCCGCCGTGCCCGCCGCCCTGGCGGATGCTCTGGCGCGTGTCGTTGTTGGTCGCC
>Ga0164290_1002270_pt1 | contig 14833 bp, 11 predicted proteins | sample Micstemetagenome_FD_108782 | JGI IMG/M metagenome (GOLD analysis project Ga0164290, IMG submission 108782) | Contaminated culture microbial community from soil near Moab, Utah, USA - Microcoleus steenstrupii SON62 (Illumina Assembly) | ecosystem: Environmental > Terrestrial > Soil > Soil crust... | reverse complement strand
CTCGTGGACGTGGGACATTCACGACATCGGATGCGCCAGTGAGCGAATCATAGCAGGTTTGCTCACCGGCTCAATCCGAAGGGACATTCGTTGGCGCACCCGCTGAATGTGGGTGCCGCCTTTCGCACAAGACAACGTAACTCATTGGGCGTTGGGAAGCCCAATTATCTGTATGATGCTCGTATAGGCGTGAAAGGGCTGGAATCGGGTTTGTAGCATCAGAGAGCTAGAAAGCGCCCGGTCTATCGGGCCGTTACTACGTAGCAGGAGGAGCAAAGCGGGCAATTAGGCTTCAGGAAGCCCGATTATGTGTTTGGGGCTGGCGCAAGCCTGGAGCTAATCGAAAATGGGGTTCTGGGCTTTGGGGAGCCCGAAATTAGCTGCCCAGGTGGGTTATTGGCATGGAGCAGGAGGAGCAAAGCGGGCAATTGGGCTTCAGGAAGCCCAATTGTCTGTTTTAGGCCGGTGCCAGCACGGGCCGGCTGAAAATAGGCTCCTGGGCTTCAGGAAGCCCGGAAGCGGCTGTTAGCGTGGGTCGTTGGCACGTAGCAGAAGACCGGCGCCCTAGTGTCATCAGTGACAGGAAAAAGCTTTGGCCAATGTGCCTGCTCGTTCCCCCAGGTCAGCGTCTTGACACCGCACGCCCGTTCGCATTATCGTTATGGCTAACCCAGTGAGAAGAAACCGCTCTGAAATACACCCGGAGGACCAAACGATGACGAAGTACCTGATCTCCTTTCCCGGATCAGCGATGGACATTCCCGACGAAGACATGGCTGCCGTCGGCGAGGCGGCACGCGCGGTCATACGCGAGACGAAGAATGTCGGCGTCTATGTGTTCGCCGGTGGTATCAACGAGGGCGTTGCACCGGTGATGGTCGCCGCCGACGGCACCATCACGAACGAAACCTACCCGCAGACCAAGGAGTTTGACGGTGGCTTCTGTGTCCTGGAACTCCCATCGCGCGAAGCGGCCGTCTCCTGGGCCGCGAAGATCGCCAACGCCTGCCGCTGCTCGCAGGAACTCCGCGAGTTCGGGTACGACCCCGAAAGTTGATCGGCGAGGTCGAGCCTGTACCGAGAAGGCCCGATGAGCTGCCGGCTAAATTGCCAGGAGCCCGTATTGTGCTGCTGGCCCGTCGGCGTCGTCAATGACAGGAAAGGCGCAGCTGGCGCTTGTGTACCCGGAGAGGCACCTATGGACGACGCGGCCACGGCCCGTATTCGCACACTCGCGGCCGAGTATGTCGAGCTCGTGGACATAATGCGGGGCGGCCAGTACGCCGACGACGAGGAGTACCGACAGCTCAGCAGCCAGCGGACGCTCACCCACGACGAGCTGATCCGACTGACCGGTATCACTGAGCGCAAGGCGATGTACAACCACTGCCGCACCCTGCTCGCGGGCGAGATCGGCTAGGCGCCGAAGGACGGCTGAGCACGAGCGCTCCCGCGACGAGCCAGCGACCGCTCACGCGACCAATGCCCTGATCGCCGTGCTCCAGCAGGGTCTCGCCGCGCAGACGCGGGCCAAAGGCGTTGCTGAAATGTTCACGGCGAATCTAGGCGAGGTGTGTTTGCCCTGAAGTGGTCGGAGGGGGGGTATCGCGATAACCCCCCTCCGGCCGCTGCTGCTTGCCTTGACCATTGTTCCACGAAGTGCCGGACGCTCCGTCGTAGGTTCTCCCTGTCATCAGTGATACGGAGAACCTACGGCGGCCGTGACTCCATCAGGGGGGTGACTGCTTGAGGAGGCTGTAGCTGGTGATCGTTTTCCACGGGCGGCTCCAGTATTGCGGTCTTCTAATCATATCGCCGGCACAAGCTTCCTCTAACATGCTTGACGAAGACAAAGACTTTGTGATATTCAGCACGACTGACTTGGCGCCAAGTCAGTCGTGCTTATCTTCACAGGTGACTTGGCGCCAAGTCACCTGTGAACTATTTCACTTGACGCTCCATCTGCTCCATAAGGGTCTGGGCACGTGTAAGCACGGTGGTAAGGGCTTCCTGCACTGTCTCGAGCTGCTCGGGTTGCTCTGCCAGCAGTTGCTGCCAGGCCACGAGGACAGATGTGACGAGCTCGACGTCCTGCTGAACGCGGTGTCCCGCCGGGGGAGCTTCCGGCGGTTGGCTCCTTGTGGAGCGGCCACGCTTGGCGGGCGCTGACCCCGGCCCTTCGCGCATGATACTTACTCGCTCGCGTACGGCCTGGCTCGTCAGCGCTCCTGAAGCAACCCCGCTGATCAACGCCTCACGGTCCGCCGGGTCTTGGATGCTCGCAATCTGCCTGGCCGCGTCAAGAGTGTCGGGCCGCTGCACCACCAGCTCCTGTACATCTTCAGGTGCGCGCAGCAGAGCAATGCGGCCCTCGATATAGCTGCGGTGTTTGCCCAAACGCTCAGCCAGCGTACGAATACTGTAGTCGAGCTCGCGCATAAAGGTCTGGAACGCCTGTGCCTCTTCAAGCGGGTTAAGATCCTGCCGCTGGATATTCTCCACGAGACCGATCTCGATTAGCTCGCGATCTGTGTGAGGCGCTACATCGCAGGGTATAGCTGCCAGGCCCGCTCGCTCCGCCGCCCGTAGCCGACGCTCTCCGTAGACGAGTTGGTAATACCCTTCAGCGCCGGGGTCTGGCCGCACGCGCAGCCGACTGATAAAACCTTGCTGGCGGATCGCCTCAGCCAGATCGTCGAGGTCAGTAAACTCCCGCCGGGCCTGGTAAGGGTTGGGGCGGATGTGATCGAGCGGGATGTCCTGGCTGACCACCGCCCGTGGCGCCAGGCGGGTCGCCACCAGATCTTCCACCGCTTGGGTGCGCTCGGCCCGCCGATCAGTCTCCCGGTCGCGGGGAAAGAAGCTTTTAGTGCGCGGCGGCATCGAGCACCTCCTGAGCGAGTGCGCGGTACGACTGGGCGGGTTCCCCCTGCGGGTCATACTCCAGGATCGTCTTGCCCATCGCCTGGGCCTCGGCAAAGCGCACCGAGCGGCGGATCACCGTCTTGAAGACGGGTACCTCGACCGCTCGCCCCGCCGTCAGCTCGTCGCGCGTGTACGCGGCGACCTGGCGCGACATCACGGTGCGGTCGGTGTGGGTCAGCAGGATGCCGGTGATCCGCAGGTGCGCTGTCGGATCCGAGCGGCGCAGAATGGCGACGTGATCAATCATCAGGTCGACCGAGAGCGTGGCCAGAAACTCGGTCTGGAGCGGCACGATGATCTCCTGAGCCGCGGCCAGGGCGTTATCTACCAGGATGCCCAGGTAGGGAAGTGTGTCAATCAGAATAATGTCATAGCGCGGGGCGACGGGGAGCAGCAGGTTGCGCAGCACATACTCGCCGCGCTGCACCGCCACAAGCTGCCCGTTGGCGAGGTTTAGCCGGGCGTCAGCAGGGACGACATCAACGCCCGCGTCAGTCCGCTGGATGACTGTGTCGAGCTGGGGCTCGTAGGAGCTGAGATAGGCGGCGATCGCCGTGTAGACGGTCTTCCCATCGGCTTGAACCCCGAGGGCCTGGGTCAGTGCCCCTGACGGATCGAAGTCCACCAGGAGCACCCGCTGGCCGGACTCCGCCAACGCCGCACCGAGGTTGATCGTCGTTGTCGTCTTGCCGGTTCCCCCCTTTGGGATCGAGACGGCGATAATGCGTGTCATTGGGCGACTCCGTTCTGTCGGTGCGGTTGGGCATCAGCTCTGCTGCGGGGGTTGTCCATCCGATTCGAGGAGCTCGTGGGGCTGACCGACCTCTGCCTGCAACGCATCGAGGAAAAAGCGCACCTCCTGTGCCAGGCTCACGTCTGCTGCCAGCCGGGCGACGAGGTCCGCGGTCATCGTATCGGCGACCAGGAGCGCTGCGGGGGGCACGGCAAGCACTGTCGCCAGGGCGGCGAGCCGGTCGAGCGGGAGCGGGCGCCGGCCATACTCATAGTTCACGAGCGTGTCGAGAGGCCAATGCAGCGCATCGGCGAGCTCCTGGGCCGACATCCCGCGCGTCCGGCGTAGGGCGCGGATACGCGCGCCCACCAGGGTGCGGAGCTGCTCTGCCTCGCCGCTCATAGGTCGAGCGTCCCCTGCTCAGGGATGTCGAGCTCAGAGCCGGTGAGCTGCCGGTAGGCGTCGCGGACAAAGGCGACCGCCGTGGGGTACTCGCGCAGCGGGAGGTCCTCGTAGCGGCTCAGGCGGAAGCGGGCTTTTAGCGTGGCCCAGCAGGCTGCGTAGGGGTTCCGGGAAGCGTTCGGCTCGCGGGCGGCCCGCGCCTGCCCCCAGGCCTGGACGAGCGTGTAGAGGTAGCCACGTTGCGCCTCAGTGATGGCGCCCTCGCGCTGGCCTTCAAGCGCCCGCACTCGGGCGTCAAGGTCACGCCAGGCCCGCCGCGCCCGCTCCTGGCTCTCCTCGAGCTGCCGTTGGCGAGCATCAAGGTCGTTGAGCGAGCCCTCGATCTGATCGAGGTCGCGGAGGTCCTCGATCTCGCGGCTGGATGTCTCGGGCAGGCCGGTGGCCCGCGCGAAGGCCGCGTAGACCTCGGCGATCAGGTAGCGCTTGAGATGCTGGAGCCGGCCGCGCGTTTGCGGCGCCGCTTTGCGTGTGTTGACTCCGATCAACCAGAGGGGGTAAAGCTCAAGTTGGAGGAAATACTGCTCCTTGACCCCGTAGCCAGTATCAACAGCCGCTCGCACCAGCCCGTCGGCCAGGTCCTCGTTGCCACGGATACGCCGCAGCTGCGACGACGGCGCCAGGTTTACCACACTGCAGATATCGCTGACCGCCAGGTAAATCAGCCCATCACCGCCCCGGATGGCCAGTGCAACGCTATCAAACAGCGTAATAGGTAGACGCTCGCGCGCCTCCATGAGTGGGGTTTCGGGAGGCTGCTCCGGCGTCGACATGAGGTCTCCTGGTATCAATATTTGTTCTCTCTGGACAAGGTGCCTGCACTATACCAGCGTGCTGGCAGTGCGTCAAGCGTTGGTTGTTCACATCGGACAAGAAGGCCATTGACGAGGGTGCACTTATAGAAGAAAACCAGCATGGGTACCATTGGGCGTTATGAAGCTTTGCAGAGGCGTTCAGGGAGAACTATGACTGGTGGCTTGTCCAAGCCGAACAAGAAGCTGGCCATCATATGATGGCCAGCTTGTGGTTGGGTAGGGAGAGGGTGTGGAACTCGACTATTGAGGCCTAGAATCGGAAAGACTGGTTGCGACAAGGGGACTTCTATTATTTTGGGAAGTTAGCTTGCTGCCGTAAGAATCCCCTGAAGAGAAACCTAATTTGTGGGCAGTTTGCTAACTTGATGTGCATTCTCGGTCATTAGACCCTTTTCTGTGTACAGTCAGCTACCTCTTTCCCTCAGTGAACAGCGCCAAGTCATCGATGCTGAAACTCCTGCTTCCGGCATCATCATTCTTCACGTTCACGGCGAGGCCGCATTGAAGGCCAGAGCTTCTGCATTACTCTGAGGATTGCGAGCGGGATTCAGAACATTGCGAATGATGCGGCCCTATCCTGGTCTGGCGACGCCAACGCACAGAAGTACCAGGAGAGCCACCATGTTGCACTTGAGCCCCGAGGACCTCTTCACGCTCGCGCAGTATACCCAAGCCGAGCTCCTCGCCCGCGCCGAGCACGATGCGCCGGCCTTCGCCACACCGCACCCACCAGCCCAACCACTCTGGCGGCTGCTCACACTTCGCGTGCGTCGGCTCCTGCGGCGCGAACCAGGTCCCTTAGCTTCGACAGATGGCCCCACCACACCCGTTGCCGTCGACCCCTCCATATGACATACTTCAGACGCCGCACACGGACCGACCCAGGAGCGCCACGATGAGCCAGCGTAGCGAAACCTTCGGCCGACTGCTCAAGGGTGCTATCAACTCGATCGCCGCCTACGAGGGCAAGGCCGCCCTGGTCGTCGAGGACGAGCTCGGCGCGCAGATTGGCGTCACCGGCGCCTCCATCCAGCGCTATAAGGCCGGCTACCTCCCTCCCGACCCACGCCCGGTCCAAATCCTTGCTGAGGCCGGGGTGCGCCGCGGCTTCCTCGCCCGGGCCTGGCTCACCCGATTCCTCCAGGCCGCCCGCTACCCCACCGCCGACACGCTCATCGCGAGCCTCGCCGACGCCTTCGGCTCGGTCGCTCCAGCCACGCGCGATGGTCTGCCCAGCGGCACCGTTGCCCTGCTGCTGACCGACATTGCTGGCAGCACCCGCCGCTGGGAGGAGCAGCCTCAGGCGATGGAGCGCGCCCTCGAGCGCCACGACGCCCTGCTGCGCCAGGCGATCGACGCCTACGGCGGCCACGTCTTCAAGACTGTCGGCGACGCCGTCTTCGCGGTGTTCACTACGGCGCCCGCAGCCCTCGACGCGGCGCTCGCCGCCCAACGCTCACTGCAGGCCGAGGAGTGGGGTCCGACAGGCCCGCTCCTGGTCCGCATGGCGCTCCACGTTGGTGCGCCCCAGCTTCGCGACGGCGACTACTTCGGCCCGCCGATGAACCGCGCCGCACGCCTCCTCGCCGCTGGCCACGGCGGTCAGATCCTGCTCTCGCTCAGCGCCCAGGAGCTCGTCTACGACGCACTACCGCCCGGGGTCGTGGTACGCGACCTCGGCGAACACCGGCTTAAGGACCTTGGCCGGCCCGAGCGAATCTTCCAGCTCGTCGCGCCCGACCTGCCGGCCGCGTTCCCACCGCTTCAGGCGCTCGACTCCTACCGCCACAACCTGCCCTCCCAGCCCACACCGCTCGTCGGCCGCGAGGCGGAGGTCGCACAGGTCTGCGCCCTCCTCCGACGGGATGAAACCCGGCTCGTCACGCTCATCGGGCCCGGCGGCATCGGCAAAACGCGCCTCAGCCTCCAGGTTGCCGTCGAGCTGCTTGACAGCTATCCCGACGGCGTGACGTTTGTCGCCTTGGCGCCAGTGCGTGAGGTCGGGCAGGTGGCGGGAACGATCGTGCAGGCGCTTGGGCTCCAGGCTGCACCTGACCTCGAGCCCCTGGCACAGCTGAAAGTGGCCCTGGCCTCGCGCCAGGCGCTCCTCCTGCTCGACAACGTCGAGCAAGTGATCGCGGCGGCGCCGCTCGTCGCCGAACTGCTGGCCGCGGCACCAGGGGTCCAGATATTGGCCACAAGCCGTACACCGCTGCGGCTGCAGGGAGAGCAGGAAGTTGTCGTCCCACCCCTGGCGCTCGCGGACACGCAGGCATTGCCACCGCTGGAGCGACTGGCTCAGATCGAGGCGGTGCGCCTGTTTATCGAGCGCGCCCAAGCAGTGCGCCCCGACTTTGCTGTCACTGCCGAGAATGCTCCCGTGATCGCCGAGATCTGCGTCCGGCTCGACGGGCTGCCCCTGGCGATCGAACTGGCGGCGGCGCGCACCAAGCTGTTTGCCCCGACCGCCCTGCTGGCGCGGCTCGACCGACGGCTCCAGCTGCTCCGCGGTGGCGCGCGCGATCTGCCGGCCCGACAACAAACCTTGTACGACGCGATCGCCTGGAGCTACGACCTGCTGGATGTGGCGGAGCAACTGTTGTTTGCCCGGCTCGCGGTGTTCGTGGGTGGGTGTAGCCTTGAAGCTGCCGAGGCGGTGCTCGGCGACGATGGGGCAAACCCCGAGAGGATGGCGGGCGTCATTCCGACCAGCGATGTCTTGGAGGGGTTAGCGAGGCTGGTAGACCGCTCGCTCGTGCGGCGCGTCGAGGGCGAGGGGGGCGAGCCGCGCTTTGTGCTCCTGGAGACTATCCGCGAGTTTGCCCAGGAGCGGCTGGCCGCGAGTGGGGAGGAGGCGCTGATTCAGACACGCCATGCTCGCTGGGTGCTCACCCTGATGAAGCAGGCCGATAGCCACCTGCGCGGGCCCGAGCAGCAGGTCTGGTATCGCCGTCTGCTCGTCGAGCAGGCGAATCTGCGGGCGGCGCTCCACTGGTTGTTCAGTAGAGGGGATAGCAGCATAGGCACGGCCATCACTGGTGCGAGCTGGTGGTTTTGGTGCGTGCAGGACCACGTCATCGAAGGCAAGCGCTGGCTCTCGCACGCGATTGCGACGGGAGGTGGCGGCCTACGCGACCGCGCCGCGGTCTTAACGGGGAGCGGCTATCTGCTGCTCGGCGCCCCTGAGCATGGACTGGCGACGGGCATCGCACCGCTCGCCGAGGCGCGTTCCCTGTGGGCTCAGCTGGGTGAGCCAGCGTGGGAGGCGTTCTGCCTGCTCGTGGCCGGCCTCCTTGAGCAGTTCGGCAACGACGACTCGGCGCAGGCTCGTCGCTTAATGGGCGAGGGTGTCGCGCTAGCAGAACGGATCGGGGACCCCTGGATGCGCTACTATGCCGAGCTTTGTGTCGGACTGCTCTCGCACACCAATGGCGATCGGCAGACGGCGCAGGCCCATTTCGCGGCCAGCCTGGCGTATGGTCGCGCGAGCGGTGACCAGACCTCGGTGGCACTGGCACTCCACTATCTCGCTCGCTACGGGGATGCGCCGATCCCTCAGCGGCTCGCCTGGGCCGAGGAAGCGGTGGCGGTGGCACGTGAGCTCGGGTTTCCCCTCGTGATACGGCAGGGCCTTGAGATCCTCGCAGAACTGTATAGTCATATGGGGCGTCTCGCAGAGGCCGCGCGTGTCTTCGAGCAAAGTACTGGGATTGCACACCATCAGGGGGTGACCGGCGAGGGCCACGTGCTCGTGCTGGGAAAGGCCTGGCTCGCGTTGCAGGAAGGGAATCTGGCCGGGGCGGAGGGGTTGTACCGCGTGGGGATTGCGGCGGCAATCACCGAGCAGTGCCGCTACCACCAGTGGCTCGGGCTTGCCGATCTTGTTCAGCTTGCCGCGGGGCAAGGGCGCTACGAAGCGGCTGCAACCTGCTATGGGGCGGCCAACCAGTTATACAGCACCGCAATGGAGGCCGAGCTACAGAGTAGGCTCGGCTTTGACGAAGCGATCCGGGTAACGCGGGCAGCCCTTGGCGAGGAAGGGTGGGCGAGGGCGGTGGCAGCGGGGCAGGCGCTGAGCCCAGACGAGGTGTGTGGGCACGTTCTGGGGGAGGGGAGCGATCAGCCGCTTGTGCGCACATAGCCACAGGCGGGGTTAGTGAGATCTGCCCCACATTGCAGTGCGTGCGGGCGTAGCAATCGGGAGACACGCTGGCGTGGTATCCAGCAGGCACATCACTTCCCACGGAACTCGGGGCGCCTCGCTTCTTGCTCCGCCCCTTGACCCTAGCTGAGGCAGATCGCGACTACGCGTCAATGTGCGATCGGTGGATACCAAGAACTGGGTTGACTTCACCTGGGATGCGAACTATCAGGTGCTGGTCCATCACGAGCAGGAGCATCAGCAGCGCGCAGCCTTCACGGTAATGGACGCCGCCGATGCCATCTGATTGGGCGAGGCACATGAGCGTAGCGTCTTTCTCCCGCCGGCAGATATCCGCTTTTTCGCGCAGCTTCCGCAGCCGCTTCAGGTCATTGTCCTCACCGAGGACTGGTGTGACGCGGCCATTGCGAGCATTCGGGTACTCGTGCGCCTCGCGGCAGAGAGCAGCAAGCTCAATCTGCGGTTCTTTCTGCGCGACCACAATCCCGACATCATGAACCAGTACCTCCTCGGGAACAGTGAGGTGATCCGCGAGCTTCGGGAAATCGTTGAACGTGGCTTTGTGACGAGCACGTAAGGAGAGACGTGTGAAGCACATGGTTATGTCTCATAGGGCTGTTCGGCATAGTCGTGACGGTAGGCAAAGGAAAGGGCAGAATGTACAACGTTTCTCTATCACCTGGTCCCCGGTTGGTCCGTCTCCTGCTCGCCCTCTGGCTGCTCGGCCTCCTACTCGCCGTACCCGCCCAGGCTCAGGCCGCCCCCTCCCGTTTCATCAGTGAGCAGGTCGGCGGCCTGACCGTGACCCCCACCACCGTCTACTGGCACGCCGCCTGTGGGGATGACTTCTCGCCCTCGCGCAGCTTTCTGCGCCGCGCCCCGGCGGCCGGAGGGGCCGTCGAGACCCGTTACGCCCCCCGTGACTGCGCTGCGGGGGCGGTCGCCTCAGCGAATATCGCCGTCGACGCCAGCCACGTTTACTGGCTGGAGCGTGACGGCCGGGTGGTGCGCCAGGCGATTGCCGGTCCGTCCGCCGCTCCCACCCTCGTCGCCCGCACCGCCCGCACCAGGCTCGACGGCTACCCGCCCTGCTGCTGGATCGCCCTCGACACCACCGCCGTCTACTGGAGCGAGGGACGGGCGATCTACCGTGCGCCCAAAGATGGTGGCCCTGCCAGGCTCGTCTATACCGAGTCCACCGGCCCGGTCCGCGATCTCCAGGCCAACCTCGCCGGCACCCTGTTTTACCTCACCAATGTCCAGCTTCGCGTGCTCCGCCCGACCGAGGGGGCCTACCACGAGACCCTGTTCGCCCCCGTGGTCGCCACCTACACCCTGGCCAACGGGCGGCTCTACCTCGGGCGCACCAGCCCCTCACCCGAGCACCGCTATGTCATCGAGTCTGTGCGGCAGAGTGACCTCCGCGATTTCCAGCGCCACGTCGCCCGGTCACACCCGAGCACCCCCCAGATCCGCGACCTCGCTGTGGACGGGACGCACCTGTACTGGCACGAGACCTTTCCCTCCTCGGCGGGGGGGCCGCTCTGGCGCCAGCCGCTCGACAGTGGGTTCGACGACGCGGTCGCGCTCACGGGCTACCGCAACGATGTCGCCCAGCTCCAGGTTGCCCACGGCCACCTCTTCTGGACCGACTACCACTCCGGTGTCTGGCAGCTTGCTACTGGCGCCCCTCCAGTTACCAGCGCCGCAGGCGACCTGCAGATCACCGACATCCATGTGACCCAAAGCGTCCAGACCGACGACAACCGCGTGCCGCTCCTAGGCGATAAGATCACACTCGTACGGGTCTTTGTGCGCGGCCTGCCCGACGCCGGCGGCCCCTGGGGCGATGTCGTTGCGCGGCTGCGGGTGGATGGCGACTCGACCTTCTACCACCAGGGCCCGATTGCCGTCAGTGAGGCGGGCGGCGACCGTGGCAGCCTGGAAGGAAGCTTCACCTTTGTCCTCTCGCCAGCCGCCACGACGTACGGCATCCGTACTATGACTGTGTCGGTCAGTTCGTTCTCCGGCAGGCTGGAGGCCAACACGGCGAATAACGTAGCGGTGCGTATCCTGGTCTTCACGCCGGCGCAGCACCGCCTCTGGTACGGCATGACCTACGGCAACACCAACACCAACCCCGCCTGTAGGGACGCGTACGCGCCGGACGGCTACATCCCGCCCTTTGACAACTTCGAGGCCCACCGCCAGTTCACCGAAAACCTGTTCCCGCTGTCGTCGCTCACGATTGTGCCTGTGCCGGGCCGGCCCCGACAGCTGATTGATAACAGTGGCGCCTGTGGTGCGTACGAGCGTGCCCACCTGTATCTTGCGGAGCATCTCGCCCGCCTGTTCCCTGACGGGGGGGCCAGGGCATTCCTGCTCCAGCCAGAGAGTGTGGGCTATCACGGCTGGTGTTGCACGGGCAACGCACGAAACCAGGTTGCTCGTGGTCAGGATCTGCGTGCCGACCCGGGGCCGACCATGGCCCACGAAATGGGCCACGCCTATGGCCGCAACCACACCTTCGAGGATGGGCGATATCCTCGGCCCGCGCCCAATTTTGGCGGTCGGATGGGCCCCTACCTGGGCTTCCGCCTGCGCTCGAACGCGCCCACCCCCCAGCCCCAGGTGATCCGCGGTACGACGGATGAGACCACCTTCCTCAGCGATATCATGGCGTACGCCCGCCCGCAGTGGATCTCGCCCTACACCTACTGCCTGCTGGCCGATAGCATCAGCGGTGGCGGCGTCCGCTGCCCGGCTGGCCTGGATGGCATCCCAACAGCACGTGCATCGTCAGGTCGGACAGCACAGGGGCTCGGCCGCACGCCGTGGGGAGGAGGCGAAGGCCAGACGCGTGTGAGCGGCCTCAGCACCGCGCCCTCGCACCTGTATGTCAGTGGGTACGTGGACGAGCAGGGCAAGCTGGTGCTGGAGCCCTTCGAGCAGCTGGCCCTGACGGGCCAGCCGGCAATCCCCGATGGGGATATGTACCAGCTGACGTTGGAGACGGCCCAAGGGGGGCCGCTGCCGGGGGGCAGCTTCGGCTTCGATATCGAGCTGCTCGCGCAGGACGGCATCGACAACCCGCAGCCGCAGACCCGGCGGGGCTTCGGCTTCTACATTCCCTGGAACCCGGCGACAGAGCGGATCGTGGTCAGGCAGGCCGGTCAGATCGTCGCGGAGCGGGTGGTGAGCCCGAAGGCGCCGGAGTTTCTGAGCGTCGACTTCGGTGTGACGGGGCCGGTCAGCGGCAGCAAGGGTGTACACTGGCAGGCGCAGGACGTAGACGGCGACCTAATAAGCTTCAGCCTCTGGTATAGCCCCGACAATGGACAGGGCTGGCAGCCGGTGGACGTGCTCGTGCGCGGGAGCGAGAGCACTGTCGACTTTGACACCCTGCCCGCTAGCCAGCAGGCCCGGCTCCGAGTGCTGGCCTCCGACGGGGTGCACACGACCGCCTGGATCAGCGAGGTCTTTTCCGTGCTGCCGCACCGCCCCCAGGTCTCGCTGTCCGCGGCGACCGATGCAAGCGGGCTGCTCAGCCTGGCGAGCGCGTCAGCCTATGATAGCGAGGATGGCGCTATCACCGACCCGGCGGCCTTTAGCTGGCGCTCGGACTGGCAGGGCGAGGTGGGGAGGGGTCGCTGGCTGGGCGCCAACGTGCTGGCTCCCGGCGAGCACCTCCTGACGGTCGAGGTGCGCGACAGCGCCGGGGCCACGAGCAGTGCGACATCAGCGGTCAGCGTCCCAGCCCGAGGGGCGCTCGACGCGGTGGTGATCAACCCGAGCATCGCGGGCAGGCTGCGCATCACCAGCTGGCCTGAGGTCACGCTCACCCTCCCCGTGGGGGTGGTGGGGGAGGCGGTGCGGCTGAGCGGCGACGTTGATTCGATCACGCCGAGCGATCTTCCGGGGCTGCTTGGGAGCGGCTTCACGATCCAGGGAGTGACGAGTGGTGGGGCAGCCGTGAGGCAGCTCACGCAGCCGGCGACGGTGCTGGTGACCTACGGCGAGCTGCTGGCCGCAACAGCACCCCTATCATCGATGGCGGGCGCACCGCCGCTGGCACTCGTCCGGCAGGATGAGCAGAGCGGGGCGTGGGTGCGCGTGCCGGCGACGATCGATGTGGCGGAGCAGACGATCACCGCGCAGGTGCGGCAGCTTGGCCGGTTCGCCGTCGTCGCCCTGCCAGCGCGTAGCGCCGAGGAGCGCCTATTCCTTCCGCTCCTGTTGCGATAAGGCGAATGGCTGATGGCCACCACCCGCCGCTGACAGCGTGACTGTCCTGGCGGGTGGTGGTTCTTTCGTCCTGCGATGGGTGCCTCACCCAGCGGGCGATTGAGCGCGGTTGGCAAGGAGATCGCTCAGGTGCTTCTGGGTATATGATGGCGCCGAGGGTGTTTTGCACAGTGGGAGATGAAGGGCAGGCGCGAATGCTGGTTTATCGCTGGCTTCGAAAACGTTGCAGCAGAGGGTAGGCTCACTTGAATAGGAGGTTGTAATGCATGCTTCCCCCCTCCCAGTGCGTCTGGTGCAGCCTTCGGCGAGCTACGACCCGGCGATCGCCCCCACTTCTGAAGCTCAACTACCAGGAGCCGTGCCCATAAGTGACATGGCCTGTTCCTTGGGAGGATTTGTTCGACGCGCCCGAAATGGCGCTACCGCATCCTACCGCAGAAAACTTGCTCTTTTTTGAGACGCTGGCTCCTGTTCGGGATTCGCCACCAATATCTACCTGGGTCAGAGCCAGTTCTTGGGTCTCATGTCACCGCAGCTCAGCAAGCCTCAGGCGCTCGGCTTGGCCTTGTGGAGCTACGGCATCGTGATGCTGCGCACCTGTGGTCGCACCACCATCGCTACCTTCCTCGCCTTGCTGCTTGGGCAGAAGGCCGCAACCGTCGCCCAGCGCCTGCGCGAATGGTGCTACGAGGCCGAAGCCAAGGCTGGAAAGAAACGCCAGGCTCTCGATGTCTCCACCTGCTTCGCCCCACTCCTGGCCTGGGTGCTCAGATTGTGGCACGGCCAAACGCTCGCTCTCGCCATCGACGCCACCACCCTCGATAACCGCTTTGCCGTGCTGGCCCTCAGTGTGGTCTACCAGGGCTGCGCTATCCCAGTCGCTTGGGCGATCGTGCCTCAGCAGCAGACAGGTCAGTGGCGGCCGCATTGGCTCCGGCTGCTCCGTCTGTTGCGGCCGGCCATCCCGACCGACTATACCGTCCTCGTGCTTGCCGACCGCGGACTGTATGCCCGCTGGCTGTTTCGTCGGATTGTGCGACTGGGCTGGCATCCGTTTCTGCGCGTGCGTCCGAGCTACACCTTTCGCCCCAAGGGCAAGCAGCGCTGGTACCGGATGCAGAGCCTGGTGCCTGAGCCAGGTCGGCATTGGGCCGGAAGTGGTGAGGCGTTTGGCACTCGGGAGCGCCGACTGAACTGCACGCTGGTCGCCTACTGGGGTGAGGACTGTGCCGAACCCTGGTGTGTGGTGACCGACCTGCCACCCACCACCGCCGAGGTGGCCTGGTACAGCTTGCGCACTTGGTGCGAGCAGGGGTGTAAGGTTCTCAAACGCGGAGCCTAGCAATGGCAGAACAGCCGAATGAGCGAGCTCGCACGAGCTGAGCGCTTGTGGTTGGCGCTGGCGGTAGCGACCTTATGGAAGTTAAGCGTGGGCGGCGAGTTGGAAGCCGCCTTGAACGACATCGGCGTACCAGCCCTGAGCAATCTCTTGTT
>Ga0164290_1002269_pt1 | contig 14865 bp, 12 predicted proteins | sample Micstemetagenome_FD_108782 | JGI IMG/M metagenome (GOLD analysis project Ga0164290, IMG submission 108782) | Contaminated culture microbial community from soil near Moab, Utah, USA - Microcoleus steenstrupii SON62 (Illumina Assembly) | ecosystem: Environmental > Terrestrial > Soil > Soil crust... | reverse complement strand
GGATCACCATCTGTGCAATGCGATCGCCGGGTTGTATGATCTGATGCTCACCTGATAAGTTTATCAATACAATCTTAATTTCTCCGCGGTAATCGCTGTCAATAGTGCCTGGTGAATTTAAACAGGTAAGACCTTGCTTTATGGCTAAACCACTGCGTGGCCGCACCTGTGCTTCGTAGCCTTCAGGGAGTTCTATGAATATACCAGTAGGGATCAATGTCCGCTCTAAAGAAGCTAAGGTTACCGGCTCAGAAATAAAGGCCCTCAGATCCATGCCCGATGCACCTTCCGTTGCATAAGCAGGAAGTGGATTGTTTGAAGTATTCCTGATTTTTACTTCAATAGTGCTCATGTTTTCAAAGATAAGTGGAGAGGGAACTAAAGCTGTTAAATAGTTTCCAATAAAACGTTTGCATAAGCTACCACTCCTTCCTTTCTTCCAACAAAGCCCATCTGCTCTGTTGTAGTAGCTTTTATAGAAACATCTTTAATAGTAATGCCTGTAGTGGTTGCAATAACATTCTGCATCTGCGGTATAAAAGGTTTGATCTTGGGTTCTTGCAGACACAGTGTACTATCAATATTAATAAGGCGATATCCTTCTTTTTCTACCAGTTCTATAGATCGCTTCAATAAAATGGTACTGTCAATATTTTTATATTGATTGTCTGTATCAGGAAAATGGACGCCTATATCCCCTAAGCAGGCAGCGCCTAATAAAGCATCGCATATAGCATGCAACAGCACATCTGCATCACTGTGGCCTAATGTGCCTTTATGATGTGGAATAGTAATACCCCCGATACGCATTTCTCTTCCTTCTGCCAACTGGTGAAAGTCTACACCAAAGCCAATTCTGAAACCCATAAAATGATTTGCGGCAAATATAAGAGACACGCCAGACTACCGATAGCAGGTAAATCCAAAGTATCGCAGTTTACTAAATAAAAAAAGCGATATGCATGGCAGATCGCTTTTAAAGTCGTTTATAAAAACTGTTAGTTACCAGCAGATGAACCAGAACCGGCAGCACCAAAATCAAACACCAATGAGAAACGCAAAGTGTTTGCTAATGGGCTTTGGTTAGCACCGTTTCCACCTGATGCTACGAGGTAAGAAAAGTTCAAGCCAAATACATTGTACTTAACTCCAACACCGGCAGTAAAGAAGCGGCGGTTTCCTTTTGTTTTTGCTTCGTGAAAATAACCTCCACGAACAGCAAACTGGTTATTGTACCAATATTCAGCACCTAAAGAAGCAGTGAATTCTTTGATCTCCTCACCAAAACCACCTGGTGCGTCGCCAAAAGAAGAGAACCAGCTACCAATCACACTTTTTTGACGGTATTCAGCCAAAGCAGCTGAGTCACCACGACGTGGAGGAGTTGGTACTAATAATTTATTCAGGTCAACACCGAATGAGATTTTATTGCTTTCATCAAATACCCTGGTATAAGTTGTACCAATACCAAAGTTGGCGGGAATGAAATCTTTTTGATCAGCGTTATCAGTATAAGCGATCTTTGAACCTAAGTTAGTTAAGGCCACACCAAAAGACCAGCCTTGTCCGGCATCGTTCTGGTTGTTATGATATAAAGAAAGATCACCTGCAACAGCACTACCTGCTTTATAATTGGTAGCACCAGATGAAGCAGCATCCAAATCAGAATTGATATATTTCAGAGCAACACCAATACCTGTTTTGGTTGACAGCTTTCTTGAGTAACCGGCTTCAATACTAAACTCACGGGGTTTACCGGTATTCAATTGGTTTCCTGCAAAATCAGTAAACTGGATATCACCCAGGCTGAAGTAACGAAGGGCACCAGAGATAGCCTGGTTTTCATCAAACTTATAATAACCTGAGGCAGAAGCCAGAAATACATCGTTCACCACTTTCTTTAACCAGGGAGTGTAGGTAACACTTGCGCCTCCGCTGGAGGTATTGAAAGGCACTTTTGCCAGGTTAAAAAACTGAGATGCAGCATCTGGATTAGTAGCCAGACCTAAATCACCCATACCACCGGCACGGGCATCTGGAGATATACGTAAAAAGGGAACTGCAGTAGTAACAACGTTGATAGAATCCTGGGCAAGCGTAGCTTTTGCACCGCCCAATACAATCGCAACAGCAGCAGTTAGTTTAATAGCAGTCGATTTCATAGTTCTTTTTTAAAAAGTGTGTGAAAATATGCAGTTTTGATTATAAATGAAATAAATTATTGTTTTTCAATTTTCTAAGAGTTCTCTATAGTAGTTTTAAAACATTTCTCACTCTGCCCAATAGCTTCTGTAAGCTGGCGGAACCCAACTCAGCACCTTCAACGCATTCCGTTAACATTTTATTGTAAAATAATTCCTGAAATAATTTCTCCAATTTCCAAAATGCAATACCAGCAAGGGTTTGGGCAATAAAATATTTTTCTAAGCACTTTTGGCGCACCCATATCGTAGAAACAACATTGAAATATGGGGTTTTTGCTTATTAATTCTTTGGCAATCTCTCTATATTCGCAAACTGTCTTTAAAATCTCTTTTGGAGATACAATAATCGCCATAATAGGTCGTTAAGGTTATTCCAAACAAAGGTTTCAATAAAAGACAGGCACATGTAAAATCCATGTGTCCTTTAGAAAGACAAAAAAAGCAACCATGCAAGTGAAAAATTTCGTAATCCTTTTATCCTGTGCCGCACTGCTGGGGTCTTGTAAAAACGGAGGCCTCTTCGGCAAGAAACAAGAAAAATCTGATGTTACCGGCTGGAACTACAATGACAAAAAAATGGGTGGTTACCAGGTAGCTAAATCAAAAGAACAAGGCTTAGGCCCCGGTTTGGTATTTGTTGAAGGCGGTACCTTCACAATGGGCCAAACGGAAGAAGATGTAATGGGCCATTGGGATAATGTACCCAAACGCGTTACCGTTCCTTCTTTCTACATTGATCGTACTGAGGTAGCCAACGTTCACTACCGTGAATATATTCACTGGCTAAACCGCATCTTCGATGTATCTGCCGATCCAAACAATCAAAAAATTATTGACGCTGCTTTGCCAGATACCTTAGTATGGCGTAGCGAGTTAAGCTATAATGAGCCTTTGGTGGAATACTATTTCCGTCACCCGGGCTTTAACAACTATCCTGTGGTAGGTGTTAGCTGGAGACAAGCTTACGACTTTTGCTTATGGAGAAGCGACCGTGTGAATGAAGGGATCCTTATGGAAAAAGGTTTTGTTGCCAAGCAAGGCTTGCAAGGCCAGCAGCAGGAGAACAATTTTACCACTAAATCATACTTATTAGGTGTTTACCAGGCACAACCGGGTAAGCCTGGTAAAAAGAATACACTAAAAACTCCAATGGGTACGCCTCGTACCAATGTTACAATGGAAGATGGTATTCTTTTGCCTGACTACCGCTTGCCATTCGAATCGGAGTGGGAATATGCTGCTTATGGCCTGATCAATCAAAACCCTCGTCCTTCTCCTAAAGAAGGTAAAAGAGGTGAGGAATTGCACTCAAATAAACAAGTTTACCCTTGGTCCAATAACTACAATGGTTTACGTGAGACCAAGCATGGTAGCTGGCATGGAATGTTCATGGCCAACTTTAAAAGAGGTTCTGGTGATAACGCCGGTGTTGCGGGTGGTTTGAACGACCGTGCAATCTATACGGCTGAAGTAAAGTCTTTCTATCCAAACGGTTTTGGTATCTATAACATGGCGGGCAACGTTGCTGAGTGGGTATTTGATGTTTATCGTCCTTTAACCAGCTTAGATCTTACCAGCAATAATGATGATGTGGCCCCTGTACGTGGTAACAAATACATGAAGTTGTACAAGAACGAAAATGGTGAAGCTGAAGTAGACAGCACAGGCCGTGTAAAAATGGTACCTGTTACAGATGCAGAAAGCCGCAGCCGTCGTAACTATCAAAGAGGTAATGTAATCAACTTCCTTGATGGTGATAGTTTATCGCAAGCTGAATATGGTTATGGAAAAACTACTTTGATCTCTGATAAATCAAGAGTTTATAAAGGTGGTAGCTGGAACGACCGTGCTTACTGGTTAAGCCCAGGCACACGCCGTTACCTGGAAGAAGACCAGGCAATGAGCACCATTGGTTTCCGTTGCGCTATGGACCGCATGGGTAGTCCGGAAGGCAACAAGAGAAAGACCGGTAATTTCTGGAAATCAAGAAAACAAAAAAGATAATTGGATTTTTAGATTATAAATAAAGAGCCCCGCAAATGTGGGGTTTTTTATTATCACAGTTTTCGCTGTTGAGATGGATTTCGCAGATTCATACTACAATTGCCTCCATTTTCTTTCCGAACCACTACTGAAACGGAATACCTATGTACATTACAACACAAGCACCTTCATTACTTTTGCCTGATGAATATTGAAGTGCTTTATCAACTCTACTTACAATTCCCTTCTTTACAGACGGACACACGCAGGCTAAAAAAAGGGGATTTATTTTTTGCATTAAAGGGACCGATTTTTAATGGTAACCAATTTGCACAGCAGGCAATAGATGCCGGTGCTGCTTATGCGATTATTGATGAAAAAGAGTTTGCTATAGAAGGCAAAACCATTGTAGTAAATGATGTTTTAGAAACCCTTCAGCAGTTGGCCAAATATCACAGGCAACAATTCAACATTCCTTTTATTGCTATCACCGGCAGCAACGGAAAAACTACAACAAAGGAATTAATACATGCTGTCCTCTCTTCTTCATTTACTACATACACTACAGAAGGAAACCTGAATAATCATATTGGTGTGCCGCTGACTTTATTGAAAATAAAAGAAGGTGCTCAAATGGCTGTGATTGAGATGGGAGCTAATCACCAAAAAGAAATAGAATCTTATTGCAAAATTGCTTTACCTACACATGGATTGATCACTAATTGCGGCAAAGCACATCTCGAAGGATTTGGTGGAGTAGAAGGCGTAAGAAAAGGCAAAGGCGAATTATATGACTCACTAAGGCAAAATAGCGGAACTGCTTTTGTAATGTTGGACTATGATTATTTAAGAGATATGAGCAAAGGAATTCCTCATATCATTACTTACGGAACAAAGCATGCAGATGTAACAGGAGCTGTAACAGAAAGCGACCCCTTTTTAAAAGTACATTTTGATAAAGGCTTTCAAGGCCAGGTTGCTACGCAGTTAGTTGGCAGCTATAACCTGCCTAATGTTTTGGCTGCTGTAACCATTGGAAAACATTTTGGTGTCACTGATGGAAAGATCAAAAGAGCTATTGAAGAGTATGCACCTTCTAACAGCCGGTCTCAGTTAATGCAAAAGGGAACAAATAAGATCATCCTGGATGCATATAATGCCAATCCCAGCAGCATGAAGCTGGCCATTGAAAACTTTGCCAATACCAAAGCAGATAATAAAATACTGGTTCTGGGTTCAATGGCTGAATTAGGCGAAAGCTCTGGGGAGGAACATAAAAATATAACTGACATTATCGCAAAATATTCCTGGCAGCATGTGGTTTTGGTAGGAAAGTATTTCGAAGCTACATCGCATCCGTTTATTCAACTAAGTTCTTCTGAAGCTGCAGCAGCCTGGATCAAGCAACAAAACCTGCAACACAGTTATCTATTAATTAAAGGATCAAGAAGTGCACAAATGGAGAAAGTGCTGGAGGCTTTGTAATGAAAAATGAGCAACCGCATCGCGGATACGCATTAAGTGTTATTGAATGCAGATGTCCACGTTGCAGAGAAGGTAAGCTTTTCAAATACCCTTTATCAATAGGTTTGAAACGCAACATGCAGATGAATGAACGCTGCCCTGTATGCCGGCAGGTTACAGACCTTGAAGTTGGTTTTTATTATGGCACCGGTTATGTAAGTTATGTTATCGCATTATTGATCACTATTCTCACTTTCCTTATTTGGTACCTTCTTATCGGGTTCTCATTTCAAGATAGGAGATTTTTATGGTGGCTGATTGGAAACTCAGTTTTTCTTCTTGTGCTGCAGCCATGGTTAATGCGTTTTTCCAGAAGCTTATGGATATCCTGGTTTGTGAAATATGATGCAAACTGGAAGCACAATAATCCCGATGATCCGGAGCGAATTATAAAAGAACAAATGGGTAACTGGTAGAATTAAAAAGAGACCGCTTTTTATACGGTCTCTTTTTCATTGATCGATTATCAGCGAAATTTAACGAGGTCCTATGTATGTAAGTGTATCAAAGAAAGCTCTCGCAGGATTGTTATTGTAATTCCAATGTACAATTATCCTCCTCGTTGCTGGTTCAAACCGGCTAACGTTGCTTCCTGTAGCACCATCGTAACGTGTTATAGGGGTAGTATTTGGAGGATTATTAAATACGTTGGTAACGATATCGGTTGCCGGATCAAAGGTAACTACGGGCTGGATGGCTGTTCCATACCAGCTAACTCCACCGGGACCAGTGCCAATAGGATGGCCGAATGCTGTAACCTTTGGCCAGTAAAAAATTACAGAGCTGGCTCCCTGCGTCACCATGTGTACTTCCTGATCGTAAGGGAAATCCAACGTAGGCCGGTTATGATAGCCTTTTAATTGATAGCGTCCATCGTATTTGTTCCTTATTGTTAACGCTACTACCTGCTTGCCGTAATTTCCACTTATGGTAATTGATGGATCAGAAGTGCTCACCACTCTTACTCCAAGGGCATACGCAGATCCAAACAAGTTGTTAGGTTTGGTCTTCAACTGAAGATAACCTTCCCTTGATCCTTTTGGTATCGTAACAGTTAACGATGGAATAGAATACAGACTAGCATTAGGAACTACGTAATTCGTACCATGCTGCGAGTTGTAATCTGATACAATTGCAGGTTCAAGGGCAAGAGTAACCTGAATATCGTTAGTAGGCAAAGCAGCACTTGCAAGCTTTACAACAACAATATTTACAGTTGTATCATTATTGGAACCAACTAAATCAACATTAACCAAGCCATTTGCAGGGCCTGCAATTTCTACAAGCTTCATGCTTTCATTTACGATGATGCCCATTCTCCCTTCATCTACCTCTTTATCCTTAAGACAAGAAGATAAAGTGCAAACTATGGCTGTGGCAAATAAGGCTGTTTTTATGCTAAACAATTTCATTTTATTTTCTTTTACTTTTCAAGAATTGTGTTTATTGATCCCAGAATATGCGTGAGCTAAACTGGTTAACAGACCCTTCAGCCTGTACATTAGAACTGTTTACAGCATACTCAGAGGTTGGGTATAACAACCTTACAGGCAGTCCGGTACCAATCCTTCCCGGGTTCACAGACAAAGCCAGGTTGGTAGGTATACCTAATCTTCTATAATCGCTCCAAGCCTCTAAAGGATTAATACCAACCAATGCCAGGTATTTCTGATACACAATAAAACGCACCCTGTCCATAACCGTAGCACCGGCGTTGGCCCAGTTTGCAGATGCATTGTTAGCCATATATGTATTTGCAGCCGTTACAGCATTCGGTACACCAAGCCAGATGAAGGATTCTCTTACTGCATTTTCATAAGCTGCTTGAGCATTTCCTGGCAACCATCCGCGGGCAACAGCTTCAGCATACAAAAACATACTTTCTACAGATGTAAGGATCCACTGGTCCTGTGACGCACTTCCTGCAACGCCTGGCCCCATGGCAGCAGTTCGTTGACCATTATAAAGATCATTGGATGGTGCCCCGTAAGTAGTTCCTATATAAGGATCAGATGGATTGGAAGGTGAAGTAGCCGGTCTAAAATACCTGGATAACCTTGGGTCGCTGTTGCCCTTTAAAATTCCCAAAATGTAATTATTGGCTCTTTCAAACTCCGAAGCGTTGGCACCGGTTGTCGTAAACCCAAAGGCACCATAGAAAGGACTTTGCTTTCCGGTTTCATTCAAGTATCCAGGATTTACATCTGCTGTTTCGCCACTCATTAAAACACCTCCTTCTGCCTGTATCTTAGCCAATTCCGCAGTTGGAGTAAACCCGGGGATTTCAGATTGCCTGATGAGCAACCGTAGCTTCAACGTATTTGCCAGCTTTATCCATAACGTTTTGTTGCCTTTGAACATGATGTCTACGGTAGCAGCTTTCGCAGGTGCAGGCTTGTTTTTGAAAATGCTGATAGCAGAATCTAATTGTACCTGCAGGTCAGCATATATATCCTGTCCTTTATCGAATTTAGGCGTAGGAAACTCTCTTAGCCGGAATGCCTGCGTGTAAGGCACATTGCCAAAAATATCCACCAAGTCCTGGAAATACCTTGCCTTCATAACCTTGGCAATTCCAGCATAAAAATGATTTCCTTCCTGAGGTGCTTTTAGTTCTACATTATGAAAGTCGTACAGCATATTGTACAGAGCATTCCACCTTGCCTGTCCAAAGTTGCCGGTTATATTGTAGGTTGTCTCTTCCTGATTGGGTGCAAAAGATCCCGAAGGAGACCAATACCCCATCCAATGGTTAAGAAATCCATACGCCGTTGCCTGTGTACCTGCATTATGCAATGCAAAGGGCAATATCAAGTCACTGGTAATCTTGGTTTCAGTAACCTGATTGGGGTTATCGTTAATATCAAGATAACTCTTCTTGCACCCGGCAAGTATACCAACAGCCAGGGCCGCAGTAGTTATGTATTTAAGTTTGTATCTCATTAGTTTTTCAATTAAAAGGTTAATGTTAGGGAGCCTCCGAAAGTGCGTACAGGAGGGGTTTGGAATACGCTGCTTACACCAAATGTGTTTTGCTGCGCTCCAGCGTTTGTACTTGTATAATTAAACTCAGGATCAGACCATTGGTTTGACTTAGGCAGGAAGGTTAAAAGGTTTCTTCCTACAAATCCAATTGTTGCCTTTTTTACAATTCGCTGCCTACCCATTAGTGTATTAGGCAGATCGTATGACACTGATAGCTCTCTTAATTTCCAAGCCGCTGCACTGGTAAAATAGTTAGTGGCAACTTGTGTGTTAAGCGATTGATTTCCCCAGAAATCAATTCCTGTTCCTTGTACTTGTCTGTCTGTATTCGGAACATATTTAGCTCCATCCCAATAAACTGAATTAGGAAATACAAAACGCTCCCTGTCAAATTGTACACTGCGTTTACTAATGCCATAACCATCCATGTCATTTCCTAATCCATGATACGCATCGTGTCCTCCTTTGTAGTCCCAGGTCATTCCAATATTCAACCCTTTCCAGCTAAAAGAAGGGTTGATACCTAATAACCATGTAGGTAAACTACGGCCTCTTGTAACAAGGCTGTCACTGAGTTGAGGATTGCCTGTATTGGCATCAACTATTACTCTTCCTTCCGGATCTCTCTTATAATCAGTAAGCTTAAATACAAAGGCTGGCTGTCCTACTATTGCATAATTAAATGCGTTAGGGGCACCAGCTTTTAATTGAATAAAGTTTCCGGATCCACCAATTGATAATTCATTTACATCGTTTGATAAACGAAGGATTTTATTATCGTTCCAGGTAGCATTCATTTTTAGATCAAACCTTGCTTTACCAAGATTTACTAAAGGAGTTAAACGCAGATCCAATTCAACACCATAGTTCTCAAAATCGGCAGTATTGGTAAGCTTACTGTTATAACCTGTAGCAAAAGAAGTTTGAACAGATAATATCTGCTCCGTATTTCTTTGGTGGAAATAGGTCGCATCCAGGTTGATCCGGTTTTTCAGGAAGCCTAACTCAAAACCAAACTCTTTTGAAACCACAAACTCTGGTTTAATATCTGGATCGGGTAAAGAGTTGTCTGCTGTAAATCCTGCCAGGTTTCCGTAAGGGAAGCCTCCTCCTGCAGAATAAGTTTCTGCTAATGCATATGTACCTAAGTTCACGTTTCCAGACTTAGCTACAGAGCCTCTTAATTTAATATAAGAAATAGCTGGATTGTTTTTTATACCGGCTATAGCATCAGAGAGCACTAATGAAGCATTGGCCGCCGGATAGAAGTAAGAGTTGGCATTAGGATCCAAACGGCTATCCCAATCGTTTCTTCCGGTTAATTCAATATTTACCCAGCCTTTATAACTGAATCCAATTGTACCAAAAACAGAAATAAGGCGATTCTTAAAGTTAGATTCAAGATTGAGCCCCGCAGGTGCTTGTATTTCGCCGGTACGATTAGCTACATTGTATAAAAATGGCACAACCAGGTTATTTCCCTGGATGTTTAACCCTTTGGATTGATTTTGTCTCCATTGAGTACCCGCTAAGTAGGTAACTCCGAAATCGTTTATATCTCTTCTACCGTTAACGAAAAAGTCGGCATTAACCCTACTGGTTAAACTTTGCCCGTCCTGAACAAAGCCGGGGCGGTTTGTGTAAGTAACTCCGCTTCTATGCGAAGCTGCGTAATCGCTTACAATAATTGGTGCCTCTTCATTTTTATAGGAATTAAATGATAAGTTGGTACCAAAACGTGCTGTTGCTTTTAACCAGCTTGCAACATCATAATTCAAATCTATAGAACCTAATAAATCATCTGTTCTGCCTTTGGCTCTGTGGTTATCAATTGACCAGTACGGGTTGGTTGCATACTCGTTATAATAATTAGAATACTGAGCGTACCTGTTATTTCTCCAGTCTTTGTAACTGGTGAGAGGTATATGGGCTGCAGTTTGTAAAACCAGAGAATAGATGCTTCCGTTATAAGCAGGAAAACGTGCCGCATAACCCGCCTGATCCATTACGTCGTAATTTGACTGGATGTAATTAAGATTAAAAGAAGACTTGAACTTATTATAGTTTTTCGCGGCGTTCAATCTAAACGATAACCTTCTGTTCTCATCTTTAGGAACCAATCCCCTGATCTGTGCATCCTGAACAGAGATATAATAATCCTGGGTAGAGAAGGAAAGATCATTTTGAAATACTGCACCATGCTCATTCCAGAATTTCTTTTGTTGATCTTCTTTTAAAGGTGCGTAAGGCAACATCTGGTAAGTACCGTCTTCCAATTCATGACCTACTTTCCTCATGGAACCGTCGTACTTATCACCATAAGAAAAGTTCTCAAGCGGATCGTATAAAGGTCTGCCAAAAGCATCTACGCTAGATCCTGTACCAAAAATTCTTTGTCTTTCTGGCATAAAGGATACACGGCTAAACTGGTAGCTGCTACTAAACGTTACAACGGGTGCGCCCCTGGTTCCTTTGCGAGTATTGACAATGATCACCCCATTTACACCATCAGGCCCATAAATAGCTGCTGCAGATGCTCCTTTCAAAAGGTTTACATCCTGAACATCATTTGGGTTAATAGAACTTATATATGACAATGGAGTTGGTATACCATCTATAACCAACAGCGGCTGATTGTTACCGGTAAGAGAACGTAAGCCACGAAAATTAATACGTGTGTTTTCAAACACACTATTATTTGTGGTTGTTATATTCAAACCCGAAACCTTCCCCGTTAGACCTTGCTGAAGATTGACTGCCCTTCCCTGGGTAATTTCACCACTTTTAAGTTTAGCAGTAGAATAACCAAGTTCTTTAGCCTGTCTCTGAACACCTAGTGCCGTAGTAACTATTACTTCACTCATTTCACCCGAACTCGCGGTTAAAAGCACTGAAGCTGCCTCGCCTACACCAATTGTTCTGGAAGTAAAGCCTGCAGAACTAATCGTTAACCGTGCACTTTCATTTACTTTAATTGAAAAATTACCATTTGCATCTGCCCTTACCGCATTCCGCGTTCCGGCTTCTGTAATGGTAGCAAAAGCAACCGGCTCACCTTTGTCATCTTTTACCTGTCCGGTCACAGTCCTTGTCTGTCCATATACTAATGTTATGCATAACACCAGCATGGATAATAAAGCTGTCAGTTTTTTCATGTAGCCATTTTTAGAATGAACAATTTTTAAGTAGTGCAAAGACAGCTTTATTTAAATGTTGTGATCTTAATTCGACAAACCTTGCGTGAAGCCTGATAATATCATTCTAAAGTTTACATATTTGATAGTTTATGAGGCAGCGCTAAATCAAAAAGAAAAAAGGATCTCTGTAAAAAACAGACAACGTAAAAATCAAGCATAGAAAAACTACGTACGATGTCTTTAAAATTGCTGCGTTGTATTGTAGAATGCTTGCCTGCAAAGGGCTTCAATCTATAGAGCAATAATGGTTGAGGAATGACGTTTTTAATCTAAAGCGTTTATTTACTCTATTTAACTCCAACGGTGTATGAAATAAACCGCTAAACACAAAGAACATTTTTTGTGCAGCATCACTTTATCTCTTTGTGTCTAATCCAATATCACTATGTAAAAATTGGGGAGACAACAATTTTTAATTAGCTGGAATTGAATATTGCTTAATGTAAAATTTAAATGGCTATGCTTGTGGCAAACGAAAGAAATCCCCCCACAAAAAAACGCTTACTGGTACAAAAAGGTGTTGAGTTTATTGCACTAAAAATAGAAGACATTGTTTTGATCTATACGCAAAACAGGTTGGTCTATGCAATAGACAAGGAAGAAAAAAAATACATCGTCAATAAGAAGCTAAATCAACTGGAAGAAGAATTAAATTCTAAAAAATTTTTTAGAGCAAACAGACAGTGTATCATCAATATTGAATTTATTCGCTCCTTCAGGAGTTATGAAAGGGTAAAGCTCATTGTTGATCTTAATCTTACCCACTTAAAGTTCCCTGTTATCATCAGTCAGGAAAATGCAGCAAGCTTTAGAAAGTGGATCAGTGAAGCAGAATAAAAAAGTCTTGCAGTGCAAGACTTTGCGGAGACTGAGGGATTCGAACCCTCGATACCCTTTAGAGGTATACACACTTTCCAGGCGTGCTCCTTCAACCACTCGGACAAGTCTCCTTTTTTGAAGGCTGCAAATTTAGGCCTGTTGGTTTAGCTTAAAAAGTTTATTTGCATTGGCAGTTGTTAATTCTGCTATCTCGTTAATAGTTTGGGCAGTAATAGAGCACAACTTTTCTGCAACAAGCTTAGTATAGGATGGCTCGTTTCTTTTTCCACGGAATGGCACTGGAGCCAGATAAGGTGCATCTGTTTCCAGTATTACGTTTTTTAAACCCACACCTTCTATCACCTTATCCAATCCGGCATTTTTAAAAGATACCACACCTCCAATCCCCAGCATAAAGCCAAGCTCAATAATTTTTTCTGCCTGATCTAAATTGCCCGAAAAGCAATGAAAAACACCTCTTAATCCAGTATATTGTTCTACTACTTCAATACATGCATCAATAGCATTCCTGGAATGAATAACAATAGGAAGATCATACCTTAAAGCAAACATTATCTGCTCATGAAAGGCTGTATATTGCTGGTTGGTGTAACTGGTATCCCAGTAAAAATCCAGCCCTATTTCCCCAATTGCAATGAAATTTCTTTTGGTTAAATACTCCCTCACTACCTCAAGTTCTTTTTCATAATTATCTTTTACAGAGCAGGGATGCAAACCCATCATAGACATACATTCATTAAAATCTTCTTCCACCTGCAGCATATTTTTATGTGTAGAAGAATCAATAGCAGGCATTAAAATTTTTTGCACATCACTTTCCAATGCCCTATTAATAATTTCTTTTCGGTCATCATCAAATTCCGGCAAATAAATATGGGCATGAGTATCAACTAAATACATTTTAATAAGAGTTGCACCACAAATCTGAAGAAATTATTTTTAAGATTCCTTTAAACCCTCTGTAATTATCTCTTTCATAGAACGGTTAATTAAATCACTATCTGCAAACACATAATTATGAGAACTAAAAACCTGTTTACCCGATTGATGACTGCAGCAATTGTAATATCAATTGTCGCCAGCACCTGTAAAAAAGAAACCTCCTCAGATGAATTAACTCCACAAGAGGAACAACAAGTGGCTATGGCTTCTGCCCACACAGAAACAGAGTCCGATCTAATCCTGGATGATGTTTTTAATAATGTAATTGGCGCCGATGCTGAAGTAGGCATTGAAGGTGTAGGCGTTTTTGGCCGGGCTAATAACAGCGGCGATCTGCTTATGGGCCGCCCTGATTCCATTCGTTGCTTTACCGTTACAAAAACAAGGTTGAACCCTCCTGCTCTCTTTCCACTGCGCATTGTGGTGGATTTTGGAACCGGTTGCCTGGGCCGGGATGGCCGCGTACGTTCCGGTAAAATTGTAACCGTTTATACCGGACCCCTTCTGCACCCTGGAAGTGTAGCCACAACAGAATTTGTAAACTATAAAGTAGACAGTATTTCAGTAGAAGGAACCCATAAAATTAAAAACACAACCGGCACTACCCCAGGGTCAAATTTCAGGGAGTTCATTATAGATGTGATCGACGCTAAACTTACTAAGCCGAACGGAGATTATTCCAAATGGGAAAGCCATAAGAAAAGAACGCAAATTGAAGGAAATGGAACCCTTCTCCCTATTGATGACGTGTTCAGAATCACTGGCGGCGCCCATGGCCAGGTGAAACAAGGCAACCTCATTTTTAACTGGCGTTCAGAAATTATGGAGCCTTTATTCCGCAAATTCACCTGCCGTTGGGTCTCCAAAGGCATTGTAAAAACCTGGAGAGATGCTCTGCCGGGCGGTTCACCCTGGATAGCCGTGCTCAACTATGGTGGAGGAACCTGCGATAACCAGGCAACCCTGACAATCAATGGAATAACTCAACAAATTACTTTGCGGTAATAAAAAAAAGTTTTATACCTTTAAACCAGTTTTCATAGGGTACGGATTAAAAACGGGCCAGGGTTTCTACCCAGGCCCTAATTATTTAAAGAGGCAAGTGTTCAATTTTTCTAAACTCGTATCCTTCTTTTTTTAAACTCTCCAATACAATTGGTAGCACAAATTGTAAATGCGGGAAGGCCTTT
>Ga0164290_1002268_pt1 | contig 14868 bp, 8 predicted proteins | sample Micstemetagenome_FD_108782 | JGI IMG/M metagenome (GOLD analysis project Ga0164290, IMG submission 108782) | Contaminated culture microbial community from soil near Moab, Utah, USA - Microcoleus steenstrupii SON62 (Illumina Assembly) | ecosystem: Environmental > Terrestrial > Soil > Soil crust... | reverse complement strand
GGCGGGGTGGCAGCCCAATCCGCGGGGCTGATTTCGTCTGGCCGCGCCTGCTCTTCCATCGCACAAGTATGCCGTAAAGCTGCACTCTCGTCAACTCAGTTTTGACCCCACCTGAACGGATACGGGGCCTTCTCCATTCCATATAGGGGCAAACTGGCCCGTGGGGGGCGTTTCAATGTCCATTCTCAAGGCTAGTTGCCTACCAACAGCCGCCCTGGCGAAGATTTCGACGACAAAACTGGCCCTGCTTACATCAACACCGGGTCGCTCCAACCCGGCCAGCACCCCAGTTCAAGGTAACCTAGACAAACTCGTCCCTACTACGAGCACGCCTAGCGAACCATTCCATTGATAGGCCCGTTAACCGTCTGACAGTAGCACGGCGAGCCGACCGGAAACTGCTGTACCATTGGGCATGTGCCGAAGTTTGTGAAGCAGACGGTGCCGTAGGCCGGCTGAGAGGGATTACTGGCAAAGATCGTCATCAACATGATGCCGACGATAACGAGTAAACATAGACCAACACAACCTCGCACGATCTTTCCCGCCGGGTTCTGCTGATTTGATGTCTGTGTTGTTCCCGGCAGGCTCGGAGGGAGAGTAAGCTTCGACGCTGGCGTCGGCTGGACGACGGTTTCAGGTGAGCGAGCGGGCGTTCTTGTCTGAGAAGATGGGGGTGGAAATTTCGCTTTGGGAGGGGGCAAAGTCTCCACGTTATCCGCTGGTGACATGCCCGTCTCGGAAGAGCCCAGCTCGTCAGTGATCCGTCGGACGAGCTCGTCGGAGATAGCCTGCTGCTCATCAGGAGAAAGGCCAGGCCGTCGAAGCAGGTCTTCAAGCTGCCGTGTCGAAAGCTGAGCGTATCGGTTAGGTTTGCCCTGAGTCATAGGCTCCCTCCCTCATACTTCAGACCGACTCACACAAGCACGAATTTTACCCAATGCCTATCAAACGCCGCACTCGGTCGGGCGGGAGCGGCGCAAGGCGCAGGCCCTTAAGGGCGTCAACTGTCCCCCGGATCGCCTCAGTATTGCGCTTCAGGAAGCTGAGCATCGCAACAACCTGGAGCATGGTAATCTGGGCGCGGGCGTTGTCACGAATCAGGCGCAGTGTAGGAAGCTTGTTGTGCACCTCGTCGACCTTAGAGTGGAGCTGATTAACCTCTTTGACGTAGCTCTCCCATTCCTGATCCAGCAAGTCGATCGCTTTCTTTCGGTGCTTGATATCTTCCAGGGTCTGGTCTCGCACACCAGTCTCGACGACATCCGCCATCGCCTGCTGCTCCAACAAATTTTCGGCACGGCGCAGACCGGCGATCTCCTGCTTCATCCTCTCGTGGAGCTGCTTGACCTCCGGTGCACCGTCGACCTTGAAGCCCTCGATGTAGCCGATCACAAAGTCTGTCAGCTCGTAAATCATGATCGCGTTCCCCAGCATCATGTCAGCCTCTTTCAGCGGGGATCCTTCGCGCTCAATTTTCTTGAGCACGGTCGCGTTCAGCTCTGAGAAAAACTCAACCGTTATCTTCAGCGCCTGGTAGGAGACGTGCATGCGCTTGTCGGCATGGACAAGACTCGTCGCTCGGTCACGCTGCCATGCTGCGAGCGGCATTTCAACCAGAGCTTGCTCGGCGTCGCGGTATCTACCTTCCTCGATCCGCCGCGCAATCTGCTCGATGGTAGTTCGGATGCGCGTGTGAAGGCCGGTGATCTGATTCCGCACATCGCTGGGCAGACTGCTGCTCTGGGAAATGTTCTTGCTAAGCAGGCCGGTATCTTCGAGCGCGTGCTCCCGCCGGACCTCCATAACCTTCTCAATGTGGGTGTTCATGAGTTGGCCGACGATTTGGCCGCCTGCCCGGCGATGTGCCTGCTCGACCAAGTCAACTTCAAAAACCACCTGCTCTGCCACGGCGCGTGGGTTGTCCAGCATCTGGAGCAGTGTGCCCGCGAGTTGCTGCAGCTCTGGGTCCGTTCCGGCCCCTGCCGCTCGCAGTTCCTCCTCGACAACCGCCTGCCGTCCCGGAGACTTAGGATTCAGCTCAAGCTGCTCGACGCTAGCCCCCGCCCGCTGTCCATACTTGCGGATGATCAAGTTTTTGAGCGCCTGGTAGCTGTCACTCACTACCTGCTGGGCAGTTGACTGCACGCCAGCAGCGAGCCCGGCAACAAGTGCGCTCACGACCAGAGATACAGGATCCATTGCGGTTCTCCCTCATACTCATGGAGCACGGCTCAAGTTCTGGCGGATATGTACAACAGATTAATTGGTTGGTAACGCCATGTCAATCAGCAGGCTTGCTATGATTATGGCAGCACGGTGCGCGGCCTCTATCCGGTTGTCGATGTTGCCACCCTGCTCTACCTTGAAGGCATACGGCTGGCCAAAGGTGCGATGGAGGGTGTTGAGAAGCGTCTTGAGCGCGACCCCAAGCTCGATCGCTGTTTGTCACTACCAAGCCGCTCGGTTTCTCGAAATAGCTATTTCCTTCTAATTTCTTAAATCAGAAGGGCTCTTCAGGAGTAGCCGTGAGGGAGGCCATATTTAGTAGGTGCCCGAGGTCCAGGGAGCGAAGCGCCGGTAGCCAGCAAGGTCCAGCGTCAGCCGTTGAAATAGCCGCCCCACGTTGCGCAAGCCGTAGCAGCGCCGCTTGAGCACCTTCAGCTTGGTGTTCAGCCCTTCCACAAACCCACTGCTCTCGTGAGCAACAAAATAATTGGCGATCCGGTCTTGCCAGCGCTCCAGCAGCTTCAGGAAGCTGTCGAAGCAGCGCAGTCCACTCCGCTCCACCCGCTGCCGCCAGAACCGCAGCCGGCGTAGCCCATCAGCTTTCGAGCGCGCCGTGTCGAACAGCCTGGTCAGCTCTTCCCGAAGCGTGTAGGCTTGCCGCAGTGCCGGGCTGTGCTCCATCAAGCCAGTAAGCCGCTCCTGCTCGGCCTCGCTGAGCTCCTCGGACCGCTTGCGGAACGGCCACAGGGTGCGTTTGAGCGCGACCCGTTCCGTCTCAGGCAGTTCCTGCTTGAGGCGGCGAACCTCCTGCTTGCGCAGGTCGCCCACACCATCACGGTAGTGACGTGCCACGTGGAAGCGGTCGATCACCACCATCGCCTCGGGCAGCACCTCCTCAACCGCGCTCACGTAGCCCTCCCACATATCCGTACACACGGTGGTGATGCGGTCGCGGTGCTCCAGGGGCATCTGGTGCAACCAGGCCACCACGGTGGCCTTCAAGCGGTCGGGCAGTACCGCGAGCAGGTAGAGCGTGCCATCTGCGGTTCGTGCCGACACCACGGCGACGAAGTCCCGATGGCCTTTGGTGAGCGCGATCTCGTCGATACCAAGTGTGTGGAACGCGGGCAGGCGTGTCCAGTCGACGGTGGTGGCAATCCAGCGGTCGAGCAGACCATCGAGCGCGTCGTAGCTGACGTCCTCTTTGGCAACCACGTCGCTGAGCGTGCTGCTGACCAGTTGCACGAGCAAGTAACGCTCAAAGGCTTTGGTGTGCAGGGCCTGGGGGTCATACCAGTCAAGCTGCTGTGTGGTGGTGGGATGGTCGTCGCAGAACGGGCAGCGAAAGCGTTTGGGCCGAATGCGCAGGTAGACCGGCCGGCCCAGAACGGGCAAATGGCGAAGCAGGCGTGGTTTGTCGGTACCGTGGCGCTCAGTGATGATGCGGCCACAACGATGGCAGGTGGCCTGCTCAACCGTGCTCTCGACCGTAAGCAGAAGCTCGCCAGCCGGCGTGAGTTCGCTCTTGAGCACACGGACATCGGCAATATCGAGCGGAATAGAGATGAATGGCTGCTTGGGCATTACGACCTCCCTGCTTGGCACACTCCGCACCGCAGTCATGCTGCCACACCCAGCGGAAGGTCGCAACGACTACATCTAGGGCCTCCCACGGCAAAGCCTGAAGAGCCGGGGTTAAGTACAGCATTGTATTAGTCCGTGGCGAATGCCAGGTGCTGTTTTCGCGGTATTATGCGTTACGTGCCTGCTTAACTTGCCACAGACTAATGCAACGCTGTACTTAACGTACGTTTTGCCCGAGATAGTAAAGTGACTCCCAAATGGTGAGGTCGAGCAGTGGCTTAACGCCTGGCTAACAGGTTGATGTAGCCCAGTATAGCCCTCACCTCATCAGCCTCGGGCTGGCGCCCTGCCCGTTCGAGAATGTGCGTTTTTTTGCTCATCAGCTCCGAAAGCTGCTCTGTGAGTATCGCCGTCCGCTGCACCGTCTCCACTGTGAGCGCGCTAATTCGACTAAGCGCGCCCTCGTAGACCCCCATCTCCGTGAGCGAGTCTGCGTATTCCAGTTCCCGAGCCAGCCGTTCATCTGGCGGTGCTGCCAGCGCCAGCTGATAGCGATATGCGAGTGCCAGCAGTGGATAGTTGTGATCAGCGTAGAACATCGCGATCCGCGCTTTGGTCTCAGCGTTACGGTTCAGCGGGTCAAGCTCAAACATCTTCTCGAAGGCCGCATCAAGCTCGCCAAGTTCAGCCTCGCTTGCTATCCGCCACTCATTGCCAGCACGCAGCTGTAGGAGGTCAGGGTGACTCCTGGCTACGTCGCTTGGATACCGGTGGTCTACAATGGGGCCACCGGTAGCCGGCCCGCTCGTGGGCCGTGGAATACCGATAGCCTGACAGATGGGATCGGTAGGATGAGCTGTGCAGTACGGCGTGATTTGACCGGGATCGCTGGGGAACGCGAAAGTCGGGCCAGTCATGGGGCACCTCCTTATTTCTGGCATCTGCCAGTATGGCGTAGCTCCGCCTCAAGGGTTTCAGCCTGCCGCTCACGCTCCGCCTCGCCAATCAGGCCGCTGTCCGGCAAAGCCCGGTAGCGAACCCAAAGATCACACGCGAAGGCAGAGCCGAGCCGCTGATACGTAGCGGCCCGGTAGAAGAGGATTTCCTCGTGGAAATCAGTTCCCAACAAATCCTGCAAGTCACTGTATCTGAAGCGTTCCTTATCCACCTGATCCAGTTCCTGGCGGGCCACTTCAAACTCCTCGCGGAGGTAGTGCAAAATCGCCAGATTCTTGTTCAGCACGAACCGGGCTATCCACGCTGCGTCCGACGATTTCTCGATCTGCTTTGCGGCTTCGGTGAACATCGACTCGGCCTCCTCAAGGCGGCCCTCGTCAAGGTAGTAGGCACCCAAATTGTTGTAGGCCCAGAAGAAGGTGGGGTCCAGTTCAATCGCTTCCCGGTAGTTCACCTCGATACATGAGTGATCCCCGATATACCGACAGGCCGCGCCAAGGTTGAGCAGGAACAGTGGTTGGCGGAGAATGCTAATGGCGGTTCGGAACTCATTGACAGCTCGTGCGTACTCCCTTGTAGCGAGCCGGACAAGTCCGCGATTATGGTAGGCGGCCGCCAGGCCGGGCAGCTGGACAATGGCCTGATCCAATTTTACGATGGCTGCGTCGTAGCGCTCCTCCTTGTAGTCCACGTAACCCTCGTTGTTCAAATCCACCGCACTGCACGCTCCCACGGGTGACGCGAGTTGGCCGGCTACATCACCACTGCCCAATCGCAGGCCAATGTCTGCCGCGATCGCTTGCCCAAGGCCAATAAGTGGCTTGCACTGGAGCACCGGCTCGTCGTCCGGGAGCATCACATCCCGGCTACCATACGTTGAAGGGGTGAGTTGCGCCTCATAGCGCATTCCCTCGTCCTCTACACCAACGGTGAACTGTAAGCGGTGGGTAAAGAAGGTAGCACAGCGCTCATACTCGGTTCTGGGAACGAATTGCACCGTCACACCACTATAGCTCGCCAGCACATCGCGAACGATTGTGGCATAGAACGGCACCATCTGCCCCTCGTCGAGGATAGCAAGGCTGCGTATACCAGGGGCCGGATGGGTATAGCCGACGTTGCCGCAAGCCCACTCACGTTGCGCAACGGGGACACCGACAAGCGCCCAGGCGGCCGCAGCGCCGAGCCCCAGAGTTCCAGCAGCAAGGCCTGCTGGCAGGCACGTGCCCACAACCTGTGCGAGGCGCCGGCCGCTGGCGTACCTCCCGTCGGTGACGGTAACTAGCCGAAATAGCGACAGTGCCGTGATCACCAGGCCTAGGCCGAGAGCCAGGGCCAGAGCAACGGGTATGGTGCGGGAGGCGCCGAGCAATGCTAGCAGCGCCAGGAGTGCCGCACTGCCTGCCATGGCAAGCGCCAGGAGGGCCGCGCCACGGCGATTCCATGGCGGCGATAGGGCGCTGCGGCTAGCGTCGAGATAGGTGCGCAGCAGTGCGCTATGACCGACCGCGACACCCGGCTCGCTGACGAGCCAGGTGTCGGCAACATCGAGAGCGACTCGCTCCAAGAGCAGCGGCCCTGTACGCGGCTGCTTGGCAGCATCCCATAGGCGGGCCTGGTCCTCGAGCTTGCGGCGAAGGCGCTCAGCATCGCCGTAGACGGCGATCCAGCGTTGCAGGTCGGGCCAGCCAGTGATGAGCGCCTCGTGAACCAGATCCACCTGTTGCTGCTGTGTGGCCGCATCGACCTCAATGCTGAGCAGCCGCTGGTCGCTCAGATCCCTGAGGAGTGAGTCGAGTGTGTCAGGGCTATCGCCGCTCGCCAGGAGGTGGTTATAGTCCTGGAGCCGACGGAGTACCCGCCCATCATCGGTGAACTGTAGTAGCCGTAGCAGGATCCGACGGGCGGCTGCCAGGCGCCAGGCTGTTGTGGTGGGATCGCCCGCGACATGGAGGGACTCCATCGCGTGAGCAGCGTGACTTGCCAATGCCACCTGCAGACCACTACGCTCACTGGCTCTGTCGCCCAGGTGATCATAGGCTGTAACGGTGAGTGGCCCACCCTCCCGCGCATCCCAAAGCTGGACGAGCGTCTCCTGCAAGAAGGGCAGGATTGCGGCTTCGCGTCGGTCGCCGAGCGCCTCGCTAACAAGCACGGCCACCAGGTCGGTCTCAACCTGAACACCGCACTGAGCGGCCGGGCCCACGATTACCTGCGCAAGGCCTCCAGCGGTGAGTGGACCCAGCGTGACAAGGCAGTGCTGGAATCGTTCCCAAAGCAGGGGCAACCCGGTGATGAGCCGATGGTAGTAGTCGGCACGCACGGTCACAACTAGGAAGAGTCGCGGGTTGCGCAAGAGATCGCGCAGGATTCGCTCTGTTTGAGGCCAGAGGATTTCCGGCGTCTGCGTGAATAGCTCCTCCAGCGCATCGATTACGAGCAGGATGCGCGTAGCCTGAGCCTTATCACACATACGGTCAATGGCATGGGTCGGTGCTGACAGATCGCCAAACACGGCTTCGAGTGCGCCGAGCGGGTTACCGCGGAGACGTACCATTGGCGTGAGATGCCAGACCCCAGGGCCGAAGCGAGAACTTACACGCACCTTCGGGAGCAGGTCGGCAAGCACAGCTGAGGTCTTGCCGCTCCCCGAAGGACCAAGAACGACAACGGCTCGTCGGCCGACGAGTCGGTCAAGCATCAGCTTCACTTCCGTGGAGCGTCCAAAGAAGAAGGGTTGCTTGTCCTCGGTAAAGAAGTTTAGGCCGGGGTAAGGGCAGGCAAGGGTAGGTTCGGGGGTGGTGTGCTGCTCAGGCGCAGGGTAAAAGACATTTGCTGTCAGTACAAGTTTGCTCCCGCCAACCACATCTCCGGCAATGGTAATGTCGCCGGTCTGGGCACCAGGGCCAAATATGATCTGCGCCTGGCTAGACTGATTGAGGAGGAGCGTCTGACCAGCAAGGGCATGCACAACTAGGGGCAGGGCAGGGTCAGCTGCGATTCGCTGCTGCAGTTCGTCCAACGAAAGGCGATTCGCGAGCGCCACGGTGATCAACTCCACAAGCACCTCCGCCGCCGGGCGAAGAGCATCGGGGAGGCTCTGATCTACTGTTTCGAGCGTTGCAACCGTCATAGGGATGTATCTCCACCATGACGAACAGACTGGAAGCCTGATATATTTTTGTTGATGCGCCTCATTGTCTCACCCCTGTCAATACTTCTTCAGGGAGTAGAAGGAGGTACTGCCAAATTGATAAGAAACAGTGTGGACCTACTCATAGCACAGGAATGAGTCACGGTCAAAGACATACTGCTGATATTCCGAGGAGCGCATCTGTAAACCTTAGCTGAAATTGTGGCAGTAGCTTTTTGATCACGATCACAACGAGCTTCATGACGCTCGATAAATCTGGGAATTACCCAAAATAGTAATAATGACCAAGTGCAGCAAGACGCGAAACTCATTTTTACAGATGCCCAATAACTGGTTGTATCGCTAAAATTGCAAGGAAGGAATAAAAACCCCTCAAAAGTAACTGTCATCGCAAGGTCAACCCCTCGCCTATTGGGAAAGTAATGGTTGCTATTCTATTGCTATGTCAAAATATCTCTCACAGAACTACTATTTTCACCTTCTTAGAGCGTATAAATTGCAGCAATCTTTTCCTTGACCGCTAAGGTCTTTGGGTGGGCGAGGCCAAAGGTCTGCTCATAAATAGCTAGAGCGCGCTGCAGTAGAGATCGAGCGGCAGCATAATCTCTCTCGTTAGACAACAGGATACCTAGGTTGCTGAGGCCTGCGGCTGTATAAGGATGAACGGAACCGAGGGTTCGTTCAAGAACAGCGAGGGCTTGCTCAAGGAGCGGGCGAGCAGCAGCGTAGTCGCCTTGATTGTGCAGGAGTTGGCCCAGATTGTAGAGAATTTCTGCAGTAAGTGGGTGGGAAAGGCCGAGGGTCTGTTCAAGGATTGTGAGCGCGCGTTCATAATAGGGCCGGGCGGCAACGTAGTCACCTTGGTTATGCAGTAAGGTGGCTATGTTGTTGAAGCTCTTTGCCGTATCAAGATGGGTAGAGCCGAGGGCCTGCTCACGGATGGTGAGCGCGCGTTCGTAATAGGGCCGAGCAGCAGCGTAGTCACCTTGGTCATGAAGTAGGATGCCTAGGCTGTTGAGGCCCTTCGCTGTAAAGGGATGATTGGGACCGAGAGCCTGCTCACAGATGACGAGGACGTGTTCGTAGAGCCGATGGGCAGCGACATAGTCGCCCTGATTATGTAACAAAACACCTAAACTATAGAGAATCTTCGCTGTATCAGGGTGGGCAGAACCGGAAACTTGCTTGTGGATTACAAGGGCACGTTCGTAATGAGGGCGTGAAGCGGCATAGTTACCTTGGTCTCGCAGTAGGTCGCCCAGAATGCTCTGTAGTATAGCTTGCTGCTTTGCTTCTAGCTCTTTCGCCATCTCGGACAAATGTGTTAGGTGGGGAAGATAGGGTGCGCAATTCAGAGGAAAGCCAGCAGCATAAATTACCTCGGTTTCGCTGATAAGTTCCTTTGCCACTACTTGTATCACATTATGCTTCGTACCTTGCTTGCACACGAAGGCAGCGACCAGACGATGGATTGCTACGCTTCCGTCCGGTAGGGGGTCAATTAATCCAATTGCAGCTAATCGCAACAACGGTGCATCTACCTCGGCAACCTGCCCCTCATCGTCCGGATCGCGCTCGACGAGCCGAACAAGGAGGCGTTGTGGGATTGGTGCCGGCGCGAGGTGCGCGGCGCGCTGAAGTAGGAGGAAGGCCAGTTCGTCCCGCTTGGAGGTTGGGTCAAGCTGCTGGTAGCTCAGCACGATGGTCGCGGCGACGCTTTCCGCATGGCGCGTAGGGAGGCCCTCCTCCAGCGCAGCGTCCAACGAGGGGTGCGCGAGGAGTGTTTCAGCGAGTCGTGCTTTGTAGCCAGCCAGCGAGAGGCTCGGGGTTTGTTCGAGGTAGGCGCCGGCCAGGGCCAACGCCAGCGGCAGGTCACCTACCTGCTCGCAGATCGCATCGGCCTCGACCGCGACACCTGGCTCCGCCAGCATCGTTTCGACCTGCTCACGGTAGCGTGGGGTGAGCAGCAGCCGCACGCTCTCGGGGCGTGCGAGTGTTTGAAGCGGGACGGGCTGCACCCCGCTGGTCGCTCCCCAGACCCCGCGTCGCGTGGTGATGAGCACCCGCGCGCTCCCGCTCGTGGGCCGCCACTCCTGCAGCAGCCTAGGATCCTCCAGGTTGTCGAAGACGAGCAGCCGGCGCACCGGCTCGTTCCACGCCCGCCGCACCGCGGCCACCTTCGCCTCGAAGTCTAACCCACTCCAGCCAGGGAGGTCCAGTCCACCCGGCCCGCCGGCGGCTGCGACCTGCGAGGCAACCGTCTCCGGGTCGGCCATGTTCAGCCAGAATACACCGCCGGGGAAGTCGTCGCGGTGGCGGTGGGCGAACTCACTGGCGAGCTGGGTCTTGCCGATGCCGCCCGTGCCGCTCACCGCCGGGAGTACCGCCGCGGTGCCGGACTGCTCACTCAGGAGCGCTTCAGCGAGGCGTACGAGCTCGGTGTCACGGCCGCGGAACAGCGGGTTCGGCGGGTACGGCACCTGGAACACGCCCGCCCCGCGGGTTGGCACCCCCTGCGGTGTCTGCCAAAGCGCGCCATCACGCACGGCCATCCACAATGTTGGCATCCACCAAGGGGTGTCTGCGGACAGAGCCGCGCGCGCGGCCGCGAGTGCTCGGTCGATATGCCCGTCGCGCTGCAGCTCCGTAAAGAGGCGCGGCGTGAGCTCGGCCACAAGCTCCATCGGCACGTTGCCCTGCATCGCGACCACCGCGCCCACGCCGGCCTGGGCGAGCCGGGGGCCGATGGCGGCGAGCATCTGGTGTGTGTCCCCGGCACCCTGGCAGGAGGCGAGCACGACGAGCAGCAGCCGGTGCTCCTGGCGCGTGACGAGCTGCACCAGGTCGTCGCCCGCGACCGGCCGGTAGCGCCCCTCGCCCTCCTGTTCCAGCCAGAGCCGCGGCTGCCCCTCGCTCAGGTCGCCGTGACAGACGAGGTAAAGGACGTGGGCGCCATCGCGCAGCGCTGCGGCGATCGCGGGAAGCGTCGCCTGGGGTCGGCCGTCGCTCCCATCAAGCTGTGCTGCCGGGATGTCCCCAAGGCCGTGCCGCGCGCGGGTCACTTCACCGGCGACGTCGACCGGCGCCATCCCCTCAAGCAACTGGGGCGGGTTGGCGACGGCGACGACGGCGCGCAGCTCGGGCCGGGTCGGCAGCTGCAGTGCGCTCAGGCGCCGGGTGGGCAGGAAACGCGAGAAGCGCACACGCTCGTTGTGCGCGAGCGGCGTGCTGTCGAGGGGGTCACGCAGCAGCTCCCAGTAGATGGCGTGAAGCGTGTCGTCGCCCTCCAGGACGAGCCGGACCTGGAGCGGCTTGCCGGTGCCGTCGGCAAACCCGCGGGCCTCGTGCCAGGCCTCTCGCAGCGGGGCCGAGAAGACCATCGCGGTGAGCGTGGCACCGTACACGTCAGGGGTGAGGCTCAGGGCCCGCAGCGCCTCGTCGTTGAGCGTGATCGGCACGCCAGCAACCGGGTCGACCCGGTGATGGGGGAGCTCGATCCGTAGCGCGGCGGTCGTCGCGCTGTCGATACGGCGAGCGATGGTGAGCTCGATGGTTGCGGCGAGGTCCATGGTGTTGCGGTCGTGCGGGAGATCGGTGGCCTCACTATAGCAGCCGTGGTTGAATGGTGCAATGGGGCAGGACCCTACGCTCACGTCCCTCGACTCAGCCTGCCGCATCTTCGATGCGCAGCTCGGCGATGAAGCCGCGAGGCGGCTGCGTAACGACGCCAAACACGCGCCCGTCGGCGCGTGCTGGGTTGGCTGTGTGACACACACGCAGGGAGCAGGCTACTGGCGCCTGCTCCCTGCGTGGTGGTCTCAACCGTGATCACGATACAGTGGAGCAGAATACGTGCCGCCCTTCTGGCACAGGCGTTGCATACAGGGGAGACGAGGACGCCTGTGGGGCGCCAACAGATGGAACTGGACTTTTGCACGGAGGAATACCTGTGATCAACTTCATCCTATGGCTACTGTTCGGCGCCCTGGTCGGCTGGCTCGCGAGTATGGTTATGCGCACCGATGCCCAGCAGGGTGCGTTGCTCAACATCGTCGTCGGCATCGTCGGCGCGTTCCTGGGCGGCTTCCTGTTCAGCCTGCTTGGCATCGGTGGTGCGAACATCAACAACGGTGACTTCAGCCTCACCTCGCTGATCGTCTCGTTCATCGGCGCGGTGGTGCTGCTCGGCATCGTCAACCTGTTCCGCCGCGGCTCGGTGCGCTAGCGCGCGCCAGTTCGCGAACCAGGTACGTGCGGCCCGCTGGAACTCGCCAGCGGGCCGCGTGCATTGAAGGTGACGCCTCCACGAAGGGCGCAGGCATCGTGTTGCCCTATCGCCGCTCCCGTTAGACAAGCGCAGAAAAAGCCGTGTGCTTCTCCCCGATTCGGTTTCGTTTGCCTTTTCGGAGCCTCCTGCAATAACCCCCGCTTCTCAGCGACAGGAGCAATGCATTAACGCTGCTGCCGTCGCTCCACACCCCGCACGTCGCCCATAGCCGTGTGCAACGTGCCCCGCCGCTCATACCGATAGCCGAACCAGGCCGCGCCGTCGTACGGCAAATTGACTCAACCCGGGCCCTGACCTGCAGCACGACGGTTCATCATCCGAAGTCGGCTATTCTCCCCAACCGTGTTAGGCTTCACCGCGGTGCCACTCGCCCCGTCTCCTCAAGCAGCTGCGGGCAGCGCCAGTTCTCGGGGCCGTACATGGCTGTTAACCGGATGCCATCGGGAATACGGCGGATCAGCGGCTCCGCGAGCGGCAGCCAGGGCCGACCCTGGACGTATGGCCCCCACACGCGCCGGACCGGGCCACCTCCCATGACTACCAGTGCCCCCAGCAGCCTGTCCCTGGATAATGTCTCAGAGTGTGGTGTAAATCTGAGGGCCGTTTGACAAAGACGGCCACCTGGTGCTTTCGTGAGGTTGCTACAGACACACGAAAGGAGACACCAGATGGCCGCCCCCACGGTAGCACTGCTTGAGGAGCTGCGCAAGCTCGCCCTGGAGCTCGACCCTGCCTTCCTGCGTGAAGCCCTCAGCCGCGTGCTCCACGACCTGATGGAGTTCGAAGTGCAGCAGCAGATCGGTGCCAAGCGCCACGAGCGGAGCCCCGAGCGCACCACCTACCGCAACGGCACCCGTGAGCGCGAGTGGCAGACCCGTGTCGGCTCCATCTCGCTCCAGATCCCGCGCCTGCGCCAGGGCAGCTACTTCCCCAGCTTTCTGGAGCCGAGAAGGCGTGCCGAGCGCGCCCTCATCAACGTCATTCAGGAGGCCTACGTCGAGGGCGTCTCCACCCGCAAAGTGGACGACCTTGTGCGCGCCCTTGGCCTTGACGGCATCGACAAGAGCGCCGTCTCGCGCATCTGCCAGTCGCTCGATGAAGTCGTCACCGCCTTTCGCACTCGGCCCCTTGAGGGCAGCTACCCCTACCTCTGGCTCGACGCCCTCTACCTCAAGGTTCGCCAGAATGAGCGCATCGTCTCGATGGCCGTGGTCATCGCTGTTGGTGTACTCGCCACGGGTGAGCGCCGGGTGCTGGGCGTGGAAGTTGGGGCGAGTGAAGACGCCGCCTTTTGGACAAGCTTTCTGCGCAGCCTGGTCGCCCGTGGGCTGCGCGGGGTCAAGCTGGTGATCAGCGACGCGCACGAAGGGCTGAAGCAGTCGATTACCAGCGTGCTGAGCGGGGCGAGTTGGCAGCGCTGTCGCGTGCATACGATGCGCAACATCCTGGCTCACGTGCCCCAAAAGGACAAGGCGATGGTGGCGGCAGCGCTCCGCACGATCTTCGTGCGTCCTAATCAGGCTGCTGCTCGTTCGCAGCTCCATGAGGTCGTGCAGACCCTGCAGCGCGGGTGGCCGAAAGCCGCAGGTGTGCTGCTGGCGGCCGCCGACGACATGCTGGCACATATGGTGTTCCCGAGCTCGCATTGGTCACGGATCGACAGCACCAACCCGCTGGAGCGGCTCAACCGCGAAGTGAAGCGGCGCACCGATGTGGTGGGCGTGTTTCCGAACGAGGCTGCTGCGCTGCGCCTGGTTGGGGCTGTCCTGCTCGAAATCGACGATGAGTGGCAGGTCGAGCGGCGCTACTTCTCTCAGGCCTCGATGGAGCGCCGCAAGGAGTTGACCGAGCCGAACGAGCTCCTTCCTGCCCCAGACAAGCCCGTTGCCCCTATTCGCTGACCGATGGCGCGGACGAGGCGCGCCCCCGCCTCGCCCGCGCGGGAGAGCACGAAGCACCAGCCGTATTTACACCCTTGACTGAGACGCTATCACTTGCGAGGTGCCACTCCCACCTCAACACAGGGTGCCAAGCCTGTTGGCTACTGCCTACCCGTGCAAGCGTGGTAGGCCCGTGCTATACTTCGCCGCAACAAATACAAGGCCCGCTCCCCAGGTGTGGTGACCAAGAGCGGACCTTGTGGGTTATTTGGTTGGCGCTGCTACTGTAGCACCTCACCCAGCCCTAAACAAGCTACAACAGCGTCACCGGTAGGGCTGTGTAGGCCCCAGGAAGGCGCGTCGATGTCCCGCCGCCTTGGCCTCTCTATTCTTGCTGTCCTTGCCGTGCTCGGCCTCGCCCAGTTGGCGCCGGCTGTCGATGCACAGCTCACTCCAACGCCCAGCCAACGGGCGTTGTACCTTCCCGCACTGCGCAGGGATGTCCCGCCGACGGCCACGCCAACTTCTACCCCTACGGTGACCCTCACTGCCACCGCAAGCCCCACCAGCTCGCCTACTCCAACCAACACAACACCCCCATCCACGCCGACCCGCAATCCGGCGGTGTGCGACCCAAGCTATCCAACGGTGTGGGCCGCTCGGTGCAACACCCGCTGCGCCAGCGCGTCCGTCTCCGTGGCGGGGTCGAGCTGATCGTAGCTGAGGGCGATCGTGGCGATGATGCTGGGGGCATGGCGCGTGGGAAGCAACTCCTG
>Ga0164290_1002267_pt1 | contig 14905 bp, 14 predicted proteins | sample Micstemetagenome_FD_108782 | JGI IMG/M metagenome (GOLD analysis project Ga0164290, IMG submission 108782) | Contaminated culture microbial community from soil near Moab, Utah, USA - Microcoleus steenstrupii SON62 (Illumina Assembly) | ecosystem: Environmental > Terrestrial > Soil > Soil crust... | reverse complement strand
CTGAAAACGCCGATCGGCAGCCAGACTTCCCTATTCCTCGTCCGAAATGAGCGGGCGTTAACGCCCAAGTGCTCCATATTTTGGACGTTTACAGATGTCAACTATATGGATGAATAGAACAGGTACCAAAAGTCAGTGCTGGAAAAGTCTTCGAATCATGCCACTGCTTAGGACAGCAGAGAAGGGCCTGGACTTTCATCCATCGCCCTTCCCCGCCAGTTATTCGAATGTTAGAACCGCTCCAGGTCCTTCAGCGCGCCGCAGTCTTCCAGATCGAGCGTTCGCACGCTGAGCGGAATTCTGGCACGCTGTAGAGATGAGCAGCCGCCGAGATAGATGTTCTCAACGCTTGCCGGTGCGAGCACTTCCTTCAGCGCCGAGCAACCACGCAGAAAGAGATATTCAACGCGATCCGGCACTGTGATTTCTTCCAGCCCGACCATCAGTTTCAAGTAGAGATTCTTCACCAGTGCCGGAACGGCCAGGTGTTTCACCTGCGGGCAACGCCGCAAATGCAAGTACTGCAGAGCGGCAGGAGCCGAACTCCTTTCCTGCTGCTGGGCAATGCGCACTTCATGGAGTACAGGACAGTCGCTCACATCCAAGCAATGCAAATCACTTTGAACGGCCAGTTCCTGCAGAGAAGGAAGGTCGATCATGTACAGAGTGTGGCAGCCTGAGGGAACGCGCAGCTGCTTGATGTTGCCGATAGCACTCAGAGAGATGTGTCCGATTGTTCTGCCGATGTGGAGTTCCTGCAGTTGCCGACAGTTCTTTACGTGAAGAATTTCGACGCAATCAGGAACAGAAATCGAGCGTAGATTCGGACAGTCGACCAAATAGACTCGCCGAATGCCGGGAGGCACGACGAATTCTCGCAAGTCTGCGTTGTCCTTGATCTCAACAACGTCGCTTGGCGCAAGTTGGCGATTGTTGGTCATGTTGGGTTTCCTTCGCTGTGGATTGCGCAGGGAAAGCGCAATTGACAGAAGAGCGATGCACATCGCCGGAGGCGATTAGTGCGAAGGTGTTGTGCGGGCGGGGAAGTTCTAAGTACGGGTTGCCTTGGATTCCAAAGTTTGGGTTGATTGAGAGGTTAAACACTAGAAAACAGATGGTCTGATTTTCATGTATGAACAGTTGTTGATCAGCGTACTTAACGACCAGAAACAAACGCCTAAAAGGCGGCTAGCGCAGACTATCCCCAATTGTTCAAAACCAAAATGGCTCGCAAAAGGTAAAAGAAGAAACTGCTAAGGATTTGAGAAAGACCTGAATAAAGCTCGGCTAGCCAACAGGCAAAACTCTCTACTTACCGGACGACTTGCCGAGGTCATCACCTACACCCATCTCTAAGAAGATGGATTCGGCTTCTTTGCGTTTTGACTTGCCGGTAGCAATTTCCTTCATGCTATTCACTTTGCGCAAATTGGGCGGCACCTTGTAGTCGGAAGCATTATAGGGGACTGTGTTCAATGATAGTGTTTCTCGTAAAACTCCGGTTGGATTCAAGTCGACAGGCATGAAAACTGAAGCATCCGTTTTCGAGCGTGTCATTGAATTTGATATTGATCTCAAGACAATTCCATCTACACAGTTTGCCTTGAAGAAGCTTGCTATCAGGTCTTCAACTTCGATTGGAACACCGTCGAAACGCTTGATCACATCGTTGTGATAAGGTCCGTAGTACATTGGCGCTGTCACAGGACCGAAAGTGTAGTTTTTGAGAACCTTTCCCGGCGTATGTCCATGCTTGACTTGAAAGGCTTGCTGCCCGTAATACTGCTTTCTAGTTAGCTTGCAAAAAACTTTGTCATCGTCTCGATACAAGATCACATCCCAATCAGGAGCAGTGGAAACGAGCGTGAAGCCTCGTCCCTTGTCGACAATCTTGACCGCCTTAGAGCTAAAGTTGATCGTCTGAATACCAAGAGACTTTTCCTTCTGCACCATTTTCCACGCTGTTTCCTTCGCAGCATATGCCGGATTGGAGAGCACGACGGCAGCTAAAAGGAGAAACAGCTGAGTGTGACGGATGCTGAAGTTCTTACACTTAAACAAGACAATGGATTCCTTATTGCTTTGCCAGGCAAGATATTAACATCTCTGGAATCACGAATTAGCAATGAAAGGAATTAGGAATGAAAGGAACTAGAAACAGAAGGAAACTCTACTTTCGTTTGGAACCGAGTTTTTCACCCAGACCCATTTGCTCAATGATTGATTCGGCTTCCTGACGCCCGCTCGCAGATGTTGTCACAGATCGAATGTTGGCTGTTTTGCGCAAATTCGCAGGAATTTCGAAATCAGATGCTTTGTATGGAACTGATCTGATGTTCAGTGTATCCAGTCGAGTGCCAGCCTTTTGTTCGTCGACGTAAAACGACAGCAAATCGGTTTTGTTGGCTTTCTGTTTTTTCGAACGAACAGAGCGCAAAACAACCCCGTCCACCTCTTGCGACTTGAAGAAAGCAGTAATTATATCTTCCACATCATGCGGCACGCCCGGGAAATGCGCCACCCAATCATCGTGATGCGGACCGCGATAGACCTTTGTTTTGATTTTGCAGACATCTTGATTTGCAATAATCGGATTCGTATTGATCTTGGGGCGTTTCGGATCAAACCCTTGCTCGCCGTAATAAGCTCGCCTACTTAGTTTGCACATGATCTTATCGTCATCCCTGTAGACACAAACATCCCAGACAGGCGCTTTTGCAAGTAGTTTGTAGCCGAAATTGTTGTTGCAGATCTTCACAGCGTCAGGAGTGAAACTGATTTGATGCTGACCAGTCGAATGATGGTATTGATCAATCACCCAAACAGTTTTCTTGGCAGTTTGCGAAACTTCCGCGGCGGAAGCAACCTGCGCAACCCACAAGCTGAAAAGCACTGTCACAGCGCTGACAGCAAATCGTTCGTTTCGATTGGCGTTGCTATTTCCCAAGTTTCTCACCCAAACCCATTTGTTCTATGATCGAATCTGCTTCGCGCCTGTTTTCCACAGACGTAACCACTATCCTGAGTTTAGCCGGACGATAATTGGCTGGAATTGAAAAGTCGGAAGGCTTGTATGGCGTCTTCGAGATTTTCAATGTTTCCAAGCGAATGCCCGACACATTTTCAGCGTCCAATGATAGCAGCGGAGCCTTCTTCCGCGACCTGCCTGTTGGATGTTTCAGCGACTTGAGCACAACCCCTTTGGCGGGTTCTGCGTGATAGAAAGCCGACGCCATTATCACGTCATAAATTTGCGAAGGCACTCCAGGGAATTTCGCTAACCAATCATCATGAGAAATTCCGCGATAAACAGAAGTTTTCATCGTGCCTATAAACTCGTCTTTCACTTTTGGAAATGATTCAAGGCTAGGACCATTCACCAAATAACCCTGCTCCGCTAAATACGCCTCCCGAGACAATTTGCACATGACCTTGTCGTCATTCCGGAAGCAATAAACTTTCCAATCCGGCGCCTTGCAAACGATGAAATAACCGAAATTCGTCTTGTCGATCTTCAGCGCATCATCAGTGAAATATAGAGTCAGATTGCCGCTTGAATGATGCCGCTGGTCGATTTTCCAAACAGTCTTGGTGCCGGCCGTTTTTCCGCTACCGAAGGACTTCCCGCCATCAGCAGCCTGTGCGCCTGGCAAAGCAAAATCGAACGCAAATAATGGAAGCATGCACGCTGAAAAAACTACAGCAAAGAAACTTGGGCGCATCGATTATCTTTCAATTCCGATTCCACACAAGTTCAATCATCCCACGAACGAAACTGTTCGTCACTCATCTTCGCGTGGCGGTGGAAACTTGATTGATACGGCAATCACTGCGAGCGATTCTTCACCTCGGGAATATTCGACTTCCATCGTAGTGTCGTGAAAGTCTTCAAAGTCAACGCAAATACAAGTGGATTGAACCACTGCCGCAGCGTGAGTCTGGCCTACTCGCATCTCGCACGGTGCGCTGTGTTTCAGCTCATAGCCATACTCTGGAAAACGTGTAATGCAAATGATGTCTTCAGAGAATCGCTCTTGTGATTCGAAGCGCTCGACATGAAGTGAAAGTCGCACGTTCTCCAATGAGTGCGCGATGTGACTGGAAGCGCCTATAACTGGCGTAGGTGTCGCCATCAGTACTTTCACCGCTTTGGCATTTTGATGAATCGTAAGAGGTCCGTACTTAGGCGACGGTTTTGGAATTTCATTCATAATCACGCTCACTTGGGTCAACAGGCTAGACCCAGGAACGTTGTTTTGGAAACGTCGCGAATCATGGCAAAGGTGTAACTCGGACAATTTTCGGTCCTCATTAAACGATAACAGAGTACGCATCTGTTTGATAGGAGTTTCGCCTCTCTTGACTCGAATCAACACGCGCCACTTGCTACTTGAGATAGTAAAAGCAGCGCGAAGAAGCAAGAAGCCGGGGGTTTAATCCAGCTTCCTGCTCGTTTAGCTCAGGCTCGTGCTTCAGATCGCCGGCGATTACTTCTTTTCGAAGTCGCCGGCGAAGAACTGCTTGATCACCGTCACGTGGAGCGGGAAGGCGATCTCGGGCAGCTCATCTTCCGCGAATTCCTTCACGTCGAGAGCGTCGGAGCCGTGCTGGAGAACGCCGTCGGACGTCTCGGCGCGGTAGAAGATGAGGTTCTGGTTCTTGCCGGGAGGCGTCAGGATGCGCACGGGCAGCTCGCCGACCGTGATGGTCATGCCGCCTTCTTCCTTCGTCTCGCGCGCCGCAGCAGTCGCGGGATGCTCGCCGGTGTTGAGGAAGCCGGCAGGCATGCACCACTTTCCGTTGGCGCGCTGGACGAGGACGATGGTTCGCTTGTCGGTGCGCTTGCCCTCGACGACGGCGACTGCGACGAACATCGGGGGCTCCCAGTCCACCCAGCCGCAGATCGAACACTTGCTGTGCATGACGCCTTCGAAGTCGTGCTTGTGCGTCTTGCTGCCGCACTGAACGCAGTAGGGTCCGGCGGCCTTCAGTTCGGCGACCGTGGGTTTGCTTGCGCTATCGCTCACGGGTTACTCCTTGGCCCCGGCGGGGCGAAGATTGGGTTGAGTCTTGTTGCGGCCCTCGTGCGGAGTGCCGTCGACCTTCTCGTGCGGGAAAACGCGCAGCGACGGGTCGCTGTCGGCGTGGAACGCGACGAGGTTGAGGTCTTCGATATCGCGCTTCACCATCGGCCAGTCGTAGGAGAAGAGCGGATTGTGAGCATTGCCGAGCCGGTCGAAGATGCGCGCCTCGAACGAGATGCGCACGAACGTGCGGAAGATGCGCACCGGAGCAGGCGTGCCGCGGTGGACGCAATAGCAGTCCATCAGGGTCATCTCACCGGCACCGGGCAGCCACTCGAACTGGGAGTTGGTCTGGGCGACCTGGTAGTTCATCTCCCAGAAGAAGTTGTGCACGGCTTCATCCAGCGCGTCGAAGTCGAAGGGCTGGATGTAGTATGCGGTCGGCACCGCATTCGATACCGTGTAGCTGTGGTTGCCGCGTACCTTGGGACGCCAGCGGGCACCCTGGAAGCCATCCACGTGGCAGGGCGCCTCGCGCTGGAGAATACCCGGCTCCACCCAACCGCAGTCGATGGTCAGGTAGCAGTAGTACTCGTCCAGACACTTGCCGTTGATGGCGGCCTCGAAGTCGGCGGCGCGCTTGATGATCGGCCAGTAGCAGCGCAGCGCCCGCGGCAGCCGGTAGTCGGAGCCCGGAAACTTGATCGGCAGATCGAGAGTCCGAGGGACACCGGGTTGCGGGTTGGCGAGAATGGCCATCTCCTCGGGCGAGAGAAACCCGAGCGACAGCGGCTTGCGTGCCGTCTTGAAGTGAGCCAGGTCGAACGGCTGGTTGAGCGTGGTGATGATCGGATGGTCGCGGTCGATGGACACCAGATTGCTCTTGGCGTTGCCATGAAAACGCAGACCGCCGCGCTTGGAGAAGGGCGGAATCGTGAAGTGCTTGCCGCGGTAAGCGGCGGTTCCAGTTGGCTTTTCGTCCATACGGATGTTCTCCTTGTGGCACCATTTACGGTGCCCAGTTTTTTTTTCGAACGACCTACTTGCTCAACCGTTCCAGAAGCGCGACGTTGGCGGCGCCTTCGGCACCGGTGACGGACGGCTCCTGGTCGGCTTGGACAGATGCGACGAAGTCCTTCAGCTCGCCCGCGTACGGATCGACGGGGTCGAACTTCAGCTCTTCGCCGTTGACGGTGATGGTGCCCGTGCCGCGCGGCCCGAGCGTCTCCACACAGCGAATCACGCCCTTGCTGCCGAAGATTTCGACAACTCGCGGCGCACGCATGATCACGCTTGAGAGAATCTGAGCGGTGACGCCCGATTCGAAAACCAGCCCGACCAGCGAGGTTTCGTCATGCGCGGAACCGAAGACAGGGCTCGAGACCACACAGCTGGTCGACTTCACCTTGTCGCCTTTCAGCAACCAGGTAACGAGGTCCAAACTGTGCGTGCCGAGCGCCGCCAGGCTCCACCATTGACCGAGCTTGCCGTCGGCACGCCAGTCGGCGACCTTCGACTGCAGCGTCCAGCTCACATTGATGTGGCGAATGACGCCGATCGGGCTGGTGACAGGGTCACCAATCAGTGCAAACACCTTGCGGTGACCGGCGTGATACCGCAGGTGGTAGCCGACGGTGAGCTTCACCTTCGCCGTCTTGCATGCTTTGACAATCGCGCGTGCATCCTTGGCGCTTGTGGCAAGCGGCTTCTCGACGAAGACATGCTTGCCGGCCTTGGCGCAGGCGATCGCTTGCTCAGCGTGCAGCTTGTCCGGCGACGCGATGATCACCGCGTCCAATTCCGGGTCGGCGAGGAAAGTGCCCAGGTCGCTGAAAGCGGCTTGCGGCGCCTTCGCTCCATGCTTCTCGGCGAATTGCTCCGCCTTCCCCTGGTCCCGTCCGAGGACACTCCAGAAGACAGCGCCCTCGATGGTCGAGAGCGCTGGAATCAGGCGTTCATCAGCAATCGAGCCGGGTCCGATGAGCCCGACTCGAATTGTTTTTGTTTCTGCCATAGTTTCCTCTTTCATTTATGGTGACCGCACGTGTGGCGTGCGGTCACTGGCTCGGACCGCACGTGTGGCGTGCGGTCACTGGCTCGGAATGCACTTACGCGCATTCCCTTAGCTCCTGGCGAGTTTCAGCCCGCCAGGAATCGCCGTTTGAGAAGATTGAGGATTCTCCGCTCTGCCGAGCCACGCACGAGAACCTTGCGGTCCTTGCGAATGTTCTCGGCGTAGCCGTCCAGATTGGCGAGGAAACACCGCAGTTCGGCGACGTTCAAGGTCTCGGCGCAAACACCGAAACCGTTGCGTCCCACGACATGCGAGTTGACCTGCTGCTCGTAGACAGCCAGCGGAATCAGGTATGCCGGGATGCCCAGGTACATCACCTCCGAGACCAGCGAGTGACCGCCGGTGGAGACGATGGCTTTGCACTCTGCCAGGTGATCCAGGAAGCGCGGATCGCCGTGCCTGCGCAACTTAACATTCGGCGCAATCGCGGGCGCGGACAGCGCGAGCGATTCCGGCAGCTCTTTGACGAAGACGGTGAAACGGAACTCCGGCGCCTTCGCCAACACCTGCAACACTTCTTCGATCGGCTGAACGAAGTCGCGCTGCGAGGAGATGTAGACGAGGACGGAATTCGTCTGCGCCGTCTTGCGGCGACGCTTCTTCAAGTCGACGATTGCCGGCTTGATGACGGGCGGCACGATGAGCACGTTCTCGCGTGCATGCGGATTCTTCTCGACGTCGAAGAAGCTGCAAGCGATGCGCGCATCAGCTTGCGGGAAGAAGAGACGCAGCCGCGCCACTTCATCCAGACAGGTGGTTCCGCCCAGCTCCTCGGTGTAGTCGCCGGCCAGATACTTGCTCTGCTGGTCGATGGTCACGAGCGGCGCACCGTGCGCGTAGGCGTACTGCGCGGAGACCGGGCAGTAATCGCTCACGACCAGGTCGGGCTTGCCGTCGCCGCCGAAGAGGCGTTGCGCCGTCGCCATCGCGGCGAGATTGATCGCCTCGTGGTCAACACCGCGTGCCTTGTCGGCTGCGATGCGGCGCGCCGTCTCGGTGAAGTCGAGCCCCTTCTTGTCTCCGACATAGAAGGGAACCGACACTGGCACCACGCTCACATTCGCGTTGTCGGCGAAGTGCTTTGCGTAGAATGCCAGGCTCTCGCCGTAGACGAAAAGAACGATTTGCGCTTCCGCCGCCAGGTTATCGAGGAGTGGAAGCTGCCGGTAGGTGTGACCCATCCCGATGCCGCACACTCCGTAGAGAATTTTTGCTTTGTGCATATTTGTCTCCATTTATGGGACCGCGCGTGAGGCGCGCGTTCCCTGGCTCGGACCGCGCGTCAGGCGCGCGTTCCCTGAATCGCGCTCCCGGCGGCTAGTGCTTCGTCAGCGCTTGCCCTCCAGAGTGCGATTGATGTGGTCCATCGAACCTTCCACCTCCAGGACGGAGATGGCCGGTTGCATGCCGCCGCTCGCCGCGTCCACGTCGAACGCAGCCGCGAGTCCGGCAGCCAGATGCTCACGCACGCCCTTGCGCGGCTCCCCGGAAAGCACGACCTTGCCGCCGGACAGTACGATATCGGCGTTGACCGTATCCAGGAAGTACGGGTAGAGCTTGTGCACGGCCGAGACCGGACCCATGCGCTTGCACTTCTGCACGCCGTCGTTCAGACGCGGCAGGATGATGCTTTGCACCACAGATGGTGCGGTGGCAGCGTAGTGCTCACGAGCCAGGTAGAAGGCCGAGCGCCCCTGATACCCGGCGTTGAACGTGCCCAGCGACAGGTGCTTGGCGACATCCTCCGCTTTGGCGGTCATCGAACGGGTGCCCGCGATTGCCGTGAGCGTGGTGCGCTCACCGATGCGATCGATTCTCACCAGCGTCTTGTTGCCGGAGAAAACCTTGTGCCCGCGCGCCACCGACGACAGCGTGACGGAAGTCTTGCCCGAGCCGGAATGCCCGACCAAGAGCGTAACACCGCCATCGCCCATGGAGAGCGCGGCAGCATGAACGGGATAGAGTCCGCGCTTCAGCCAGGCGCGGCGAGCCGCACCGTAGCAGAGGAAGAGCAGGTCCATCAGCGACGCTTCACCCTTCCAGGTGTCGCGCAGAACATACTCGCCGCCCTTGATTGTGAGGCTGCATTCACTGCTTTCCTCGAAGCGAACGGTGAGGGTGGGCTCCGCGGTGGAGACGTGCAGTCCGCCGCGCACCGCGCAGACGCCGACGAACTCGGCACCGGGCAGATACGCTTCGGTGAGGACCCGCACCTCCTCCGGAATCACGTCTTGCCCGAAGGCGGGGACGGGAGTTTCGACGCGCATCAGAATGGCGCCGGGCAGATACAGGCTGTAGCTATGCTTGCTCATTGCGCTCCTCCGTTTTGTGGGAGCGCACTATCGTGCGTTCCCTGTTGCGAGTGCGCATCTGCGTGCGCACCCTTGTTCGAAGTGATGTTCATCTCAGAAGCCAGCTCGGCAACCAGGCGACCCACTTCGCGGGCGCCGCCTGCACCGAACTTGTCCACCAACTGCGCCGTGCGCGAAGCTGCTTTCGGCAGCTGCCGCGAACTGCGACGAGTGTCGAGGCGCCATTGATTCGCCTCGGATATTGCCGTGATGCACGCAGCCAGCCGTTTTTCCAGCTTGCTCTTCGCAGACTGACGACCGCAAGCACGCGCCACAGCATTGGAGACCTTCTTCAGGACTGCCGTCTGTTCCGCGTCGTAGTCGATCGGCTGGCGATCCAGCAGATGGTGCCAGTCGACAAAACCGTCCACCATTCCGTGGTCGATCAGCGTCAGGAGCTGCTGCCCCTGACTGTCGTTGGCGGGCGGCAGCCAGATGGTCGGAATATCGAAGCGAGCCGCGTCATAGACGTTGCCCAACCCCGGCGTCATGAGCGCGAACTTCGCGCCCTTCAGCACTTCCTGCATCTCCGACCGGCTCAGGTTCTTCACGCCGAACTCGGCGAGTTCCTGAGCGATGCGCGCGTTTGCTGCGATGCACTTGTTCGCAGTGATCACGATGTCGACGTTCTTCGCCACTGCGGCGAACGCCTCGACAATGAACCGCGCATAGGCGAGCGTTCCTTCCGCGCTCCAGAACGGGTTGTTCAACCCGCCCAGATTGAGAAGGACCGTGTCGCGCTCACCGACCGAGTGACCGACGTCGCCGATGATCGGCGGGACGACGCGGACGTTGGCGGCGTTGAAGTGCTGCGGCTCGGACTGCAACCGCTCGCGGACTCCGAAAAAATCCTGAGCGATGTACAAGTCGGCAGCATGCACCACAGGCGGTATCGACTTCCAGTACCAGGTGAGCGGGTCGTAGATGACGACCTTCAGCCCGGCAGCCTTCGCCTTCGCCGCCATGCCGAAGTCCAGCGCCGTGACGAAGATGTCGTACTGCGCGAAGACTTCCGCGAGCACAGCATCCTCCAACTCGGCAGGGACACCGGTGATGTCGTGCATCGCATCGTACGGCAGCGGGCGCTGCAAGTCGAGCGTGAAGCCGACGCCAACATAGCCGACCTTGCTGAAGTGCTCCCGCAAGAAGGGGAAACAGTCAGCGATGGCGGCGGTCGGACCGAATCCAAAAGGCTCCGCGTTGAGCAGGAGCCGCTTCTTATTCATATCTCTGCATGCCATAGATGAGTCTCCCCAGTGCGGTGAGTTGTTCGCGCTTGCGCAGACCAGCCATGAGCGGCTGATTCGTGAAGCGCGGTTTCTTCGACGCGTGCATGTAGCCATCGCGGTGATTCATGCCGAGACCGGACATGAAGCCGTCGACGCGCCAGGCAAGCGCTTCGGGATTGTCCTGGCGGCTGACGCCGTAGGAGATGTACGCCACGTAGCGCGTCTTGTCGGAGACGTTGGCGCTGTTGGCGTGCGTCGTACGGCTGTCCCAGCTGACCAGGCTGCCCCGGCGCAGCGGAAACTTCTGCGCGCGGTCGATGATGGGCATGGTCCGCCGGTCGCTGCGGTCCATCTCCACGTACTCGCCGGCGTTCTTCGCCATGTCCGCATACATCGGAAACACCGCCCGCGAGCCGGCGACACCGACGAAGGTGCCGCGTTCTGCAGGGCAGTCATCGAGAGCGAGAACACCTTGGACGGTGCGAAAGTCCGGATGCACGTTGGGATTCTGGTCCACGTGCAAAGGCAGCGCCTTCGACTCTTCATGACCGGGCAGCTTGAGCCCGAGCCTGTCGAAGGTCGTCCAGAGGTCAGCGCGTCCCCAGATGAGGACATAGTGCAGGTAGACGCGAACGGATTGCCGCAACTGGGCAATCGCGTCGTCGTGGTAGACCTCGAAGAACCCACGCGTCGCAATCGGCACACCAGCGCTGTCCGCAGGCATGTCCGACCAGGTCTCGGGGCGATTGAGGTCGCACTTGCCGTCGCTGGCACCGAGCATCAACTCGCCCATGCGAGCGATGGTTGCGGCGGCGAGTTGGGGCGAAACGACATTGAGCCCGACGACAATGCCGTACTTCTGCCAGCATTCGACGAACTCTTTCTCTTGCGAGAGCGGGTCGTAGCCGATGACATAGCCCTCGGTATCGACCGGCATCGGACGGAGGTGCGACTCCATCGTGCGGTAGCTCTCGTAGCGTGCGACCACCTTCTGGTGAGCGCAACGCTTCTGCAGCAAGCTGACGAGCCGCACCAGCAGGTCATCGAGCTCTTTTCCACCATTCGAACAATTCTCGATGCGCGCGACAAGTCGCCGCACCTCGCGGTTGATTATCCACATATTCGATTCTCCAGTTTTTGAAACGCACATGGGCGCTTCGGATTTGCGAAAACCGTTCGACAAAGCGACACGGATCACGTTTCAGATTTCAGGTGAAAGGCGGCTCAGAGCTGCCTCATGACGCGAACAAACCAGTTAAACCAACGATGAGCAAACAGTTCCAACGCACCCACACAAACCTCGCTTAACCGCACCAGGACACGTTTGTTTCGATGTGCCTGCAAGATCACAACAGTTGACTGCTGTGCTTGTTTCCGCGGTTATTGATACGGGAATATTGTGAGTGGCTGAACTGCTCTAGGTTTGTCGCGTGAAAAGATCTATGCGATAAAGCTAATTCGGCCAATGATTCATCTGCAATTTCAGATGCCTATTTGTATCACTTGGCAACTTAAATTCGTTATCAGAGAAGACTTCGCGCACGTTGGTCCTCTCTCGCGCGAAGTTCATAACTGCACAGAGAAATAAGTTCAATTCAAGATGGAAGCCGCCGAAAACGCTTCACTCACAGCGCTTCCAGTAAATGAGAATTTCGCTTACTAACCAAGTAAACGAATATCTCGTTTGGCGTTAACTCGTTCAACGCGAAAAACTTAATAACACTCTTGCGCAATTGAACATTCGAATCCCAAAGAACAAAAACCACAATGGTGCTGAACGAACTTCCAGATCGCCCTCTCAAATTGAGAGTTTTTATTTGAAAATCCGCTCTCAATTTGAGAGGATAGGAAGAAGAGAGGTAACCAGTTGGACATTTTGAACGTGAGGGTGATTAAACAGTTTGTCGCCCAACACGCGGACGCTGAAGCTCCACTCAATGAATGGGCGTTAAAAGTCAGAGCAGCAGAATGGAAAAACAATGCTGATGTGCAGAAAACCTTCAATCATGTAGATCATATAGGCGGGCAAAAGTTCATCTTCAACATTGGTGGCAATAATTTCCGGCTAGCAGCAATGGTTTGGATACAACAAGAACGAGTTTATGTACTCAAAATCATGACTCATGCAGAGTACAACCGGGAGAAATTCTAATGGTGTCTAGGAAATACAAAGCACTGATTGAGCGCTTTCCTTTGGTACCGATCAAGAGTGACGAACATTTGAACGCCGCACACGAGATGGCGCAAAGCCTGATGTTGAGAAGCGAAGGGCTCTCAGAAGATGAGAGTGATTACCTGGAAGTTTTGCTAAATCAAATTGGCAACTACGAATTCAAACTTCACCCATTGAATGTGTCGGATCTGGCTCCGCACGAGCTTCTTCAATCATTCATGGAAGAGCACAAGATGAAACAGGTTGAAGTTCAGAAGATTTTGGGCGTTTCGTCTGGAGTAATTAGCGAACTGGTATCAGGCAAACGCGAACTGACAAAAAAACACTGCGTCAAGCTTGGGCAGTATTTCAAAGTATCACCGGCGCTTTTTTTGCCAAAGGTAAGTGCGGCCTAACAGACCGTACGACGAAATGCGGATCAGCAGGGTATCTTAGCGGCATCTAACCAATACTGTCGCGAGCTGCGCAATATTTCAGTCCTTAGATGAGAGCTCTGAAAGCTAATACAGTCCCATTTTCCTTGCTGTACGCACGCGAAAAATGTTTAGGCTCAATTACATCTCTTTGTTCATTTCTCCGGCAGTCAGCCACCCAAAACCCGACCCAGCCAACCTGACGTTCTTTCCTTCAGCACTCACGTGTTGATAGAGAGAAGCCGCGGAAATGCATCGACCTGATCTTGGCGTTGTGCCGAGTTCAGCAACCTTCAAAGTTTCAGCGGCCTACTCGCCACTGAACCAACTGCTGTTCAAGGAAAAAATCATGTCCAAACGAAATTTGCTGGTGATCATCGGCGGTATCTTGCTTCTCGGTCTCGTCCTTGTGACGCCCACCCTGCTCAACCGCCCGATCCTGCCCGAGGTCAACCAGACCAACCTCCAATCCGAGGTCGTCAACTCCGACCGTCCTGTCGTTCTTCTCGTCACTGCCAACGGCTGCGGCGAGTGCAAGGACGTCGCCCACAAGCTCAAGGCCAAGGGTGAACAGGACAACTCCGTGAAGTACATGCAGATCCCGGCGGCTGCCATCGGTGCTCCCGAAGCAGCGCTTCCGGCGGTCCTCGTGATGCTGCCCGGCGTTCCGAACCCCATCTACCAGAAGCCGAACTTCAAAGCAGCCAACATCGACGCTTTCGTGACGAAGATCGGCGAGATCAACGCGCTGCTCAAGCAAGCCGAAGCGAAGAGCAAGCCCTTCGAGGCTCAACTCGCTGACGTCGAGAAGCGCGCCCAGGCTGCCCTCGCGCCCATCCAGGCGGAACTCGAGGCAGCGCTGGCGCCGTTCAAGCAGCAAGCTCAGGAAATCCAGGAGCGCGCCAAGACCGCGCTCGGTGACCTGCCGGAGCAACTGCAGAACGCGAAGACGCAGGACGAGGCTCTGCGGATCCAGCTGGAGATCATCCAGAAGTCCGCGCCGTTCCAGGCGGAGATGGCCGCTGTGCAGCAGAAGGCTGCCGAAGCGACCAAGGACATCAAGGAACGCGGCGCTGCGGCGATGAAGCCCTTCCAGGACGAAGCGGCCGCGGTCGAGGCGAATCTCGAAAAGGAACTGGGCGACCTGCCGGCCCAGATTCAGAAGGCTGTCGCCGAGCTGAACCAGCTCTAAGCGCCTTCTAGCCGCCTGTTGAACTCCTCGCAAGAGTAAGTCAGCAACGGCGCCTGCGGGCGGTGAAGTTCCAAACGGAATCTTCGCCGCTCGCTTTAAATCCATGTTCTACTATTTGCATTAGTTTAACGTAGGGGCGACGCCATGCTGGACAGCCCCTCCAAAAGTGGACAGAGAAATTTCTGGACAAAACTCGCCAGTAAAAGGAAAATTTGGAGGCGACATGAAGAAACCAAAACCCAACCAATACAACTACGAGTTCAGGCAGAATGCTGTGAAACTGGCGACTGCGCCTGGTAGGAGCGTGCAGTCTGTCGCGTCGGAGATTGATGTGCCGGCGTGGAAACTCAGAAACTGGATTAAAGAACACGAGCAAAAACTAGAACGGAGCTCGGAAATAGACGAACACATCAAAATGCAGCGGCGAATCAAGGAACTGGAAGAAGAGG
>Ga0164290_1002266_pt1 | contig 14922 bp, 14 predicted proteins | sample Micstemetagenome_FD_108782 | JGI IMG/M metagenome (GOLD analysis project Ga0164290, IMG submission 108782) | Contaminated culture microbial community from soil near Moab, Utah, USA - Microcoleus steenstrupii SON62 (Illumina Assembly) | ecosystem: Environmental > Terrestrial > Soil > Soil crust... | reverse complement strand
TTCGAGTTCGGCACGGTCGGCCTTCGCCAACACGATCGGACGCGCATAATTGGCCATGCACCCTCCCAGCACCCCGTGTGCTCGGAGGGTATGTTAACATGACTTACGTTACGAGACACTAGTTGGCGACGACGTCGCGCGAGACTTCGCGGACCATTTCGCCCACTTCGCTTTCCTGGGCGACCAGGGCCACGTCGGCCTGCGAGACAATGCCGCAGCAGGCACCGTTGGCGTCGACCACTGGCACGCGGCGAATCTGGTGCTCTTCCATCAGCGCCAGCACGTCTTCAAGCGACGAGTCTTCGGTGACCGAGATCACCGGCTGCGTCATGGCGTCCTGGGCGGTCATGGCCGACGGGTTCTGGCCCTTGGCGACGACGCGGCAGACGATGTCGCGATCGGTGACGACACCGATCAGCTTCTTGTCGTGATCGACGATCGGGATCTCGCCGCAGTCGTTCTCGACCATCAGCTTGGCAACTTCGTTCAAGGGAGTCTCCGCGGTGCAGCACTGCGGATCGGCGGTCATAAGGTCTTTGGCAAGGTTCGACATAGGCCTGCCATCTGCAAGAACGCCTCCAGCTCTTTGCCGGCGCAGTGGGTAGGTCAGGTGCGAGATTGGCCCAGCAGCAACCTGTTCTTCGGCGTCACATCGGCAGGGATCGTCTGCGTCCAGACGCGGTAGCCCTGTTGCTCGAGGCGCACGGCCCGCATGACGTCGATGGCCAGCGGTCCGTCGAGCCAGCCCGACAATCCGCCGCTGTCGTTCACCGCCAGGTCGTGACAGCACGGCAACACGGCCACCCTCGCCCGGACTGCCGTCGCCCGGTTGAGCACGACATCTGTCAGGGCGCCGCAGGCGTGGCTCGACACCACGACATCATCCTGGTGCAGTGCGATCGAATCGAGCGGGCGCTCTTCGAACTGGATGCGGCCGCGCAGGCGCGGCCACGACTCGATCAGCGTGGCATGCAGCGCCGCCGCCGATGCCGGCAACCGGACGTCGACCGCGATCGCCGCCGGCGAGGTGTCGTCGAGAATCAACAGGATCTGCGCCAGCAAGCCGTGGCCGGCACCAAGATCGACGAGGCGTCCACCCCGAAACAGCCGGCGCGCCCGTCGGGCCACCTCCCACGCTTCATACAGTTCCTTGCGGGGCAGGCAGCCGGCCTGGCAGACCGCGCGGCCGATGCGATCAAACAGCGTCTCGCCCGCAAACCGCGGCAGGTCGTGCGCGGTGAGCCGCTCCTTCGATCCGTGAGAGAACCTCGACATGACGTTTCATATTACGATGTTCATATGAAACCTGCCCGTGCCGCGTCGAAACGCGCCTCGCGCATCCCGCGCCGGGTCACCGACCGTGAGATGAAGAAGCGCGAGACCCGCGAACGCATCCTGCAGGCCGCCGCCACCATCGCGCGCCGTGACGGTTTGGCGGCCGCCAGCATACCGCGGGTCATGCGAGCGGCCGGCCTGACCGTTGGTGGCTTCTACGGACATTTCTCGGCAAAGTCAGCGATGGACGCGGAGGTGATTCGCACGGTGTTCGGAGTGATCCCGGGACGAAGCCTTGGCCACCTCGAGGGCTACCACGGCTTCGACTGGGTGCAGCGCGCGTTCAGGGGCTACCTCACGGCTCTCAACCGCGACCATCCGGAGGGTTGCGCGTATCCCAATATTCTTTCGCACATCGCCACCGGCCCTCCGGAGGTGAAGAAGGCGTTCGCGGATGCGCTCGACCTGCGCATTCGCGCCTTCGAGGCGCACATGCCGGCCGGCGCTGGCGTCAGCCCGCGCGAGCGCTCCGTGGCGGCCATGGCACTCACCATTGGCGCCTTGATTCTGGCGCGCGCCTCTGCCGGTTCGGCCGTCAGCGACGAGGTGCTCGAGGCATGCCGGAAGTGGGCGCTTCCTGAACTCAATGGGCGGCCCCCGCGGAAGGGGAGATCCTCATTAAACCCTTAATCTGAAAATAGATTTCGCCGTAGTAGCATGCGGGTGCATGTGGGGCAGTTCGCGCGTCGTTGTCGTCGCAATCTTCATCGGGTGGTTCGGCGGGCAAGTGCAGGCACAGTCGCCCGGGGGCGCGCCAGTGGTCCTGGAAGATGGGCGGCCGGTACCGGTGGCACCATCGGTCATCGCGCGTAACGAGCGCGGTGTCACGGTGCGGGCCACGCGCATCACTGCGCCCATGACCATTGACGGCCGCCTCGATGAGGCCGTCTACACCCAAGTGCCGGCGATCACCGAGTTCGTCCAGCAGGAGCCGAGCTACGGCGCGGCGGTCACCGAGTCCACCACCGCCTGGGTGTTCTTCGACGACGACAACTTCTACGTGGCGTGCCGCTGCCAGATGGCCGACCTGAATCAGATTGTCGCCAACGACATGCGCCGAGACAGCACCAACTTGAGGCAGAACGACAACTTCGGCGTGTTCCTCGACACCTTCAACGATCGCCGGAACGGTTACCTGTTCTACGTGTCGCCGGTCGGCGGCATGTTCGACGGCGCCACTGCCAACGAGCGGACCAACAACGCCGATTGGAACACCATCTGGAATGCGAAGGTCTCGCGCTCGGCGGAAGGCTGGTCTGCGGAGATCGCCATCCCGTTCAAGTCGTTGCGCTACCAGCCGGGACGAGAGCAGATATGGGGCATCAACCTGCGTCGCACCATCCGCGGACGCAACGAGTACGTATACATTGCGCCGATCAGGCCCGAGTGGGGTGTCGGTGGTTTCTTCCGGGCTTCGGCGGCGGCCACGCTCGTCGGCCTGGAAGTGCCAACCGCGGGCAAGAACCTCGAGCTCAAGCCGTACGGCGTGTCGCGATTGACGACCGACACCCTGGTCCGGCCGGCGGTGCGAAACGATCCAAGCCAGGACGTTGGCATCGACATCAAGTACGGCGTGACCAAGAGCCTGACCGCCGATTTCACCTACAACACGGATTTCGCGCAGGTCGAGGTGGACGAGGCCCAGGTCAACCTCACTCGCTTCAACCTGCAGTTCCCGGAGAAGCGCGACTTTTTCCTCGAGGGCCAGGGCATCTTCGCATTCGGAGGGGTCAACGGCGGGGGCGGCGGTGACGCGCCAACGATCTTCTACAGTCGCCGCATTGGACTGCAGGGCAGCAGTGCCGTGCCAATCAACTTCGGCGGCCGGCTGGCCGGCCGGGTCGGACGCTACAGCATTGGCATGCTGAACATCGGCACCGATCGGCTGTCGTCGCCAGACGTCGCGCCAACCAACTTCAGTGTGGTTCGGGTCAGGCGCGATATCTTGCAACGCAGTTCGATCGGCGCGCTCTTCACCAATCGCTCCGTGTCACGAGTGGCGCCTGGCAGCAGCCAGGTGTTCGGCGTTGATGCCAACTTCGTGCTGTCGCAGAACACCAATATCGGCGGCTACCTGGCCCAGTCGCGGACCGGCGGGTCGTCGCGCGACGCGCTCAGTTACCGGGCCAACTTCAACTACGCGGCCGATCGCTATGGCCTGCAGGTCGATCGCACCGTCGTCGGCGACAACTTCAATCCCGAAGTGGGCTTCCTGCGTCGTGCGCAGTACCGGAGCAACTACGGTTCACTCCGCTTCAGCCCGCGGCCGCGACGGAACTCGACCATTCGGCAGTTCGTTTACGAAGCCAATATCGACTACATCACCGACAACCAGGACCGGCTGGAGTCGCGCGGCGTCACGGCATCGGCGCGGATCGACTTACAGAACAGCGACACGATCGGACTGACCTACTTGAACGAGTCGGAGCTGTTGGAGCAGGCGTTCCGGCCGGCGAGCGGCATCGTGATTCCACCCGGGCGCTATTCGTTTCACCATGTCCGGGGTGCGTGGAGTCCGGGCCAGCAGCATCGGTTGTCCGGGACGGTCGCGGTGGATGTCGGCCAGTTCTACGACGGGACGCGGCAGACGGCGTCGATCAACGCCCGGCTGGGCATCACCGACCAGTTCGGCATCGAGCCCAACATCTCGCTGAACTGGCTCGAACGTCTCGGGACGAGGTCAACGGTGCGCGTTGCCGGGGCGCGCGCCACCTTCACCATGACACCGCGCATGTTCGTGGCGGCGCTCGTGCAGCATGCAACGGCGAGCCGGTCGCTCGCGACCAACCTGCGCTTCCGGTGGGAGTATCAGCCCGGCAGCGAGTTGTTCGTCGTCTACTCGGACGCGCACGATACGACCGACCTGCCGGGTCCGTATGCGCTGCAGAACCGGGGCGTCGTCGTCAAGATCAACAAGCTGCTGCGTTTCTGACGCGCGGGTCAGGCTCCGGCGGCCTTGCGGACGCGCCAGGCCTGCCAGAGGTGGCGGCGCTCGTGCGCTGGGATCACGTGCAGGCCCGTGGCGAGGCTGAAGCGGATGCCGCGGACGATGGGATTCGGAAAGCGGACACCGGCCAGGTCGATGGCGGCGAAGGTGCGCAGGAACGCGCGCACCTCGTCTTGCGATGCGAGAAACTGCTCCATGGCATCGGCCAGTGGCGGGCTGGGGCGCGGTTGAAGGTGTGCAACGGCCTTGACCTTGAACAGCGGCTTCACCGGCGGCTCGAGCGACTTCACGAACCAGCCGCCGATCAGTCCTGGCAGCGCTGGCTTCTTGCGGCGCCGCCCTTCGGCCAGGGCGCGCTCGGCCGGAGGCCGCATGGCGGCCAGGTAGTCGCGGTTGGCGGTGGCGAGGTGATCGAGGCACTCCGCGACGCTCCACGAATCGGGAGTGGCGCGCCAGGTGCCCTGTTGCTCGCTGAGCCCGGCGACGAGCGCACGCGCGTCGGCCTCCGCTGCATCGTAGGCGGCCTCGAGTGCACGGATGTCGTCGTGAACCGTTGGTGGCTCCATGTCCATACCCTAAAGTATGGAAAGTCGCGTTGTCAATACTCTTGGGTATGGAGACAATAGCGCATGGCCTCGACCGGAACCGGCACACCCCGCCGCGGCGCGCCGACCCTGACCGCCTCTGATTGGGCCGAAGCGGCGCTGCAGTTGATCGCCGAGGCCGGGCTTGGCGCGCTGACCGTCGGCACGCTCGCCTCGCGGCTCGGCGTCACCAAGGGCAGTTTCTACTGGCACTTCAAGGGCCGTCCGGAGCTCCTGACCGCGGCGCTGACGCGATGGGAGCAGCGCGCGACGACCGAGGCGATGACGGCGCTCGACGCGGTGCCCGACTATCGGCGCCGGCTCGAGATGATGCTTGACGCGGCCGCGCAACCGCCGCGGGCGCGGTCCCTGTATGCGGCGCTGGCCGAGGCTGATGAGGATCCTGTGGTCCGGCAGGTGCTCAACCGCGTGGCGACGGCGCGGATCGACTACCTGGAGGTCTGCTATCGGCACCTCGGCTTCCCACCGGCGGTCGCGAAGATACGCGCGGTGTTTGCGTATGCCGCCTATCGAGGGCTGCTGCAACTGGCCCGCGAGGCGCCGGCCGCGCTGCCCGAGGCCTGGCCGACCTATGCCCGCCTGGTGAACGCAGCCCTGCTGCCCGCCGCGAGCCCCAAGGCCCCGAAGGCCCGCCGAGCCCCGCGCAAGGGAGCCGGACGACGGTGAAACGAGGCGAATGCGAGAAAATGTGCGCCAGAAATGGCTGCGTGCTTGCCCCTGGCGTGAACCGTCCCATATAATCGGAGGTTCCTACACCCTACTGGGAGGTCGTTCAACGGTAGGACAGCAGACTCTGACTCTGCTTATCGGGGTTCGAATCCCTGCCTCCCAGCCAGCCTTCGCTCTCGTTTCACGCGAAGGCTGTCTCGCCGAAGCGCAACGCGCGTAGGCGGACCCCAACGCGAGCCCTTAGGGTCTTCGAGCTTCGGCTAGGCCGATTCAGTCACATTCCGGCTCAACTTCGTTTCGCCGGGAATGGGCACGAATCCCACTGACCCGGTTCCCCCCCCCCAACTCGCTCGGGCTCGACTTCGTCTTCGCCTCGCTCGGCGAAAGACTGGGACGACCACGCTCGCATTGACTGCGGTTGCACGATCACGTTCCCCCGTTTGTGCCCGCCGTCCACGAGCCGGTAGGCGTCGCCGATGTGGTCCAGGGGAAATGTGCGGTCGACCACGACGGTCAGTCCGTTCGAGGCCACGAGCTGAAGCAACCACTCGAAGTCGACCGACCGCTCGGGTGCTGAACCGGCCACGACGCCACGGCGAGCCCGCAGCGTGTCCCACAAACTCGCGACGGCGAGCACGAGCACGCCGCCGTCGCGCAGCAGCCGGCGGCCCGACGCGATTGAGAGGTTGCCGACGGCGTCGAACACGACGTCGAACCGGTCGGCCAGGGCGCGGACGTCACTGACGGCGTAGTCAATCACTCGACCAGCACCGAGGCGCCTGACGAAGTCGGCGTTGCCGGCACTCGTGACGCCCGTCACCATCGCTCCGAAGTGCGTGGCCAATTGCACGGCGTTCGAGCCCACTGCGCCCGACGCGCCGTTGACCAGCACCGTCATGCCGCGCCGGACGGACGCCTTGTCGCGGAGAAAGTACAGCGCCGTCGATCCGCCAAACAGCAGACCCGCCGCATCCGAGTGACTCACGCCACTCGGCACGGCAGCCACCCTCAGGGCCGCGACCCTGACGTACTCGGCGTGCGCCCCCATCGAGAGGCCGGTCATGCCACATACGGCCTGTCCTGGCGCGACGTTGGCCACGCCCGGGCCCACCTCTTCGACAATGCCGGAGAAGACGTTGCCGAGGATGCGGCATCGCGGACCCCGCAGGCCGAAAGCCAAGCGCGCGGGCAGTCCGAATCCGGCAGGGAACCTCGCGCCGCGGATGCGCGCGTCGCCCGACGTCACCGCCGTGGCGACCACGCGCACCAACACCTCGTCCTTGCGTGGCACGGGTCTCGGCACCTCCTCGATGCGGGCCACGTCCGGTGGACCGTATCTGTCCACGATCACCGCGCGCATCGTCACCACTTCGCGCCTCCGTGTCCCAAAGTGGCCGCACGTGCGACGCGTAGTTCCAGCGTCGCCAGCGCGCCCACCACGAAGATCTCACCCACGAAGTAGAACCAGTCCAGCGTGTGAAGCGCTGCGCTGAAGCGAATCAAGAGGGCGGCCGTGACCAGACAATAGCCAGCGTTCGCCACGGCGATGCCCCGAAGGTAGCCCGGCCAGCGCGTCGGCCGCGTCGCCGCACACGTCAACGAGTACGCCGCAAAGACCGCGGCCGTCAGCGCCAGTGCCCTGAGCACAGGCCCGGGCGTGCCAATGTGCTCGCCGAGCGCCGGCAGCACGACGCCAACGAGCAGCGCCGTGACCAGGGCGCCGATACCATCGACCAGAAACAGTGTTCGCGGGCTGCGCCCGAGCCGCTCAATGAGGACTGGTGTGATGGGCATCAGAATCGAAAGCGTACGCCGATCGTCGGCAGAAGCGGAATGGACCCTATGGGCTCCTCAACCACCCGGGGGCGGTCAGACGCCGGGTCGTGCTCGAGCCGCGGGTCGAGCGCTGACGCGTTCTTGCGATTGAGCATGTTCAGGGCTTCTGCGTACACCTCCCAGCGCCCGGCCGTCCCTCGAGGGCGCCAGGTCACACGCAAGTCCACGCGGGCGAACACGGGGAGACGCGAATTGCGAAGGTCCGCGACCGTGCCCAGGTCGGGCGCATAGACCAGCAGGCCGGCCGCGTCGCGTCGCGGCACCAGTTCTTCGGTGTTGCCATCGAGATCGCCGTCGCCGCGGTCCTCGATGCTCACCACGCGCACGCCGCGGGGCGCCGTATAGGGGAATCCAGACGCCAGTCGCGTCGTCGTCCCGATCGACCAGCGCGGGGTCAGCTGAATGGCGCCCACGGCGGTGAATGCATGGCGGCGGTCGTAGTCGAACGGATACTCACGTCCGTATGCCTCGCGTATCGCGCGGCCCCACGTGTAGCTGGCCCAGCCACTTGCACGCGCGCCCGACGTCCGAGAGACCATCACGTCGAATCCGTGGGCGCGACCGGCGCTGCTGTTCGTGGGCACCACCGTAATGGACGGAGCTGAGGGCACGTGGTGGAGTAGTTCGGAGGGGAAATCGTACTGCGACACCCGCGCGAGGCGCTCGTTCTCGGGTTCGAGGCGCCCGATGAGGAGGTCATCCAGCCGCCGCAGGTACCCTTCGGCCTTCAGGGTGAAGCCCCGCGGCAGACGCTGTTCGACCGCCACCGAAGTCAGCCATGCGCGTTCGCTCGAGAGGCGGCCGGCCTCCGGATGGGTCAGATCCAGCATGTAGTCACTATTCGACAGCTTCTCGTAGCCGGGGCTCTGCGTGTACATGCCCGTCGCGGCGGTGACCGTTGTGCCCCGCCCGCCTGCCCACGATGCGGTCGCCCGGGGCGACAGCGTCGTCTGGCGCGTGATCGACGAGCGGTCCAGCCGAACACCCGCCTGGACCGTGAGGGTCGGCTGCGCATGCCACGTGTTCTGGAGCCACGCGCTGCCGCGTGAGGCGTCCGGTGTTGACATCAGGAGGTCGGGCAGGCCCGATCCACCTTGGACGCTCGATCCGTTGGCGGCGATGGGGTTGCGGTCGCCCGTGAACGCGAAGCGCATCCGTGTGGTCAGCGCGTGAACGTCGAACCCGGCATCGATCACGTGTGCGCCCACGACCCAGTTGACGTCCTGACGCAACGACAAGTCGTCGATGCGAAGCCCGTAGTCGAACCCGCTGTCGAGCAGCGGAGGATTGTCGTCGCTCGGGCTGTTCGACCGCAGGTTGCCGCTGTCGATGGCGAGGCCAAAGCCGAACCGAGCATGTGTCCGCGACCACCCGATCGTGCTCTGCGCTGTGCCTTGGCGGCCGATGGGCAGTTCCAGGCGCGTCCAGCCAAGATCGTTGGCGGTGTCGTCGCGGAAGCTGCCCGTGACCTTTGGCTCGTCCAGCGTCACGTTGGCGGCCTGACGACTCCGTAGGCCGAACAACGTGACGCGTGAGCGGTCGGTGGGCAACCACTGTCCGCGCGCCTGCACATCCTGGAAGCCCGGCAAGCTTTGGTCGACGAAGCGCTCGGCGACGAGGTCGTAGTACGTCCGCCGCGCCGTCGCGAGCCAGGATCCTCGGGCTCGACCTGGCAGTCCGCCTTCCAGCACGACGTTGCCGTCGGTGGCGCTGAGGGCGGCCGTACCGCCGACACGCCCGGAGCGTCCGTCGCGGTTCTCGACCACGAGGAGGCTGGCCAGCCGGTCGCCGTACTTCACGCTGAAGCCACCGGTGGCCAGCTCGAATTTGTGGATCGTCTCCGGGTTGAACGCGCTCGCCAGCCCGAAGAGCCGAAACGGGTCGTGGACTTCCACGCCGTCCATCATCGTCAGGTTCTGGTCGGGCGTACCGCCTCGGACCGCCAGACGGCTGCCGAGCTCGTCGGCCGCCATGACACCGGGGAGGGTCTGCAACGTTCGGAAGACGTTGTCGAGTGCGCCCGGCGTCCGCAACACGTCGACCGGCCGCACGGCCTCCGCCGTGGGTGAACTCGTGGGAGCGCCGGCCACCACGTCGAGGCGTTCGGCGTATCCAGTCTCCGCGGCGAGTGCGAACTCCACGTCCAGCGTGCGTCGCTGGCTCGGGTCGACGACGGCGCTGGTGGGATAATAGCCGGCGGCCGAGACGACCAGCGTGACGGTTCCGGCCGGCGCGTCAAGCGCGAAGCGCCCGTCGGCCGTGGTCGTGGCCGTCTGGGTGCCGGCGGTCAGGTGGGCACCGGCGATCGGCCGTCCGGTGGCTACGTCGACGACGACGCCGGTCACGCGAACGGCAGGCGATGGCGTCTGAAGCGAGGCGGGCTGGGTGCCGGGACGTGTGCCGGCGCGGGCTGTGGCCGGGTCGCTCCAGGCCAGAAGACAGCAGAATGACAAAAGCAGGGTGTGCAACACTGGAACGGACTCCTTGGGGCGCGGCATCTCAAACTTACGGTGTAAGTCAATGATCTCTGTTGTATACCTTACGGTGTAAGCATGTCAAAGTTCCGTCCGGGTACGCGCTCCTCGCCGCGGCGCGGCGCCAAGGCCGTCCGGCCCCGCACTCGCTCGCCCCTGAGCCGCGAACGGGTGCTGGCCACGGCGGCGAGGCTGGCCGACCGCGGAGGGCTCGAGTCGTTGTCGATGCGGAAACTGGCCGCGGCGCTGCGGGTCGAGGCGATGTCGCTTTACCACCACGTCGCCAGCCGCGACGACCTGCTGGACAGCATGGTCGAACGGGTCGTGTCTGAGATCGAGGCACCCGAGCCTGGGGTGCACTGGAAGGTGGCCATGCGGCGCCGGGCTATCTCGGCGCATGCCGTCTTGCGGCGTCACCCGTGGGCGACTGCCCTCCTGGTGTCACGGATCAACGTCGGCCCGGCGATGCTGCACTACATCAATGCCACCGTGGGCTGTCTGCTGCAGGCTGGCTTCTCGTACGCGTTGACTGATCGCGCGTGGAACGCGCTCGACTGCCACATCTACGGGTTCACGCTGCAGGAACAGAACTTTCCGGTCGAGCCCGAGGATTACGCCAGCGCCGCCCAGAGCTTCCTGCCGATGCTCTCGCCGGAGAAGCATCCGTACATGCGCGAGATGGCCGAGAAGGTGGCGGACGGCTCGCACGATGGACGGATGGACTTCGAGTTCGGGCTGGAGCTCATCCTCGACGGCCTCGAGCGGCTGCTCGGCGCGCCAGGCTCCAGCTAAGGCGGGGTGGTGGAACCCGGCTATTCAGTGTCCTCGTCGAGTTCATACACTGCCGCGACCAGCGCCTCGGCGTCAGCGGCGGAAATCCTCATCCGGTAGGCGACGTACTCGGCGGGGCTGAGGCTCGCCCGTTCCATACCTGCCTCGTCGTCCATCCAGCGTTTCGCTGCCAGTACTTGAGTTCGATTCGTCGCGATCGGTTCCGTCATCTGTGTGTTTCTCCTCAGAGTGGTTCGTTTCGGGGGATCGAGGTCAGCGGCGACGCGGCGGTTGACGCCGATGCCCATTCGACGTGCCGCGCGCGTCGTGATGCGCCGCGGTGCCGCACAACCCCTTTCCGTGGCTGTCGAGATGCTCGACCAGGAAGTCGCGGAACAGCACGACACGCTGCGGGACATGGCGCGAGGCCGGATACACGATCTGGGTTGAGACCCCGGCCAGCCGATACTCCGGCAGCAGGTGCGTCAGCCCGCTATGACCGGCGCAGCCCCTGGTCGGCAGGACGCCAATGGCGAGCCCGGCACGCACCGCCTCGAAACCGAACGAGCGATCGTCGGTGGTTACCGGTCCCGTCACGACGACCGTCTCGGTTTTGGCGCCAAACAGCTGCAGGCGGTTACTCGGACCGGGCCGCCTCAGGACGAACGCGTGCGACGCAAGCTCGGCGACGCTCATCGGCGTCCCGTGCTTCGCAAGGTAGGCCGGTGCGGCGAACAGTCCCGACTCGAGTGATTCGATCGTGCGCACCAGGAGCGATGAATCAGCCAGCGGGCCAGACGACAGCGCCAGGTCGAATCCGTCTTTCACCAGATCGACCATCCGGTCGGTAATCGACAGGTCCACGCGGATCTCTGGATAGCGGTCGATGAACACCGCGACGATCGGCGCCAGGATCCAGCCGCCCCACTCGGTCGAGGCGGCGAGGCGGACGATGCCCTTCGGCTGGTCTTGCAGGTCGCTGATGGCGGCCTGCGCCTCTTCGACGCCGGCAAGCGCGCTCGAAACCCGCTCGAAGTACTCGCGGCCCGCGTCGGTCAGCCGGAGTTGGCGCGTGGTGCGCTGCAGCAGCTGCACGCCAAGGTGGTCCTCGAGATGCTTGACGCGCCGGCTCACCGATGACTTCGGGAGCGCCAGCAGTCGCGCGGCGGCCGTGAAGCTCCCGGCTTCGACGACGCTGACGAAGACCGAAACGGCGTTGAAGTCAGTGCTGCCAATTGTTGCCATATGAAGAACAGTCTGTATCGAAATTGATGGCTAGTTCGTCACCAGGCAACATCATAGCCTGTGCATGGAGGGTTTGCCATGCGAATGCATGTTTGGTTGAGCACTACGGTACGAGTCCTGTTCGGAGCGTTGTTCGTCTTGTCGGGAGCCAACAAGGTGGTCCCGTTCTTCCCCGCGCCGGAGCTGCCGGACGCGGGCGCGTCGTTCGTAGTCGCGCTGCTGGCGACCGGCTATTTCCTGCCGCTTCTCGGCGTGATCGAGGTCGTGTGCGGCGCACTCCTCATCAGCGGCCAGTTCGTGCCGCTGGCGCTCGTGGTGCTCGCGCCCATCGTCGTCAACATCGCGTTGTTCCACGCGTTCCTGGTGCCGAGCATCCCCAGTGTCCTGCTGGTAGTCGGCAGCGAGCTGTTCCTGGCCTGGCAGTATCGCGGCGCGTTCAGCGCGGTGCTGCAGCGGCACAACTCGCTTTACTTCGCAAAGTAATTCGTGGTTAGATTGCCGGCGACATGTTCCAGGGTCTATGGCGTGATCTGGTACGGGGCGGGCGATCGCTGCTGAAGGCGCGAGCGTTCACCATCGTCTGCGTCGTTTCGCTCGGCACCGGCATGGTGCCGGTCATCGCCATTCCCTACGTCTCGCGCCTGACGACGCTGACGCCGCCGGGCGTGAATACCGCGGAGCTGGTCGAGCTGGTCACGACCACCGTGGGCCCGCGCCTGCAGACGCATCAGTGGTCCTATCCGGACTACGTGGACCTGCGCGACGCCCAAACCGGCGTCACGATGATCGGCTGGGCCGGAGGCCAGAGCGAGGTCACGTTCTCGGCCGCGGACCAGTCGAAGATGCGCGCGTCCACCATGTTCGTGCCGGCAAGTTACTTCACGACGGTCGACGTGGCACTGGCGCGCGGCCCTGGCTTCGACGCCTCGGCAGACAATCCGCTCGGCGCCGAACCGGTCGTGATCCTGAGCCATCTTTTCTGGCAGAACCACCTGGGCGCCGACCCCGCCATCGTAGGCAAGACGCTCACGCTGGACGGAACTCCGCACGTCGTCGCAGGTGTCGGGCCAGACCAGTTTGGCGGGCACCTGGGCTTCACCGGCTGGGACCTCTTCGTTCCACTCGAACGGCATCCACGCCTGCTGGCGCGAACTGCTGCCGACGCCGAGGCCAACTTCCGCGGCGACCGCTCAAAGGAGTGGTTGAACATCCACGGCCGGCTTTCGCCCGGTGTCAGCGTGCAACAGGCAAGTGCCGCGGTGGCCGCGGTCACGGCGCAGTTGGCGGCCGCCTATCCGGCTACCAACGAGTTCAAGGCCGGCATCGCCGGGGCCTACGACCCGCTGGGCCTTCTCCAGCGCCCGCAGCTCAGGCTCCTGCAGGCGGTGGGACTGACGCTCACCGGCATGGTGCTGCTGGTCGTCTCGCTCAACATCTCGGGCATGATGCAGGTGCGCGGCGCGCTGCGCGAGCGCGAGCTGTCAATCCGCCAGGCCATCGGCGCGAGCCGCGCGCGGCTCGCCCAGTACCTCCTGGCCGAGTCGATGGTGCTGGCGTGCGCGGGCGGGGCGCTCGCCGCGATTGTGCTCTTCAACTTTCCGCCGCTGCTCTCGTGGCTCACCGGCAACCCGATCCCCCCGCAGATCCTCGAGGCGCTCGAGGTCGATGCCACGATGCTGGCCATCTGCTTTGGCCTCTGCCTGCTGACCAGCCTCGCGTTCGGGTGGTTGCCGGCCATGCGGTTCAGCCGGCCGGTGATCATCTCGTCGCTCAAGGACGATGCGGGCGGCGGTGGCATGCGGGTCGGACGCGTCCATCGCGTGGCTGCGGCGCTGCAAGTGGCGATCGCGGTGCCGCTGCTCGTCATGAGCGGACAGTCGCTGGATCGCGTGCGCGCGACCGCGACCTCCGATCTCGGGTTCGCATCCGACCTGATCTACGCCGTCCGCCTGAAGCTCGACGGCCTGGGCCGCGAGCAGGCGCAGTTCCAGATTCGCAAGGCCAGCGACACGCTCGCACAGGCCAGCGGCGTGGCCTCGGTCACCGTGGCCGACGGCCTGCCGCTCGACTTCCGGTATCGCAACGGCCAGGTCGCGCTGCAGGTGGATGCCAATACCGCACCGCGGTCAGTGGCCGTACAGGTGACGCGCGTCGGCGACGGGTACCTGGGGACGATGGGCATCTCGCTGGTGGCCGGCCGCGGGTTTGCGGCGGAGGACGGCCCCGGCGCAGAGCCGGTGACCGTCGTCTCCAAGCCGCTGGCCGATCGGCTCGTGCCCGGCGGCGACGTGGTCGGCAAGATCGTGATGTTCGGGGCCGACCCGAAGAGCCAGCAGGCGTTGACCATCGTCGGTGTCACCGCCGACTTCCCCACGTCGCAGATGAGCACCACCCGCGAGCAGTTGCTGTTGCCGCTGGCCCAGCATCCGGGAGTGGACTGGGATGCAGTGGCCGTGGTGGACGACAATGGTCCCGCGCAGCACGTGATGCTGATCGCGCGCAGCGCGCCCGGCGAACCGGCATTGAAGCTGACGGCGGCGCTCCAGAGCGTCGCGCGCGAACTCGATCCCGGTTTCCAGCCCACCGCCATCACCACCGGCGCTGGACTCCGCGAGTTCAGCATGAACGACTTCCTCACCCAGTCGGCGGTGGCGGCCACGGCCGGCGGCGTGATCCTGCTGCTGGCCGCGCTGGGCATCTACGGTGTGATTGGCCTGATGGTGGCGGCGCGGACCCGCGAAATGGCGGTGCGCGCGGCGCTGGGCGCCTCGCGCCGGCGCGTGCTGATGATGATCATCCGTGACGTCGTCGTGCTGGTGTCGCCCGGCGCCCTGGTCGGCGTGGTCCTCACGGTCGTGCTGAACCGCCTGAACGCCGAGAACATGGGCGTCTCGCTCAGCAACATCGAGCCGCTCGCCTATGTCGTAGGTCCGGCGATCGCCGTTCTCATCGCCGTCGCGGCCAGCCTCGCCCCGGCGCGCCGCGCCGCGTCGGTGCAGCCGATGGTCGCCATGCGATCGGAATAGGGTTCGAGTCTGCA
>Ga0164290_1002265_pt1 | contig 14966 bp, 16 predicted proteins | sample Micstemetagenome_FD_108782 | JGI IMG/M metagenome (GOLD analysis project Ga0164290, IMG submission 108782) | Contaminated culture microbial community from soil near Moab, Utah, USA - Microcoleus steenstrupii SON62 (Illumina Assembly) | ecosystem: Environmental > Terrestrial > Soil > Soil crust... | reverse complement strand
TCCTGCAGGGCCGTCATCTCGGCCATCAGTTCGTCGGTGTATTCCTCGGCCATTTCCATGGCGATGGCGTTGAAGCGGTTGACCCACTGCTTCTCCTCGCACCAGGCCTCGACGTTCTCGCGGACGTTCAGGCTGTCGTCGAGCTGCGGCTCCTGCTCCAGATAGCCGCGCTTGACGCCGTCGGCGGCGCGCGCCTCGCCGGTGAACTCGCTGTCCAGCCCGGCCATGATCTTCAGCAGGGTGGATTTGCCCGAGCCGTTGACCCCGACCACGCCGATCTTGGCGTCGTTGTAGAAGCTCAGCCAGATGTTCTCGAAGATCTTCTTGCCGCCGGGAAAGGTCTTGGTCAGACCCTGCATCTGGAAGATGTACTGCTGCGCCATGGGTGCGATGCGCCCTGTCTGTCTGGAGTGTGGGGAGGTTGGCGCGGGGTGTAGCGACCGCCGCGCCGTGAGGCAATCACTAGCCCCTCGACGCGGCGGATTGAAGGCGGTCGGGATCAGGCGTTGGCGCCGCCGTCAACCAGAATCCCCGTGCCCGTAACGTAGCTGGCGCCCGGTCCGGCGAGGAAGGCCACCGCGGTGGCGATCTCTTCCGGACGGGCGTAGCGGCCCAGCGCCGTCAGCGCCCGCATGGCGTCGGCATCCGGACCGTCGGCGGGGTTCATGTCGGTGTCGGTCGCGCCCGGTTTGACGAGATTGACCGTGATTCCGCGCGGCCCCAGCTCGCGGGAGAGGCCGCGGTTGAAGGACTCCAGCGCCGATTTGGTGGCCGAATAGACGGTGATGCCGCCAAAGCCGACCCTCTCGCCGAGGCAGCTGCCCGTGGTGATGATCCGGCCGCCGTCCGGAATATGGGCGAGCGCCGCCTGGGTGGTCAGCAGCACGCCCCGGACATTGATGTCCAGCAGGGCTGTGATGTCCTCCAGCGACTGGTCGGCGAAGGCGCCGCCCCGCCCGATGCCGGCGTTGTTCACCAGAATATCGAGACCGCCGAGGCCCTTCACCGCGCCATCGACAGCGGCCTGGGCGCCAGCCGGCGTGCCCGCATCGGCCCGCACCGCCACGGCCTTGCGCCCGGTCGCGTGGATCTCGGCGGCGAGGGCCTCGGCCAGTTCGGCGGACGTCTCATAGGTTATGGCGATATCGGCGCCGTCGGCGGCCAGCTGGCGCGCGATGGCGGCGCCGATGCCGCGGCTGCCGCCGGTGACAAGGGCGCGTTTGCCGGAGAGGGGCAGAGTAGGGGAGGTCATGGGCGTTCTCTTTCTGTATTGAACGTTACAGAACGCCAGATGGAAACCTTGCCTCCCTGCGTCAAGGGATTATGTATCGATCACTCGATAAGGAGTCCGGAAAGTGCCGACACGCGGCCGACCACGCGGTTTTGACCGGGATCACGCCCTGGCCCGCGCCATGGAAGTGTTCTGGGCCCGGGGCTACGCCGACACCTCCATGGCCGACCTGACCCGGGTCATGGGTGTCGCCGCGCCCAGTCTCTACGCCGCCTTCGGCAACAAGGAACAGCTGTTTCGCGAGGCGGTGAAACTGTACGAAAACACCGAGGGCGCGGCCCTCTGGAGCGTGGTCGACGCCTCCCGCACGGCTCGCGAGGCGATAGAGGGCCTGCTTCTGGCCACCGCCGAGGCCAACGGCCGGGTCGGACGCCCCACGGGCTGTCTCGTGACCCTCTCGGGCGCCCATCCCGACGCCCTGCCGGGCCGGGCCTGTGAGGAACTGGCCGAAACCCGCCGCGCCGCGCTCGGCGCCATGGAGGCGCGCCTGCGTCGGGGCCGGGACGCTGGTGAGATCGCGCCTGACGCCGATCTGGCCGCCATCGCCGCCTTCTACACCACCGTGCATCAAGGCATGGTGTTCCGGGCCCGCGACGGCGCGACGCCTGACGAACTACGGGGCACGGCCCAGGCCGCCATGATGGCCTGGGAGGGGTTGGCGCGGCCTCAGGGGTAGGGTTCAGTCCCGCTCCAGGCGGCTGCCTCTTTCTCGCCTCCGCCGCATCCATATCGTGCCGTCGTCGCCTCTTCCCCGGGAAGAGTCCCGGAGGATGTCCATGTCCGTCAGCGTCACCCTCGAGGCCTCGTCCAGCCACCGCCTCGTGCTCAGCCACTATGAGCCGGGCGAGGAGTGCTGGCCGCATCGGCACGAGCGGGCCCAGATATCTCTGCTTCTGGCGGGCGGCTATGCGGAGGAGAGCGAGGAAGGCCGCGCCCACGCCGACGGGCCCAGCCTCAGTCGTAAGCCGGGCAGGTTCGAACACCAGAACCGGTTTGGCGACGCCGGCGCGCTTATCCTGGCGCTCAATCTCGATGACGCCACTCCGCCCGACCGGTATTTCGTCGTTCCCGGGCCTCGGGGTCTCTCCGGACGGGCGTTGCGGCGCATGGCGGACGACGGGTCGGCGATGACGGCCCTCGCCGGGAGTGTACCCGCCCGCTTCCCGCCCGCGGCCGCCCCGCCAAGCCCGTGGCTGACAGAGGCTCACAACCGGCTCCTGACCGAGTCCGGCCTGACCATCGGCGCCCTCGCGCAAGGCTTCGGCGTGCACCCCGTTCGCTTCGCACGCCTGTTCCGGGAGGCCTTCGCCCAGTCGCCGACCGCGGCTCGCCGGAATCGCCGCGCCGCGCGAGCCCTGGATCGGCTCATCCGCACCCGAACGCCTCTGGCCGGGATCGCGGCTGTCGAGGGCTTCGCCGATCAGGCCCACTTCAGTCGCGTCATCAGCCAGGCGACCGGCTGGAGCCCGGGCCAGCTGCGGCGGCTCTTCGCGGCAGGCTGAAACGGCGGTTCCATCCGTTCAAGACGCGCGGCGCGACGCCATGGGAAATGAGGGAATCGTCGCCGAAAAGAGAATCCCATGATCCGCCTGTTTCGTCTCGCCGCCCTTGCCGCCGCCGCCGTCCTGCTGACCCCGCCCCCCGCCGCCGCGGACCCGGAGGCCGCCCGCTTCCGGACCGACGCGGACGCCTTCATTCGCCGCGCCATGGACAGGGTCGGCGCGGTCCCGGGTCTCGCCATAGCCGTGGTCGACGGGGACGAGACGGTCTTCACCGCAGGCTATGGCGTTGCGGACCTGTCGACGGGCGCGCCCGTCGATGCGGACACCCGCTTCTATATCGCCTCCTCGACCAAATCCTTCACCGCCCTGGCGGTGGCCGCGATGGGAGAGCGGGGAGACGTCAGTCTCGAAGCGCCGTTGGCGGCCTGGTCGCGGGCGCCCGGCCTTTCATCGGAGATCGCCGCCCATGTCAGCCTCGCCGATTTGCTCAGCCACCGGTCCGGGCTGGACAATTCGCCCATGTCCTTTCGCGCCGCCTTCTCGGGCGAGCATACGCCCGAGGTGATGCAGGGCCTCATCGCGGCCACCGTGGCCCGTGAAGACACGCCGCACGGGACCTTTCGCTACTCCAACGCCGGCTACAACCTCGCCACCACCCTGCTGGAGGCCCGCGACGGCCGCGACTGGCGCAGTCTGGTCCGTGACGAGGTGCTGGACCCTCTCGGCATGACCGACACCACCGGCTGGCTGTCCGACGCCCGGGGCGCCGTCATCGCCGCCGGCCATCTCGGTCACCTGGCTGACGGGCCGGTCCGCAGCCCGCTGCAGAAGGTCGACGCCACCATGCAATCGGCCGGAGGGCTGGTGTCGACCGCCGACGACATGGCTCGCTGGCTGGAAATCCAGATCAATGACGGCGTCCTCGACGGCCGTCGCGTCTTCCCGGCAGGCCTCGTCGCCTGGACCCACCGGCCGCTGGCGACGAACAGCGGAACCTTCGGTCCCTATGTCCGTGAGTCCTATGGCCTCGGCTGGCAGATCGGCCGCTATGGCGATGACGTCCTGATCCACCATTTCGGCAATTTCGCCGGCTCCCGCGCGCACGTCTCCTTCATGCCGGCGCGGCGGATTGGCGTGGTCGTCATGGTCAATGAGGATGTGGTTGCAGGCGGCCTCGCCGACCTGATCGCCAACTATGTCTACGACTGGCATGCCGGTCGTCCGGATCTTGAGGCGTTCCATGACGCGGCCGTGGGGGATCTCGTCGACCGCCGCGACCGGGGACGCGCCTCGATCGCCCGGCAACAGGCCGAGCGCGCCGCCCGGCCGTCGATGCTGGCCCGACCGGTATCCGCCTATGTCGGAAGCTATGAAAGCCCGTTGCTGGGGACGGTGCGGATCGCCGAACGGGACGGCGCCATGGTTGTCTCGATGGGCGTGATGGAGACAGTGGCCGAAGCCTTCACCCAGCCGGACTCCATCCGCGTCGAACTGGTTCCGATGCAGGGGCAGCCGATCCAGTTCGGCGGCGAGGGCGACGCGCCCGACCGGCTGGTGTTCATGGGCGAGACCTTCCTGCGGCGCTGAGTCTCAGGCGTAGTTGAAGCTGATCGAAATCCGTTCGCTCTTCGCCGCATTCGGCGGCACCTCGTGCCGCAGCCAGCTTTCCCACATCAGCACCGTGCCGGCCTGCGGCGCCAGATAGACGAAAGGCCGCTCGGCCTCCGGCGCGTCGGCGTGGACGGCGGGGCGCGCCATCATCATCGGCAGGCGCGGGTCCTCCAGCTTCAGGGCGGAGGCTCCGTCCGGAACCTCGACATAGACGGTGCCGCTGAGGAAGGCGTGGGGGTGGATGTGGCCGGTGTGGCCGCCGCCGGGCTTGAGGATATTGACCCACAGATTGTCGAGGCGCGGACGCCGCGCCAGGTCGAAATTCAGCGCCTTCGCACAGGCTTGCGCATGCTTGTCGAGGAGCCGCTTGAGCGCCTCGAACTCGGGCGCGCGGTGGGGCAGGTCGGTCAGGGAGCCGTAGGAGGTGTAGCCGCGGTAGCCATGCTCCCGGCACCACATCCGCCCGGCCATGTCCTCGGCCGCCAGCATGCGGCAGGCGTCGGCGAGGGCGGCGTTGAAGGCGGCGAACCCGGGGCCGTCGGCCAGCGAAGCCTCATAGACCTGGGTGACGAAGAGGGGGCGCAGGGACATGGCGGCTGTCTAACGCAACGGCCGGAAGATCAGAAGGGCAGGGCGGCTTCCCCGCGCAGAACGGCCTCGGCTTCCGCGGTATGTTTGCCGCCCGCCCGGTCGTGCAGCACCAGCGGCGGCAGCAATCGCAGCGGGGCCTTGCCGGTCTTGATGGCCTGCACCAGCACCCTCTTTGCCGGCTCGTCGGCATGGGGATGCACCGGCCGCACCGAGAAAGACCCCGCCGTCTCGCCGAGCAGGGCCAGCAGGTCGGCCAGCCGGTCGGCGCGGTGGATGACCACGATCCGGCCGCCCTCGCGCACGGACTTGAGCAGAAACCGCGTCCACGCCGCCAGTCCGTCGTCGGCCATCCACGCCGCCTGTTTGCCGGGGGCCGGCGCCCGCAAGGCGCCCGGATCGTCGAAGAAGGGCGGATTGCTCACCGCCCGGTCGAACAGCTCCAGTCCGAGCGACCGGAACCCCGCCGCGATGTCGCCCTCCAGTATCGTGGCCGCGGCCCCGTTCAGCGCCGCATTCTCGCGCGCCAGCGCTGCCATCGCCGGATCGCGCTCGACGCCGGTCAACACGACCCCGGGCGCGCGGGCGGCGATCTGCATCAGCACGGCGCCCGCGCCGCAGCCGGCCTCGATGACCCGTTCGCCCGCCAGCGCCCCCGCCGCCGCGGCCAGAAGGGCGGCGTCCATGCCGGCGCGATAACCCCTGGCCGGCTGACGCAGCCGGACCCGCCCGCCCAGAAGGGCGTTCTCGATGGTATCTCCGCCTTGCGGAACGAATGGTGCGACGGTCACGCGGCTTGACCCTTCATGGCCCGATCACCATTGTGCGCCGCATCGCCGCCCTGCAAGCGGCGGCTGGATTTTCAGGCGTGATCCTCCCCCCGCGCCGTGCCCATGAGTTCTCCCTTGGACGCTGTCACCGTCGCCGAGTCCCGCCCCAAGGGAGACCTTGAGCCGCTGGTGCGGCTGGCGCAGCGTGACATGACCGCCGTCGACGCCCTGATCGTCGAGCGCATGCAGTCGCAGGTGCCGGTGATTCCGCTGCTGGCCGAGCATCTGGTCTCGGCGGGCGGCAAGCGCCTGCGCCCGCTTCTGACTATCGCCGCCGCCCGCGCGTCCGGCGCGTCCGACGACATCGAGGCCGCGCGCAAGCTGGCCGCCGCGGTCGAGTTCATCCACACCGCCACCCTGCTGCACGACGACGTCGTCGACAGTTCCAACCTGCGCCGCGGCAAGACCGCCGCCCACCTGATCTGGGGCGCGCCGTCCAGCGTGCTGGTCGGCGACTTCCTGTTCGCCCGCGCCTTCGAGCTGATGGTCGAGACCGGCCAGATGCGGGCGCTGGGCATCCTCGCCACCGCCTCCAGCGTCATCGCCGAGGGCGAGGTGCTGCAACTGACCCGCGCCCACGACCTGAATCTGGACCAGGACACCTATCTGCGCATCATCTCGGCCAAGACGGCGGAACTGTTCGCCGCCGCCGCCGAGGCCGGCGCGGTGGGGGCGGGGGCCGACGAAGCGGCGGTCCGGGCCCTGCGCGCCTATGGCCTCAATCTGGGCATCGCCTTCCAGCTGGCCGACGACGCTCTGGACTACGGCGGCGCCTCGGCCGCCCTCGGCAAGAACGCCGGCGACGACTTCCACGAGGGCAAGGTGACCCTGCCGCTGCTGTTCGCCATGGCCCGTACGCGGGGGCGCGAGGACGCCTTCTGGGAGCGCACCATCAATCAGGGCCAGCGAACCGAAGACGATTTCCGGCGCGCCCGCGAGCTCGTTATCGGCACCGGCGCCATCGGCGCGACGGTAGACACCGCCTGGGACTACGCCGCCGCCGCCCGCCAGGCGCTCAGGCCGCTGCCGCAAGGCGAATGGCGCTCGGCGCTGGAACAGCTGGCTGATTTCTCGGTCAGCCGGGCGGCGTGATGCTCCTGATTCTGCTGTCCGCGCTGGCCTTTCAGGTCGAGCCGCGCTTCACCATGGCGGCCGAACCGGGCGACAGGGTGCGGGCGGAGCTCTTTGAAATCGAGGGAGGCCTGACAGACGATCGGCTTCGGGAGCTCCTTGGCGATGCAGTGGTCATCAGCGAATCCGTTCAGGACTTCCCCGGCTGGGGGCGGGCGCGGGGAATTGGCGCGCAGCGGCCGGATGGCTCCCTGATCGGCCTCACCGACGCGCCAGGGCACGTCCGGCTGGGCGCCCGAATCTGCCGCGTCAGCGCCAACCCGGAAGGCGACGTCGACAATGTCGCGCGGGCGGCGCGTTGGTGCGCATCCTTCTTCGACCAGCCTGTCGTACGGGTCCCTGCGCCGCCGACACCCTCGGGCGGAAACTAGCGCAGCGAAGCGCAGAACCGCTGGATGCGTTCGCAGGCTTCCTCCAGCACATCCTCGGACGTCGCATAGCTGATGCGGAAATAGGGGCTCAGGCCGAAAGCCGAACCCTGCACCACCGCCACCCCTTCGGCGTCCAGCAGTTCGGCGGCGAAGACGTCGTCGCTGTCGATCGTCGTCCCGCCTTCCGTGGTCTTGCCGATCAGCCCCTCGATCGACGGATAGACGTAGAAGGCGCCCTCGGGCGTGGCGCAGCGCACGCCCGGCGCCTGGTTCAGCATCGACACGACCAGATCGCGCCGCGCCTCGAAATGCTTCGCCCGTTCGGCGATGAAGTCCTGCGGCCCGTTCAGGGCCTCGACCGCGGCCCACTGGCTGATGGAGGAGGGGTTCGACGTGGTCTGGCCCGCCACCTTGCGCATCAGGTCGATCAGCGGCTTCGGCCCGCCGCCGTAGCCGATGCGCCAGCCGGTCATGGCGTAGGCCTTGCTCACGCCGTTCACCGTCAGGGTCCGCTCGTAGAGGTCCGGCGCGACCTGGGCGATCGTGCGATAGTCGAAGTCGCCGTAGATCAGGTGCTCGTACATGTCGTCGGTCATCACCCAGACCTGCGGGTGACGGCGCAGCACGGCGGCCAGCGCCTCAAGCTCCTCGCCGGTGTAGGCGGCGCCGGTCGGGTTGGACGGCGAGTTGAGGATCAGCCATTTCGTCCGCGGCGTGATCGCGGCTTCCAGCGCCTCGGGCTTCAGCTTGAAGCCGTCCGCCTCATGACCGACCACCGACACCGGCTCGCCGCCGGCCAGCAGCACCATGTCCGGATAGCTGCCCCAATAGGGCGCCGGCACGATCACCTCGTCCCCCGGCGACAGGGTGGCCAGCAGGGCGTTGTAGATCACCGTCTTGCCGCCCGGCGCGACGTGAATCTGGTTCGTCTCGTAGGTCAGGCCGTTCTCGCGTTTGAACTTGGCCGCCACCGCGGCCTTCAGTTCGGGGAGGCCGTCGACGTCGGTGTATTTGGTTTCGCCGCGCCGGATCGCGGCGATGGCGGCTTCCTTGATGTTGTCAGGGGTGTCGAAGTCCGGCTCGCCCGCGCCGAGCCCGATCACATCGCGGCCCTCGCGCTTCAGCTCGCGCGCCCGCGCGGTCACCGCCAGGGTGGCCGACGGCTTGACGCGGGCGAGGGCGGCGGACTGCAGGCTGGACATGGCGCGACTCCGGAACGGAGCCATTCCTTACGCAGTTGCGAAACAGCGATCAAATGGGGCGGAGGTTCGCCGCTCCGGCGCGCGCGATCTTCGGCCGCCGCCCGAGCGTCACCGGCACGCCCTTGATCCAGAGGATCAGCGCCTCCCAGTGGATGCCGGCCACGACCGCCAAGGTCATCAGCGGAAACGCCAGCGCGGATCGGGCCAGCACAGCGTCTGTCAGCGGACGGCGTGCGCCCCCCAGGCTCGCCGTCAGCAGGGGCCCTGCGGCGTCGTCGCAGCCGACCGTCAGCCCGACCCGGTCGCCGGGCGCCCGGCCCCGGAACCGGTAGACCAGCTCCATGTCGAGGAAGGGCGATACATACAGCGCCTTGACGCAGCTCTGACGGAACTGGCCGTCCCCGGCGTCGACGACCGCGAGGTCGTAGCAATGGCGCTCGCCGAAGGTGCTGCTGACCTCGTAGCTGATGGCGGCCAAACGACCGTCCGCCCCGTGGCAGTAGTAGACGCTGATCGGATTGAAGACGAAGCCCAGCATGCGCGGCATGGTCAGCAGACGGATCGCCCCCCCGCCCAGGTCCACCCCGATGGCGGCCAGCCGCGCCTCGACCTGGTCGCGCAGCGGTCGCCCGGAGCCGTCGCCGTGATCGCGGTCGAACAAGGCGAACAGGTTCCAGCGATTGCGCGAGAACAGCCGCAGTCGCCGGTCGAGCTGGTCCAGTTCGGCCAGGTCGAGCAACAGCCAGAAGGCGCGGCGCTCAAGCCGATGTCGTCTCGGACGCAGGCGCTGGTGCACGACCCGGCCCGCATAGAGAGCGGACGCCGGGTTCACGCCGCGGCCTCCATCGCACGGCGGCGGTCGCCGATCTGGATGCGGCCGCTCTCGTCGGCGACGGTCCACGGCCGCCGCACGCCGCCCAGCTGTTCGGCCACGGCCAGCCCCGACTGCAGCCCGTCCTCGTGGAAGCCCGCGCCGAAATGGGCCCCGCAGAACCACACCCCGCCCTCGCCCTGCAGGTCCCAAAGCGCGCCCTGGGCCCGCAGGGCGGCGGCGTCGAAGATCGGGTGTTCGTACAGTTCGCTGCGCAGCAGGGTATCGGGCCGCGGCGGCTGTGGCGGGTTCAGGGTCACGAACAGATCCTGTCCCGGAAGCCCCTGCAGCCTGTTCATCCAGTAGCTGACGCACAGTCCGCCCGCGTCGCCGATATAGTTCCAGCTGGCCCAGGCTCTCCGCCGCTTCGGCATCAGGGCCGGATCGGTGTGCAGCACCGCCAGATTGCGGTTGTAGCGGAAGGCGCCCAGGGTCCGGCGTTCGGCTTCGCCCGGCGCGTCCAGCATGGCCAGGGCCTGATCGGCGTGGGTGGCGATCACCACCTGGTCGAAGCGCTCGCTGCGGCTGTTGCGTTCGCCCACGACGACCCCGTCGCCGGTGCGGCGGACCGTTGTCACGTCGCGGCCGGTGCGGACCCGGTCGCCCAGGGCCGCCGCGATCTTTTCGACATAGCTGCGGCTGCCGCCGACCACCGAGCGCCAGGCGGGCCGGCCCACCAGCTGCAGCAGCCCGTGGTTGTCGCAGAATCGCAGGAAGGACGCGGCCGGATAGTCGAGCAGCGCTTCCGGGGATGCTGACCAGATCGCCGCCGCCATCGGCAGCAGGTGGTCGTCGCGGAAGGCCGCGCCGAACCGGCCCCTCTGCAGGAAGGCCCCCAGCGACAGACCGGGATCGTCCAGCGCGGCCAGCGCCGCGGGCGCCTCGCGATAGAAGCGCAGCACCTCGGACAGCATCGACCAGAACCGCGGCCGCAGCATGTTGCGACGCTGGGCGAACAGGGCGGGGGCGGCGTATTCGAACCCGCCCTGCTCCAGCGACACAGAGAAGGACATGTCGGTGGCCCGGCTGGCGACGCCGAGGTGGTCGAACAGGGCGATCAGATTCGGATAGGTCGCCTCGTTGAAGACGATGAAGCCCGTGTCCACCGCGACCGGTCCGGTGCTCGCATTGGCCGTCACCGTGTTGGTGTGGCCCCCGAGGCGGTCGGCGCGCTCATAGAGGACGACGTCGTGCTTCCGGCTCAGCAGCCAGGCGCAGGACAGGCCGGAAATCCCCGACCCGATGACCGCGACGCGCAGGGGAGGCCCGTCGCTTGAAACTGGTGTGAGGCTCATGCGAACTCCGCTCAGCCCACGGACGGGCGGCACAGTCGCTGTTACGTCGGGCATCCGGTTCCGGATCAGCTATGATCCGCCCGGGGATTCCCCGCGTATGAGGGCTGATGCATGGAATGGTTTCGGACATCGGCCTTGCGCGCGCCGGCGCCATGAGCGGCGAAGCTGAACTCGACCGCCTGATCCAGGCGGTGGCCCGCGACCGCGACCGCGAGGCCTTCGCGGCGCTGTTCGACCATTTTGCGCCGCGCCTGAAGGCCTATCTGATGCGCGCCGGAGCGGCTCCCGCAGCGGCCGATGACTTCGCCCAGGACGCCATGCTGACCGTCTGGCGCAAGGCCGAGCTGTTCGATCCGGAGCGCGCGCGGGCGGCGACGTGGATATTCACCATCGCCCGCAACCGCCGGATCGACGCCCTGCGTCGCGAAAACCGGCCGCTGCCGGTTCCGGAGATCAGCCTGACGGCCGTCGATCCGGAACGGCCGGACGACCTGCTCGAGGCGCGCCAGGACGAGGGCCGCGTCCGCGCCGCCCTGCGCAGCCTGAAGCCGGACCAGATCGAGGTCATCCAGATGGCCTTCTTTCAGGATCTCACCCACGCGGAGGTGGCCCGATCGCTGGCCCTGCCGCTGGGCACCGTGAAATCGAGGATACGCAACGCGATGATCAAGCTCAGGGATCAGCTCGATCGGCCTGTCGGGGACCCATCATGACCGCCCGCCTTCAACCCTCCGAGGAACGCCTGCTGGCCTATGCCGCTGGAACCCTCAGTCCGCCCGAGTCCGTGGTGGTTGCGACCCATCTCGCCCTGCGGCCGGAAACCGCCCGCTGGGTCGACAGCCTGCAGGCCGTCGGCGGCGAGGTTCTGGAGACCATAGAACCGGCCGCCATCGCGGACGACCTGCTGGCGCGGACGCTGGCCAGGCTTTCGGCGGCCGAAGACTCCGTCCCGCCCGAGCCCGCCAACGACATGACCGAGCTTCCCGAGCCGCTGCGCCGCTATGCGCTCGGCCCGTGGCGCTGGATCGGGCCGGACATGCATGTACGCGATGTCCTGGCCCCGCGGGACGGGGATTGCCGGGTCATCCTGCTCAGGATCGGTTCGGGCCGCACCACGCCGGTTCACACCCACGCCGGGGTCGAGCTGACCTGCGTCATCTCCGGCGCCTATGAGACCGACGAGGCCCGCTTTGGCCCGGGCGATTTCGAGGAGGCGGACGGCGAGGTGCATCACCGGCCCCGCACGGTCTCGGCCGAGCCCTGCCTCTGTGTCGTGGCCCTCGACGGTCAGATCCGGCTGGACGGCTGGATCGGCCGGCTGCTGCAGCCTCTCGTCCGTCTGTGATCAGCTTGCTGGCCCCCTGGGGCCTCGCCGCCCTGTTCCTGTGCGCCGTGATGGCGGCGGCGTGGGCGGTGCAGCGGGCCACGGGGCAGGGGGGATGGGCCGACGTCTTCTGGTCCTTCGGCCTGTGCGCGGCGGGCGCCGGCGCGGCGCTCTACCCGGTCGACGGCGCGCCTGACGCCCGCCAGGGGCTGGTCGCGGGCCTCGCCGCCCTGTGGGGCGTCCGCCTCGGCGCACACATCGCCGGCCGATCTCTCTCGGGTCCCGAGGACGCCCGCTACGCCCGGCTGCGCGAGGACTGGGGCTCCGGCTTCCAGGCCCGCCTGTTCGCCTTTCTGCAGCTCCAGGCGGGCGCGGCGGCGGTTCTGGTTCTCCCGATCCTGCTCGCGGCGCACAACCGGGTCGGGCCGCCGGGTCTGCAGGACGCGCTCGGCGCCGCGCTGCTGGTCGTGGGCGTGGTCGGGGCGGGGGTCGCCGACCGGCAGCTGGCCGCCTTCCGCTCGGACCCGGCGACCACTCGCGACCGGGTCATGGACCGGGGCCTCTGGGCCTGGTCGCGGCACCCCAACTACTTCTTCGAATGGCTGGGCTGGTGCGCCTGGCCGGTGCTCGCCATCGACCTCGGCGGCGCCCGGCCGTGGGGCTGGCTGGCCCTCGTCGGCCCCATCTATATCTACTGGCTGCTGACCCGGGTCTCGGGCATCCCGCCGCTGGAAAAGCATATGCGCCGCAGCCGGCCCGAGGCCTTCGCCCGCTACGCCGCGCGGACCCCGGTCTTCTTCCCGCGCCCGCCGAAGGCTAGATCGCCAGGTTGAGAAGCTTCATCAGCCGCAGCGCCACGGCGCAGGCGGCTGCCGACGACACGCTGCTCACCACCACGCCCCAGGTCATGTCCAGCAGGGTGATCTTCAGGCCCCAGGTCTTCAGCGTGGCGTAGTTGGTCAGGTCGTAGGTGCCGTAGGCGAACAGTCCGAACAGCCCGCCCCACACCAGCGCCGTCTTCCAGTCGCCGCTCTTCAGGCCCGGCAGCACGGCGAACAACGTCAGGCCCGCGGCGTACAGGGTGTAGAAGGCCATGGCCGGCGCGAGCCGGAATTTGTCGGCCAGCACCTCGCCGATCAGCGGGCGGTAGACCCGGTCGCCCATGTTGGTGAGCCACAGGGTGTCGATCACGCTGAAGATGACGAGCACCGTCACGAACGCGAGGGCCTGGGTCATGGTCGTCTCCGGTTGAGTCGCTCCCTTTACGGCCGGGATCGCCGGCCGGATCAAGAAAGGCTTTGGAAGCCCCGCGCTCGCGGCGGTCTCAGCGGAATGCTAATCGCGCGACCATGCGCCGCCTTCTCGACCTGATCCTCAACCTGGAGGCCCGCCCCTGGCGGACCCTGCTGGCGACGACGCTCCTGCTGGGCGCGATGGTCGCCCTGCTGCTGATCGGAAAGAGTCACCTGGATCTGGCGGCCGAGGACAATCTCGAGGCCTGGTTGCAGGGCTACGCCGGCAGTCCGTCGGCCTTCGCCGCGACGGTGCTCCTGTTCATCGCCGCCGCCTTCATCGGGGTGCCGCAGTTCATCCTGATCGCCGCCTGCGTCGTCGCCTTTGGTCCCTCGCTGGGCTTCTTCTACAGCTGGGCGGCGACCGTGACTTCGGCGGGAGTCACCTACTGGCTGGGGCGGGGGCCGACGGCGCGCATGGTCGATAGGTTCGGCGGGCGAACCCTGGGCCGGCTCAGGGGATTCGTCGGCAAGAACGCCTTCTACGCCAGCTTCCTGATCCGCAATGTGCCGTCGGCGCCGTTCATCGTGGTCAACATGGCCTTCGGCGCGGCGCGCGCCTCCTTTGCGGGATACCTGCTCGGCTGCGCGCTCGGCGTCCTCCCCAAGACGGCGCTGGTGGCCTTCTTCGGAGGTGCGGTGGCCGTGGCGGTGTCTGGCGACGGCGTCTGGACTTCGGCCATCCTGGCCGCCGTTGCGGCGGTCTGGCTCGGCCTGATGCTGGGGGTCCGCGAACTGGTCAGGCGACGCGAGCGGGCGGCGGGGGCCCCGAACGAATAAGCGTGGCTGACGGGATCGTGAACGGCGACGCTTGAGATAGCGGCGCCGTGGGCCTCGGGGGGCCGTCATGGGGCTTGTAATCCCCTCCGCACAAGGGCAAACCGGCCTTCGGTCGGTCAGGCGATAACGATCAGGAGGCGGCGCTCATGGGGATGTGCGCGGCCGGGGCGTCGCCGAAGCGGATCGAGACAGCGAACGCCCTCTTCAAGGCCCGAACGAACGGTATCCCGGACCCATGTTCTCCAGCATTTTCGGCGCGATCTCCAACGACATCGCCATCGACCTCGGCACCGCCAACACCCTGATCTATATGAAGGGCAAGGGCATTGTGCTGAACGAACCGTCCGTGGTCGCGCTGCGCAACGTCGGCGGGCGGAAGATCGTTCACGCCGTGGGCATAGAGGCCAAACAGATGCTGGGCCGCACCCCCGGCCACATGGAAGCCATCCGTCCGATGCGCGACGGGGTCATCGCCGACTTCGAAGTCGCCGAGGAGATGATCAAACACTTCATCCGCAAGGTTCATAACCGCAAGGGCTTCGTGAACCCGAAGGTCATCGTCTGCGTGCCGTCGGGCGCCACCGCCGTCGAGCGCCGCGCCATCAACGATTCCTGCCTCAACGCCTCGGCCCGCCGCGTCGGCCTGATCGACGAACCCATGGCCGCGGCCATCGGCGCCGGCCTGCCGATCCATGAGCCGACCGGCTCCATGGTCGTCGACATCGGCGGCGGCACCACCGAGGTGGCCGTGCTGTCGCTGTCCGGCATCGTCTATTCGCGCTCGGTCCGCGTCGGCGGCGACAAGATGGACGAGGCGATCATCAGCTACATGCGCCGCAACCATAACCTTCTGATCGGCGAGACCACCGCCGAGCGGA